>OJPW01000574.1_pt1 | contig 29525 bp, 24 predicted proteins | sample 1598571 | NCBI WGS metagenome assembly OJPW01 (sample SAMN03922493, study PRJEB24848) | human gut metagenome | isolation source: stool sample | host: Homo sapiens | place: Germany | collected 2011-05
CAAGGAGTATCGTCGGCAGCGTCAGATGTGTATAAGAGACAGGAATACCCGCGACCGCCATATTCGGGAAGCACTCGCAGAGCATGGAGAACGACCATCTCTTTGTCTTCCGCATCTGTCAGCCATCGAACTGTGTGGTAAGCCTCGTCGCAGTCATGATTCATGATATACGCGGCAACGATTTGGCCATCTTCTATGCCGATAAACTGATCCTTCTCTGCAATCGCATTTTTGACCATTTCGTCCGAGGGAAAGCCTCCCTTATCGCCTTCCGGCAGAAAGTCCTTTTCTCCCAGAACCTCACACATACGGTCATAAAACTGCCGTAGTTCCCGAAAATCTTTTTCCTCCGCACATCTGATTAACACGATGACAAGCCCTTTCGTATATCAATTTGCTTTTCTCTAATTGTACTACTCAGCAGAATCGTTTGCAACCCAAAGATACGGTGCCTTTCCTGCTAATACCAAGGCAGAAATTAGCAAGAAAGTATAGGGCGATATTTTCTCACATTCCAAACATCTCCCGCACCACGCGGTCGGCACCCTTCACCAAGCCCACCAGCACCAGCATATTGAAGATCACCTCGCCCAGATAGCCCCACACCTGCGTGACTACCGAGCCACCGCCCAACACCACCGTGTCGCTGGCGGCGAAGGCCGAGAACACGATACAGGCCAGCACGATCACCGCGCCCTCCAGGCACACGCCTATATAGCTTTTGAGAAAGGCACGTCCCATCTGGGACGTGCCTTCTCCCGCAAAGGACGCCAGCGCCACCGGCGACAGCGCGGCATATAAATAGAGCTTAAAAAACCGGCCATACACGGTGAGGATCATCAAAAATGCCAGCACCGTAATAAGCAGGCACCCCAGCAGTGTCACCAGCCACAGCGGGATGCTGGCGAGGAAGCCCACATCCTCAATGGCTGACGCTATCTCCGCAGGCAGTGACACGGCTGCTCCGTCGATACCGCCCACACTGCCGGCAGCGGTGGAGATGATACCGGCACAGACCGCGAAGATGTCCACCATCAGGTCGATGCCGTAGGTGACAGCCAACTTTGCCATGACGAAGTAGATAAAATGCCGCAGAACGTGTTCAGGCCGCTGAAAATCCCGGAAACTGGCACTGCTGCGAAAGATGCCAATAGCCAGAAACAGCACCAACAAACCGTAACCAATGCCCTGCATAGCTCCGTTGACGGTCTGGATCGTTTGCCATATCGTGCCGCCCTTAAACGCCTGCGGCGATTGGGTCAGCAGCGACCACATCTCCGTCAGCTTGTCGTTCCATACACCAAAGGCATAGTTGAGATTGTCAATGATCCAGTTGTTGTCCATGGCTTACACCGCGCCGATCAGCGTCAGAATCTCCTTGGCAAAGGCGATAAGCAGGCCGCCGAACAGACACAGCAGGCCCTGCGTTCGCTGGCTGGCGTCGTGGCTCTGGATGCTCATACCCACCTGCACAATGCCCCAGCCGAGAATGATAATGCCGATGGCCTTGATGACCGAAAAGATGAAGTCGGACAGGTTATTGACGATGGTCAGCGGATCACCGCCGGTTGCGTAGGCGGTGGTAACAGCGCATAAGGACAGCGCCGCGCTCCCGCAGATACCTCCTGCGATTTTCCATCTTCTCTTGTTTTTCTTGTTCATATTCGTCCTCCAAAAATCTAAAGTCGTCCAATGTGCGGAACACATAGGGCAAATCTGTCAATGCGTAATCGGGTACAGATGGCGGATTGTGGATATAGGGCTTTGCGCCGCCATCTTGCGTGTAGCGGTAATTGGGGTGTTTCTTGATGTTGTACTTTCTGTCCCGCACGGGGCTTTCGCCGCGAATCAACAGCAGCGCGTCCCGCGTAGGCATACGGCGTATCTCGTCCGGCGTCATCAGCTCACGGCCCGTCAACTGATCGTTGATGGAGCTGGAGCCGCCGCGGCCCCGTGTCTGGCCTCTCGTCCGGATGCTGATGGTCTCCTTGCCCAACAGCTTTGACATGAACTCCAGCGATTCCGGCTCGTTGCCGCCGCCCAAAAACAGCAGCGTGTCACAGTTGCCGATGATGCTCTGGTATTCATCCCGATAGCGGGCCTTAATGCTCTGGATGTTCTGCACAATAATGTCGATGCCGATGTTGTAGCTGCGGCATGTGGCCAGTACCTTGGGATAGCTGTCCGGCTGGGGAACGTTGGCCCACTCGTCCTGTATCACGCGCACCGGCACCGGCAGCCGCCCGTCATACCGCTCGTCCGCCCGCAGGTAAAGCTCCTGAAAGCACTGGGTAAACAGCATACTGACCAGATAGTTCATACTGCCATCGTTGACGGGGGTAATGCAGAAGATCGCCCGCTTCCGCTCACCCAGAGAGCCGAAGTCCATCTCGTCCTCCTGCATGATGGCAGCATACTGCGGAAAGATGAAGGCGGACAGGCGAACGCCCGCCGTAATCAGAATGCTCTTAGCGGTCTTGCCCGCAGCCTTTTTGTAAACCTTATATTGTTTCACCGCCAAATGGTCGGGCTCCCGATCCTCCAGCGATTGAAACAGCAAGTCCAGCGGGCTTTGGAATTGTTCGTCCTCCTCACTGGCCTGTGCGCTGTTCAGCATGAACATGAGCATTTCAAAGGTCTGTTCCTCCTTTGGCGCTTCACTGAGCAGGTACAGCATCAGGGCGGAATCCAGCGCGATCTCCGCCTTCTCCCAAAAGGGGTCGTTGGACGCACCCTTGGGCGGCGTGGTATTTTTTACCAGATTGTCCATCAGCTTCAGCACGTCCGGCTCCTCACGGATATAGCGGAACGGGTTATAGCCATCCGACTGACGAGGATGAATCAGGTCAAACACCTTAATGTCATAGCCCTGACTTTTCAGGAAATGGCCGGTGGAACGCAGCATTTCCCCCTTGGGATCGACCACCAGATAGGAGCAGTTGGCGTCCATCAGACCGGGCTTGCAGAAATACCGCGTCTTTCCGGAGCCGCTGCCACCCACCACAAGAACGTTTAGGTTCCGCTGGTGCTTATAACCGTCCATGCCGATGGAAACGTGCTGGGTCAGGATCACGTTTGGCCCGTCCTTGTCGGCGTACTTCTGGTTCATCGTCTCCGCCGCCTCCCACTTGGCCGTGCCGTATTCGCCGCCGGGGCGGCGTTTCTCACGGTCTGAGCGGTACAGCAGCACCGCAAAGGCGCAGAGCAGCAGCACTACGATGATGCACTTCACCGTATACGGCGTCCAACGCAGTAAAGAAGGACGTTTCAGCACTTCACTGAAACGCCCCATCCATACAAATATGTTGCTGCCCTCCTCATAGGCGCTGGCGGCCGCAACGGCAAGGTAAAAAGAGAAAATACCCAGCAGCACCCACATCACAGGCTTTGTAGGCTTCATTCCATCACCCTTTCGCAGTACACCACATACCGCTGCCTGCCGCCGCTGGCGTAGGGGTGGCAGGTCAGCAGCGTCAGTAAGTCACGGCCTTGCTGGATTTTAATTTTCTCCACCTCATGGGGCTGGATGATCTGAATATCTGATACCGTATATGTCAGCGTCTCCCACAGGTTTGTGAGCGTTACGGTATCGCCCACCTGCAAGCGGTCTATATGCCGAAAGTAGTCCGCTCCGCGCCATCCTCGGTGTCCGGCGATAACGCAGTTGGTGTTGTCGCCGCCGATGGGGGCGGATGTGTTGCCCAGCACCGCGGCACCGGACGCGAGGTGGGCATCGGATGCACCCAGATAGACCGGCATGGACAGCTCCATAGCAGGTATCGCTAAGACGCCTATGATCTCGTCCTCGATGCCGTAGGTGGTCAGGTCAGCGGCAGGTTCTTCGCAGGCTTCGAGGTCAACGAGGTTACACTGCTTTTCCGTGTAAATCTGGCGGTTATACTCCTGCAAAGCCTCCAGCAGTTCGGTGTACCGCTGCTCCGGCTCATTATGTTCTGCCAAGAACTCTTGCACAGCAGTTGCGGCGTTGCTCTGAAGCCTATGTCCTGTGAACATCGGCCACAGCATGACACAGATGCCCGCCACCGCCAGCAGCGCCGCCAGTACAAGAGATGTCTTACGCATGGCGCTTCCTCCTTACCAAGAAGTACCCGCCGCCGACCACTGCCATCGCGCCAAGGCCGACGGCAAGGCCAGTGAGGTAGTGCTGCGTCCACGAGGATGGCACGGGTTTTTCTGCGGCATCCTCCGCTTTCTGTTCTGGCACATACGGCACCCGATGGCCTCGTACCAATAGGCGATGAGTATTGACCCCGAAGGGGGTACAGGTCACCAACGTGACCAAATCCTTGCCAGTCTCAATTTGCAGCAGGCTTGTGTCCGTCGGCAGTACCGTGTTGATGCCGTCCACTTCGTAGGCCAATGTGTCTCCCAGCACGTGGACGTAAAATGTATCACCTTCTGTAAGCTGGTCAATATCCGAAAATAGCTTGGAACTCGCCATACCGCTGTGCGCCGATAGCACCGCATGGGTACTGCTGCCGCCCACCGGCAGGGAGGTACCTACGACATGGCCGACCGATTTTTCCAATGTCTCTGCTCCCGTGCCGTGCTGCACCGGCAGATACACACCTATTTGGGGAATATCCACATAGGCCATGACGCCGCCCACCGTGAGCTGGTCGGCGTAGGCCAAGGGAGGGGCAGAAGTCCCACCCTCAGAGATCATTGCATTGGCCAGCATGGCGTTATATTGCTGCGCCGCCTGCCGCTGGGCGGTCAGCTCGGCATCGTTGGTGCCCGCTATGGCCGCGATATAGGTGGTTTCTACATCTGAATGATATTTTTCACTCATCACCTCGCCAATCAGTGGATAGAGAAGTAACCCCAGCGCCACAACAAATAGCGCAATGGCCGTAAGAACATACCATTTACACTTCACAAGAACCTCCTCCGTTTCAATATTACTTATCATTGCTTTGCATGGGTGTGAAAAAGACCGACTGCGATTTGCAGTCGGTCTTTTGTTCAGAGTGATTCAGTTTTCCAGCAGCCAGTCCGTGAGATTCTTCACGCGGATGCCATTGTAGTTACCTACCGTCAGACGGTCGGCGGTCAAAACGATTTTTTCGTAATTGTCGCGGATCAGCTTCAGCGGACGCATTTCACGTTCAAAGGTCTCCTGTGCCGACATATCCGCCGTTACCTGATAGTAGATATATTCGCCCTGCTTTTCTGCAACAAAATCGACCTCCGTGCTGCCGAGCTTGCCGATCATCACCTTATAGCCCCGGCGCAGCAGCTCAAAATAGACTACATTTTCAAGGGAGAAGCCAAGGTCGTAATTTCGACGCGGCAAAATATGATTCCGCAGGCCGAGATCAACGATGTAGAATTTCTTGTTGACCTTCAGGAGCTGCTTACCCACAATATCAAAGCGCTCTGCGGGATAGAAGATAAAGGATTCCGTCAGGGCGTCTACATAATCGTCCACAGTGTTTGGGGAGACCTTTCTGCCGGAGGAGATCAGGTAGTCCGCAATGCTACGGATAGAAACCGGACTGCCTACCACACTGGCGAGGTATTTCGCAATGGATTTCAGCAGCGCAATGTCCGTGATCTTCCGCTTCGACGGTTCACTCTCCTTGCGGGCCTGCCGGTCTTCAATGTCCTTCACAATGACGGTATTGTAGATGCCCTCCAAATAGGTTTCCACCTTTTCCGTGGTACGATCCATTCTGGCCACATAGGGCAGCCCGCCGCATTGCAGATACTCCGCAAAGCCGCGGTCAGCATCCAGTTCCGTGATGGTCAGGAACTCTTTGAGGGAAAGCGGCAACATCTTGATCTCCACATAGCGTCCGGTCAGAAGCGTAGCGAGATCACCGGAGAGCATATACGCATTGGAACCGGTGATGTAGATGTCTACATCCGGCTTGACATACAGGCTGTCCACAACCTTTTCAAAGTCGGTGACTTTCTGTATCTCGTCCAAAAAGATGTAGGTCGTTCTCCCCGCTGCCAGCCGTTCCTTCAGATAGGCATACAGCTTTTTATAGTCCAGCAGCTCCTCGTACTCCAGTTCTTCAAAGTTCACGGATACGATTTGTGCATCCTGCACACCGTTTTCTCTGAGCCACGCCTGATACTGCGTCAGCAGCGTAGACTTTCCGCAGCGGCGAATGCCGGTTACGACTTTGATAACCTGTTCATCCTTCCACTGGATCAGTTCAGTCAGATATTCTTTTCGCTCTACCAATGCGGCCACCTCCTAAAAGAAGTATTCTCATTATAGAGCAAAATATGCTTCCGGTCAACAAAATATTCCAAAATGGGAACAAAATCATTTTTTAGGTCGAATTTTGTTCCGATAAGGAGTAAGGGCATTTAGCCCTTGCTCCTTATTTTGTATTTATACACTCTTGTGCTGCTTACGGCTGCGGATCACAATGAAAGCCGCAGCGCCCAAAAGCAGGACACCGCCCACCGTATACATCCAAACACCCCGGCCACCAGTCTTGGGCAGATCAAAGCCAGGATTATTGACGACAGTCAGCGGCACAACGGCGTTGCCATCGGTCATAGTGACATCCTTGCCGTTTACGGTGGCGGAAGCAGTCAGGAGCTTCGCACCACACTTATCACACTGGCCATTCTCGGAGGTCTTAATGATAATCTTGACCGCTTCCTTGAGTAGCACGTAGCCCTTATCCGTGGCGATTTCAGTCAGGCTGTAAGAATCATCCTCCAGCCCTTTCACGATAATGTGGCCGCTGCTGTTGGGGATAAAGGTCGTGGCATCGGCCTTTTTTGCGGCAAAGCCCTTGGTGTAGTACACACCGTCCTTCTGCTCTGCGATGATGTAGCAGTCGTCGGTGTCATTGTGCAGCAGGAACTTGACGTTCTGGACGCTGCCCTTGCCATCGCTGAACTGCTTCAGCACATCAATGCCGTAAGTATACACATGGCAGCAGTCCTTCAGAGTGTCGTAGTAAGTAGTGTTGGTACGCTTCCAAGTCAGGACGACCTCGTTGGGGTTGTCGGTATCGCCCATCTTGGCGTCGGAGGTCAGGGTGGCAGCGTAGGTGATCCGCATGGTGCAATCGCTGTAACCACGCTTCACACTATCAACGTAAACACCCTCGGACTCGTTGATCTCCGCCAGACCAGTCTCGGTCATACGGATGGTCATGGTGTTGGCGGTATCATCGTAAGTCGCCGTAAATTTTCCGGAATCCTCGGCCCAAGTGGTGATTTTATCGGTGCAGCCAGCGTCCTTAAAGAACTCGATAACCACGTCGTTCATGTTGTATTTGATGCCCTTGGACATGGTATCCACATAGGTGTATTCACTCAGGGAAGAAGCCTTGGAGGTAATGGTGGGCAGGGTGCTCAGAATCTGGTAGTCCACAACATCGCCCATGGAGGCGGTAGCGGTATGAGCGTAGCCATCGGAGATGTCGGTCAGGCTGCCGTTGTGCTTGCTGGTGCTGTTCTTGCTCTCACGGACGGTCTTTTCCAAGTCGGGGTTGCCGGTCTGGTTTTTCGGATAAACGGTCAGATCGTAAAGCCACTCTGCACCATCAATGGTGGTCATGGGCAGAGATACAAAGAAGGGGTTGCAGGTGCTGGTGACCATTTCGGGGACTCTGGTTTCCACAACGAGGTACAGGCCCTGCTCCAGGCCAGAAGCGGAAGTGTGGCCGGTGGCATCGGTCTCAGTCATGGCAACGCCGCCGTTCTTCACGGCAGTTTCCAGAGCATTTTTCGCGCTCGTGGCATTGGCAGCCAGTGCGGCGGCCAGCTTGTTGTTCAGAGTATCAGACGTGTAGTAGTTGACACCGCCATCAGGCTTGTGGGCATCAGAAGCAGTCAGGCCGATGGCGGACAGCACAGCATTGAAGCGCTCAGAGTTGTCGAAGCCATACAGCACGCCCACCTGACGCTGACCGTCCACGACCTCGTTGCTCATGGTGATGTCGGCCACTTTCAAATACGTGAACTCCACACCTTGAATGGCGTATTTGCTCAGCTTATCAATGACAGCATCGTCATGCAGACCTGTGGAGACGTAGGATTCTGCGTCCCACGCGCCCTCCGCACCAGCCTTGGTGATGTCGTACTTATAGATGCTCAGGGATGCTTTCTTTGCAGGGTCGATTGTCGGCTCTGCGAACGCTGTGGTGATGAGACCCAGAGCCATAACAATGGCCATGAGCAGCGCGAACACGCGATGGATCTTTTTCATCTGGTTGTCTCCTTTTTGATGTAAGATTTCTTGCAAAAATAAACACCCGCCATCAGAGCGAGTGCTGCAAACAGGAAATAGGTTGTGAATCCCACGCCGCCCGTGAAGGGCAGGACGAAGCCTGCGTTATTACAGGAGGTAATGGTAACGTCAGGATTGCTGCTGTCCAAAGTCCCCGTGAACAGCGGCTCCGCCATCAGGGTGTAGCCTGCTGGAGCTTTCGTTTCTGTCACGCGGTACTGCGCGCCGATCTTGAGATCGTCCCACTTGGCAATCCCTGTCTTGTCGGTGGTAATTTTACCGACCTCCGTCCAGGTCTGACCATCCGTGGAAGTCTCCAGTATCAGCTCCGCACCAGCAAGAGGACTGCCGGTAACATCCACCTTGCGGACGGTGAGGCTGCCCTTCGCCATGGTGTTCGTCCGTGTCTCGATGATATTCAATGCCTCGGTGGTAATGGTAATCGGGTATTTTGTGCTGTCCACCACATACCCAGAGGGTGCGCTGATCTCCTGATAGCTGTAGCTCCCCAACGGGAGGTCAGAGAAGACCGCTTTGCCATCCGCACCGGTAGTCACATCAGCCACCTTATTGCCGCTGGCGTCATAGAGCCTATAGGTAACGCCTGCCAGCGCCTTGCCGGTGTCTGCATCGGTCTTATTGATGGTCAGACTGCCCTTATCTTCCGTCACGGTGGCCTTGATCTTGATGTAGGCCCGAACAGGATCAAGACCAGTGCCGGTATAGCTTGCCAGCGACTGGTACTTGCCTGTAGAATCGTACCAACACAGCAGTGCTTCATCCGGATCAATGCCGTAGGCACTGCCGGTAGCGGAATAGGTTTTCTCGGTCGAGAGGCCCTTGGCGGCTTCAGCCGTGGCCGTGATGGTCAGGGTGTTGCCGCGCTGGGAAAACGTAATGCCGTTGCCATTGTTGCTGGCAAAGTTGAAGTCACTCAGCACACCGTTGCTGTCGGTGACGCTGGCGCTGTAGTTGCCGCTGGCAGCCTTGGTCAGTTCGATGGTATCGCACCAACGGCTGCTTGTCGCCGCAAAGCTGGGAATATCCGCAGCGCTCTGCATGGCGTCTACAATTTCGCTGTACCACAGCGCAAACGTGGGATAGCGAGACGTATCGACGCAGTTATAAAACGGACTGCTGCCCCAAGAGCGGTAGTCGTAGGGACTTCTGTACTCGCAGATCAAGTCCCAGATAACGGCCTGCGTGGCGGCCCATTTCTCAGCACCGATAATGTCGCTGCTGTTGCTGTCACCATACGCAGTGCCGTACTCGGCGCTGGGGTAGCCACAGGCCAGAGCCAGCGCGATACCGCTTTGGATAGAGGCGGGCAGGTTGTACCAACAGCCGCTGGAACCCTGCACATAGTTGCTGCTGTCATCTGAGCGAACACCGGGCTGGATGCAATAGGCCAGCGCACCGTTGACATACTTGACGTGATACAGAGCGCTGCCACTTCCCAAGCTGCTGTCCGCCAGAATGGTCAGATTTCTCGTGCTGGGCGTGGTCGAACTGCTGTAGTCATACTGCTTAAAGGTCAACTGACTGGTATAGACGTAGACTTTATACTTGACCACGACCGTGGCAGCGTAGGCGGACACCGCCAGCATCGCCGCCATAACCAGCGCCAGCACGATTGTTGTAAGTCGCTTGAATGTTTTCAATGAAAATCCTCCTTTTTTCAAAAGGTAAAGCCCCTCTGTTGCCAGAGAGGCTTTGCGTTTAGGATATTAAATTTTAATCGTAGAGGACGTAGATCAGCATGCTTCCGCCGTCCTCCACAATGCAGACGTTGCAGTGGAAACCGGCATCCACCACACTGTCCCGTCCCGCCTGCATCATAAGCTGGCGGAACGTGAAGTCCACCATATCCCGTGCCTTGGCCTCCAGCGTCTCCTGCGAGGCATCCACCGGCACTGCGGCGGGGAAGCGGTAGGCGCTGTTGTCCAGCGTCAGGCCGCTGTCTGTGACCACACCGTATTGCGTCACCGCGTAGGCGTTGGCCGCGTCAATGGCCGCCTGCCGGTCTGCCGGTGCCGTAGGTTTAGGCGTGGGTTCCGGCTCTGGAGCAGGCTCCGGCTCCACATAGCCCGTCTTGGCGTGGACGGTCTCGAAGGGAATGTCCTCTATGACATTGGGCTGCGTGGTGGGAGCAGGCGCAGCCTGCGGCACCTCGGTATCTGCGTTTACCAGAGTATCCGCCGCTTTGGCCTGTTCCACCACGGGGGTCGTGTCCTGAACCGTCTGTTCAGGAGCAGGAGCAGGGGTGGGTTCGCTGGCAGCGGGCGCTTCCGCCCGTGGGGAAATGACTGCCGGTGCGGGAATCGGGGCGTTCTGAGTGCCTTTGGCTGCACAACCTATGAGACATATCATACTCAGCACCAGTCCTACACAGCAGATCGCTTTCTTTTTCATCATGGTATCATCCTTTCCTTTCAGATGACATCATTATGAAGCCCCAGACATTTGCTGTCAAAATTTTGTCTGCCGCCAGCGCAGCTTCATTTTACCAGATCGTTTTCCTTGACCGGAATGGCGGGTTCTCTCTGTTTGGCGGCTTCCAGCTCTGCTTTCAGCGCCTTAACTTTTTCCCGCACAGAGGGCTTATCCATCTCGGTAGAGGTTCTGGCACCACTCCCGCGCTCCCTGAAGCTGTTCTCGGACGGAGCGCGGGGCCGTTGCTTTCTTGCGTCACTCTGCACAGGTGCCGGGTAGCCCATCCGCTCAAAGATGCGGTTGATCTGCTTGGCATCCTTGGCCTTGGCCATAATCTCCACTGTGCCGGTTTTCTCCACCTTATTGACGATGGGATAGAACAGCACCCCATAGCGCTTGCTTTCCATCTGAAAACCTTTCAAATCGTCCTGCTTAATGGAGAAAATGGTCAGCTCCTCGCCATCCTGAATCAGCCGCTTCAGGCCCGTCTTACCGGCTAGCTTCGGGTTATCCTTGGCAATGGCGATCAGCAGCGCCGCCAGATTTTTGGCACCCAGCCCCGCCAGCTTTACGGCGCTTTCCGTGATCTGGATACTCTCTTTCACCACCAGATCGGCAGTCTCACCGCTGGTACTCACGTTTGCGTTCCTCCTTCCTCACTTGTTCTTGTCGCTCGGCTTCCGCCTGCTGTAGCTGCTCGGATATTTGCGGCACATCCGCCAATATCCTGCGGCACAGGGCCAACTCCCTGCGCTTTTCCCGCAGGGAGGCAGTCTGCCGGTCAATCTCGGCGCTGCACCGTGCTTTGCTTTCCTCATCCGTGGCTCGCCTCCTTTCCTGATAAAGTGGTTTTCGCTGTATGACGCCTGCTTCGATCTCACGCTCCAGCTCGTCGGTACGGGCGGTCAGTTCCTCTGCTGTGGTAATATGATTCGACCACAGATAACGGAACTGCCGCTCATACCGCTCCAGCCGAACGACCTCCTGCCGCATGGAAAAAGGGACGCGCCGGAAGTGCTTCTTCTGGTGTGTCCCTCGCAGCAGATAGAGATACCTGAGATAAAGCGCGTAAAAACCTGTAATTTTTCTTTTCGGCCCAGCAGGGCACTTTCCTTTGATGCGGTAGCGCTTGCTCTTATACGGAAGGTCTGGCACGGACTGTGCGCCGCCTTCCCGCTGGGCAGCCAGCCGCCTGCGGATCTCCTGCTCTGTGTAACCGTCGCCCAAGCTATCCAACCGGATGGCCCGCTTGCCGCCCGGTGGCAGCACGGTCACATATTTGCGGTTGGGGTTATTCTGCACCACATACCCACGCCGCCGCAGAAGCATCAGAAAGGTGTCATATGTATATGCCTCTTCGATGATGCTGTCAATGTCGCCGCGAATAACGCTGCGGATGGTGGGCTTGCCTGCATTCTCCGCCTTCCATTCGGCGTAGTGCTTTCCCTTGCCTTGCGGCACGATCACGGGCAGGTCGTTTTCGCGGCACAGGGAATCGGATGTGCTTCGCACATCGAAATAGTAGCTGCCGGGGCTGGAGTGATACTTTTTGCCATCCACGAAGGACACAGAATTCACCACCACATGATTGTGAAGATGGGCCTTATCCAGATGTGTCCCGATGACCACCTCGTAGCGGTCGCCAAACAGGCGCTGGGCAAAGGCCACACCGATGACGTGGGCCTGCTCCGGCGTCACCTCGCCGGGCGCAAAGGACTGGATGAAGTGATACCCCACCACGCCGCCCAGCTTGCCGAACCGCTGCTTTGTCTCCTGCATCTCTGCATAGGCGGTTTCACAGCTTCCGCAGTTAATGGCAGACGTAAAGAAATGCTGTTCCGTTTTCTCCGGATTTGTGGCGTAAGTAATACCAGCGTCCAGTGCGGTCTTTTCACCATTGACAACATAATCAATACGGTCATCCAGCCGCCTGCGAATGGCAAACACCTTTGTGTAAGCCATGTCACAGCCTTTTCACGGTCTGCAAAAGCATTTCCTGCATGGACTTAATACGCTCTATCTCCTCCATGCGGACGAAGCCGCTGGCATTGGCCACCTTGGCGATTTGGTTGATATTGTTGCCTATGGCGGATAGCTGCCGCAACAGCGCAGCTATTTCATCAGGCGGCCTTGACCGCAACTCCGCGCCTAAAATAAGCTGCCGCAGCGTTGGCTCAAGCTTCATGCCGCAACCCTCTGCCTGCACTTTCAGGTGTGCGTACTCGCTGCCATTCAGCCGCAGCGAAAGCCGCTTGACGGTTTCTCTCATCATCGTCACTTCCTTTTATTTAATGGGGGTCTTAGGGGGCTTCGCCCCTTAACAAGCGCGTTTTGCTGTCAAAATGCTATGCTTGCAACTGCAACGCAGCCGGAGGCTGCGTTGCAGTTCGGGCCGCACCGAAAAAAGAGATCAGCGGGCTTCGCCGCGCTGGGTGCAGTGCCGATACCGCAGCAGATCATTGTAGTCCTTGCCCCGCGCCGGTGGCTTGTCAATGATCTCATAGCCTGCCAGCAGCTCTCGCAAGGATGCTGCCGCTGCCCGTCCCGGCGCATCGTTGTCCAGACACAGCACCACGCGGGATATGTGGGGTGCGGCTTTCAAATACCGCGAGAGTGCCGGTGGCAATCGCTGCATACCATCACCGGAGATACCGCCCAGCGACAGCGTATTGGCCTTGCGCCAGTCCCGTCCCTGCTGCTTCAGCAGTGTCAGATAGGAAAGGGCGTCAATGGCGCTCTCGAAAATACACAGCGTCGTGCTGTCGCCCGGTGTTGTGGGCACAGCAAAAGAGTATCGTTTGTCGCTGCCGGCCACCTCGCCTACAAACCGCTTCTCTTGCAGCGTTCCCCTCTGCATGGCGTAGGCCGGTTTGTCACCGGAAAAGCCCACGAACACACAATTATGACGCTGTGCCGATTCATAGAGCAGGCCGTGCTTGATGCAGTGGTTGATGATCTCAGGGTCAATGCCACGGCCATGCAGGTATGAAAAAACACGCCGGTTGTCGGCGTGTTTAGGCGGTAAAGAGAATATTTTTGTTGGGTGTGCTTTGCTGCGAGGTATTTCTGCCAGTGGCACACCGGCAGCACTGAGAACGCGCTGCACAGCGTCCGGCAGCGAAAACTCCCGTACAGTGGTCAGGTAATCCAGCGCATTGCTGCCGCCGACGCCATGCGACCACCAGTACCATTTTCCGTTGGAAATTTTCAGACTGTCATGGCTTCTGGTGGCGTAGGTGTTGCCGCCTGCGCTGACCAGTTCCTCCGGCTCACAGCACCGCAGATAGGTCAGCAAATCCATCTCGCGGGCGCGGGCTAATTGCTCTGGCGGGATAAACGGCATAGAACATCACCTCCCTCGTTTTCCGATGATTGGCGAAATATTTTTCCGACGATTGGCGGAAATTTGATCCGACAGTTGGCGAAAAAATCCCTGTGCAAAAAACGCGCAGGCATTTGCCTACGCTTTTCACGGAATTATTCTGATTGTTCTGTGTTCGCTCTCTGAAGATAAAATTCACTCTCTGCAACACGGATCACAAAATCATATTCCAGTCTGTTCGCCTTGGATAGATTGATATTGTAACGCTTGCTGACCTGCCGAAGATAAGCAAAATAATCCTTGTCTTCCTGCGTAAGCGGCGCGATCCAGCCAGTTTGGGCGGCGTGATCCTCTATGCGCCGAAGATATTCAAGTTCTTTCTGATCCATTACCATGCTCCCTTGTGAAAAAGTACGCTTTCCAATTAGGGAACTTTTTGCATCAGTAAGCACCCGATTTGTTCCCTATTTTTATTTCGTGAAAAGAGGAACTTCTGCGTGAAAGTTCCCTTTTCCGGCTACACGCCCCGCAAGCATATGCAGCACGATCACCATGAGCACTATAGCAAAACCTGCATTTGCTGTCAAATTATTTCACCTCTCCCGGCCTGTTCTCATACGGTAGGCATAGTTCTGGACACTGTACCGGCGCATATAGTCGTTTTCCGATGGGGCAGCGGAATCGAAGTCCAGGCCCTCCAGACGCCGGTCATCCGGGTCAAGCACCTCCTCCACCGGAATGACGCGGATCTTCGCCCGGCATTTCAGCTCACCGCCGAACACACCGGCCACACAGTGAAAACCCCTGTCGCCGCATACCCACAGCAGCCGCTTACCTGCCGGAATGTCTCCAAAGGGCTGCTTGAGCACCACCACCGACCACGGCTCCGCGCCCGCCACCTTATAGTAGCCGGAACTTTCTGCCCGTTCATAGGCTTGTATCATCTTCTCGAATTTTCGCTGCGGTTCTATGTAGAGCCAACTCTCCTGATATCCCATATCGTCCTACCTTTCCCATTGTGGCTTTTTTCTCGCCGGTGGCTGTTCGCCAGCCTCCGGCACTCCTGCATCTGCGATGACCTCTGGCTCACGCTTGTCCATATTCAGCAGGGCGTTCAGTTCCTCCAACCGCGCCAGCTTTGTTTGCAGCTCCTCCTCACGCGGAAATGGCTTCAACACCTCCACCTTCGCCGTTTCCAGCTGGTTATGCAGATCACTCAGCTTTTCCCTGCAAGCCTGCTCCTTGAGTGGCAGCGATTCCAGCAGATTATCCATGCGTTGGATATTGCCGAACACATCGGTACCCAGCGTTGCCATGTGACGTAGCTGCCCGATCATGGTCAGCCGGTACTCCTGTGAAAAGCTGTCAAAGGACAACTCCAGTGTCAGACCGCGGTAAGAACCTACCTGCGTCGGCTCCGGCACCAACATATTTTGGCACATAGCCAGCAACTCCGCGCCCGTCGCTTTCTTTTCGGTATAGACCTTGCCCGCCAGCGTCATGGGAGAGAAGCCGTCGGCGTTGGGCGCGGTATGCTCCTTGACTGTGGTAATATCCGCGCCGTACCCGGCAAGGCGCTCCTGTGTCTCCGCGATGGACTTGGGGAACGTCTTGCTGATGGCATCCTCCAGCGCATACCGCTGGCTCAGGTGGCTGCTTTTCAGCAGTTTCAGCTTCGTCACCTCTATGTCTAAGTCCATCTTCTCCTTGATAAGCGGATTGCCGCTGGCCAGCGCCTTGATCTCCGCATAGGAGAGTGCCTGCTCGTCCACATCCTCGGCAGAGCGCACCGGCGACTTGCTGGTCATGATTTGCGCGATGAATTTCTGCTTCCGTTCCACCAACTGATAGAGATAGGCGTCAAACGTGCCCTCGGTGACATAGCTGTAAATGTCCACCTCTGCATTTTCGTTTCCCTGCCGGATGATGCGGCCTTCTCGCTGCTGAAGGTCAGAGGGCCGCCACGGGCAATCCAGATGGTGCAAGGCCACCAGCTTCTGCTGGCAGTTGGTTCCGGCACCCATGCGCTGTGTACTGCCCAGCAATACCCGTACCTGACCGGCCCGCACCTTGCTGAACAGGTCTTTCTTCTGCGCCTCGGTCTTGGCGTCGTGGATGTAAGCAATTTCGTTATCTGGTATGCCCATCGCCAGCAGCTTATCCCGAATGTCATCGTAGACGCTGAAAACGCCTTCGCCCTTTGGCGTGGACAAATCGCAGAAGATCATCTGTGTGGAGCGTTTCTCCGCTGTGCGCTGCCAGATGTCAAATACCGTCTCCGCGCATTTGGCTGCTTTGCTCTCCGGATCGCTGGGCAGCATGGGATTGATGAGCCGCTGGTCTAATGCCAGCTTCCGGCCATCGTTGGTGATCAGCAGCATATTGTCCATGCTGCTGTCCACCTGTCTATTGCGTACCTGCTCGGCCCGTTCCGCCAGCGATGCCACCATCTCTTTCTGGTACTCGGACGGTTTCAGGGCGATGTTGTGGTAGTGGGCCTCCGGCACCGGCAAATTCAGCATATCCGCCGTTTGGATATCCGCCACATTTTTGAATACGGAGATCAGCTCCGGCAGGTTGTTGAACTTGGCAAAGCAAGTCTTGGCCCGATAGCCCGTCCCCTCCGGTGCCAGCTCGATGGTCGTGACCGTCTCGCCGTAGTTGGCGGCCCATGCGTCGAAATGCTGGAAGCCTTGCTCCTGCAAGGCGTCCATCTGCAAATACCGCTGGATGGTATATAGCTCCACCATGCTATTGGAAATCGGCGTACCGGTGGCGAATACCACACCCCGCCCGCCTGTGATCTCGTCCAGATACCGGCACTTCATGAAAAGGTCGCTGGACTTCTGCGCCTCGGTCTGCGCGATGCCGCTGACGTTCCGCATTTTGGTGTAGAGAAACAGATTTTTATAGTAGTGGCTCTCGTCGATGAACAGCCGGTCAACGCCCAGCTCCTCGAACGTGACCACATCGTCCTTGCGGCTTTGGTCGTTCAGCTTGTCCAGCTTATTCTGCAACCCCTTGCGGGTCTTTTCCATCTGCTTGATGGTGAAGTTCTCCGCCTTGTCCGCCTTCGCCTCACGGATGCCCTGGATGATCTCGTCCATCTGCTGCTCCAGAATGGCCCGCTGCCGCTGGATACTGACGGGTATCTTCTCGAACTGACTGTGGCCGATGATGATGGCGTCATAGTCGCCGGTGGCGATGCGCCCGCAAAAACGCTTGCGGTTCTTTGTCTCGAAATCCTTTTTGGTCGCCACCAGCACGTTGGCGGCAGGATAGAGCTGCAAGAACTCGCTGGCCCACTGCTCCGTCAGGTGGTTCGGCACCACAAAGAGGGATTTCTGACACAGGCCCAGCCGCTTGGATTCCATGGCCGCCGCCACCATCTCGAACGTCTTCCCTGCCCCCACTACGTGTGCAAGCAGGGTATTGCCGCCATAGAGGATGTGGGCGATGGCGTTCACCTGATGCTGCCGCAGGGTGATCTCCGGATTCATGCCGCTGAAATTGATGTGGCTGCCGTCGTATTCCCGTGGGCGGTTGCTGTTGAACAGAATGTTGTATGCCTTGCAGATTTTCTCCCGTCGCTCCGGGTCTTTCCATATCCACTCGGCAAACGCCTCCTTCAGCAGCTCCTGTTTGCCCTGTGCAATGGCGGTCTCCTTCTTATTGAGCACCGCCACGCGCCGCCCGTCTGCATCATACTGATAGTCGAAAATACGAACGTCTTTCAGGTTCAGACTGCTCTCGATGATCTCATAGGCACTGGCCCGCAGCGTGCCATAGGTGTTGGATGCCTTGATATTGCTCTTATCCTTGCTCTTGCCCTCGATGCGCCATTCACCGGTGATTTGGGAGTAATGTACCTTGATATCCCACCGTGCGCGGCGGGGTGTTCCCAGCGTCTCAAAGATAAACTGCCGGATATACTCCGGATTCAGCCATGTGGCACCCAGCCGCACGGAGATCTCACTGGCGGTCAAGTCCACGGGCTGCACCTTCTCCAATGCCTCCACATTGGGAAGGTACTGCGGCTCTGTTTCCGCTTTTGCCCGCACCTCTGCCAGCTTCCGCCGCACGTTGCCGGACAGATACTCGTCGGCGGGCAGATATTTCTCGCCGCCCCTTTCCTCGTAATCAGGGTTCAGGAAAATGACACCCTGTAAATCCATGAACAGGGTATCCTCGTCCTTGCCGGTGAGCTGCCCCATATACGCCATATCTACGCGGGCTTTCTCCCCGATGGACAGTGCCAACGCTTCCACCGCCGTGTCCACCCTCTCGGCAGGCCGGTGACTGCGAATGGTACGCTTGGTGAACAGGTCGGCTTTCCGTTTCAGGCCACCTTCCTCATCCAGCACCTCCAACGAACACAGCAGGAAGTAGGAGCTATCCTGATCAAAGGCGATGGCGTTGCCCCGTGAGTTGATAAGCCCATAGTCGTGGGCAAAGCGGTCATAGAGTTCGTTCAGCTTTGTTTGCTGCTGGCGTATCATGCCATCCGGATAGTCCTCCGTCTGGTACTCCAGCAGCATCCGCACACAATCCCGCAGGCCGATCATGCCACGAATACGGCTCTCGGCAGTCTTGGACACCTCCACCGGATTCATGCGGCTGTCCTCGCGGTAATAGAGCTTGTCATTCACCAGCGTATAGGAGAAATTGCGAACGGTGGGGTCTGCCGCGATGGACTGATCTTCGCCCTCCAGCTCCTCCTCGCGTTCATAGGTGGTAATTTCACCGTGGATATTCTGCACGGCGTTGGCAAGGAGACTGTCCAGCGGCTGATCCGGAAAGGGTACACAGGTTGGCTCCGGGCCATACGGTCCCGATACCATTTTCATCTCGCCCAGCACCATATCCGGGTGGTCGAGGAAATAGCGGTTCATGGTGATACCGTCGTCATTCGTCCCCAACTGCACCCAATCAGGCTCAATGTCCACCATGCGGTCACGCTTTTGCAGGAACAGGATGTCCGACACCACTTCCGTACCCGCTGCCGCCTTGAAGGTATCGTTGGGCAGGCGGATCGCGCCCAGCAGCTCCGCCCGCTGGGCAATATACTTCCGCACGTTGCCAGTGCGCTTGTCCATGGTGTAGCCGGAGGTGACGAACGCCACCACACCGCCCGGCCTCACCTTATCCAGTGTCTTGGCGAAAAAATACTCATGGATAGACAGATTCAGCCGGTCATAGCGGCGATCCTGCACCTTGAACTGACCAAAGGGAACGTTGCCCACAGCCACGTCAAAGAAGTTGTCGGGGAAGTCCATCTTTTCATAGCCGCGCACAGAAATGCTGCTGCGGGGGTACAACTGACGGGCGATGCGTCCGGAGATATCGTCCAGCTCCACGCCGTAGAGCTTACTCTCCGCCATGCTCCTCGGCAGCATACCGAGGAAATGGCCGATGCCGCAGGCAGGCTCCAGCACGTTGCCCTGCCGGAAGCCCATCTGTCCCAGCGCGACATAGATGCTGCGGATCACCACAGGCGGCGTGTAGAAGGCGGTCAGCGTGGATTCCTGCGCTGCGGCGTACTCCGTTTCGGACAACAGCCCTTTTAGTTCCTCATACCGGCTGTGCTTGGGGTCGAAGCAATCTGCAAGGCCGCCCCAGCCCACATATTTGGCTAAGACCGCCTGCTCCTCCGGCGTGGCGGCACGGTTCTCCGCCTCTAACTGCTTCAGGAGCCGGATGGCCGCCACGTTGTTGGCATAGCGCTGGCTGGACGGCGCTGCGCCCAGGGCATCGTCGGTGATGCGGTAGTTGACGCCGCCACCGGACAGCGGCGTGTCGGCTTCCAGCCGCTCTTTTCTTCTCGGCATGGTAAACGCAGGCGGCAATACCGCCTGCGTCGGTTCCTCTGGTGGTGGGGCTTCCTGCGCCTGTGCCGGTTCTGCCGATGTAGACTCCTCTATGGGTGCTGCTTCCTCAGCGGGAATTGTGGGAGCTTCTTCCTGTTCCAGTTCCGGCAATTCATGGTCATGCCGGTGGTTGAACAGGCTGAACGTACCGTTGACGTATTCCGAAAGCTGCTCCTTTGCCCGCTGGCCGGAATCATAATGCCGGTCGCCCTCATCCATGCCATCCAGATAGGCAGTCAGGGCTTCCAGCATTTCCGCCGCCTTCGCCTGATCCGTCAACTGCTCCTCGATGGTAGGAACGGCGTCGTAGTAGTCCGCGCCCTTGGGGTACGGCTTCGGCACATCGTCCGGTGCATCCGAAAAACCGAAATACACCGACCGTGCCAGCCGCCGCCGTTCATACTGCGGGATCTCCGCAATGGCGTCCTCGCCAAGGAAGCGCTTCTGCGCGATAAGCCTTTCATACTCCTTGACCACATTGGGGATGGTCAGCTTGACTTCATCATACTGTTTCCCGGCATATTCCCGCTGATAGGTCAGGCCCTTATATGTTTTCGTATAGTCATACCCGTCGCGCCCGCCGCCGCTGTACTCGCCAAAGCGGTTCTTGATGAATTTCTGCTGTTCCTCCTTCGTGTGAGGATAGCAGAAAAAGGCGTACACATCCAAGCGGCTGTCCACGGCATCTGCCAGAAAGAAGTGGTCGATTTCGTCCTGCGTGATGAACATTTTGCACTGGCGCAGGAAATCCGGCTGCGCGGTAAAGCTGCGCTCCGGATAATTCAGGCCGTCCAGCACTGTCTCGATTCGATGGGTGCAATACCCCGACAGCCGGAAGCGCATGATGCTGTGATCCTGTTCATAGGCACTCAGAAAGGCGTGGTATTCCTCGGCCAACGCCGCAAGGCCGCCCTCACTCTTGGCAAAGGCCACCATATCCTTGTCCAGCTCCGGATAGCCCTTGCGCTGGTCATGGATGGCCAGCGTCTGAGTGAACAGACCCTGTGCGCGGCCTTTCTCGGTCAAATCGCGGGCGGTCATCAGCAGGGCATTGCCCATCTCAAGCAGCACCTTGTCCTGCGCCTGCTCCAGCTCTGATGCCGAAAGGTATGTTCCGGCTTCCAGCAACTCCCGTATCCGCGCCGACGCCTGCTCCCACGTCACCGTGGTGCGGCTGTGGCCGGTACGGACGCTGTCGCCCTGCGCCAGATGGATACCGTCCTCCATGAACCACACGGCATATTTCTTGCCCTCATATTCAATACCGCGCCCATTCGCCGTGCCAAACTCACGGCGCAAAAATGCCACACATTCCACTTCCGAACGCTGCCGCATATAGAACACCGCGATCCGTTCCGCGCTGCCGCGGCTGTTGCCCGCCGTGTACAGCGTCTGGTCGATAACCGCCTGCGGCACCGTGCGGGTGGGAAACAGCTCACCCGTTCGCTGCGTCTCCGGCACTTCATAGACCGCCGTGCCGCCGTTCATACCAAAGAGGGACATTTGCTCCGCCATCACCGGCGCGTTCTGCAAGCCCAGCTTGATCTTATACGCGCCGCGCTCAATGAGGTTTTCGGTCATTTCCGTGACCACGCCCCATGAAAAAACGGACTCCGCTGTGCGGGAGAGATAGCTGCCCTCCCACATCAAGAGTCCGTCTTTTTCGGCGTGGTAGCCCACCCGGACTTTGTCCGCGCCGGCCAGCACCTCCACCCATATATCGTTGTAGCTGTTTTTCAGGAATTCCGTGCGGGCGGCAATATCGCGGGTGCCTTGGAAATACGCAAAAATCTCCTGCCGCGTATGCTTGCGCCCGCCGTCGTCCAGCAGGATTGCTTCTATGAGGTAAGTATCCAAAAACGCTGGAAGCTCTGCGCTCCCGGCGTTTTCGTCTGTGCTATTCAGTTGTAAATCAGGTCGTTCAGCACCGTTTCTTCCGCGCTGTGCTTCAGGTTGTTCATCAGCCCCGTCCAGCGCTGGGGATTGGCGGCTTTCAGTTCCTCCGTCACGCCCTCGGTTTTTGCCATCTGCGCCACGACCTGCGTCACCATCCGCTGCGCTGTCTCCTCGATCTCCGCCAGATGTGCCGCCAGCTGCCCGCTGGTCTTGAGATTCGTATACAGCACCCTGCGATGCTTCTTGATGTACTGCCTCCGCAGCTCCGCGTACCTGCCCAGATGCGCCTCCGCCTCTTGGGGCAGCAGCAGGTTCGGCAGGCGATAGCCCTCCTGCACTCTGTAGGTCACTTCCATGTTCTGCGCCCCTTTCTTTCTCGGCGTTATTTTGCTCTTTGACAGCATCATAGCCGATTTGTGCATCCTTTGCAAAAAATTGCTCCCGCCGCGCCTGCATCACCGTGCGGCTGATCTCCCGCAGACCCATTTCTGCAATATCGCTGGTGGCGATGCCCAAAGCGTTGATGGTACTGGGTGTATCAAAGGAATAGATGCCCTCGAAATCCTCCGGCAGTAGGTAGACCATGGCAGGCAGAGAAAGGCGTGTCATCAGCATATAGGCGACGCTGCGCTCCAGCGCCCGCCGGTATGTGGCTTCCACATTCAGCGTGTCCAGCTCCTCCAGCATACTGCCATCCCGGCAATCCAGCAGATCCCGCAGATAGTCCTGCATATTATCCGCCACCGCGTTGCGGCTGGCAGACAGTATGGCGTCCGGCAATGTATTCTTTTCGGCCAGTGTGCCGAAGGTGGCCTCCAGCGTCTCAATGACCGGCTCCGTATAGGCCGGTTCCATCGGCCAGATGGGAACGGGCCGCGAAATGCGGGTGGCGTGGGTGTCTGTGATGTCAAAGTAGTGCTTCAGCCGCCCCTTGCCGTGGGCTTCGTCAATGACAGCAATGCCGGTAGCTCCGGCATTGACCCACCGGCCAAACTGCCGGTTCCACTTTTCCAGTTCCAGCACCGCCGTGGCGTTGGGACGCTGAGCGTAGATCAGAACTTGCTCGTCGAACGGACATTTATAATTGTAGCAGGCCGCCCGCAGAAAGCCCGTCCAGCTCTCATAATCGCCGGTCAGCTCCGCCAGCGTCGCGCGGTACAGCTCCGTGATGAATTGAAATTTACTTGCCAAGGTATTGCCTCCCTTCTCTGAAATGATTCGATACGCTTAATAAGTCCAAAACACACCCCGTTTTGGACTTATTATCCATGCGGTTGGACGCATTTATATTTTTGTAGAAAATCCGGTATCTCATGAATGCCTGCTGCGTCTACATAGTAGGCTCTTTCTCCGCTCCTGCGCTTTAACACAAACACATCACTGGCCGACACCATCTTTAACTTTTGGATATCGAACCGTCTGTCGACGCTATGCTGCTGATAAAGGTCGTCAATCGTGACACAGGGAGCCAGCATTGCCGCAAAAGCCTTGCGGTAATTAACACCGTGAAGTGCGACCTGTGGGCGTCCACTCTCTGTGAAGGTGCATTCCACCTTGTCTAGCTGTTCAATTTGATAAATCTCATAGTAACCGCTCTCAGCAGGGAGCAGCGTCAGGTCTGCTGGCTCGTATATCACACCAGCCTTTTGCGAAAACCATGCAAATCTATGGAGATAGGTTACTGCGCCGTCGATCTTCGCATGGAGATCGTCAACGTAGCTGCATTGACGCAACTTCTTATTACCGTTCATCCAGATCATGACAATGCTGCTCCCGTCCGGAATGGAGAACAGCGTATTGTATTCCGGATCAATAAAACGAATCATACGTACAAGCTCGTTTGCTTTACATTGGGATGTCATGCCCGTGAATACCTCCTATCTATCCGGCTCCATCCTCTTTTTCGCCTGAATCCGTTCACTTTCCTGCCGTTCTCTGTGAGCCTTTTCAAACGGCTTCCGTTGGTAGCAGTACACATAAAAGTTGTAATCGCCCTTGACCGGCGTACAGCGGATCATATACACATACCGTTTCGTTTTTGCCATGAAGCCGTATGACGGAAGCAGCGTCCCCTTGATGGCACAGGCTCTCTCGTAGCGGTCACAGCATCGCTTCATGGTGTCAAAATCCCGCAGTGGGGAATCCGGCTGCTCCCGCAGCCAGTTCACAGCGCGGTCAATATCTGCTTTGAACTTCGGCGTATTCAGCACATCGTTCTGATGGGGCCACCATGTCGTATAAAACTGCTTCCCACGGCCGAAGTCACCCCGCAGGTGTCCGACACAGCCCACGGCCTTGTCCTGCTCCTCACTGTGGGAAAAGTAGAGGTCATGCAGCGATTCATCATTGACACAGTAGAAGTCGATGACGTCCTTTTTGCTGGCGGGGTATTTTTCCTGGAACTCCGCAAGAGTACAGCAACCACCGTCCCGAAAGAAAAGGCTGTCGCCCTCCAAAGGAATCCAGCCCTCAATCGGAAGCTGAAACGGTTCACGGGTCAGAACGCTGCCGTAGAAATTGACCATAATACTCCGGGACAGGGTTACCGGTTCGCCCCAATCCTCGTCGCCATGGCGCAGTTCATAGCGGTACATGCCCTCCGGCACAGTGTTGCTGTCAAGCCGGTGCTCGCTGAACAGGGCTGGCTTCCCCAAAATCTCGACCTCCTGATAGGTCACTTTTTTTACGTCATAGCTCATCTTGCCTCACCTCGCTCCTTTTTCGGCGCAGTATGGCTCTTTTCATACTCCGCCAGTCTTTCTTTTGCCCAATCGGGCAGCTTTTCACGGTCAGCAACACCGAGAACATCTGTAATGTCCCACCGGCACTCCTCGCCGGAATACAGTTCTTTGAAATAAACCGCACGTCCACGAGCGCCGGGAGTGCAGCCAAAGCCGCCCAACGCATACCCAAGCTGGCAGTCCGCAGTGCGGTACTCCGGCGCAAGGCTGGTAGGACGGATGATTATCAGTTTTCCCTTCAAGGATTCTTCCGTGGCTGGCAGGCAATGCTCCCGTCCTAAAACGCTCACAGGTATTGCACGTCCTGCCTGAAATGCCTTTACCCTCTCAGTCTGCTCCTGCAAGCGCTGTATGAACGCGTCCATGATCTCAACATAACTCTCACTGCCGATAGCCTCTGAAAAATGCTCATTGCCCAAAAAGTCATAATTCTGGTAGCAAGTCATGTAGGTGGCATCCCCCGGATTATAGCCGATCAACATTGTCGCGCCACCCATGCGAAAGGATTGCATGACTTCATAGTCACCGGCCATCTGCACAGTTTCTTTATCAGCCATATCGTCTTACCGTTCCTTACCCTTCGATAGTCTCTGCTTTGCTTCGTGTTCCTTGTTTTTCTGGCACTCCTTTTGTTCCTGATACTCTCCGCTTGCCCGCTCACAGAAATCCTCAATCATGGACGCACGGCCTACGCCGTAATGGCCCCAAAAGTAATTGGGCGGGCCATCTCCGTCGTTCTTACAGTTACGCTGCCAGGTAGCAAACGGGGCAGGTGCTTTCGGGTATTCACCTAAAACAAACTCGGCGTTTCCCACACGCACCCGCGCCGTGATCTTATAGTCCGCGTTGATGATCTCACCAATGACATAGCTGCCGTGTTCCAGCTCTATGGTATAGCTGCCGTTCTGTGCCTGCCATGCTTTTACCGGCATGGCAGGTACACCGCAGACCAGATCCGGCTGCATGACAAACTGCGACTTCGCGCCCAGCAATTCCGTCGGAAGCGCCGATACCGGCAGATACATTTTCACTTCCCCCAAGACCTCATACCGCAGCAGGAAATCGTCCACCGGATAGTAGATGCTCATAACAGGGTCTTTGATATGGCCCTTTGCCATGATCGCGTTCACATATCTGGCGTTGTCCAAATACCACTGCGGGTCAGCCCCCGGCAAGCTCCAGCCGAACATGGAACCGGCGCTCATGGCAACCTCCTGTATGTCAGAGATACCCCGCCGCCGGTTATGCACTTGGGCAATGTTCCGGTTTTCCTCCCGATTTCCGGTGTCCCACCCAGAGGCGTAGTAACCACGCACACCCTTCTTGAGAATGATAAGCTGCCCCGTGGATGGTATCGTGGACAAACAGAAATCGGGCAATTCAGTTCTTCTCATGATTGGCCTCCTCATCGTCCCTGCTCCTGCTGCCTTCTCCGGTGCCAACCCTCCAGCAGCTTGACGATGACCTCCTCCATCTGCTTGGGGGTATAGCTGGCAGGGAAGTATTTTTGCAGGCGGTCGTTCCGCAGCGTCACCTTGCGCTCCAGCGGCTTTTCCTCCCGCATGATGAGGTCGATGATGTTGTTCTCCAGCTTGCCCTCCGCGCTGATCTGCTTGAGTCGCTGGGCCTGATCCACAGAGGGCGATACCTCGTCCCGCTCCATGAGGAACTGAAGGTAGGTCTGTTCTTTTTCGGTCAGGTGGGAGATGTAATCGGCTGCCGGAACAAATTTCAGCTTCCCCGCGTCCACCGCCTCCATCAGCGGCGGAATGAGTTTGTTAAGATTCATGAACCGTTGGATTTGCGTCGTGCTTTCCTTGACCTGTTCGGCCAAAATCTCCTTGGATTTTCCTTGCAAAGAATGGAGTCCAAGTTGGTCTCCATTTTTCGCGGGGCGTCCTGCCGTTCTTCTCATGGCGTCCAGCTTCAGCTTGTACGCCTTGGCTTTCTCGCTGGGCAGCAGGTTTTCGCGGTTGATGTTGTAGTCCACCACCAGAATGTCCGCGTCCTCGTCGCTGTAATTACGCACGATGACCGGACGGGTGTCCAGCCCCACCACCTTGGCACAGTAGTCGCGCCGGTGGCCGGAGATGATCTCATACCCGCCCTCGCTGCGGGGACGGACGATCAGCGGTTCGGCAATGCCGGTGCGCTCAATGCTGTCCATCAGCCGCACCAGATCGGCGCTGGGCCGGTCTACGGAGTAGGGCTGCCGCGCATAGGGAAACACCTGCTCCGCAGGCACGATCTGTACCCGCTCCTGCTGGTCGGCCTCCCGCTCCACGTCCGTCTTGAACAGGTCATCGTACTTGACCAGTTCGATGCCGTTTAATTTGCGGGCCAAGCTGCAACACCTCCTTCGTCAGCGCGGCATACGCCTGCGCCGCTTTTCCGTCCGGATCATGCTCATAAATGCTGGTTCCCGTGGCGCTGATCTCCGCCACGCGGATGGAGCGGGGTATCTCGCTGGCGAATACCCGACTGCCATAGTTCCTGCGTAACTGCTCACTAATTTCCTTAGCCAGTGTGGTACGACTGTCCATCATGGTCAGCAGGATGCCGTCCACCGCCAGCCGCGGGTTGATCTGCCGCCTGACGCGGGCGATGGTACGCATGAGCTGCTCCAGTCCCTTGGCGGCCAGATACTGCCCCTGCACCGGAATGATAACGCTGTCCGCCGCTGTCAGTGCATTGATGGTCAGCATCCCCAGCGAGGGCATACAGTCGATGATGGCGTAGTCGTAGGCCGGTGCCAGCGTGGACAGATACTGCCGCAGCACCGTTTCCCGGCTCATGATGTTCACCAGCGTCACCTCCAGTCCCGACAGCTCAATGTTGGCGGGAACAAGATCGACGCCGGACGCATGGTGCAGGATACCCTCGCCGGGTGCGATAGGTTCCTCGTTGACAGTCTTGGTCATCAGGTCGGCCAGCGTAGGGGAAAGCTCGTCCGGCTGCCGCCAGCCCAGCATTTGGGTGAGATTGCCCTGGGCATCGGCGTCCACCAGCAGAACGTTTTTGCCCTGCTTTGCAAGACCGATACCCAAGCTGGCAGCTGTGGTGGTTTTCCCCACGCCGCCCTTCTGATTTGCCAATGCGATGGTTTTCAAAAGCACACCTCCATTTCGTGCAACAAAAAAAGAGCCTTCCGGCTCTTGCTCTGACAGTATTCCGTTCTACCCGCTCCCACCACTGAGATCATGGCCCACCATCAGTGCGTAGTGGTTATCCATAGTCAACGGCGCGTTATACAGCGCGGTCAGCAGATATGGCTTCACATGGCGCACGTCAGTGGTATTCTCTCTAACACGGTCCAGCACATACAGCAGGTGTGCGCCGGTCAGCCTCAGCAGCCTCGACCGCACTACCTCCGCTGGCAGTTCCTCGCCCGCCACGCGGATGGTAGACTTGGTGGAGCACACGGTATCCAGCATCAGCTCCACCATCTCGTCCAACCGTGCGCGGTCTACTTCGGTATAGCCCACAAGGTAGTTGTAGTCCACATTGGTCATGATCTGCGCTCGGTAGCTGTTCCTTCTCTCCAGCTCATCCTCCTGTGCAAACTTACGCTCTCGAAGGAATGAAGGGAAGGATTTTGTAAGATCCGTATTTAATTCTTCTTTACTTTGTTCTTCTATATTTAATTGCGCGGGATTTTCCTGTTCAGGTTTTCCCAAGACAGGTTTTACCTGTTCAGGAAAAGCCCGTTTAGGTGCGTCACCGGTATTTTCCGCCTGAACGGGATTTTCCCGTTTAGGTGCATCCATCCCCCTCGGCTGCTCCAAAATGGTATATTCGATGCCGCCCAGTGTACCGTCCGCGTGGCGTTCCCGCTCCCGCACGATGTACCCCGCGCCCTCCAGCTCCCGCACCGTGGCACAGATGCTGTCCACACCGTCCTTACAGATGTAGGCCAGCCCCCTGGTGGTATAGTCCCAATCCTCCGGCAGCGACAGCATCAGGGACAGCAGTCCCTTTGCCTTTAGCGACAGCGACTTGTCCCGCAGATGGTAATTTGACATGACGGTGTAGTTCCGCGTTTTCTCCACCCTGAATACAGCCATGGGCGTTCCTCCTCCCTTATATTTTTATATAGAAAAAGAGACGGTTCACACCGTCTCTTTTTGCTTCCTGCTTTATAATGCTTGTCCCCTATGCCAATAGGAGGTACGTCTGATACACAATGTCCAGATGCCGGTTATAGCTGTCTACTCTCAGGCTGCCGGACAGCAGTTGTCCCGCATTTGGTGGTGCAACACTTAGGGAAGATGTGCGCCGCAAATCCTCCGCTTGGCATTCTTCCGATTGGCATTTTAGATCACATCTTTTTAATAATATGCGCCACCAGCCGGAGGTTGTGCTCCACCAGCGTGTTGCGGGCCTCCAGGTCTCCGGCGGCGGCCCGCTCCAGACATTCCCGCTCCCGGGCGGGAGCGAGGGGCTTGGGGAACGACCCCGGCGAGCCGGTAAGGTGCAGGGACAAAAACAGGCTGTTGCACAGCAGCAACAGTGCAGCAGACAGCATACGCATCGCTCCTTTCACAACACCCTATGCCCTATGGGAATGTCCCTATACAAAAAGAACACGGACGGCAGCGTCGTCCGTGTTACAGTTCCTCCTCCGGAAGGGCCTCACCCTCCTCGCCATTGCCGAAGGCAATGGCCGTCCTGCCGTATTTTTGGCGGATAGCGTCCACGGCCTCCTCCAGCTGCTCCTGCCGCTGACCGCAGGCCTGAGCGGTACTGTCCAGCAGATCCAACTGTTGGAAAGTGCTGCACGTCTCGGTGACGTACAGCGCCGTTACGGTCATGGAGCGAAGGCGGGCAGGCGGCTTCCACAGCTGCCGGGCCAGGTCCGCAGCCGCACGGTAAATATCCCGGACCAGATGGGTAGGCGCGTCCAAGCGGGTCTGGCGGCTGAATGTTTTGAACGATACGTCTTTCAGCGTCACGCTGACGCCGCCGGCATACAGACCGTGGCGGCGCAGGCGGGCGGCCACACTGTCGCACCTGTCTCTTATACACATCTCCGAGCCCAC
>OJPW01000589.1_pt1 | contig 28711 bp, 39 predicted proteins | sample 1598571 | NCBI WGS metagenome assembly OJPW01 (sample SAMN03922493, study PRJEB24848) | human gut metagenome | isolation source: stool sample | host: Homo sapiens | place: Germany | collected 2011-05
CGCATACCGCCTTTTCTTGTTATCCAGCCCTCCGGCTGTATCGGTTGAGCAAAAGTCCGCGTGGGATTGATGTGGTATCTTTAACTTTGGGAAACTCCGTTTTCCCACCTTGATACCGTCTTGCCGCTTACGCCAAGCCGCTCAGCCATTTCCTCCTGCGTCATGCCCTTGCTTTTTCTCAGCTCGGCAATAAACCTGCCGATTTTGATTTGCTCCATGTTCTCGCCCCTTTCAATCAAATAATACACTATTTCAGTGAAAGAATACAGGACATCATGCGAGAATTATATGTAAAACGGACATTTATCTGAGCGTACAAGTGCTCAATTTCTCTTTTTGTGTCAATAAACACCCCGTCGCATAAAAAAAGCACCTCTTTCGAGGTGCGGCGCCTGCAAGAGCGGTGCAAAATGGGAAACTGTCGTTCATTTTAGTTTTGAGTGAGCTATTTTTCGTTCAGACAAAACAGCAAAAATCGGGCAATACTTTGTGTATTACCCGATTTTTTTGTGAAGTATGGGCGGAAAAGAGCCGGTCAAAACCGGCTTTTTCCTGTTTTGCGCCGTTCTTGCAGGCGCAAATCAAACGAGCTCGATGACTGCCATCTCGGCTGCATCGCCGCGACGGGGTCCGATACGAGTGATGCGGGTGTAGCCGCCGTTGCGGTCGGCATACTTGACTGCAATCTTGTCAAAGGTCTTCTTGGCAACGTCTTCACGAGTGATGAAGGACAGTGCCTGACGGTAGGCTGCCAGATCCTTCTTCTTGCCAAGGCTTATCATTTTCTCGGCGAGGGGTGCGATCTCCTTTGCACGGGTGACGGTGGTCTCCATCCGGCCCTTATCGAGCAGATCGGTGACCTGCTGACGGAGCATGGCCATGCGCTGATCGGTCGGCTTGCCGAGCTTTCTTGTTCCGGGCATTTTCGGTTTTCCTCCTTGTTAGAGTAGGTAAATTACTGATTGTCCTCGTCCGCAAGAGACAGTCCCATCTGTGCGAGCTTGTGCTCGACCTCTTCGAGGGACTTGCGGCCAAGGTTGCGAACCTTTATCATCTCGTCCTGAGTCTTGGAGATAAGATCCTCAACAGTATTGATGTTTGCACGCTTGAGGCAGTTGAAGCTTCTAACGGACAGATCAAGCTCTTCGATGGTCATCTCGAGCACCTTATCACGCTGCTGCTCGGTCTTTTCAACCACGGTGGGGTTGTTGCCGACAGTGTCGGATAGATCCGTGAACAGGGTGAAGTGGTCGCAAAGGATCTTTGCGCCGAGAGAAACTGCATCACGAGCGGTGATGGTATTGTCCGTCCATACCTCGATGGTCAGCTTGTCATAGTCCGTCTGGTTACCTACACGGGTATTTTCAACGGAGTAGTTGACCTTGAGGACGGGAGTGTAGATAGAATCAACAGGGATGGTCCCGATTGCGGTCTGAGGATTCTTGTTCTTGTCGGCAGAGACATAGCCACGGCCGTGATCGAAGGTGAGCTCCATGGAGAGCGCACCGTCGGGCTCAAGTGTAGCTATGGGCTGCTCGGGATTGAGAACCTCGACCTCTGCGTCCGTCTTGATGTCGCCGGCGGTGACAACGCCCTCGCCTACGGCCTCAATATAGACGGTTTTTGCTCCCTCACTATGAAGACGGGCGATGATGCTCTTGACATTAAGAACGATCTCCGTCACATCTTCCTTGACACCGGGAATGGTTGAGAACTCATGCTGGACACCGTTAATTCTGATGCTGGTGACAGCAGTGCCGGGAAGGGAGGAAAGCAAAACCCTGCGCAGAGAGTTACCAAGTGTCGTGCCGTAACCACGCTCCAGAGGCTCGATTATATACTTGCCGTAGGAGCTGTCGGTCGGAGTTTCAATACACTCTATGCGCGGCTTTTCTATTTCGATCATATTTTAATATAACCCTCCTTATTAAGTTCGACGCTTTATGCGCCTGCAATTGTTCAGCTTACCAATTTGAGGGTGTCTGTATTACTTAGAGTACAACTCGACGATGAGGTGCTCCTCGATGGGGAGGTCGATGTCATCACGAGCAGGAACACCGACGACCTTTGCGATCTGGTTGTTTGCATCGTACTCAAGCCACTTGGGTGCGGGACGAGAGCTGTTTGCCTCAATGTTTGCCTTGATCTTTTCAAGACCGCGGCTGCTCTCTTTAAGGGTAATAACCATGCCGGGCTTTACCTGGTAGCTGGGGATGTTGACCTTGCGGCCGTTAACGGTAAAATGACCGTGGCTGACCATCTGGCGAGCCTCCGCACGGCTCATTGCAAAGCCGAGACGGTAAACGACATTGTCCAGGCGGCACTCGAGAATGCTCAGCAGATTCTCGCCGGTCTTGCCCTGGCGGCGCTCTGCCATCTCGTAGTAGCTGCGGAACTGGCTCTCGAGAACACCGTAGTATCTCTTTGCCTTCTGCTTCTCACGAAGCTGCTGGCCGTACTCGGAGCTCTTGCTGCGTCCCTGACCATGCTGTCCGGGAGGATAAGATCTGTTCTCAAGTGCGCATTTGGTGTAGCAGCGATCGCCCTTCAGAAAGAGCTTCTGACCCTCTCTGCGGCACATGCGGCATACTGCTTCAGTATATCTTGCCATTTGTGTTTCCCTCCTTCAATTAGACACGACGACGCTTCGGAGGACGGCAGCCATTGTGAGGAATGGGGGTGACATCCTTGATCATCGTTACTTCCAGACCTGCGGTCTGAAGTGCACGGATGGCTGCTTCACGACCTGAACCGGGTCCCTTGACGAATACTTCGACGGTCTTCAGACCATGCTCCATTGCTGCCTTAGCGGCAGTCTCGGCTGCGGTCTGTGCTGCGAAGGGAGTGGACTTTCTGCTGCCACGGAAACCCATGCCGCCGGCAGATGCCCAAGACAGTGCGTTGCCCTGGGTGTCGGTGATGGTGACCATGGTGTTATTGAAGGAAGAGCTGATATGAACCTGGCCCTTTTCAATGTTCTTACGCTCTCTGCGGCGTGTTCTGACTTTTTTCTTTGCGTTTGCTGCCATAATTCATATCCCTCCTTACTTCTTCTTATTTGCGATGGTGCGTTTCGGACCCTTGCGAGTACGAGCGTTGGTCTTGCTGCGCTGTCCGCGGACAGGCAGGCCACGGCGATGACGCAGACCACGGTAGCAGCCGATCTCGGTCAGGCGCTTGATGTCAAGTGCTACCGAGCGGCGCAGGTCGCCTTCAACGATGAAGTGGTGGTCAATGCATTCACGCAGCTTGCTTTCTTCCTCTTCGGTGAGGTCCTTAACACGGGTGTCGGGGTTTATACCGGTCATTTCCAGTATTTTGTTTGCGCTGGTTCTGCCGATACCATAGACATAGGTCAGGCCTATCTCTATTCTCTTGTCCTTGGGCAGGTCAACGCCGGCTATACGTGCCATATTGATCGATCATTCCTTTCGATTTTTATTCCGCATTTTTGCGGGTCTTAGGGCTTATTCCCGCCGGAGGGAGCCTTAGGGCCCATGCGGGATTTTGTTTTGTAAGGACAGGCGATTAGCCCTGTCTCTGCTTGTGCTTGGGGTTTTCGCAAATTACCATGACTTTGCCCTTGCGCTTAATGATCTTGCATTTTTCGCACATAGGCTTCACGGAAGGTCTTACTTTCATTTGTTTTACCTCCTACTTGCTTCTCCAGGTGATGCGTCCGCGGGTCAGGTCATAGGGTGACATCTGAACCGTGACCTTATCTCCGGGGAGGATCCTGATGAAGTTCATTCTGAGCTTTCCCGAGATATGAGCCAGTATCGTGTGACCCTGACCGATATCAACGAGAAACATCGTGTTGGGCAGGGACTCGACTACCGTGCCCTCGAGTTCGATTACATCGTCTTTTGCCAAAGTAAATTTCCTCCTGGTCGGCTTTGACGGAAGTCGCCGTCAGTCAATATTCTCTGCCATTGTTAAGATCTCGGGCTCACCGTCAGTGATATATATTGTATTTTCATAGTGAGCGGCGAGACTACCGTCTACTGTCACGACCGTCCAGTCGTTTCCGAGCACCTTCACATGGAAGTCGCCGACTGCAACCATCGGTTCGATGGCTATCGTCATTCCGGGAACGAGTCTGGGGTTGGGACGCAGACCTTTTATATCGTAGTTCGGAACCTCGGGAGCTTCATGCATCTCATGCCCGACGCCGTGACCGACATAGTCACGGATCACCGAGTAGCCGCGTCCCTCGACATATTCTTGTATTGCAGCGCCGATATCGCTTATGCGGTATCCGCTCTTTGCAAACTTGATGCCCTCGAAAAAGCTCTGTCTCGTTACCTCGATGAGCCTTTTGGCCTCGTCGGAGATCTCGCCGCAGGGGTAAGTTCCTGCGCAGTCGCCGACATAGCCGCCGAAGGTCGCTCCGACATCAACGGAGACTATGTCGCCGTTGCGGATGACCCTTTTGCCGGGGATGCCGTGGATCACTTCTTCGTTTATCGAAATGCAGGTGCTCGCCGGAAACCCGCCGTAGCCCTTGAAGGTCGGGATAGCGCGGGATTTCACGATAAATTCATTAACGGCCTTGTCGATCTGCTTTGTTGTCAGACCGTCGGCTATCGCAGCTCGGGCAACGGATCGTGCGCCGGCGGTTATTTTGCCCGCCTTGCGCATGATCTCTATTTCCCTCGGCGATTTGATGATGATGGGATCTCTGGACATAGATCAGATACCCAGCGCCGACTTGATGACTTCGGTCGTTGCCTCGATGGTAGGCTGATTTTCAACGCTCTTCAGCTTGCCACGGCTTGCATAGAAAGCCTTTAGAGGCTCGGTTTCCTTGTGATAAGTCTCCAAGCGAGCCTTGACGGTCTCGGGAGCGTCGTCCTTGCGGATGGTGAGCTCACCGCCGCAGAAGTCGCACTTGCCCTCGACCTTGGGGGGATTGGAAACGATGTGGAAGGTCTGGCTGCATTCCTTGCAGGTCCTGCGGCCGGACATACGCTCGATGATGACTTCGTCGGCTATCTCAATGGACAGGGCGCAGTCAATGTCGATGCCCGACTTCTCCAGAGCCTCAGCCTGGGGAATGGTGCGGGGCATACCATCGAGAATGTAACCGTTTGCACAGTCGGGCTCGGCCAGGCGCTCGTTCACGATTCCGATGATGACATCATCGGGGACGAGCTTGCCGCTCTCGACATATTCCTTTGCACGCAGGCCGACGGGAGTACCGTTCTTCATGGCTGCACGAAGGATGTTGCCGGTCGAAATGGTGGGGATATTCAGCAGCTTGCTGAGTATCTCTGCCTGAGTGCCTTTACCGGCGCCGGGAGCGCCTAAAAGTATTAGCTTCATTTTATCCACCTCTTGTTATCAGCTAAGAAAGCCCTTGTAATTGCGCATCAGCATCTGTGCCTCGAGAGCTCTTACGGTCTCAAGTGCAACACCGACGACGATTATGATCGAGGTGCCGCCCAGAGACACGCCGCTCAGTGCGGCCTCCTGGCTGAAATGTGCAATCAGAATGGGGACAACAGCGATGATACTCAGATAGATAGCACCGAAGAGGGTGATCTTGTTGAGCACTCTTCTGATAAAGTCGCTGGTCGGCTTGCCGGGACGGAAGCCCGGAATGTAGCCGCCGTTCTTCTTCAGGTTGTTGGATACCTCTATGGGGTCGAACTGAATTGTCGAGTAGAAGTATGCGAAGAAGATTATCAGCAGGAAGTAGGCAATAGCATAGGGGATGGAGGTCGTGCTTGCCCATGCGCTGTCGCTGTGTCCGGTGAAGCCTGCGATGGTCGCAGGAATGGTTGCGATGGTCTGAGCGAAGATGATGGGGAGAACACCGCTCATGTTGACCTTCATGGGAAGGTGGGTGCTCTGGCCGCCGTACATCTTACGGCCGACCACACGCTTTGCGTACTGTACCGGGAGGCGGCGCTCGGAGTCGTTGATAAGAACGATGAGCACGATCATGGCCAGTGCGCCGAGGAGCATCAGTGCCGTTACCCAAACGGGGGTGGTGCCATTTGCTGCGCTGTTTATCATATTGTAAACATCGGTCGGGAATCTGGAAACGATGCTTGCGAACAGAATGATCGAAATACCGTTACCGATGCCGAACTCGGTGATCTGTTCACCCAGCCACATGATAAGTGCAGAGCCGGAGGTGAAGGTCAGGATGATAACAATTGCAGCCCAGAGGGACTGTCCGTCGGTGGTCAGGAAGCCGTAGCCCTTGATCATCATGTAGTAAGCAAAGCCCTGGAGAAGGCCGATGCCTACGGTAGTGTAACGAGTGATGGCTGCGATCTTCTTCTTGCCTTCCTCGCCGCCTTCCTTGCTCAGATTGCCGAGCTTCGGGAATGCGATGCCCAGCAGCTGAATGATAATGGAAGCATTGATGTACGGCTGGATGGAAAGAGCAAAGATTGTTGCGTTAGCGAATGCACCGCCGCTCATGACGTTCAACATACCGAAAATGGTGTTCTGCATCTGATTGAAATATCCGCTCAGAGCATCGATGTTGACATATGGGACGGGGACGGCATTACCAAGACGGTAGATCAGGATGACGAAAAGAGTGAACAGAATTTTTCTGCGTATATCTTCGGTCTTCCATGCGTTGCGCATTGTCTGCAGCACTTAGATCACCTCGGCCTTTCCGCCTGCCGCTTCAATTTTTTCTTTTGCGGTTTCAGAGAAAGCGGAAGCCTTTACAGTAAGCTTTTTGGTGATCTCACCGTTGCCGAGGATCTTTACGCCGTAACGGCACTTGGAGAGAACGCCTGCGTCCAGAAGAGCCTGTGCGTCGACGACTGCACCGTCTTCAAACTTGTCAAGTGCGCTGACATTGATGGACTCGAGGGGCTTAGCAAAGATGTTGTTGAAGCCTCTCTTGGGGATACGGCGTGCAAGGGGCATCTGGCCGCCTTCAAATCCGATGCGGACACCGCCGCCGGAGCGTGCCTTCTGGCCCTTGTGACCGCGGCCTGCGGTCTTGCCGTTGCCGGTTGCGTGGCCTCTGCCCTTGCGTTTATTCACATGGGTGGAGCCTGCTACGGGAGAAAGTTCATTGATATACATTGCTTTTCCTCCTTATTCTTCCGTTACCTGGAGGAGATAGCCGATCTTGGCGATCTTGCCCCTGGTCTGGGGGTTGTCGGGCTGAACGGTCTCGTTGCCGATCTTGTGCAGTCCGAGGGAGTTTGCGGTCGCAATATGCTTGTCATGACGACCGTTGAGGCTCTTTACGAGCTTAATTCTAAGATTTGCCATGTTGCGCCCTCCTTAACCCTGGATCTCTTCAGGAGTCTTGCCTCTGACCGCTGCAACCTGAGCTGCATCACGGAGAGACATAAGGCCCTGCATGGTTGCCGCAACGACATTTGCGGGGTTGTTGGTGCGCAGGCACTTGGTACGGATGTCCTTGATGCCGGCTGCCTCAACAACTGCACGAACTGCGCCGCCGGCGATAACGCCGGTACCGGGTGCTGCGGGCTTGAGCAGAACACGACCTGCACCGAACTCACCGATGATCTCGTGAGGAATGGTGGTACCCTGCAGGGTAATGGTCACGATGTTCTTCTTTGCATCCTCGAGACCCTTGCGGATCGCTTCGGAAACTTCGTTTGCCTTGCCGAGGCCATAGCCGACGCGGCCCTTGCCGTCACCGACAACGCAAAGTGCGGAGAACTTCATAACACGGCCGCCCTTGACGGTCTTGGATACACGGTTGAGGGAAACTACCTTCTCGACGAATTCGGAAGCTTCCTCGTCTCTGCGACGATCTCTTCTGTCGTTATTATAAGCCATTATAGTTTCCTCCTCCCTTAGAACTTCAGGCCGCTCTCACGAGCGCCCTCGGCGAGTGCCGCAACACGGCCGTGGAAGATGTAGCCGCCACGGTCAAAGACGACATTCTCGATGCCCTTTGCCAGTGCACGCTCGGCGATGGTGTTGCCGATCTTCTTGGCTGCTTCAATGTTGCTGCCGTTGCCTTCAAATGCCTTCTCAACGGTGGATGCGGAGACAAGAGTGTTGCCTGCGACATCGTCGATGATCTGTGCATAGATGTGGTTTTCGCTGCGGAATACGCTCAGACGGGGTCTCTCGGGAGTGCCGGAGATCTTGCTGCGTACTCTTGCATGGCGCTTGATGCGCTGTGTTCTTGTATCAGGTCTTTTAATCATTCAGGCACACCTCCCTTTACTTAGCACCGGTCTTGCCTTCTTTGCGGCGGACAACTTCGTAATCGTACTTGATGCCCTTGCCCTTGTAAGGCTCGGGAGGACGCTTGCCACGAACTTCTGCTGCAAACTGGCCGACCTTCTGCTTGTCAATACCCTTAATGATGATCTGGTTGGGGTTGGGAACTTCGATCTGGATATCCTCGGTCTCGGGTACGATGACCTGATGCGAGTAGCCGATGTTCAGAACGAGGTTCTTGCCTTCCTTAGCTGCACGGTAACCGACGCCGTTGACCTCGAGGGTCTTGCTGAAGCCTTCGGACACGCCGACGACCATGTTGTGTATGAGCGAACGGGTAAGGCCGTGAAGGGAACGGTTGACCTTCTCATCATTGGGACGGGAGACATGAATAACGCCTGCGTCGAGTTCAACCTTCATGTTGGGTGCCACGGTCATCTCAAGTGCGCCCTTGGGGCCCTTGACTGCGACATGGCGGCCGTCGATCTTAACTTCTACTCCTGCGGGGACGGTAATGGGAGCTCTACCAATTCTTGACATGATCAGTTCCTCCTTACCATACGAACGCAAGGACTTCGCCGCCGACATGAGCTGCACGAGCAGCCTTATCGGTCATGACGCCCTTAGAAGTGGATACGATAGCGATACCGAGGCCCTTGAGGACCTTAGGAAGCTCGTCTGCTCCGGCGTAAACACGGAGGCCGGGCTTCGAGACACGGCGAAGACCCTGGATGGCCTTCTCCTTGCCGGGGAGATACTTGAGGGTAATGCGGATGATGCCCTGAGTGCCGTCATCAATGAGCTGGAAGCTCTTGATGTAGCCTTCGTCGAAGAGGATCTGAGCGATTGCCTTCTTCATCTTGGAAGCGGGGACATCGACGGTTTCATGCTTTGCGCTGCCGGCGTTGCGGATGCGTGTCAGCATATCTGCAATGGGGTCTGTGATCTGCATGTGTTGTTTCCTCCTATTTTAGAGTTACCTTTCGGTTTAGGCGGCGAGGTTCCACACTAATACATGATTAGCCGTGGCCTTTCGCCATCCTTTTGGCCGTCTCCGGTTATGCAGCTGCCGAAAACGGACCGTATTCAAAAACCGCCGAAGAGATACGCCCAAATTGAGCGTATCTCATAGCGTGGTCTTTGTAAAAATCGCAGCATTTCATTATACACCGAAAACCCTTGGTAAATCAAGCATTTTCTGCTGAAATGATGCACATTTTCGCAAATAGTCGCCGATTACCAGGATGCCTTGCGGACACCGGGGATCTGGCCCTTGTATGCCAGCTCACGGAAGCAGATACGGCAGATGCCGTAGTCACGCAGGTAAGCATGGGGGCGGCCGCAGATCTTGCAGCGATTGTACTTGCGGGTAGAGAACTTAGCAGGAGCCTGCTGCTTGAGGATCATAGATTTCTTAGCCATTTTTCAGTTCCTCCTTAGTTCATGAAGGGAGCACCCATGAGCCTGAGCAGCTCGCGTGCTTCCTCGTCGGTCTGAGCGGTGGTGGTGATGGCAATGTTCATACCACGCAGCTTCTCGATCTTATCGTAATCGATCTCAGGGAAGATGATCTGTTCCTTAAGACCCATGGAGTAGTTGCCTCTGCCGTCGAATGCATCTGCGGAAATACCGCGGAAGTCACGAACACGGGGAAGAGCAACATTGAACAGACGGTCGAGGAACTCCCACATACGGTCCTGACGCAGGGTGACCTTAACGCCGACATGCATGCCCTCACGGAGCTTGAAGTTAGCGACGGACTTTCTTGCGACGGTTGCAACAGCGTGCTGACCGGTGATAGCGGAGATCTCCTTGATGACATTATCAAGGGCCTTTGCGTTGTCCTTGCAGTCGCCGCAGCCGACAGATACAACGATCTTGTCGAGCTTGGGGATCTGCATGGTGGACTTGTACTGGAACTTCTCCATCAGAGCAGGAGCAACTTCCTCAACATACTTTTTCTTCATTCTTGTCATAGTCAGTTTCTCCTTTCTCAGAATTCTGCACCGCAGTTATCCTGCTTGCAGTAGCGGACTTTCTTGCCGTCCACGAACTTGTAGCCAACACGGGTCGGCTTGCCGCACTTGGGGCAAACGAGCTGTACCTTGCTGACATAGATGGGGGTCTCGACCTTGATGATGCCGCCGTCCTGGCCCTTCTTCTGAGCCTTCTGGTGCTTAGTTGCGACATTGACGCCTTCAACTATGACCTTGTCAGCCTTGGGGTCTGCTGCGATAACCTTGCCGGACTTGCCCTTGTCCTTGCCGGACAGGACTATAACTTTATCGTCTCTTTTAATCTTCATTCTCTTGACCTCCTTAAATCACTTCGGGAGCCAGGGACAGGATCTTCATGTAGTCCTTATCACGCAGCTCACGAGCAACGGGTCCAAAGATACGAGTGCCACGGGGGTTCTTATCGGTACCGTTGATAAGAACCGCAGCGTTCTCGTCGAAACGAACATAGGTGCCGTCTGCACGACGGACGGGCTTTGCGGTACGAACGATGACTGCCTTGACGACATCACCCTTCTTGACAGAGCCGCCGGGAGCTGCCTTGCGCACAGATGCGACGATGACATCACCGATGCTTGCGTATCTGCGCTTGGAGCCGCCGAGAACTCTGATGCACTTGATTTCCTTGGCGCCGGTATTGTCGGCAACCTTCAGATAAGTCTCTTGCTGTATCATTTATGCTGCCTCCTTACTTAGCCTTCTCAACGATTTCGACAACACGCCATCTCTTGTCCTTGGACAGGGGGCGGGTCTCCATCACACGAACGATATCGCCGATGCCACATTCGTTGTTCTCGTCATGTGCCTTCAGGCGGTAGGTTCTTCCGATGATCTTCTTATAAGTCTTGTGTGCGACACGATCCTCGACGATGACGACGACGGTCTTGTCCATCTTGTCGGACACTACCTTGCCGACACGGGTCTTACGGGAAGTTGTTCTTTCATTCATTCTGACTTACCTCCTCACTGCTCGAGCTGTTTCTCGCGGATAACGGTCTTGACTCGGGCAATGTCACGACGCACAGCGGAAATCTTTACGGGGTTATCGAGATGATTGGTGGCATGCTGCATACGGAGCATGAACAGATCCTTCTTGAGCTCTACGAGCTTTGCCTCGAGGTCTGCAACGGACATAGATCTAATTTCATTTGCCTTCATCTTATTCACCACCGTTCTCAGACTCAGTGCCCTTTGCGATTATCTTGGTCTTGCAGGGCAGCTTGTGGCTTGCAAGGCGAAGTGCCTCACGAGCGGTTTCTTCGGGTACGCCGGCGATCTCAAACAGAACTCTGCCGGGCTTAACGACTGCGACCCAGTACTCGGGCGAGCCTTTACCGGAACCCATACGGGTCTCGGCGGGCTTTGCGGTTACGGGCTTGTCGGGGAAGATCTTGATCCAGACCTGGCCGCCACGCTTGGTGTAACGGGTCATTGCGATACGGGCTGCCTCGATCTGATTGCTGGTGATCCAGCACGGCTCGGTGGCCTGGAGGCCGAACTCGCCGTATGCTACGAAGTTACCACGAGTAGCCTTGCCCTTCATGCGGCCGCGGTGTACTCTGCGGTACTTAACTCTCTTAGGCATTAACATTAGTTGTTGCCTCCTTCCTTGGGAGCTGCGTTAGCTGCGGGGCGGGGTCCGCGGTTGTAGCCGCCCTGGCCTGCGGGACGCTGGCCATAGCCGCCCTGACGGCGCTCACCCTGCTGGCCACGATTGTAGCCACCCTGGCGGCGGTCACCGCGGCGGTCGTCACGACGACGGCGCTCGCCCTGAGGCTTGTTCATGTCCATCACACGGGGAGTGGTACGCAGGGTCTGGGAAAGGACTTCGCCCTTGTAGATCCAAACCTTGACGCCGATGCGGCCGTAGGTAGTGGCTGCTTCGGCAAAGCCGTACTCGATGTCTGCACGGATGGTCTGAAGAGGAATGGTACCGTCGTGGTACTGCTCAACGCCTGCGATCTCACGGCCGCCGAGACGACCCGAGCACATGACCTTGATACCTCTTGCGCCCATGCGCATTGCACGACCCATTGCGTTCTTCATTGCACGGCGGTGAGAGATACGCTTCTCGATCTGCTGTGCGATATTCTCCGCTACGAGCTGAGCATTGGTGTCGGGGGTGCGGACCTCAACGATGGAGATCGCAACATCCTTGCCGATCATCTTTGCGACTTCCTGACGGATGCGCTCGATCTCCTGGCCGCCCTTGCCGATGACGACACCGGGTCTGGAGCAGTGGATGAAAATGCGGACCTTGTTGGAATCACGCTCGATCTCGATGGTAGGAACACCGGCCGAATAGAGGGTCTTCTTCAGGTATTTACGAATGTTGTAGTCTTCTACGATAAGATCGCCGACCTTATCTGCACGGGCGTACCAGCGGGAATCCCAGTCCTTTATAACGCCGACACGCATGCCATGAGGATTAACTTTCTGTCCCATTTATTCTGCCTCCTTCCTTAGTCTCTCTCAGCCACGCAGATGGTGATGTGGCTGGTGCGCTTGTTGATTCTGTACATACGACCATGATCTCTGGGCATACCGCGCTTGAGGATGGGGCCGCCGGTTGCATATGCAACTGCAACATACAGCTTCTCGGGATCCATTTCAAAATTGTTCTCGGCGTTTGCACATGCGCTCTTGAGGAGCTTGATCATGTACTCGCAGCCGGACTTGGGGGTGTGCTCCATAAGTGCCATGGCGACATTTGCGTCCTTGCCACGGATCATATCGCAGATGATGCCGACCTTGCGGGGGGAGATACGAACATACTTAACTTCTGCTCTTGCCATTTTCTTTTCGTCCATGTTATCTCCTCCTTACTTACCGGTCTTGCTGCCTGCGTGACCACGGAAGGTACGGGTGGGAGCAAACTCGCCGAGCTTGTGGCCGACCATATCTTCGGTGACATACACGGGGACATGACGGCGGCCGTCGTGTACAGCGATGGTGTGTCCTACGAAGGACGGGAAAATGGTAGTGGCACGGCTCCAGGTCTTGAGGACCTTCTTCTCGCCTGCCTTATTCATTTCATCGACTCTCTTCAGAAGCTCGGGAGCTGCGAAGGGGCCTTTCTTAACGCTTCTACTCATTTACTTATGCCCTCCTTACTTTGCATTGCGGCGCTTGACTATGAACTTATCGGTACGGTTCTTAGTCTTGCGGGTCTTGTAGCCGAGTGCGGGCTTGCCCCAAGGAGTTACAGGGCCGGGACGGCCGACAGGGGACTTGCCTTCACCACCGCCGTGGGGGTGGTCGCAGGGGTTCATGACGGAACCGCGGACGGTAGGACGGATGCCCATGTGGCGCTTGCGGCCGGCCTTACCGATAGAGATGTTGGAGTGGTCGATGTTGCCGACCTGACCGATGGTCGCAAAGCAGTCCATGCGGACCTTGCGGTACTCACCGGAGGGGAGGCGAACAGTGGCCATGCCGTTTTCCTTAGCCATCAGCTGTGCGGAAACGCCTGCGGAACGAACGAGCTGTGCGCCCTTGCCGGGGTAGAGCTCGATGTTGTGGATAACGGTACCAACGGGGATGTTTGCCAGAGGCAGAGCATTGCCCGGCTTGATGTCGGCGGATGCGGAGGAGACGATCTTGTCGCCTGCCTTCAGGCCGACAGGAGCGAGGATGTAGCGGCGCTCGCCGTCGGTGTACTCAACCAGAGCGATGAATGCGCTGCGGTTGGGGTCATACTCGAGGCGCAGAACTTCTGCTTCCATCTCGGTCTTGTTGCGCTTGAAGTCGATAACACGGTACTTCTGGCGATTGCCGCCGCCCTTGTGGCGAACGGTGATGCGGCCGTAGCTGTTACGGCCGGAATTCTTCTTGAGGACCTCAGTCAGTTTCTTCTCGGGCCTTGCGTGCTTGTCAACACCGTCAAAGCCGGAAACGGTCATCTGTCTGCGGGCCGGAGTAGTAGGTCTGTAAGTTTTAATAGACATTCTTATTCCTCCCCTTATGCCATGCCTTCGAACAGCTCAATGTTCTTGGAGTCTTCACTGAGCTTTACGACTGCCTTTTTCCAAGAGGCGGTTTTGCCCTTCGGGTATGCGCCGGTGCGCTTTTCCTTGCCGCGGACATTCAGCGTATTGACCTTGATAACGGTTACGCCGAAGATCTCCTCGATTGCCTTCTTGATTTCGACCTTGTTTGCGTCCTTAGCGACTTCAAAAGCGTACTTCTTGATGTCCAGGTCTTCCATGGACTGCTCGGTGATGATCGGACGAATGACTATATCATAAGCGGTCTTCATCATGCGTACACCTCCTCGATCTTTGCAAGTGCTGCCTTGGAGACAACGAGCTTGCGGTTGTTGAGAATCATGTAGGGGCTGAGGATGGTTGCGATGGTGGTGGTGATGCCTGCGATGTTGCGTGCAGACTTAACGACCTTCTCGTCAACATTCTCGGTGACAACGAGTGCCTTGCCGGATACATTGATGTTCTTCAGGAATGCTGCGAAAGCTGCGGTCTTAATCTCTTCGACCTTGAGGTCGTCGATAACGATGATGGCTTCCTCAGCTGCCTTTGCGCTCAGTGCGCTCTTGAGAGCAAGACGCTTCACTTTCTTGTTGAGGGTGTAGCTGTAATCACGGGGCTTGGGAGCAAACGCTACGCCGCCGTGGGTCCACACGGGAGAACCCTTGTAGCCTGCGCGGGCACGGCCGGTGCCCTTCTGGCGCCAAGGCTTTGCGGTGGTGTAGGAAACTTCGCCCTTGGTGAGTGCGCTCTGGGTGCCCTGACGGCAGTTTGCCAGATGATTCTTGACGGAGTCATGCAGAACAGACTTGTTCGGATCAATACCGAAGATAGCATCGGAGAGCTCGATCTCGCCGACCTTTTCGCCTGCCATGTTGTAAACATTAGTAATAGGCATTTATGAAACTCTCCTTTCCTTACTTGTTTCGTGCGGAAGCCTTCTGCGGGTTGACACGAGCAGATGCCTTCTGCGGGTTGAGGCTGATGCCTGCGCCCTCGCCCTTCTTGACGGGTGCGGTCTTGATGGTGCTCTTTACATAAACGAGGCCGCCCTTGGGGCCGGGGATAGCACCGCGGATAACGATCATGTTCAGCTCGGGGTCGACCTTGACGACATCGAGATTCTGAACGGTGACCTGGTCAACACCCATGTGACCTGCGCCGATCTTGCCTTTGAAGATGCGGCTGGGGTCGGTGCTGGAGCCCATGGAGCCTGCGTGACGGTGAACAGGGCCGCCGCCGTGGCTGGTGGGGGTGCGCTGTGCGCCGTGGCGCTTGATAACGCCGGCGTAGCCGTGACCCTTGCTGGTGCCGGTGACATCGACCTTGTCGCCTTCTGCGAAGGTGTCAGCCTTGATGACATCGCCGACATTGAGCTCTGCTGCGTTTTCGAGCTTGAACTCCTTGAGGTGCTTTACCATGCCGACGCCTGCCTTCTTGAGGTGGCCTGCCTCGGGCTTGGAGATGTGCTTTTCGGTCACTTCCTCGTAACCGAGCTGGACTGCGCTGTAGCCTTCCTTTTCCTTGGTCATCTTAGCGGTTACCACACAGGGGCCTGCCTCGATAACGGTTACAGGAATGACCTTGCCCATTTCGTCGAAGATCTGCGTCATGCCGACCTTCTTGCCGATAATGGCTTTCTTCATTATTTTTTCCTCCTTCGGTTATTGGTTGCCTCGCTTAGGTCTTGCCCAGAGGCTGGCAACTTAACCCGTCCGCATTCGCAAGCTGCGGACAATGGGTCATTGATAAAATTGTGGGTGGGTTAATGGGGAACGCTGTGCCTTAGAGCTTGATCTCGATCTCGACACCGGCGGGAAGCTCGAGGGACATAAGGGCTTCAACGGTCTTCTGGGTGGGAGCCATTACATCGATCAGGCGCTTGTGAGTGCGGCGCTCGAACTGCTCACGGCTGTCCTTATCCTTATGAACAGAACGAAGGATGGTGACGACCTCGGTCTTGGTAGGCAGAGGGATGGGGCCGGAGACCTTGGCATCGGTGCGCTTGGCTGCTTCGACGATAGTCTCTGCTGCCTTGTCGATCAGCTGATGGTCATAGGCCTTGAGGCGGATGCGGATCATGTTCTTGTTGCTTGCCATGTTGTTTCTCCTTTTTCGTACGAATTTTTCGACAGCATTGGGAACTGTCTTTAAGTCCCGTACGGATGAAGCATAATTTTGCACACTCAACCGTGCGTATCAGACCCTGTCCGAAAAACAAACCGGCCTTTTTTGAGCCGGTCTGATACCGTACAGGCGATATACGCCATGTGCAGTACGCTTCAGCCGCCCGATTATGTGCCATAGGCACCGGACATACTCCACGGAAGTTACCTCGAAAACGAGCAATCTCCCGCTTCATCGCATAATACGCCCGTCAGCAACGCACAGGCGCTCTAATAGAGTACCAAAAAACGCCCTTGGTGTCAAGAGCGTTTTTTCAGCGTATCAAAAAAGTTTTGTGACTTTTTTGCACGCTTCAAAAACACGCCACATTTTTTGTGAAGCTTTGCTTCACGAAAAATCTCGCTACGCTCGTCAAAAAGCCTGATAAATCAGGCGTTTTTGATGGCTATGATCCAATTTGAGGCGGGACCTTGTCCCCCTCACACTCCCCCTGCTACTTATTGATTTTTTACGCTCTCGCATCTGCTTTTAGCTAGTTCTTCGACAGTCTGCAAAAAGCACTCTTGGCATCAAGAGTGCTTTTTGTGTATTTCGTAGAAATTTTTGATTAAATTTTGTGCAATGCTTACTATGGCCATTCACCGCCGTATAGCTTGCGTTTATTTTGTCGCTTTGATGCTGACGGCTGCGCTCCGAGCTGAATTCATGTCGGAGTTCGACGAATAAACGGCCTTGACCTTATAATAGTACTTGGTGTTCTTTTTTGCGTCGCTATCGGTGTAGGAGGTACCTACAGTGCTGTTCAGGTAGCTGAAACTCTTGCCGTCGGTACTGCGGTAGACCCAGTACTTTGCTGCACCGGGAACGGCACTCCATGTAAGCTTCGGCTTGCCTTCCGAAGTGGTTATGCTCGGCGTCGGGGCCGTGAGTCCGCAGCGCACGCTCACGGCGTTGCTGTAATCCGACCTTGTGTCGCCGGAGCGGAAGCCGCTGTATTTGGGAACACCGTAGCCACGGATAAATCTGCCGTTTATCTGAACGGTTCTGCGTTCGACAGCGTCATTTTTGTTATTCCCGTCGATAACTGTTATTTCGGTGCCGGATACCTTCTCTACAATACCGACATGCCCGGGGAACCCATCATTATCTCCATAGCCGCTGTCATCCCAGTCAAAAAAGATAATGTCTCCGACATTCGGTATTCTGCCGTCGTTTTCGTCCCACGCCCCGAGCTTCTTGAAAAGCTTCACCATAGTGCCGCATCCGCACTCTGTCGGGATGATATCCGTCATGCCGGTCTTTATTGCGCAAGCGGATACGAAGGCTGCGCACCACGGATCCTTATAGCCCAGCTTAAGCCCTCTTGCCACAGGCTCGTGACCATTGTAGGTATCGATGATCTCCTCGTTGCTGCCGTCGGACTCCTTACATCCAAGCCATGACTTTGCCTGCTCAACGAGTTTTTCTGCCGTTTTGTCCGAGTTAGCGCAGATCGCCGTTTTTGTGTTTGAATTATCTGCCTTTACCTTGTAGTAGTAGGTCGTGCCTGCATTGGAAGCCGTGTTGGTGTAGTTTGTCCGGGTCGTGTAACCGAGAACGCTGTAATTTTTGCCGTCGGTCGAGCGGAATACGTAATATCCGGTCGCACCGTCAACTGCGTCCCAGCTGATATACGGCTTACCGTCAGAGGTGGTAATGCTCACGCTCGGCTTTGCAAGTGCCGTGATCACGCTCTTTGCGCTGCCGCTGCCGGAAACAACATTCCTGCCGTTGACGACCTTGACCGCCTTAACCTTGTAGCAATAGATCGTATTGAACGCCGCACCGGAGTTTATGTAGCTTGTCTTCGTCGTGGTGTCATAACACTTGAAGTTTTTACCGTCTGTGCTGCGATAGATCCAGTATTTATCCGCATCGGCGACGGCATCCCATGTGAGCTTGGGCTTGCCGTACGAACGGGATATGCTCAGGTTCACGGCAGCAGGACGGCACTGAATGCTCCTTACGGCGCTGAAGTCGGATTTATGATCATTGCCGTCAATAGTCTTGACCGCCCTGACCTTGTAATAATAGGTCGTGCCGATGTTCGTTGAATAGTTGGTGTAGCCGGCTTCATCTGTTTTGTTGTAGTACTTGAAGTTCTTGCCGTCTGTCGAACGATAGATCCAGTACTTATCCGCTCCCTTGACCGCCTTCCAAGTCAGCTTGGGTTTGCCTTTCGAGGTGGTAATGCTCACGCTTGGCGCTGCCGGCGTTGTGAACAAGCTCTTGGTGTTGCTGAAATCGGAAGCGACATTCTTGCCGTTCTCGACCGCAGCCGCTTTAACTTTATAATAATACTCAGTGCCCGATGCTGCAATGCAATTGGTATAGCTCGTCCCTGTCGTGCTGTCGTAGTATTTGAAGTTCACGCCGTCGGTAGAACGGTATATCCAATACTTCTCTGCACCGGTGACAGCGCTCCACTTGAGCTGCGGCTTGCCGTTTACACGGTAAATACTCACGCCCGGCGCTGCCGGAGTGGTGAACAGACTCTTGGTGCCGCTGTATGCTGAAGCGACATTTTTGCCGTTTACGACCGCAACCGCTTTGACACGGTAGTGGTACTTCGTACCCAATAACGCACCGGTGTTGGTGTAGCTTGTCTTTGCGGTGGAGTCATAATACTTGAAGTTCACGCCGTCGGTCGAGCGATACACCCAGTATTTCGCTGCGCCGGAAACGGCATTCCACTTGAGCTGCGGCTTGCCGCTTGCACGGTAAATGCTCACGCTCGGCGCTGCGGGACGGCACTGTATGCTCTGTGCGGTGCTGCGACCCGAGGACACATCCCTTCCGCCGAGAACGGCGACCGCCTTTACCGCATAATAGTAAGTCGTACCGATGCTCGTCGAGCCGTCGGTAAAGCTCGGCTTATCGGTTCTGGCATAATAGTCGAAGGTCTCGCCGTCGACAGAGCGATAAACCCAATACTTATCCGCACCGTTGACTGCATTCCAGCTGATCTTCGGACGGCCCGACTCCGTAGTTATCATAATTTGCGGTGAAGCAGGTCGGCGTTCGGGGTCGAGTGCGCCGCAGATTGTGCAGATGCCGGCCTTGTAGTTGTGACCGACGGCATCCGTGTAGCTGTCTGTATAGCTTATGCCGCAGGCGCAGGTGTGGGTAGTATAACCTCTTTCCGTGCAGGTCGGTGCAGTTGCGACCGCATCGTAATGATGTCCTGTTGCGGGTATTGCTCTATCCTCACTTACGCCGCATTTGGCGCATGTTCTTGTTTCAATGCCGCTCTCGGTGCAGGTCGGCGCTTTTGTCGTCACCCAGGCGCCATAGCTGTGGGACGGGCAGACAACATACTTTGTTTCTGCCATTGGGTACAGACGGTAAAACTCCTCTGTGCTGTACTCGCTATATCGGGTGTGTTCCGCAAAATCGCTGTCACCGCAGAGAAAATACGCATAGTTTTTCGGGTCTCTCCCTGCGTCCCATGTTGAATCGGCATTGTAATACACGCCGTCTATTGCGACTATGTTCCATGCGTGGTTACTGCCGGGTATCAGTCTGCAGTCAATGTTTTTCTGCTGCAGCATGCGATACATGAGAGCGGAGTAACCTTGGCAGACAGCGGTTTTGTTTATCATAGCGGCATAAGCCGTATACTTGAGCAAATATTCGCTGTCATTCAGGTTATCGTAGTCATAGCTGACATTTGCGCAAATATAATCGTAAACCGCACATATGACGTCATAATCGGAAGACTCATCGTTAATGTCAAGACTTTGCAGTACGCTGTCGATTTTTTCGGACAGCTCGGCTTCCTGAGCAGCCGTTGTATAATATTTGCAATCATATACAAAGACATAGTACAGTCCTTCGTCGTCACTTTCCAACGAATAGCTTCCGCTCCAGCCGGCATATGTCCAACGGATGTAGTCGCCTTGAGTAGGAACGCCGGTTTCCTCCATCGCTTTTTCTACGATCTCGTCCAGTATCCCATCTGTCGGCGTGATCGCATCGGCAGGACAGCGAATCGCTATTCTCGCTTCGCGATTTTCCATGCCCTTGCGCAATATAACAGCCGCTTCATCGGCGCTCCCGGCCTCTTGCGGCTGAGTGTCCGAATACAGCCGCGGTGCGCCGTTTAAGGTTGAAAACAGCTGCTTTTGATCTACAACATCCTTGTACAGCGGGTTAATGTGTATCTGTCTATGTATAACACTGCTGTCGGCAAAAGCGTTAGCCGGCAGCACAGATGCAAGGATCAGCACTGTTAAGATACAGCTTATTATTCTTTTTTTCATTGTTCCACCGCCCTGATTTTACATTATACTTCATTTTTTTACAAATCACAATTGCTGTTTTGTTATAAAAAATGGTTAAAAAAGCTGGCACCGGGTTTCCCCGGTGCCAGCTTCGTTTTGTGTCAAGTATAATGATTCAGGCGGCGGATCAGCCTCTGCGCACATCGTCGGCAATATCGTCTGCAAGGGCAAGAAGCTCAGGGCCACGCTCATACAGGCGTTTGCCCGCTTCCGTCAAGCCGAGAACGCGGTTTCCGCGGTCTATAAGGCTCACGCCGAGCTCGGCTTCAAGCGAGGACACGGCACGGCTCACCGTCGAGTGGCTGACGAACATACTACGCCCGGCTGCGGTGAAGCTTTTTGTGCGGGCGACCTCAAGAAAGGCCCTTAACTGCTCAAGCTCCATCTCAATAATTAAATGTATGCGGCATGAGCTCACGCAGGCGGTAGCTCACGTAGCGACCGTCGGCCCTGGAGGCAAGCACCTCAATGTCGCCGTGCGGGTCGAACTCCGATAGAAACTGGCGGCATGAGCCGCAGGGCATACAGTAGCCCTCGCTCTCGGCGTAAATGGCTATGCGCAAAAACTCCCGGCAGCCCTCGCTGACCGCCTTGACGCAGGCGGTTCGCTCGGCACAGATCGTGTCGCCCAGGGCGGCATTCTCCACATTGCAGCCGGTGAACACCTGTCCGCCCCTGCACTCGAGTGCGGCGCCCACCGCAAATTTCGAGTATGGTACATATGCTTTTTTTGATGCCTCTCTCGCCAGACCGAGCAATTCCTTATCTGTCATCTCAGCACTCCGTTCCGCAGTAATTGTTTTATTTCCCACTATCGTTTTCGTTTGTTTTCTTTTCGACCTCGCCAAAGGTCACTTTCCAGTTCTGCACATTCAGCAGGGGGTTGTTTTCGCAGGCCTTGATGCCCTCGATGACGCTTCGATGGGTGATCATCTGGTGCTTTTCAAAGCACAGTGGAATGATATATCCCTTATTGATGATCTGCGCACACATATTTGCGCAGGCGTCCTTTCTGCCGTCGGCCTTGGCGGCAAGATAAGAGCCGATAAGCTCCATGAGCGTTTCGTCATTGACCTTGCCGTAATTGAGCTTGCCGTCGGGTTTGAAGAGCATGGACAGGTCAAAGTCGGGGTTCAGTCTCACCTCGGCGTAGTACATATCAAAGCTGCCCTGCTCAAGCGCCGTTGTATACTCGGACCATGCAAGCTCACGCACCGTGACCTTGAGACCGAGCGTTGCCATATCCTCGGCAAATTTATGCGCAACATTGGTCTTGATGCTGCTTGCGCTGCAGACTATGAAGTCAAGGTCGATCTCCTTGACCTCCTGGCCGACCTTCATTTCAAGCATACCGTCCTCATCGTAATCCTTGAGGCCCATATTGGACAGTATCTCCTGCACCTGCTTGAGATTATACTTAAACTGCTTTGCATAGCTTTCGCTGTAAAACGAGCAGGCAGGGCTGATCGGAAGCTCCGTCTCGAGCGCAAAGCCGTTGAACTGCTCAACTAAACCCGCCCTGTCAAAGGCGTAGTTAAGCACAAAGCGCAACCCGTCGTAGCCCAGCTCTTCGCTCGCAAGATTTGTTCCGATGTAGTGGAAGTTAGTCGTATTGAAACCGCGGATCTCGTTCGAGCTGCCGTAGCCGAGATTTGTTGGTGCGCTGGGGTCGTTCATAACAATGTCAAGCAGCGAATCCTCAAAAGCGGAGATAGTCGAGTCGACGGTGCTGTACTCCTTGAGGTATATCACCTTCAGCGGAAGCGTCGCCGCATTCGGGTACTTGTCGAACTTCACCAGCGACTTGTAGTCCTTGGCATACTTGTACGGTCCGGTCCCGTCGGGGTGATCGTCCTTATAGCTGCCGTTTTTGATGACAGGTATCGCCATGAGGTTGGGAAGCAGCATATTTGCCTTGCTCAGCGTAACGGAAAACGTTTTTTCATTATTTGCTCCGCAGCCGATAATGCAATTGAGTCTCCTTGAAAATCGCTCCGAATTCACGGCGATATTCACCGAATACGCAACATCATTTGCCGTCATCTGCTCGCCGTTGTGGAAGCGGCGGGTGGTATCTACGGTAAACACCCAGTGAACGCCGTCATCGGTCTTCCATTCGGTTATGACATTCGGCTGCGCCTCGTAATTGTTGTTTACCTCTATCATATTCTCGTACACAAGATTGCATACGAGCTGGTTGTTGGTGTTGGTGGCTTTCATGGGGTTCATGCTGTATTTGCTGCTGAAGTTGAGGGTGAAAACATCGTCTGCGGCAGTTGCTCTCTCAATATCCTTGCCGGCGGTTTCGCCCTTTACATAGTCGTCCTCGGCGGCATCGCCGCAGGAGCACACGGACAGCACCATGGCCGCCGCAAGCAGCATCGTCGTTATTTTCTTTGCCTTTGTCGCCATAGCTTATCCTTTCAGTCGAGCATTATGACAGCCGCCATGCTGCCCCGCACACCGTTCGTGCCGCGGTGCGACCAGTATTTATCCGGATTGCACATCGTACATTCGGATGACACATCGATGTTTTCGGGCTTCAGCCCCAATTGCAGCAGTCTGCGCTCGTTTGCTCTGCGCAGGTCTACATGGGTCTTACCATTCGGCTTTTTCTCGAATAGTCCGTCGGTCTCGCCGCCGAGATACCTCGTCACCGCTTCGGGGACATCATCGTCGCACTCAAAGCAGCACTTGCCTATTGAAGCGCCGATGGCGGCATGGATATCCTCCGCCCTTGCGCCGAGCTTTATCATATTATCCACCGCAGCGCCTAAGATATCCGCCACCGAGCTTTTCCAGCCGCAGTGGACAGCGCCGATAACGCCGGCCTTTTCATCGTGCAGAAGCACGGGGACGCAGTCGGCGATGTATATCATGAGCGGCAGTCCCCGCTCTTTGGTCACAAGCCCGTCGGCGGTATACGGTGTCTGCGTGCCGAGGGTGTGGCGATCCTTGTCGGCGGCGATGATGACTGTTTTTTCGTGCACCTGCTTTGTGACGACAAAATCGTTTTCCGTGCAGCCGAAAATTTCACCGGCAAGGCGATAATTTTCCCGCACATTTTCGGGGTCGTCGCCACGGTTTTCGCCGAAATTCCACGACGCCCACACGCCCCCGCTCACGCCGCCGAGGCGGGTCGTGAACATATGGCGGGCGGAAATTTTATCGCTTACCATGTAGATGCAGTTTTTATGCTGTTGCTGTGTGAACATTTTTAATTCCTAACAATATTATACGCTTCAATAAGCGAGGATTTTTGAGTCGTGGGAAGGCGCAAGACGACGGGAATACCGTGCTGTATTTCCTAGGCGAAGCAACGCAGCCACGGCTCAAAAAGACCGCTTATTTTTCTTTGCTGCCGCAGCATTCCTTGTATTTCAGCCTGCGGGAGCCGTCGGGCTTCATCTTGCCGCAGGGGCAGGGATCGTTGCGGCCGGGCTTAGGAGCCTTTCTGATGGGCTTTTTCTTGACCTGCTCGCCGCCGACATTTGCAGCCTGATTCTTGGACACGGCCTTGCGTTCTATGGTCTGCTCCTTGCGGACACGGATGGTGTAAAGTCTGCGGACGGTCTCCTCACGGATGCCGTTTATCATGGCCTCGAACATATCGAAGCCCTCCTGCTTGTATGCGTCAATGGGCTTGATATTGCCATAGCCGCGCAGGCCGATGCCGCGCTTGAGCTCATCCATTGCATCGATATGGTCCATCCAGTATTCATCTACGACACGCAGCATGACGACACGCTCGATCTCACGCATGACGGGAACACCGTTCGGATCAAGGCCGAACTCTTTCTCCCTTTCGGCATAAACACGGCGGGCAGCCTCGCTCACGGCCTCGATTATCTTATCGGCCTTGGCCTTGCCGCCTAATGACTCCATGGTTATCTCGCCGCGCTTGAGGAAAAACTTTTCAAACGGGGCAACGACCTCGTTGAGATGCTCCTGATTTTCGGCAGCGCCGCCTGCAAGAGCGTCGTTGACCGTGGAGGAGATAAACTCGGATATCATCTTATCGATGCTTTCACGGATATCCTCGCCGTCAAGCACCTTGCGGCGCTCATCATATATGATGTTACGCTGAGTGTTCATGACATCGTCGTACTCCAGGACCGACTTACGGGTCTGGAAGTTGCGGCTCTCAACGGTTTTCTGTGCCTGCTCAATGGCGTTGGACAGCATCTTGTGGTCAAGCGGAGTGTCCTCGTCAACTCCGAGGGTCTCCATCATGTTCATCATTCGCTCCGAGCCGAAAAGACGCATGACATCATCGGTCATGGCGATGAAGAAGCGGCTCTCGCCCGGGTCGCCCTGACGGCCGGAACGGCCACGCAGCTGATTATCGATACGGCGGGACTCGTGGCGCTCGGTGCCGCAGATGAACAGGCCGCCTGCGGCTCTGACCTTCTCGGCTTCCTCAGAGCACACCACCTTGTGCGCATCCATGCGCTCACGGAACATTGCTCTTGCCTTGAGTATCTCCTCATCGTTCGTTTCGGCATAGCCTGTTGCCTCGGCGATGACCTCGTCGGTGAAGCCGGCTTTGCGCAGGTCGTTCTTTGCAAGATACTCTGCGTTACCGCCGAGCATGATATCGGTACCACGGCCTGCCATGTTCGTTGCGATGGTCACGGCGCCGAACTTGCCTGCCTGAGCGACTATCTCCGCTTCCTTCTCGTGGTGCTTGGCGTTCAGGACATTGTGCTTGATGCCGCGCTTTTTAAGAAGGCCGGACAGGTACTCGCTCTTTTCGATGGAGATAGTGCCGACCAGAACGGGCTGACCCTTTTCGTGGCACTGGATTATCTGCTCGATAATGGCCTTATTCTTGCCGACATCGTTTTTGTACACGACATCGGGGTGGTCGATCCTGGCAACGGGCTTGTTCGTGGGTATCTCGACGATATCCAGCTGATATATAGCCGCAAACTCCTCAGCCTCTGTGACGGCCGTACCGGTCATACCGGAGAGCTTTTCGTAAAGTCTGAAGTAGTTCTGGAAGGTGATGGCCGCAAGGGTCTTGTTCTCACGCTGAACATCGACATGCTCCTTGGCCTCTATCGCCTGATGCAGACCCTCGCTGTAGCGGCGGCCAAGCATGATACGGCCGGTAAACTCGTCAACGATGAGTATCTCGCCGTCTTTGACAACATAGTCGATATCACGCTTCATTATGCCGTGGGCACGCAGCGCCTGATTGATATGATGCGTGAGGGTGGAGTTTTCGATATCGGCGTAATTTTCAAGATTAAAGGCACGCTCTGCCTTCTCAACACCCCTTGCAGTGAGGGTCGCAGTTCTCGCCTTCTCGTCGACGATGTAGTCTGCGTCGATGTTTTCGTCCTCTTCCTCCTTGGAATCGGTGGAGGCGTAGACCTTGACCTTGAGTCTTGAGACAAAGTCGTCCGCCTGACGGTACAGATCCGTGCTCTCGTCGCCCTGGCCGGAAATGATAAGCGGTGTTCTGGCCTCATCGATGAGTATGGAGTCTACCTCGTCGACGATGGCGAACACATGGCCGCGCTGAACCATGTTTTCCTTGTATATGGCCATATTGTCACGCAGATAGTCAAAGCCCATCTCGTTATTCGTGCCGTAGGTGATGTCGGCATTGTATGCCGCCTGACGCTCGTCGTTATTGAGCCCGTGGACGATAAGTCCGACGGAAAGTCCCATGAAGCGGTGCACCTTGCCCATCCACTCGCTGTCACGGCGGGCAAGATAGTCATTGACGGTGACGATGTGAACACCCTCGCCGGTCAGTGCATTGAGGTATGCCGGCAGAACGGCGACAAGGGTCTTGCCTTCGCCGGTCTTCATCTCGGCGATGCGTCCCTGATGCAGGACGATGCCGCCGATAAGCTGCACTCTGAACGGCTTCATGCCGAGAACACGCCACGCAGCCTCTCGCACTGCGGCAAACGCCTCGGGAAGCAGAGCATCGAGATCCTCGCCGCCCTGGTAGCGCTGCTTGAACTCCTCCGTCTTTGCCCGAAGCTCCTCGTCGCTCAGTGCCTGAAACTGCGGCTCGAGCGCCTCGATCTTGTCGACTATCGGGTATATTCTTTTAAGCTCACGGTCGGTGTGACTGCCGAATAATTTACCTAAAAAGCTCATTTTTTTCGCCTTTCGTTTTTCCAAATAGTTATACATCCTGCATTATAGCACACAATTGTGAATAAAAAAAGAGAAATAAGCGCCAAGTAAACAACAAATTCCGCATTTTGCAAATGTTCCGCCGTGCTTCGGGCAAATTGAACCGCTTTGCTTGATTTTTCATGCGATATATCGTGGCTTCTCGTTGCGTCTGTTTATCATAGTTCTTTGACAGACCTGACAAGGAATGAGCCCCGACACAGGCTCATTCCTTTTTAATTTTAGCGGCAATCTGATTGACAGCGGACGGGGCGGCGGTATATAATTTTATTTTGTAATTACGGAGATAAAGAGGATAAAGAACATGAATAAGATAGGATTTGACAACGCCAAATATGTGCAGCTGCAGTCGCAGAATATCCGTGACAGGATATCGCAATTCGGCGGCAAGCTGTACCTTGAATTCGGCGGCAAGCTGTTTGACGACTACCACGCCTCCCGTGTTCTGCCCGGCTTCCGGCCTGACAGCAAGGTGAGGATGCTGCTCGAGATGAAGGACGATGCGGAGATAGTCATCGCCATCTCGGCGGATGATATCGAGCGCAACAAGCGCCGCGGCGACCTCGGCATCACCTACGACGAGGACACACTGCGCCTTATCGACGCCTTCCGCGGCATCGGCCTGTATGTCGGCAGCGTCGTCATCACCCACTACCGCAGTCAGCCGGCAGCGGAGCTTTTCCAGAAGCGGCTCGAAACGCTCGGCGTGCGTGTCTACCGCCACTATATAATTCCCGATTACCCCTCGAATGTCGAGCTTATCGTGTCGGAAAACGGCTTCGGCAAGAACGATTATATTGAGACCGAGCGCAGCCTCGTCGTCGTCACCGCACCCGGCCCGGGCAGCGGCAAAATGGCAACCTGCCTGAGCCAGCTTTATCATGAGCACCGCCGCGGCGTGAACGCAGGCTATGCGAAGTTTGAGACCTTCCCCATCTGGAATGTGCCGCTCAAGCACCCCATTAACCTCGCCTATGAGGCCGCCACCGCCGACCTTGACGATATCAACATGATCGACCCCTTCCACCTCGAAGCCTACGGCGAGACGACCGTCAACTACAACCGTGATGTTGAGATATTCCCCGTGCTCAACGCCATTCTGACCCGCATCTTCGGCGAGAGCGCATACAAGAGCCCCACCGACATGGGCGTCAACATGGCAGGCTACTGCATCACCGACGATGAGGCTTGTCGTGAAGCGTCAAAGCAGGAGATAATCCGCCGCTACTACGCCGCTGCCTGCTCGCTGCGTCAGGGTCTCGGCACGCCCGAGGAGGTGCGCAAGATCGAGCTTATCATGAACTCGATAGGCCTTTCCTCCGACGACCGTCCCGTTGTCGCAAAGGCGCTTGAAAAGGCAGAGAAAACCGGCGGCCCCGCTGTTGCCATCGAGCTTCCCGACGGTACGATAATCACCGGCAAGACAAGCTCGCTTCTCGGTGCAAGCTCGGCCTGTCTTATGAATGCGCTCAAGTACCTTGCGGGCATCGACAAGAAGCTTCTGCTCATCGCCCCGGGCGTTATCGAGCCGATACAGCACCTCAAGGTCGAGCATCTGGGCAATCACAATCCCCGTCTGCACACGGACGAGCTGCTTATTGCGCTGTCAATTTGCGCCGTGACAAATCCCCTCGTTGAGCTTGCCATCGACCAGCTTGACAAGCTGCGTGGCTGCGAAGCACACTCGACCGTCATCCTGTCGAGAGTGGACGAGAACCTCTTCTCCAAGCTCGGCGTGAACATCACCTACGAGCCCCGCTATCAGGCCAAAAAGCTCTATCACGCAAAATAAATATTAAAAAAGCCTTTGACTTTTTCAAAAAAATTTGCTAAAATCTCGCTTGTTGTGTAGCAAAAAAGCGTAAGTCCAAATGAACAGCACCCCATTTGTTAGACAGTATGGTATACTACTAACGAATGGGGT
>OJPW01000610.1_pt1 | contig 27810 bp, 26 predicted proteins | sample 1598571 | NCBI WGS metagenome assembly OJPW01 (sample SAMN03922493, study PRJEB24848) | human gut metagenome | isolation source: stool sample | host: Homo sapiens | place: Germany | collected 2011-05
GGTGCCCTCCGGGAAGGACATTAGCAGATCAGCTACCCACGGAAAACCCGGAAGAACCCAAAATTCTTTATGGAGAGTTGGTTATGAATCAAAAAATGGCGTCGGCTAACGATTATAAAGAAGTGGCTAACGTGGCCGCTAAATATGTCGAAGCTGTACGAACCGGTAACATCGAAATGTTGGCTGATACCTTCCACAAGGATTCCGTGACATACGGCACAGTCAATGGTGCGCTTATGGGGGGAGCTGGTAATCCTACGATTGACTTTATCAAGGCCAACGGAAACTCCCCTGAACTTGTTTCTCATATTGATGTACTTGATATAACGCCTACCACAGCAGTTGTCAGAATTGTTTTAGAAAATGATGCTATCGGGTCGGACTGCAACGAATTTTTAACGCTTATTAAACTTGATGACGGCTGGACTGTTATTGCCAAAATTTTTCATCAGTTTGATAAGTGAGTTTTTTGAGCATACAAAAAGTCTTAAAAGGCCGTCAGGCGGCGCTGGGCTGGGGCGCGAGGCCCGCAGATGTAGGAATTTAAAGGCTCATGCCTCTTTCCAAACCTTGAGAGCGTGATTTCTCCCGCTCAACGTCTTTTTTCAGAACCAGGCCCACTTGCCGTTTCACTTCGCCCAGGCCACGCGACTGGTGCAGATCGTTAAAATCCGTCAGCCCTTTGGCCCGTTCTTCATCGGTGAAGATCGGAGCCACAACCTTGCCACCGACCTCTTGGGCGGCTCTTTGCGCCAGTTCCACCCCCTTGTTCCAGTGTTCAACACCATCCGGGGTTTTGCGGGTGTGTTTGTGGTCATTGTCGGCGCAGATGGTAATGGCGGCGTTTGGGAATTTTTCCCGCAGCTTTTTGGCTACAGGCTCCAGATTGCCAGCGTCAAAGGCCACTGCTACAGGTTTTTCCGTTGCCATGTGCAGCGTTGCGCCCGTGGCGTAGCCTTCGGCCAGGATGATTTCCCCTTGAGCCAAATCCTTGGAAAGGTCTTTGTCGGGATCAGCAATCATATGGAAATTGCCGTTTTTCTCCATCCCGTACATGAAACGCTTTTCGCCTTCCGGGGAAATGGTTTGCAGACCGCGTAATTCCTTGTCCACCGTCATAACGGGAACAAGTAGAGTGCCGTCCAAATCTTCGCGCACCCCGAAAGGCTGAACATCCTTGGCCTGTAAATAGGGGTTATCGGCAGAGGCCCAATCGTGGGCGATCCATTCCGTATGCGCTTCCCGCGCCGTTTTGTGTTGCTGTTCCAGAATTAACCGCTGCCGCTCTTCCCGCTTTCGGGCTATCTCGGCGCGTTGGGCTTCCAACTGCTCTTTGGTCAGGGTATGGCCTGTGGCAACCCAAGTCGTTTTTTCGCCGGCACTGAAATTCTGCATCCAGCCGGCAGGACGTTCATCGAGATAGCCGCAGTATGCGCCGTCAAGGTCGCCGCCGTTTCTGCCAATGAGCGGAACGCGGTGTATCTGTCCATCCATGATCGGAGCTTTGCCGCGCAGATCAAGCCCGGCTTGTTCCAGGGCGTTGGCAAATTCTTCCTGTGGCGGCATGGACGGTTCCGGCACAGGGGCTTTTTCCGGCATCCATGCTGCCAATGGCGTGAGGTCGGTTCCTTCCGGCGCGTACCAGAGCTTGTTTTCTTTGTCCCACTTCGCACCGAACTTCTTTGCCTGTTCCTTTTCCTTGTACGGAACGGCGAGGAAGGTTTTTTCCTTGGCGGGATCAACGGGGAGGCCCATAGCAGCAATGTCGCTTTCCAGCTCTTTGCCGGGCAACCACGCCGCTAATGGCGTAAGGTTATCGCCTTCCGCTACAAACCACCGCCTGCTTTCATCATCCCACTGTCCACCAAGACGCCAAACTTGTTTTTTCTCTTCAAAGTTGTCCTGTGGAACATCAAGGAATGTTTTTTCTTTGGCTGGAACAAATGGAAGCCCTTGGATAGCTGCAATTTCTTCTTTTCTCTCCCGAACATTGCTCCGCTGGACAGCATTTTCCGGGGCTTCTTGCCGGAGTTCTTTTTTCCGTTCCATGTCAAAGACGTAATCCTTGATTTTTTCCGCGTCCCGGCAAGCCCGCACAATCTCGTAAGGGTCTTCTTTCAGAACTTGAATCCATGATTGCACATAGGCTGCGTGCTGGCCGGGATCGTGGCCGATGCCGATTTCCTGTCCGAGCATCCATGACGCAATTTCGGCGCGGAGTTCTTCCCGCGCATACTTTTCCGAACCAAATGGGCCAAACTCACGGTTCAGGCGGTTTTCGTCACCAGTCCAATGCCCCAATTCATGCAGAGCAGTAGCGTAGTATTTATCAGGCGCGTCAAAGTTTTCTTTGGGTGGCAGATGAATGGCATCTTCCATGCGACGATAAAAAGCCCGGCTACTCTGATCGTGTTTGATTTCCGCACCGGAGGCCGCAAGGATGTTTTCCGCCTTTTCTATTGGTTCCCACTCATAGGCTTTATCCGTGAGCTGGAGCGGAGGAATACCGTCAACCTGTTCAGCGTTGAAGACGTGGGCGAAACGGACAATGGGCTTGTCCAGTTCCACTTTTTCTTTTTCCGGCTTGCCGTCCGCATCGAGAACGGGCTTGCCGTCATTATCCAGCTTGTTTTTTTCGTCAGTGAACTGGTAATAGACCACGGGCGTGGCCTTGCTACCGGGTAAAATGCTATAGCCGTTGTCATTGGCCTGTTTCAGAGTCATCCAGCGCGGGTCGTCATAGCCGGAAAGCGCCAGATGCACCCGGTTCATGCCCCGGTAAACAGTACCGGAGGCGGGATTGTGGGGAACCAGAGGCGTTTTCCCCGGAGTCCAGGGGATTTGCCACGGGGCCGTGCCTTCTTGAAGGCGCTCAATGATTTTGTTGGCAAACTCTTCATGGAACGGGGGCCGTTTCGCCTTTTCAGCCTTCTTGCTGGCCTTTTTGCTATCAGTTGTTGCCGACATACATCACCTCGCCGGAGTTGGTAACGGTTAAAAGGCCATCTTCCACAACATCGGCCAACGTAATGGCCTCTTCTTCAAATGCGCCCATGTAGTCCGCCACATCAGGATCGAGCGAAACGCCTATTACCAGGAGATTTCCTTCAATCTGCTGCGCGATAGCCTTTGCCGCAGCGCGTAAATATTCCTTGTTTTGCATGGTCAATTTCCTTTGGGGTTAAAGAGAAAAACGGGCTTCACCCTCTGGAGTGAATCCAGCGGAACAAACCCGAAATAACGGCTGTCAAAACTGCCGGGGTGATCAGCCAGCACCAGGGCCATGCCGGGCGGAACGCCACCCGGAACCAGAGCAGGGGTCATGGAGCGCCCGTGGCTGTCCACGGCACAGATCGGGTGCGAATATGGATCAACAGAATCACCGGGCAACCCGGCCAGACGCTTGAGCAGGGGCCGCAGCCCGGAGGGGCAGGAACCAGGTTCCAGATAGCCGCGCTCCAAAGCCAGTTCCGCGAACTCGCCTTCCAGACAAAAACTCACCAGCTCGCCCCTTACGAAATCTTTTGGGGCCGGAGCGCCGGGAACAATACGGTAGATGCCTTTTGGCAAAGACGGTGTTGGATTGAAGCGAAGGCCCGCGCTAAAGGCCAGGGCGAGAGTCAGGGCCAGCCACACCACCCCGAACAGCGCCCGCCGCGCCAACCTACGCAACGAAATACTGTTCACTGGAAACCTCTTTCTGTTCAGGGGGAGCGGCGGCGGGAACCGGCGTTGCGGCATACCACGCCGCAGGGCGCGGCTCATAAATGGAATCCGTTATGCCGCTTTGGTATTGGGGCGTCAGGCCGGGAACCGGGATTTTGGCGCGGGTCGAGAAAACCGGATCGAAGAAATAGAGGATTTGCCGACCGTAGATAGGCGATTGCCCGGCTGTGAAAATCAGCATATCGCCGGGCTTTATCACCTTGCCTTGCGAATCCTTCTCCGGCCCAGGGAGCCTCATGCACTCGTCAGGCGTGAGCAGCGGGCGGGCCGTTTCCGTCACGTTGACCGAGGCATTTTTCATATGCCCGGTTCTGGAGCCGGAGAGAGAAACCTTTTCTTCCACGACAGTGGTTTTCCCGGTCATGTCTGAAAGGGTTTTGGCTGTTTCAATGGTGTTCGGGGCGTATGCAATACGAACATGGCAGTTTGCCATGAGCGCATTATCCTTGCCGTACACGGCATTGAGTTGGGTAATGTCCTGAACGATGATGTAGACCTTGCCGCCGTACCCGGCGATATAGGCCAACGCCTTTTCCATAATCGGGAGCTTGCCCAGGCTGGTGAACTCGTCCAGCAGGAGCAGAAGACGATGTTTGTATCCTGCCACACTTCCGCCGTCGGCAAATTCCATCTTGGCGCAGATGCGCCGCACAATCATATCCACCATGAGCCGGAGCAAGGGCCGCATCCGGTCAATGTCAGCCGGGGAAATCACCAGATACAGATTCACGGGCTTTTCATGGTTCATCAGGTCATGGATGCGGAAGTCACAAGAAGCGGTGTTCAGGGCCACCACCGGATCACGGTAAAGCGCGAGGTTGGTCAGCGCCGTGGAAACCACGCCGCTGGCCTCATTCTCCGCCTTGTTCAGCATTTCTCTGGCGGAACTGGCGATAAAGATATGCGCTTTGTCGCCACCTTCAGCACCGGGGAACATTTCCTGAAGCAGCTTGGCGTGATCGGTTTCCACCATTTCTTTGAACAGGTCTTGAATGGTGCGGCTCTCGTCCGCCAACATGCAGGAGAGATCATAGAGGGTTGCCGTCCGCTTTTGAGCGTGGCGAGTCATAACGCAGCAATGCAAGATAGCCCCGCCGAGCATGGCGAAAGCCGCTTTGCTCCAGTGGTCTTCAAGCCCCTTGCCGTTGGGATCGACCAACATTGCCGCCATGTTCTGAACGTCCGGTATGCCCATCATGGTGTCGATGCGGAGTTCTTCCAGGGGATTGAAACGGGCCGAAGCGCCGGAAGGGTCAGAGGGATCGAAACGCAAAACAACCTGATCTTGCGACTTGCGCCACCCGGCAGTTAAGGCCCAGTTTTCGCCTTTAATATCAAGGACGATGCTGGAACCTTCCCAGGCCAGGAGAGTGGGCAAAATCAGGCCCACTCCCTTGCCGGAACGGGTAGGCGCAAAGACCATGATATGTTCCGGCCCGTTGTGCCGGAGGTAGTGTTGCACCTCTTCCGGCTTTCCCCGAAAAGCGCGGAGTATAGACGAAAAACCAGCGTATTTTTTGAGCCAGCCGCCCACATAGACGCCCTTGCCTTCAAAGTAGCCCATCGTGCGGATTTCTTTCTCTTCCGCCCACCGCGCCGAGCCGTGCAGATTGGCGTTGGAACGCAGTTTCTTTTGGAAACAGAGCCAAAATCCGATAACGAGAAATTGCGGGAGCAGGAAAAGAGCCTGGCTGTGAGTAATGGCCTGATCAATAAAACCGTAGGTATCGCTTGCCCCGAACCGTTCTTGCCAGACAAAGGCCGACCAGGGAGCATACCAGGGAAGGCCGAAGGCTATTCCCCACGGCTGGCCGAGCGCGGCCTGATAATCGAAAAACGCCGCAATGCGCTGTGTAGCCAGAACCATACTGCCAAAACCGAGCAGCAGCATGAACGGCAGATAGAGCCAGCGCAGCGGCGTTTTTTGCGGGGATTTCTCCCCCAAACCGTATTGAACTTTTTTTGCGCACATGACGTTCTCTTGTGGAGGCCGTCAGGCGGCGCAAAGCCGGGGCGCATGACCCGCAGAAGGAAAACTACCGCTGCGGGCGGTAGGGACGTTCAAAAACTAAATCTTTGGTCACAATGACGTTGAACTGGTAGCCGGGCCGGATTTCGAGCGTGGGCTTGATATTCAGGTTTTTTTGCAGGAGTTGGAGCGTGGCCTGTCCGAGTTGCGCGGCCAGGGCGGAACCCATTTCATTCTGGAGCGTGGGATTGTCACTATCACCGCCGCTATTATCCAGGGTATCCATCGTATAGGCCATGCCGCCGCTGATCATGCTCATAAGAATGGCCGAGCCGAAAATACGGAAATAGTGATTGTCCACTTTATCGGTATATCCGGCGTAGCCGCTTTGGTCAGAACCGGGCATGGCTCCAAGGGTGACAGCCGAGCCGTCAGGGAACACAACGCGGTTCCAGGCCACCAAAACCCGTTCCTGCCCGTAGATTACGCGGGAATCATAAACGCCGAAGAGCTTTGCCCCTTGTGGCAGCAACAAGTGGTTTCCCGTGGCCGTGTCAAAGACGTTTTGGGAAACCTGGGCAATGATGTTGCCGGGCAGATCGGAATTGATGCCTGTCACCATAATGCCGGGAATCACCGCGCCCGTTTTGACTTCATACTTTTGCCCCGCTGTGCGTGAGTGCGGCAGAATCCAGCTTGTATCTTTCCCGGCCCGGTCAAAGAACGCCTCTTTATCCTTGTCCGCAGCCGGGTCATAGCCGTTTTCCCGCAGCGCGGAAGTATCGGGCATGGACATGGAAGGTCTGTCAGGCGCGGAGCCGGAGCCGGGGTACGAAGCCGGAGCCGTGCTTGACTGGCTGGCCTTTTGAACGCCGAGCGGAGCGGAAAGCGCGGTCAGTTGGGCTTGCGCCCTCATGCGCCGGAGGTTTTCCAATTCCTGACGGTAATTGTCTGATTGGCTTTTATCGGATTGCACCACGATCAGCGGTTCCCGCTTCGCGCCGTCCTGCGCGGGAGCATCAGGCACAACCAAAGCGGGCGATCCGGCTGGCGGAGCCAGGGCGAGGCCGCGCCCTTCGCCCATGAGCAGCGGTTTTTCTTCCTCTTTAATATCGACTTTCGGCGTCCCGGTCTGTTCCTCTTCCTGATTATGGGCAAAATTCACGCTGTAAACCAGAATACCGAGCAGGAACAGCCCGACCAGCAGCACGGCATAGAGCGGCCATTTGCTCATGCGGGCGGCATCGACCTTTTTTGTAGGCTCCAGACTGTTAGGGGTGGTATCAGACATGATTTCCCCCTATTCCATGAGGAAACTGCGGGTAGCATCATAGGCTTTTCCCGCTGTTTCCTTTGTTTTGTCCGCAGCCTTTTGCAACATGGAACGCTTGAACTCTATTTCCGTGCGGCTTTGCCCGGCTTCCGGCTGGCCGCTGGCGGTGTAGGCCCGCGCAATGGATTTTCCCTGTTCCGCTGTGTCCGAAATGCGGAGTTGCAGATACCATGCGCTTTTTTCGTCCATTGCATCCAGGGTGTAGGCGATAGCCAGGGCATCAGGCCGCGCATCGGGAATCAGCGTAAAACCCTTTGTCCGCAAACCGTTTTCAAAGGCTTGCACAAAGTTATTGCCCACGTCCTTTGCCGGGACAAGGTGAACGGAGGTATGCCCAGGAGGATACAAAGTAGAGATGCAGTCCACGGCATCTGCGGCGATAGCAGTAACGGCGCTATCTTCCGGCAGCGGCCCGCAGTAGGAACCCACGGGGCCACGCCCCGCGCAGCCGGAAGCCAGCAACACCATGAGCAACAGCGGAAAAATGAAAGTACGCATTACTTTTTCCCCCTTATGACTTCGACTTTTTCTTGATCGCCGTCCACGCCGACAATGAGCGCGATCCGCTCAAACAGCCCGTCAACAACCATTGCCGCGTCTTTCACCCGGTAATTCACCAGCACGTCACGGCTCCCCTTGCGGACGAGCAGCACGGGCATTTCCCCGGACGCGGTTTTCTCCGGCAGCCGGATAAAGGTTTGCCGCCCATCATCATAGACGCGCTCCGGCTTCCAGGCGGCTTTGCCCTTCACTTCGTAGTTGAAATTGAGTTTGGATAAATCGGCTTGCTGGCCGTCAATGGTGGTGGAGTTCCATTCCTGTTCCTTGGCGGCTTTGGCTTGCCGGGCCGCGCTTTGACGGTTCAGCGAATCCGCGTAGAGAAAACCGACATAGGGCGTGTAGCCTTTGCGTTGGGAAACAAGGCGCAGATGATAAACGCGGCGGTTTGTGGTGATAACCGTGGAGCTTTCAAGCCCGGCGTCCACTGGCTTGATAAACAAATGCACTCTGGCGTCAGGGCCGGAACCAGCCGAGCCGGATTCCACCATCCAGCGGGCCGAGTCGCCCACAACGATTTCATTGACCACCTCTCCAGCTTCAAGCTCCACATCGGAAACTTGCATGGGTGTTGCCACAATCGTGGGCAAACTCGCCCCGTGGACGTAAACGACCTTGCCGCCACCGGACAAAACCGGATCAATATTTTGCCGCGCCCAATCATTCGACAGGCTGAGAGCTTTTTTCTCCTTTGGCGTGAGCGGCACGACCTTGGGGCTGATATAGTCGATCTCCGGGGTAGCCCCACCGTTATTTTGGGAGCCGCCGATGCCGTCAATGGCCGGAGGATAACCGGGGGGAACGTCCTGGGCTGCAAAAGCGGTATTGGCGCAAAGCGCCAGGGCGAGAGTCAGAAACAGTATCTTTTTCATGGCGAACCTCATTGTTCTTTTTGAATGGGAGTGTTTTGCGCTCCAACGACCTTTCCGGCCGACAGCGCCGTGATGTAAATGCCGCCCGGATTACGGAGCAGAACAGCGTCCGCCGTGGGCGGGTTGATCTGAATAGTCACCGTGGCTTCATAGGTGTGCGAATCCAGCATGACGCCCGCGTGACTACGGACGGTTTCAACCCATTCCACCCGGTAGGAATCGGAGCTGACAGGCAGCGGCAGACCTTTGATTTCCACATGCACCAGCTTTCCGGTTTTGGCGATCTCATAGGGATTATTGGCCTCATACCATTGGCGCAAAACGCCTTTGGCACTTCCGGCCATGAAGAAGGAAAGCCGCTCGATCATTTTTTGCTGGAGTTCAACGTCTGCCGTGACAGTGCGCCAATCACTGATGCACTTGGCAATTTCGGCCTGAATCAGCCGTTTCGGAGTTGCGCTGGCTCGATCCGCCCGTGCCACAGCCCCCACGTTGCCAAGTTTATCTACCTCGATAATGTAGGGAACAGTCTTGACTTGGCTGGCCTGTATGACGTTGCCGGAAATGGAAACCACCGTGATAATCAGACAGATAAACGCCGCCATGCGCCATTGCGCCGCCCGGCTGATATAGGAGCCGTAGCGTTCAAGCCATTCCTCACGCCCGTTCAGGTAGGGGCTTCCCCCTTTTTCCGCTACGGGCGGTTTTACTTTGGATTTGAAAAAAGACATAAATACCGCCATAGGTTAAGAGTTTTCGCTGTTGTTCTTTTTATCGTTGCCCATGCGGGCGCGTTCCAAGCGTTCCTGCATTTCCGAGCGGGTACGGGTACTAAGGGCTTTTTCCCCTGCGCTCTTTGCGTCCTGCCGCGCTCCCCACATGGCTTTCGCCATGCCCGCCGCTTTGCCGAGGCCGCTACCGCCTTCCATTCCGGCAACCTTGGCCGCGTCTTTCACGTTCTGGACGGTGTTGCTGCTGGCAACCATTGCACCTATAGCAGCGCCCCCCACAGCGGCAGCCGAAGCGGTAAGCGCCGCACCGCTGGAAACGTGGGAACCGTTGATAATGCCCGCGCATACATCCGGCAGGGATTTGACCAGAGCGAGAAGCACCACGGACGCACCAATGACCACAAAAATGTCCTGCAATTCCGCCGTGGACGTGGAAAAGCCTTCAATGAAGGCAATGCCCACTCCAAGAACGAGTTGCATGACAAAGAGTTTGAAAGCCACGGCCAGAACATAGCGAATGGCGTTGACTGCATAATCCTTCAAAAAGGCGCTGCCGCCGAAGGCAACCAAAATTATCGCCGCCGCCATTGCAATCATGGCTTCGCATTTGATGAACACTACTTGCGCGGAAATCAGCGCAAAGCAGACGATGATCACCAGGGCGGCAATAAGCAGAGCAATGGAGTTGCCCGGCGACCAGATGGAGAGTTTGTCCAGAACCAGTTTGACGAGCTGCATCCCGGTTAAAAATGGAGATTCCGAAGAGTAGCCGCCCGGCGTGAGTTCTCTGCCGATTGCACCAAGGCCGTTGATCAGGTTCCAGGCCCATTCCTGATAGTAGTTGATAACGGCCATGAAAAACCCGGCCATGAGCAAGAGCATGACGAACTGTTTCAGAATGTCGCCAAGCTGATCACGGTTGAGCGCGGCTTTGATACCCAGGAAGCAGACTTCCAGAATGACCAGCCAGCGGAACACGGTTAGCGCGTACCGCTTCAAAGTCGGTTCCCAGGTGCTTGTTTTGGTATAAAACTCATGCACCAGCCGGGACACGAAATCTTCATCAGCCGCATACGCCTGTTCCGGCAGAAGCAGGAGCGCCAGCGCCGGGAGGCAGAGCGCGGCCAGAAGCAGAAAATGCTTTTTCATGGCCGCTCCTAAAAGGGATCGGCCTTGGCCTTCGCCTTGCCGATTCGGTCAGTTTTCAAGGTGTTTCGCCATGCCTCTTCCGACATTTGGCTTTCTTTTTCCGCTTTCATCTGGCTGGCCAAGTTCGACTGCACCTGTGTGGCCATGAGTTCGCGGAGCTGCCGGGCTTCCTGCACCTGGAGGGCTGAAAGCTGGTTCCCGGCCATAAGCGCCTTTTGCTGGCCGTCAGGTGTGGAAAGCAGCTCGTCAAGGTATTGATCGAAGCGCCCGGCGTCCTTTTGCAGTTCTTCAAGCTGCTGGCCGGAAAGCTGGAAAGTAGCTTGGGAAGCCTGATCAACCGTTTCGGCCCATTTGTCCCACTGTTCCCTGTATCTGGCGTTTGCCGCCTCTACCTGTTCAGGAGTGGAAGCAGCCAAGCCGCCGAGGAAGTTCAGTTCAGGAAATAAAGAATTGAAAACTTCCCCAAGGGCCACAATGTCACCACGTTGGGTTTTCAGTTTGCTGGTGAGGATGGAAAGTCTGGTCAGGCTTCCTTTGACTTCATTGATCAGGTTCGCCGGAAGCTGCATGGTGTTCTGCACCATGTTGGCGTACTGCTCGATATTTTGCTGCACCATGCGGATTTGCTGTGCGGTTTGCTGAATATTTTCGTGGTACTGACCAATGACGTTCTGCAACTGCTCCATGCTGGTAATCCGATCAAGCAGTTGCACCAAGTTCGTGCTGCAATTCGTGCATGTAACCGTCAGCGCATGGGCGGGCGTGGCGAACATCACCAGCACGGCGAGGCTCAAAAGGTACTTTTTCATAAGAACTCCCATAGAGAGGCCGGGGGAAACGAGTTCCCCCGGCGTTGTGGTTATGCCGCGCCGCGCTCCCGCAGCCATTCAGATTGCCAGCCGTTGACGCCATATTCCGCTTCAAGCTCCTGAATACGGGCAATGCTTTCCTTGTCAGAGGAACCGACAAAGGCCAGCGTCTTGGGGCCAAGGGCAAGCTGCACTTGCCGTCTGCCGAGGGGAGAAACAACGTAGTAATCGCGCTTCGGCGTGGCGCGGGCGATAATGTTGATTTGGGTTTCATTCAGGCCCATGCCCACATAGAGTTCGCGTTGCGCCTCTTGTGTGGCCGTGATGTTGGGCAGGAATATTTTTGTCGGGCAGGATTCGGCCAGAACGTCAAGGATGCCGGAGTTTTTAGCATCCGAAAGGCTTTGCGTGGCAAGGATTACCGCGCAATTCGCCTTACGCATGACTTTCAGCCATTCCCTGATCTTGGCCCTGAATACCGGGTGGCCGAGCATGATCCACGCTTCATCCAGCACAAGGATGGTCGGCGTTCCGTCCAGTGACGTTTCAATGCGGTGGAAAAGGTAAGTCAGAACCGGAATCAGGTTTTTATCGCCCAGGTTCATCAGGTCTTCAATTTCAAAGACCATGAAGGGAGAGAGCGTTAAATCATCCGTGTCCGCATCCAGCAGCCGCCCCATTGCCCCTTGCGCGGTGTAGTGCTGGATCGCCTCTTTAATCTGGTTGTCCTGTACGATGTGATAGAAGCTGGTCAGGGAGCGCAGATTTTCCGGCTGTGCCGACAAGTCCAGCATGGCCGCGTGAATGGCGTTGCGGTGTGACGGCATGACCGTGATTTGCTGCAACTCCATGAGGGAAGCTATCCACTCTTCCGCCCAGGCCCGTTCCGCTTCCGAGTCGATCCTTTGCAGGGGAGCGAAAGAAAGCTGATCGGAATTGCCAATGTTGTAATGCGTTCCGCCGGAGCCGAGGCAGAGCGGAAACATGCTCATGCCCTTGTCAAAGGCGTAAATGCGGGCGTTCTCATAGCAGCGGAATTGCGCGGCCAGCGTTGCCAGCAAGGTGGATTTACCCGCGCCAGTCGGCCCGAAAATCAATGTGTGACCGAGATCGCCCACATGGATATTGAACCAGAACGGCGTGGATTTATCCGTGGTCAGCACGGCCAGGGGCCGGGAGTTCGGCGGATAGAACGGGCAGGGGCAGACGGGTGAACCCGTCCAGACCGAAGCCAGGGGCAGCAAATCAGCCAAATTCAGCGTATTGACCATAGGCCGCCGCAGATTGGCGTATCCGTTGCCCGGATGCGTACCGAGCCAGGCTTCCAAGGCGTTGATATTTTCAATCCGGCAGCCGAAACCAAGCGTCTGGATATTCCGGCGCAGTTCCCGCGCCCAATCCTGCAACTGCTCCTGATTTTCGTGCATCAGAACGATGCACGAAGTCAGGTAGCCAGCGCCCACATAGCCGCCCTGAACTTCGGTCAGAGCGGTTTCCGCGTCTTCGGCCATAAGCAGCGCGTCACGGTTGGCGCGGGCGTTGGGGTTGTTAAAGAATTGGTCAAGGAACCTGTAAACCTGTTGCCGCCAGCCCTTGCGGTAGGAGTCTATTTCCTTGGTGGCATCGTACTGATCGAGGCAGATAAAGCGTGTAGAAAACCGATACTCCAAAGGGAGAGATTCCAAATCCGCAAACATGGCCGGGAAGGATTCTTGTGGCAGCCCGTCAATGGAAATCAGCGCAAGATGCTTCCCGCCGAGCCGGGGGATTACTCCCCCGACTAAATCATTGCTGGCGAGAAGGTGATCCAGATACATGGCCTTTTCCGGCACCCGCAACGGATGCAGATCGCCGGAAACGCAATGCTGGATATGGGAAAGAAGGTCAGATTGCGTATAGGCTTCCCCATCATCGGAATACGCCTCATATTCCGTGAGCCGTTGCATATACAGAACGGAGGACAAGGCATCTTCCAGTTCTTCCAAGGTGTTTTGAAACTGCCCCAAGGCTTTTTCCAGTACGGGGCTTATCGTTGTTCCCGCCTGCACCTTCCCGGCCAGCTTCGCAGCCTCAAAATTCGGCTTGTAGGTGACTGAAAAGACAGTGCTGGTACTGAAACAACGGTTTCCGCTGAAATAGGCCCGGCGTTCATCGTCAATGAGCTGCGTCACAGGATCGGGGAAATGTCCTTTCTCCTGCGCGGGGTAAGCCCGGTGACTGCTACGGATGGAATCTATATGGAGCATCCAACCCGTACCGAGCAGCCGGATCGCGTTATTGAATTGAGCCGACACAAAAGCCAGCTCGTCAGGCGTGGAACTGGCGGTATCCTGCCCCCGAATTTCCCAGGCAGCCAGAAACGAGCCGTCTTTGTTGAGAATGACGCCCGGCGCGACCATGGCCGCATAAGGGAGCAAATCCGGCAGCCCTTTGGCCCTGGAGCGGTAGTCTTTGAGTTTCAGCATTTGAAACCCCCTACAGGCCGCCAGCGGCTTGCCTTTGCCGGGTAGAACTCCTGTTGTTTGATATGCCGCAGCCAGACCCGGCTCATAATCGGGTCAGCCTTTGCCATGCGCCGGAGCGCGAACACGGCCATAATCCAGAATCCGGCAGCGGAAACGATGGAAACAGCCGTCAGACCGCCCACGCCCACCAGCAGCGCGACCAGGGCGCTGGTCATAACCAGCTCCCTTTCCGCGCCGAGGATATGGGCATGGCGGTGCAAAGATTGATGAATGGGGAGCGGACGGCTCATATGATCGCCCCGGAGAAGGAAAACACGCTGTTGACGATGGATGCGGCAAAGGCAATGAAGCTGATGCCGAACACCACGGACAGGAGCAGCTTGAAACCGCCGCTGATGTCATCCTTGTTCATTATGAATATGACGCCGCAGAGGGCCATAGCGACAATGGAAATCCATTTACCAGCCGGGCCGGTGATGGTGTTCACCACCCGTTCCAGGGGGCTGGAAAATTCCGTGATGCCGCCCGATGCGGCGGCAATGTCGGGAAAGCAAAGACAGAGAGCCAGAAAGCCGAAAACGGCAAGGCGGGAGAAAGAGGCTTTACGAGAAGGAAGGAAGTTGGTTACGCGCATAACGATCTCCGTGGAGGCCGTCATGCGGCGCGGCGTTGGGGCTTATAGCCCGCAGGATGATTCTGCTTTTGCAGCGAGGGCAAACAAGCTCGATTTCTCCAGCTTCTATGCGGCCCTTTGCCAGAAGTTTGTTGCACTTCCCGCAGCGAAGGTTGCCGGGATCGTGCGCCTGTTCAGTGTTCATGCGCCTTGTTCCGCCTTTACGTTGTAAAGATATTCCGTTTTGTAGGTGTCTGTTTTGGGGTCAAAGCCGTCCACGCGCAGGATGTTCGATATTTGCCGCCGATTGTCAGGGGTCTTTTCCATGAACACCACCAGATCAACCGCCCGGCCTATCAATTTCTGCTTGGGGCCAAGGCCCGCTTCCTCTACCAGTTCTTCCAGGCGGGGTAAGGCTTCTTCCGCGCTGTCCGCGTGAAATGTACCTATCCCGCCCGGATGCCCCGTGTTCCACAGTTTCAGGAGTTCCAGGGCGGCGGCATCCCGCACCTCACCTATCAGAATACGCTTTGGGGCGTAGCGCATACTGACCTTCGCCAGCTTCCGCATATCAACGTCAGCAATGACCGATGTACGGAAAAACACGGCGTTGGGGCTTTTGGATTGGAGTTCCGCCGTATCCTCTATGATAATCAGGCGGTGTGACGGCGTGAGCGTGGAAACAGCGTCAATGACCGCATTGACAAAGGTGGTTTTTCCGCTGGAGGTTCCCCCCACGACCACGATATTCCAGCGCCGCAGCACGGCGTCATGGATAATATCAATGACTCGCGCCGTGATGGAGCCGGAAGCCAGGTATTCTTGGAGGGTAAATACCCGGCTGGCTTTTTTACGGAGCGAGAACGAAGGGCCGGGGCCGACAATCGGCGGAAACGTCCCTTCAAATCGTGAACCATCCAGCGGAAATTCGCCTTCCACTATAGGGTTGCGTTCATTGACCGTCAGATTCAGGCCGCTTGCCACCTGGGATAGTATCAATCTGCCCTTGGCTGGCTCAATGGTACTGATACATTCGTGGTCTTGCCCATATTTCTCAATCCACAGCGTACCGTCAGGATTGAGCATAATTTCTATGACTTCCGGGTTTTCCAGCGCGTCAATAAAGACAGGCCCGCAGGAGTGTCGCAGCCCGGCCAGCAGCCGGGGATCGTCACAGGCCCGGAGCATCAGTGAGCCGCCTTTAATATAAAGACGGCCACATTCAAAAGCGCCGACATGCCGACAATGACGGCGGCGAGGTAGACATTGCTCCTGAATGTTTTCAGCGTGGCCGCGTGATCGTCAAAGACCTTGCGGATACCTTCAACCGAAGCAGAGGAAAGGCTTGCGGAAAGTTGATTTACCGCCGCCTGTACGCCGGAAACATACTCGTCAGTTTTTTCGGCCATTAACCGGGTCAGCCCCTTTTCATGCCGCGCCTGGAGCTTGTCCACTTCCGTCAGGTAGGCGTTGAGGATTGTGGCGATCATCAGCGTGGCATCGTCTTTCGGCAGCATCACGTCATGGGCTTTGGACACCACGGAACGGATTTGTTCCAGTGTCAAACCCACGCCCGGCGCGTTGCCCAATTCCGTTTCAAGAGGGGTGGGCGCGTCAGCAGATTGCGCGGCGTCCGCAGATACGATTTCTTGCGACATGGCAGCCCCCTTATGCGATAGCCGCGCTGTTCACGGCTTCCACCAGCTCATTCCGGTAGCGTTGCAAACGGGAGCGCACCACTATGGACTGGCTGGATTCGATAGCGGTTTCAAAGCTCTGGCGCTTGGCGAACACGGTTTCCAGGTCTTTGCCGATAGTGGCTTTGTTCCCTTGGGGAATGGTGATAATGGCGTGGAATTGCCCGGAAAACTCCTGATAAACCTTAAATTCTTCAAAAGATTTTCCGTCCATGACGATTTCCCCGAAATAGGGATTCAGCCACACCACAATGGGCGTTGCAGGAAAACCGAGAGCCAGGGAACGCAAGCCAAGAACGGTATCCCCAATGGCTTGGCCGCCAGTGATAACCGAATGGAAAAAGACGGCATGGCCGGATTCTTCCAGAATCCCGATAATATTGTTTTCCTTGATATAGCTATTGAGGGCGAGGAAGGAGGAAGCGCCGTTGTCCACAATGATGTGGGTTTCCGGCCCTTGCTCCATAATCGCGTCAATAAGCGCGTCAAACTGGCGGGGGTCTATGTCGCCGTTTTTCAGAATATCAAGGCGCGTCACTTCAAATTCTTTGAATCCGGCCAACGTAGCGTTTACCGGATCAGTGTCGAAGGCAACGACTTCTTTTTCAAGCAGTCGAAACACCTGATACAGCATTGACGCAATCATGGATTTACCCACGCCGCCCTTGCCTTGCTGAATGAAATGCACTGTTGCCATTGGAAATACTCCTGTAGGGTTAAATTCCGTCTTCCAGGCTCATTGTATGGGGATTGGGAAACGGTTCTTTCTCTGATTTGACGATCCGGGGGCCGGAGCGGGGAGATTGCTGCACAGGAGGCGGCTGGGGTGCCTGTACGGGTGCAGGAGTGGTATTTTCTTGGGAGAAAGGGAGCGGAGAGGGTTTTGCTATTCTTGCCGTGAGCTTACAGAAAGTCACATAGGCCATCGAGAGGCGCTTTTCTTCCAAAAGCCTTTCATAGATGATCCGCTTGCTGAATCCTTGGGACAACATGGATTCGACTTTTTCCAAACATCCAAGAATTTCCACTTTTGCCATGTTATGACGCAACGGCTTACCGGACATGGTTCACTCCGGTATTCTGCTGAATTTCTTGCAATTTTACAGTAATTAAGTTGGAAATTCGGGGCGGTAGTTCTTCCCCATGACGAATTTTTCTACGAATATTCCTGTATTGTCTGTCGGAATATCCAAGGAAAAACGCCACCTTTTCATGCGATCCAATGATACTTGCAAGCGAATTTATTGCGTTATACATAGCTTTTTACCGTTTCCCGTCTGTAAGGATTTATCGTAAAATAGCTACGAACATTCCTATAGACAAGGAAAGAATTTCCGGGTAGGGAAATTTTTAGAAAAAGATGTAGCCGATTGGAGGGAGCATGGCTGGAGAAGATTTTTCGCAACTTTTGGAACGGAAGTTCGTTGATATTGTCGCCATGCGCATGGAAGAGGACGGGTATAAGAAAGGCCAGTTCGCCGTGAAGGTCTGGCCGGAACTATCCGGTAACGCGGCAGCAACCAAATGGGCGCAGATTCGCAGCAAGACCTATCACACGGGCAAGCCGCAGAGCGTCACCATTGCGGACGCCAGCCGTATGGCCGCAGCCCTGGGGGATGATCTCGGTTATCTTTTGTCGGTTGCGAAAAGGGAAGTGGATAAAGATATGAAAAAAGGCATCAGGTAATCATTCAGGAGGATTTGTATGGAACGGCATGAGGACACCGCTTTGCGGGAGTACGAGGAAAAGGCGCGGGAGTTGCTTGATCTGACGATTGATCTTTGCGAAAGCCGTGTAGCCAAGGCTCCGGGCCGGGCCACAGCGCCACGCGAAGCGTTGACGGCGGCGGCAATGTCCGTGCAAGGATCGGTGAATACTTTTTTGGCGGTGAACCGCCTGAAAGACGATTGCGGCACTCCAGAAAAAGAATGATATTTTTTTATCCCATTACATAGGAATTTCCCAAGAAAATAGGCGCAAAAATACCTCAGAAATAGAAGCGATAACCTATGGGACTCAAAGAATTACAACAGGAATATGGCGCACCTATGACGGTTTCGCAAGTTGCGGAACTTTTAGGGGTTGACCGTCGAACGATTACGAAATATCCTGAATTGTACGGTGGCGTGTGGGTTGCACCAGGACGCCTACGGTTCTTTGAAAATCGCATAAGGGAAATACTGGATGCCAACACGATACCCAACAAAGGCGGGTGTGCAATGGCGGGCGGTGGTAAAGATCGGCGGAAAAGTCGTAGCCACAAAACTGTTCCCCAACGGATTGGAAGGGAAGCGGGACGCCGCCAAGTGGGAAAGGGAAACAAGAGAACAAATGCTGGCGGAACAGACGATAGTGACCCCTACGGTTACGCCGACTGTTACGGAATGGGCGAATAGATACAGCGCCTACACCGAGCAGCAGTTTACCAAGCAGACTTTCAAGGAGAAAGTGCGCGTGTTCAAAATGTTCATCTCCCACACCAAAGTCACCCAACTGGAGGCAATTACGCCGGATATGGTTATGAGGTACTTGCAGAAGCAGAACGACACCCGTTCCGGCTTTTCCGCCAATAAGGATCGGAAGAATCTTGCGGCTGCATGGGAATGGGGAAGGCGCTATATGGACGGCTTTCCGACAACGCCGAATCCTTTCCTTTCGATTCCACGCTTCAAGGAACAGCGGAAACCCCGCTACGTTCCGAGCGAGGAAGACTTTTGGAAGGTGGTGGCCGTTGCGGAAGCCCAGGATAAAGCCATGTTGCTGGCTTTCTTCTACCTGGGAGCAAGGCGAAGCGAAATCTTCCGCCTGGAGTGGGAAGATATTGACTTCAAACGGAACCGGGTACGTCTTGGAACGTGCAAAACCAGCGACAGGTCAATGCGCCACGATTGGGTGCCGCTTGCGGCTCCCTTGCGGGAAGCGTTGTTGTACTGGCTGGAAGTGCGGCCCTACAAGACGGCTTGGGTGTTCACATGCCTTGATGATTCGCCAAGCCCCTGGCACAACCCCGGAGAACCTTACCGAGCCAGAGGGCATTTCATGGACACGATATGCAAACGCGCCAAGGTGAAACCGTTCGGCTTTCACGCCATTCGACACCTTCACGCCAGCATATTGTTCAACGAAGGCACGGAACTCAGCGTAGTGCAGCGCCAGCTCAGACATACGAATCCGAACACCACGGCCCGCTATCTGCGGAGCCTTGGCTACGAAGCGGAGCATGAGCAAAAGGTGCTGGCGGTAATGGAAGGAAGAGGCCCCGCGAAGGTGCTCAACTTTGCGGACAAGAAAAAAGGCTCTCCCGATGTGATGATCAGGAGAGCCGGTACACAGTCTCGGTACACAGAACCGAGTAATTTAAAGGCTACTGGAGCGTAACCTATGGGAATCATTTGGCGTCCCCAAGGGGATTTGAACCCCTGTCGACGGCGTGAAAGGCCGTTGTCCTGGGCCGGCTAGACGATGGGGACGCTCTGTGAAGTGATCTTTTATGTGAAAAGTGGGTGAGTTGTCAAGAAGATTTTTAAGTTTTTTTAATTAGTACGAGGAAGTTATGTTGCTTGTGTGCATCTACGACGATTTGTCCGCTTATGGCATATGAAGAACGGTATTTTTCAGGTGGTTATTTCTGACAGATTCTGCACGATCCACTCAGGGGCGATAGCCCCTGAAGCACGGAGCAACACAAAATATTGACAGAGGCGTCGTACCCCACAGCCTATGCTTCAAATGCGAAAAGGCGTCAGCCACACGGCCGACGCCTTGCACGGAGAGAAAGGTGCAGCGCTATCCCCAACGCTGTAGAGGGGGCCGGACCATCGCTCACGCCCGGGTCCGGCTCTCCGGCCTTTCAGATTACAATTTTTGTTATCTCTTCATGCCGATAACAGTTTCAAGCATGGTATCCACCGTGGTTATGCCCTTGGAGTTTGCCTGGAATCCGCGCTGTGTCGAAATCATCTGCACGAATTCCGTGGTCATATCTACGTTTGATTGCTCGATGTTATACGCCTTGGTTTTGCCGAAGCCATTATCGCCCGCCACGCCCAACTGGGGTTCGCCCGAGTCGTTGGTGGCAGAGAAAAGGTTGCCACCTTCGCGATACAGCCCCTGATGGTTCTGGAAATCATACAAGGCGATTTGATAGAGCGGAATGGTCTTGCCGTTGGAGTATATACCGTAAACTACGCCACCGTTATCAATGTTCACGTTGCTCAGTGTTCCGGAGGCATATCCGTCCTGCGTGCGGTTTTGTACTGTATAAGAGGTCGTATTGGCCACACTGGCATATTCCTGGCGTTCCACGGCCGTCATGGTTGGGATGGTTGTGCCGTAGTTGATGACGTTTTCAAACACCGGCACGCCCGTAGGCGAAGTGCCACTGACCCGAGACATGGTTGTCAGGCTGGCCAGGCTGCTGTTGGCTGTTTCTGTGTCCGCGACGGGGCGCGAGGCATCCGTGGGAGCCGTGTAGGCTGTAGGCTTGAAGGCCGTAGCCGTTATGGCCGTAAAGTCACTGGTGGTGATGTAGTTATGCGGCACCGTGCCGTCGTCCAGATAATAGCCACCGCTATCGTGCAGCACGTCAACACCGCCAGGAGTCTGCCCATATACCGGACCGTTTGCGCCGATATGGTAATAGCCATAGCTGTCCTGGTAGGCAGGTACTGTGTTGCCGCCGACAACTGTTGTATTGTAGCAGTTGGCGTTGCCGTTTGCAGCGTCTATAAAGTAATAACTGCTGCCGTTGCTCATCGCTTCAACCGTTGCTCCATTAACGGAGGCGGAACCATAGACTTTATTGGCGCCATTTTTATAGTAATAGCCTGTGGAGTCGGCATAGACCGGTTCGGCCGCGCCGCCACCGACTGGTGTTGCGGTTCCGTAAGAACCCGGCTCGGGGGCACCGAGGTAGTAGTAGCCGTATTTGTCCATACCCAGGGCATTGCCGCCGGTATCAACGGGTTGTCCAAGGCTGTTTGTCTTCACGGCGGTGGCGGTGGGGTTGTTCCATGCCGGGTTGCCGATGTTTTTGAGGCCGAAATCCAGTTCGGTAATGTAGTTTTGCACCTGGCTCACAGGAGTGCCGCCCACGCTGGTCTGCATGGTTTCGCTCACGCTGTTTGCCAGAGGCTGTCCGCTGAAGTTTGCCGAAAAAACAGGCAGACCGTTGCTGGACGTTCTGGTGGGCTGCCACGAAGATTTTTCGGACGGATTGACAGCCACTTGGTTATTTGCTGTCGGTGTTTCCGTCGCGCCGTAGCTGTACGCAGTCTGGTTGACGAGCTGCCCGCTGGCGTCAAAGATCATGACACCGCTCATGAGCACGCCAGCCTGCTTGTTGGTCCCCGTGATGGGGTCGTCATAAAATTTGGTGGGTTCTTTGGTCCACGTATTGGTGGCAGCGTTATAACCTTCGCCACCATAGCTACGCCTGTCTTCAGAGGGCGGGATGGTTACCAGATATTCATATATGGTGTATCCGGCGGGCAGCCCCTTGATGTCATAGATGGTGTTGCCGTTGCTGTCGGTCTTTCTTGCATCAACCTGATCATAGTAGACCGTCAGGGTGTGCGTACCACCGCCTTCATCATAGACGTCAATGCTGGACTGCGTGGCATAGGCCGTATCCGCCAGGGGCGGCTTGCTGCTGGCATCCCACAGGTCGAAGAGGGCGGTCATGGGGCTGGTGTTGCTGGTGGTGCGGTCCCCCTTGCCGTCGTTGGTAAGCCCCATGGTAAAAGTGACATTGGTAGTCTGCTGGGGAATGATATTCCAGCTGTCCAGCACAATGTCAGTGGGCGTACCCGAACCGACATAGGCGGATTTGCTGAGGTCGGTATTGCCCAGGTTAGTTGCGCCGCTGTTAAAGGTGAGCTTTTTTTCGTTGTTCACCTTCCAGCCCTGCAGCAGATAGCCCTCAGGGTTCTGAAGTTCGCGGTCCTTGTTGAAATAAAAGTCACCTGCGCGCGTGTAATACATCTGCTTGCTGTTGGGCTTGCGCACCTGAAAAAAACCGTTGCCGTCAATGGCAAGGTCCGTCACCGAGTTGGTGCTCTCAAGCGAACCTTGGGAAAAGTCGCCCAATATGGCATAGACGCTGGCGCCGGCACCGATCTGGCTGGGACCACTGGTGGTCCCGATGCCCCGGTACAGGTAGTCATTGAAGTCCATACGCTGACTTTTAAAACCCAGCGTACTCACGTTGGCGATATTGTTGCCGACAACGTTCATCTTCTGACCGTGGCTGAGCAAGCCTGAAACGCTTGTCCACATACTTGCTGAAAGACCCATAATTTCCTCCGTGTATCGGGATAGGGGGATATCTATTTTCAGAGAGGACGCGCTACTGGCGCAGCCCTGGCTCCTGTTTGTCGTCAGGCATTCGTATTGCGTTGTTGCCTGTTAAAAAAGTCTGCCGCTAAAGTTGATATTGCTGATATTGACATCACCAATACTCATCGCGCTTGCACGGGATTCGGGCTGTTCCTCGTCCTTGTCGTCTTCAGATTCCTTGTCTTCGCCTTCTTCCTTGTCCTTGTCGTCCGGCTTGGCGGCAACGGTGGCAGGTTCAGCAACCTGCCGCACATTGGCAAGCGGCATGAGCTGGCCGCCCTCAAGACCGAGATAGACCACGCCGCCGTCGTTGACCACGCCGGTAACCTTGGCGTCCACTACCTGGTCAGAAAGAACCGCATCGCCATTGGAATCGCGCAACACAAGGTTGACCGTATAGACGCCATCGCCAGCAACAGTTCCGTCAGTAGCCTTGCCGTTCCACAAAAATTCGTATGTGGTTCCCTTATTTTTGGGGCTGACTTCTTCAACGTATACGACGTTATTGTCGGCATCGCGTACTGTGATGGTTCCGCCCACGGTATTGTCCGCAGGGGCGTACCGGAAGCGCGTAATGGTAGATTCCTTGGTGGTTTCGTCGGTGACCTTGCCGATGGTATTACCACTGATAGTAACCTGCTTGCCTATGTAAGACGTGGCATTGATCATCTGCTGGTTATTGGTGGCGTTTGTAAGGCCTTCCATGCTCGTATTGAGATTCATGAGCTGCTCAAGACTGGAGAATTGCGCCATCTGGGCAATAAATTCCTTGTCTTCCATCGGATTGAGCGGATCCTGGTACTTGAACTGCGTAACCAGCAGCAGCATGAAGGAATCCTTGTCCAGATTACTGCCCTTTTGCTTGCTCAGGGCGGTATTGAATTCATTATTGGTTCTGTTCAGTGACTGTGTAATGCTGGACATGGCTACTCCTCACGCCGGGCTGTTTTTACGCCACCACATGCAAAGAGCGGGTGGCATATCTTGCCGCATGCGTATGGGAATGCACAGGCTGTTCCAACGTTGTTTCTTCAGAATTAATTTTTGTATTACGCATAGTTGAAAGATTTTTTAGCCGTGAAAGTTCTTCACGCCGGGCATCTTCTTCCTGCCGGGAGTTGTGCTGGTTCAGGTTCTGCCAGGCATTTTCGTCCTGTTGTCGCGCATTGAGCTGCACTTCAACCTTGTCCACCTTGAGTCCCTGCTGTTCCAGATTGGTACGGATTGCTTCCAGCTGACGGGTAACCATTTCGGCAGTTTCGGTCTTTTCAGAACGGATCGTGGCACTGACTTCGCCGTTACGCAGGCTAAGGCTGAGCGTTATGGCCCCAAGCTCCTGCGGATGCAGTTGCAGATCCAGCCGGGTAGTGCCATTCCTGAAGCTGGAGAGCAGGCCCTGTTCCACCTGCTGTGCCACATAACGGGGTATGTGAGCAGGGCGCAAAACTTCGGGAGATGCCTGATTGACGACATCCGGTGTTTGCAGCACAGCGGCTGCCGCCTGATTGTCCTGCCTGAAAAGCGGCTGCGCTTCCACCTTGCGGGTCATTTCTCCCCACGAGGCATCACGCCCGCTATCTTTATTGTTGTTTGCCCCATCTTCCCCGAACGTCTGGTGCCCGGCTTGCCCCCCCTTGCTGCCGTCATTCTGTTTTCCGCTTGGCGTGGGGGCTTCAGCATGCTGTTGTGCTGTGCTCTGTTGGTTGGACGCTTGCTCCGTATTGGCCGAAACGCGGGTAAAGGTCGTTTCGATCTTGCTGCCCTGCACGCCAGCATGCCCCACTCCCGCACTCTGACTGCCGTCAAGCTTTCTGCTTATGGCGCGGCTCTGGTGTTCGGGATTTTCGAGGTCCTGGGTCTTCTGCCCATCCTGGCCTGGGGCGGTGAGCGTTTCTTCCAGCATATGCCGGGTATTTTTCTGGACGGTTTGGTCTATAAGTATCTTGCTTTGCTGTGCTTCTTTGTTGCGCAAAGCACTGGCCTGAAGCTCTTTTTCAGTGCGGGCGCGAGCCTTGCTTACAAGAGGCTGCAATGTTTGCTGCAAGGCTGTATCCAACTGTTTTTGTGCAGTTTTTTGCGCGGTAAAATGATGGGCCGCCGGAGCCATGAGGGAAGAAAACTGTCCCATGAACAGGCTCATGCCGTCGTTGCCGCCAAAACTCTTGAGCAGGGTTTGCAGGCTCGCCGTATCCAGTCCGATTCCACGGCCCAGTGCCAGCGCTTCGGCAGCTTCCACATCAATCGCCGCAGTAGGATCAAGATGCGCGATGAAAGAATAGATGGTGTCAAGGGCCGCCTCGCCCTTGCCTTCGCCCATGAGCTGCTGCACACGTGTTTCGAGCACACCGGAAGGATCTATTTTTTTGAGCAGGGCGCTGATGTGTGTCTTGTCGTCATCGCTAAGAATGGGGCTGCCGCCGAGGCATTGCAAACTGGCCATAATCTGGGCAAGAGTTGCGCCGTCCGGCTGGTCTGCCAGGGCGTCAAATTTTTTCAGGGCATCAAGCGGAGCGCCCGCCTTGATAAGGTCGCGCCGGAGTTCAGCTATCTCCTGCTTGGTGAAGCAGACTTCGTCAAGCGTGTACGTGACACCGTTGGTAGTGGTCCGACTGTATGGGCTCTGCACACGAGGTGCTTCAGGTGTTGTCGTGGGCTGCTGCATGGCCGAACTTGCAGAAACATGCTCCCCCCGTTCCACGCTGTCGATAGCATCGTGAACGGCAGAGAAAAAATCGGCAAAGGATGAGTTATCCTTGCTGCTGGTAAAGAGGGCGTCGAACGAGGCCGCGCTTGTGGGAATAATCTGCATCATGCACTCCTTGCACCCGGTCTAATACAAAGAGTGTTCCAAAAAATAAAATCTATTTATTTTAATAGGTTAAAACATTGACTGAAAACAGTAAGGCAAGTATTGCCGGGGGATACAATAAGGGAGACTGGGAGCAGACAAAGGAAATGGGGGAGTGAAAAATCAGGAATGGTTCATGAACAGGGCGCTGATTTCTTCCAGACGCTCAAGCGCCATGCTCCATGCTTTCGGGGAGTAATCGTCATTTTGCATGTGCATGTGCAAATATCCGCTGAAAAGGCGGATTACGGGGGGCTGGGAGCGCCAGAAGTCATCAGACAACATGCGCGCGCCCTGCCTGAGATAGCGTGAAAAACTGGCACAAAGCGCGGCAAGTCCGGCCGCCACACTTTCAGCCATGTGGGGAAAAGCCACGCGCAGGCCTTCCAGTCTGCTGATCAGCAAGGGGCGCTGCACAGGGCTGTAAAAAAAGAGAAAAACGGCCTGCCAGAGGCCCTCAATCAGAGGACGGCAGCTTGTATCTGCTCTGCAGCCCACATGCTCGAGGGTATACAGTCCCAGAGCATCGCGCCCGGTACGGTATAGCCGCAGGCCCGATGGCACTATCGGGTGGTCAGGCGTGTGTAAAAGGCTCAGGATCAGCCTGGCAACCCCAGAGGCTGTAAATGCCTGCTTGCAGTAAAGCCGTCCACGGTGACATTGCCAACATCCCACGCAACTCATGGCTGCTCGCAGAACATGCTGCCCGGGAGCGGACGGCCCTGTCTCCCTGGCATGAACTGGCCCCATGGAAAGATTGAGTACTGGCACCCCCACAAAGTCGGCTAGATGCATGGGACCTGTGTCTGGTGTCACGCACAGGTCCAAAGTGCGCATGAGGGCAGCCAGCTCTTTGAGCGAGAGACGCCCGCAAAGATTGGCCCCCGGTAGCCCGGATTTTTGGGCGACCTCCTGCCCCAGGCTCTGTTCCGCCGGGCCACCCAGAAACAGCGGCAACATTCCTTCGCCGGCCAGCCGCCGCGCCAGCCGTGCCCAGAAGTCCGCATCTGGGCGTTTGGCAAACTCGCTGGCCCCGAGAACCATGCCGATACGGCCTGTTCCCGCCGGGCGGGGAAATGGTCGGAGCACACCAGTAAGATCGGGTTGCGGCGAAAGGTCCAGCATATACAGGTCGGACCAGTGAAAAGCATTGTTACGGTTGTTGTGGGTTAATGCGGCGCGGTAGAGTTGCCAGTAACCGTTGATGTGTTGATGCCCCGGCAGTGTGCCGGTTGAGATGGCTTCCGGACCAAGTTTGTGCCTTGCCTTCAGTTTTGCCTGGCAGATGAGGGCCTGTGGACGGCTGCTCAGGTTCAGTGCCAGTTCATAATGGCGTTGTCCCAGGGCGTGACAGTGGGTAGGAGGAAAAAAAACAACATTGGGGGCCAGTGGCATGATATCCTGAAAAAAGTGCGGTTCAGCCGCAACCCACACCTCGTGTCCGGCCCAGTGGCGTAGAAGAAGGCGAAGCAGGGGCATGGTGAGAATCAGGTCTCCCATGCGGTGCATCTGGAGAACCAGAACAGGGTCCGCGCTCATGCGTCTGGTCCGCGCTCTGCGATTTTTTTTGTCACGGGTGTTCCATAGACCTGGCGCATCTGTTCAAGCAGGCTCTGCAGCCTGTGGGCCCAGGTATGGCAGGCCAGCACACGCCGCCTGGCCCGCTGGGCTATGTGGCGGCGCTTTTGCGGATGGGCCAGATAATAACGAGCCAGTTCCGGAGCTTCATCCGGGTCGCGGTAGCAGACCATTTCGTCCGGATCGAACAATTGTTCCATCTGTCGCCGCCAGTCGGTCAGCACAAAGGCTCCGGCTGCGGGAACATCGAAGACTCTCTGGTTTACTGCTCCCTTCATCTGCTTGCTGGTACAGTTGAAGTTAATGTTCGAGCGACAATAAAAACGTGGCAAATCCGTATAATAACTCAGGGCGTCCATATAGCGCGGCTGAACAACTTCGCGCCTGAATTCGGACCGCCAGCCGTTGTCGCCCACAATAAGCGGGTGCAGGGGCAGCAGGCGGCGCACACAACCATTACGGTACAGGCGTGTGGCTTGCCATGTAATGGCGGTCTCGTAGGCCAGTCGTGCCTCATTGTCGGGCAGGGCCTGATAGTGTGCAAAAACGGCAGGGAAAGAATCGTGCAGAAAATCTGCTACAGAGCGCTGGTCGCTTTTCATGAAGGCGTGGGATACCTCAAGAAAAGGCAGCAGCAACTGGCGGGGGAAACGACCGTGCTTCAGGCGGCCGCCCACTTTGTACAGCATGGAATTGCCCACAAAAGAAATGTCAGCCTGCCACGAATCCGGGGCTTCTGCACCGCGCCCGGGGTGAAAACGGTCGGGGTCCGTACCGAGGGGCAGATAAAAAACATGTTTGAAGCCTGTGTCACGCAGGCTTTCAATATTGTCCGCATCCCAGGTGAACAGGGCTGTCCAGGGGCTGATGCAACGTGAATAGAGATGGATAATGAGGTGGGGATTGTCCACAAACCAAGAGGCCAGAGGCAATTGCAGCTGTGCGAGAAGATCCATGAGGATGCCTTCCACATCAACGCCCATATGGTTAAGCGTTATGCAGCAGTCCGGCCGGAAGGAAATAACAGCCTCAAGCAGCTGTTCCACAAAATCTGTACAGGCAACGCTATTATCTTCCTGTCTCTTATACACATCTGACGCTGCCGACGATACTCCTTGTGTAGAT
>OJPW01000637.1_pt1 | contig 26984 bp, 17 predicted proteins | sample 1598571 | NCBI WGS metagenome assembly OJPW01 (sample SAMN03922493, study PRJEB24848) | human gut metagenome | isolation source: stool sample | host: Homo sapiens | place: Germany | collected 2011-05
GCACCGACCTGCCGGGCGGCGACTATTCGTGGATCATGCGCTCGATCCTCGACTCCCTGATCCCGCTGGGCGAAGAGGTCCGCGTCTACCCCGGCCACGGCCCCGAATCGACCATCGGCCACGAAATGCTCTACAACCCCTTCGTCGTCGAGGTCCTCAACCAAGAAGTGAACTACAAGAACTGAGGCCCCGCCTCGATACCGCAGCGGATGCCGTCCGGGAAAATCCGCTCCGCAAACCACCGGAAACGTGAAGACACTGATCCATAAAATCCTCTACCGAACCCTGCCGCTCGAAGGCTACCTGCGCGCCGTGAGCCGCCTGTTCTTCCTCTGGCAGCGGCTCGGCATCGGGCGTTACGCCCCCGCCACCGAATACGTCTACCACCTGCCGCAGCTCGTCCGCGCGGGCGACACGGCCGTCGACATCGGCGCCAACCTCGGCTACTACGCCCGCACGCTCTCCCGGCTGACCGGCCCGGCGGGCAGGGTCTATGCCGTGGAGCCGGTTCCCCCGATCCTCGCCGTCCTGCGCCGCAACCTGTGCCGCTGCCGCAACGTCGAGATACTCCCCTACGCGCTGGGCACCGAGAACAAACCGATCACGATGGCCAACGACTCGGCGCGCGAAACGGGCTACTTCGGCACGGGACAGAACTTCGTCAACGACAGCGGCGCGGCCGCCGCCGCGCAGTTCTCGGCCCAGATGCGCCGGGGCAGCGAACTCTTCGCCGGACTCGAACGCCTCGACTTCGTCAAATGCGACATCGAAGGCTACGAAGTGGTGGTGCTGACCGAACTGCGCCCGCTGCTCGAACGCTTCCGCCCCACGGCGCTCGTCGAGACGGGCGGCGGCAACCGCCCCCGCATCGTCGAACTCTTCACGGCGCTGGGCTACAAGGCCTTCACCCTCGAACACGGACGGGAGATCCCCCTGACCGCCGCAAGCGTCAAGGACATCATCTTCCGCCCGCAGTAATTTCAATTTTTCAATTCAGAAACATGCGCATCGACATCCTGACAGTCGTCCCCGAACTGCTGACCTCCCCGCTCAACGAATCCATCCTGCACCGCGCGCAGGAGAAGGGGCTGGTCCAGATCGTCGTCCATAACCTCCACGACTACGCCCACGACCGCCGCAAGACCACCGACGACTACCCCTTCGGCGGCGAAGCGGGCATGGTCCTCAAGTGCGAACCGGTCTTCGAACTGGTCGAGAAACTCCAGTCCGAGCGGCACTACGACGAGATCATCTACACCTCGCCCGACGGCGTCCGCTACGACCAGCACGAAGCCAACCGGCTCTCGACGCTCGACAACATCATCATCCTCTGCGGCCACTACAAGGGCATCGACCACCGCATCCGCGAACACCTCGTCACGCGCGAAATCTCGATCGGCGACTACGTGCTGACGGGCGGCGAGCTGGCGGCCTGCATCATCGCCGACTCGGTCGTGCGCATCATTCCGGGCGCCATCGGCGACGAAGCCTCGGCCCTCACGGACAGCTTTCAGGATAACCTGCTGGCGCCTCCGGTCTACACCCGCCCCGCCGAATTCCGCGGCTGGCGGGTCCCCGACGTCCTGCTTTCGGGCAACTTCGCTCAGATCGCCCGCTGGCAGGAGGAACAGTCCTACCAGCGCACCCGGCAGCTCCGCCCCGACCTGCTGAACGAATAAAAACCTAAAAACTTCCGATATGATTCTTTTCAAAACGAACTCCGACGGCTCCGTCACCCGCATAAAAGAGAAACCGTTCAGGCTGGAGCGGGACCTCCAGCGTCTATTCGAACAAAATCTGCAGACACTCATGAATCTGGAGATCGTGAAATCCGAATGCACGATTAAAGACAAGCGGCTCGATACCCTCGCTTTCGATCCTCAATCAAAAGCGTTCGTAATCATCGAATACAAACGGGACCGAAATACGAGCGTTTTCGATCAGGGCATCACCTACCTGAATCTGATGCTCCAGCACAAGGCCGACTTCATCGTAGAATACAACGAATGTAAAAAAGCCCAGCTTAAAAGAACCGACGTGGATTGGTCGCAGACCCGTGTCGCATTCGTTTCGACCAGCTTTACAGAGAATCAAATCGCAGCCACCGACTTCAAGGATTTTTCCATCGAACTTTGGGAAGCCAAACGATACGAAAACGGACAAATCGCCGTCACTCCCATCCAAAAGAGCAAAACCGCGGAAAGCATCAAACAAATCGCCGGAAAGAACACGTCGATCCGAACAGTGGCCGAAGAGATAAAGACCTACACAGAGGAAGATTTGCTTCAAGGAAAGTCCGACGAAACGGCAGCACTGTACGACCGGTACAAATCGGCGATTCTGAACCTGACGGACAGCATCGAAGTCAAGCCCCAGAAACTGTACGTCGCTTTTAAAAAGGAGAATCGGCACATCATCGACATCGAGATTCAGAAAAGCGGGCTGAAACTCTTCGTCAATGTCAAACACGGCAACCTATACGACCCGAAAGGGCTGGCCCGCGACATTTCATCCATAGGTCATTGGGGAAACGGCGATTATGAAATAAAGGTAACCAACGACAAAAACTTGGAATACATCATGAGTCTAGTCAGACAAGTCGTGGAGCAATTATGAAATACTACCTCATCGCCGGCGAGCCTTCGGGCGACCTGCACGGCGCAAACCTGATCGAAGGGCTTCGCAAAGCCGATCCCGAAGCGCAGTTCCGCTTCTGGGGCGGCGACCGCATGGCCGCCGCGGGCGGCGCGGCGAATCTGGCGAAGCACTACCGCGAAACCTCGTTTTTCGGCATCGTGCAGGTCCTCAAAAACCTGCGGACGATCAAGCGGCAGATGCTCGAATGTCAGGCCGACGTGGCGGCGTTCGCCCCCGACGTGCTGATTCTGGTGGACTACCCCGGCTTCAACATGAAGATGGCCCGCTGGGCCAAGGAGCACGGCATCCGCACCTTCTACTACATCGCCCCCAAGGTCTGGGCGTGGCGCGAATGGAGGGTGAAGGCGATCCGCAAATACGTGGACCGGCTCTTCATCATCTTCCCCTTCGAACGCAGCTACTTCCCCCGGCACGGCATCGAACCGATTTTCGAGGGCAACCCGCTCGTGGACGCCATCGAGGCGAAACGCGCCGCGCTCCCCTCGCCCGACGAATTCCGCCGCCGCAACGGATTGGACGGGCGGCCGATCGTCGCCCTCTTGGCCGGCAGCCGCCGGGGCGAGATCCGCGACAACCTGCCGCTGATGGCCGACCTTTCGAAAAAGTTCCCCGGCCACCAGTTCGTCGTCGCGGGCGTGTCGTGGCTGGACAGGGCGCTTTACGAACAGTACATGGCCGGCAGCGACATCCGCTACGTCTGCGACCAGACCTACGAAACGCTCGCCGCGGCCGAAGCCGCCGTGGTGACCTCCGGTACGGCGACGCTCGAAACGGCGCTGCTCGGCATTCCCGAAGTGGTGGTTTACAGAACGTTATGGTTTCAGGTTAAACTGCAGCCTTACGTATTGAACGTGCCTTGGGTGTCGCTCGTGAACCTCAACCTCGGCCGCGAGGCGGTTGCGGAGATCATCCAGTCGGGGCTTGACATCACGCGCGCCGAGCGCGAACTGCGGGCCGTCGTCGAAGGCGGCTCCAAGCGCGAAAAGATGCTCTCCGACTTCGACGAATTACGCAAAGTTATCGGAGGGCCCGGCGCCAGCGACCGATTCGCCGCCCGGATGGTCGCAGAGCTGCATGCGACCGAAGCACAATAACCTGAAGTTATGGACGAAATTTTCATACACATCCTCACCGGCGTATTCCTGATCGTCGTCGGACTGCTGGTCAAGCGGTTTCCGATGCTGATTGCGGGCTACAACACCATGCCTGCGGAGAAGAAGAAAAACGTCGATGTCGCAGGACTGTCGTCGTTCATGCGGCGGCATCTGGTGATTATCGGGGCGTTATGGGTTTTACTTGCAGTAGTCCTGAACCTGACCGGCCAGCAGGATGCCCTGCCTGTCGTCTATGTAATTTACCTTCCGGTCTACGTCGTCTGGATGCTGGTCCGGGCGCAGCGGTACGATCACAACAAACAGTAACGGAAAACCATGAAAATCATCTGCATAGGACGCAATTACGCCGCACACGCCGAGGAGCTGAACCACCTGATAAGGGGCGGGGCGGAATACCCGGCCGAACGGTCTCGGCAAGCCGGGGGCGGAGCGGAGTATCCGTCAGGACTGAGACAGATCGGCAGTGCCACGGAGTGCACGGCAGAACTGCCCCGGCTAAACAGGAACGCCACGGGATGCACGGCAGAACCGTCGCCGCAAGCCGGGGACGGAGCGGAGACTCTGCAGGAACGGAACCGGCCGGGCTGCGGGGAGTGTTCCCCGGAGCCGATCTGGTTCCTGAAACCCGACACGGCGCTGCTGCGCAACAACGACCCGTTCTACATCCCCGCATTTTCGCAGGAGGTGCATTACGAGTGCGAGCTGGTGGTGCGCATCGACCGCGTGGGAAAGAGCATCGCCGAGCGTTTCGCACACCGTTATTACAAGGAGGTGGGACTGGGTATCGACTTCACGGCCCGCGACCTGCAGCGGCAGGCCGCCGCCGAAGGTCTGCCGTGGGAGCGCAGCAAGGCGTTCGACCGCTCGGCGGCGATTTCGCCGGAATTCGTATCTTTGCAGGAGCTGGGCGGCGACGTGCAGAAGCTGCGCTTCACGCTGGAGGTGAACGGCCAGACCCGCCAGACGGGCGACACGCGGCAGATGCTCTTTACGGTGGACCGCATCATCGCCGCCGTATCGCGGTACATGACCCTGCGCATGGGCGATTTGATCTACACCGGCACGCCGGCCGGCGTGGGACCGGTCAGCCCCGGCGACAACCTGCGGGCCGTGCTCGAAGGGCGCGAACTGCTGAATTTCGACATACGCTGACGGCGCGGAGACAGACTCCGCACCGATAAAAAGACGATTATGCGCCCTTCGTTCCGACGCTCCGCATCGCCGGTTTCGCCGCACGGCGGCAGGAAGCCCTTCCGGGGCGGACCGGATTTGCAAACGCCGCCAAAGGCGGCGGCTGGGAGGCGATACGGCAAAAACCGCATATAACATTAAATAATAAAGACCCTAAAAACAAGACCATGCTGCTGAAAGATAAACTCGAACCCTACCGCCTGCTGCTGGCGTCGCAGTCGCCGCGGCGGAGGGAGCTGATGACGGGCTGCGGCCTGCCCTACGAACCGGCCCCGAAATACGAGTGCGAGGAGATTTACCCCGACTCCCTGCCCGCCGAAGAGGTGCCGCTGTTCCTCTCGCGGCTCAAAAGCGAGGCCTACCCCGCACCGCTCGGAGCGAACGACATTCTGCTGACGGCCGACACGGTGGTGATCTCCGACGGCGAGGTGCTGGGCAAGCCCTGCGACCGCGGGCAGGCCGCGCAGATGCTCCGCCGCCTTTCGGGACGCCGACACACGGTCGTTTCGGGCGTGACGCTGCGCACCGCCGACCGCATGCACACCTTCTCGGCCGAAAGCGGCGTCTGGTTCCGGCCCCTCTCGGAGGAGGAGATCAGCTACTACCTCGACACCTTCGCCCCCTACGACAAGGCGGGGTCCTACGGCATTCAGGAGTGGATCGGCTACGCCGCCATCGAGAAGATCAACGGTTCGTTCTACAACGTCATGGGACTGCCGATCCAGAAAGTTTACGTCGAATTGGAAAAATTTCTGCAATAATGAAACGCACACTGCTTACCCTCATCTGTTCGCTTTTCGCACTCGCGGTCTCGGCCGACGAGGGCATGTGGCTCCCAAGCCTGATTTCGCAGCGCATCGACGACATGCGCGCCAAAGGTTTCCGGCTCACGGCCGAAGACATCTATTCGATCAACAAGGCTTCGATGAAAGACGCCGTGGTGCTGTTCGACGGCGGCTGCACGGGCGAGCTGATCTCGGCCGAAGGACTGCTGCTGACCAACCACCACTGCGGTTACGACGCCATACAGTCGCATTCGAGCGTCGAGCACGACTACCTGACCCACGGATTCTGGGCCATGTCGCGCGCCCAAGAGCTGCCCAACGAGAAGCTCAACGTGAAATTCCTCGTCCGCATGGAGGAGGTGACCGACCGGCTGGCCGCAGGCCAGACGCAGGAGGAGATCGTCCGCAGGGCCGAGGCCGAAGGCAAGGGCTACAAGGCCGCCGTGGAGCAGATGTATTACGGCAACCAGCAGTTCCTGTTCGTCTACGAGCAGTTCGACGACGTGCGTCTGGTGGCCGCCCCGCCCTCGTCGATCGGCAAGTTCGGCGGCGACACCGACAACTGGATATGGCCCCGCCACACGGGCGACTTCTCGCTGTTCCGCATCTATGCCGGCAGGGACAACAAACCCGCGGCCTATTCGCCCGACAACGTGCCCTACAAACCCAAACGGCATTTCAAAATCTCGACCGCGGGGGTCGGAGAGGGCGACTTCACGATGATTTACGGCTTCCCCGGCAACACGCAGGAGTACATTCTCTCCGACGCCGTGGCCTACATCGCCGAGCGTTCGGACCCGGCGAAAATCGCCGTCCGCACGGGCCGTCTCGACATCATCTCGGCGGCGCAGCAGAGCGATCCGGCGCTGCGCATCCACTACGCCGCCAAACACGCCTCGATCGCCAACGCATGGAAGAAATGGCAGGGCGAAGTGCTGGGCATCAACCGGCTGGGCACGGTGGCTTCGAAGCGCGCCTACGAAGAGGACTTCGCGGCGTGGGCGCAGGACAAACCCGAATACCGCAGCGTCGTGGCCGACCTGAAGGCCGAATACGCCCGCATCGCGGACGCCTACTTCGCACGCGAGATCACCCGCGAGACCCTCGACGCCCTGCCCAAGCGCTACACCGCCGCGGAGCGGGCCGAAGCGGTCTTCGCACAGCGCGAAGCGACCGAGCGCGCCCTTTACAGATACCTCTTCGGCGAGTACGCGCGCCGCTGTCCGGTCCAGTATCAGGCGCCGGAGTTCCTCGCGGGCGCAGCGGCCGCAGGATCGCCCGAAGCCTTCGCCGAACGGATTTTCAGCGACGTATGGGAAGGCTCCGACACCACGGCGGTCAATACGCTGGCCAGAGGCGCCAAGCGGATGCAGGACCATATCGAATGGCTGCTGGGCACCCGCTCGCTGCGCAACCTCAACAGCGCACGGCTCAACGAACTCTACACCGCCTACATCAAGGGACTGCGCGAGTGGGATGCCGGGCGGGCGTTCTTCCCCGACGCCAACCTGACCCTGCGCGTGGCTTACGGACACGTGGCGGGGTACGAATACGCCGACGGCGAGTATCACAAGCCCCGGACCACGATCGACGGCATCATCGCCAAGGACAACCCCGACATCTACGACTACGACATTCCGCAGGCGCTGCGCGACATCCACGCCTCGAAGGAGTACGGACGCTGGGCCACGCGGATCGACGGCCGCACGACGGTGCCCGTCTGCTTCCTCGCCACGAACCACACCACGGGCGGCAACTCCGGATCGCCGATCCTCAACGCACGGGGCGAGCTGGTCGGCGTGAACTTCGACCGCACATGGCGTTCGACGATGAGCGACGTGGCCTTCGACGAGACGATCTGCCGCAACATAGCCGTGGATATCCGTTACGTGCTGTTCGTGATCGACCGCATCGGCGGCGCGGGCTATTTGTTCGGCGAAATGGACTTCGGCAAGAGGAAATAGAAAAATATCGCTACCTTTAGCGGACAAAAGATTCGACTGATGAGAATAATTCACTGCGCATGGGCCGCGGCGCTCCTTTCGGCGCTGGCGGCGGGTTCCTGCGCCAAAGATACGACCGGAAACGGCGGCACGGGAACCACGGAGTCGTACAACGACAAGATAGACAGCTATCTGGCTGAACGCTATCTATGGAACGGCGAGTATGGGCAGATGACCCGCGACCTGACGATCGAATACGCCGCCGACAATGACAACTTCCTGACGAGGACCCTGCTGGGGATGACCTCCAACACCCTCGACAAAAAGAGGTATACGAGCGGCGCGGGACAGAATTATTACAACCTCTACTCCTACATCACCCGCAAAGCCCGGAGCCGCGCGGCCACGGGGCTGAAAACGCGCGGCGTCAATCACGGCGTCCGCAAGGAGACGGAATACGGGTTCGGATTCGCCCGGCTGGGGGTGGTCCGGTTCTCCAACACGGGGAAGGCCGGGTTTTACGTGATGGCGGTATATCCCGGCTCCCCGGCAGACAGGGCGGGATTCAGACGGGGTACGATCTTCTCGGAGATAGACGGCGCCGAGATCGCCGATTCGGAGAGCGAATACACCCCCGTATACAAGCGGCTGACAAGCCCTTCGGGAGCCGCGTCGGTCCTCTTCAAAGTCCGGGAAACGGGTGAAGAGACCACCCTCACGGCGGAACGGCTCTACCCGAACCCGGTGCTCCGCGCGGAGGTCATCGAGGAGGGTGAGCACAAGATCGGCTACATGGTCTACAACGGGTTCGATGCGGCATATGACGACGACCTGCTGGATTCCCTCCGGAAGTTCCGCGACGCGGGAATCACCGATCTGGTACTCGACCTGCGCTACAACGGCGGCGGACACGTGATTTCGGCAAAGATGCTGGCGACGTGCATCGCAGGCGAAAAATGCGACGGCGAGGTTTTCCAGTATTATCGCTACAACGACAGCCGCATGGCCGATCCGGCGAAAACCCAGAAGCAGACGGAAAATACGTACGATCGGGAGAAAGCGCTCTTTTACGAGAATTTCAGCTACGGCGACTACTACGGGGCGGACCTCAAGCAGTACGCCCTCGGCCTGCAGAACATCTATGTGCTGACGACAGGCAGCACGGCGTCGTCGAGCGAAGCGGTCATCAACGGGTTGAGGGGAATCGACATCGGCGTGACGCTGATCGGCGAGAAGACCAACGGCAAGAACGTGGGCATGGAGATCGACAAGTTCGACGACGGCGACTATTCGTACGAGCTGGCCCCGATCACGTTCGAAGGCTACAACGCCAAAAAGGAGACGGTGAATCCGGCCGGACTCGCGGTCGATTATACGGTCGCCGACTGGAACAACAGACTGGTGGATTTCGGGCCTGAGGAGCCGATGCTCGCCAAGGCCCTGAGCCTGATTACGGGCCGCACCTACACGCCCGCTCCGGCCCGGAGCGCCGCAGGCATCGCGCCGATAACGGGTGTCTCGCTGCCGGAAGACGCGCGAAGACCCGCAGGCATGCTCGTCCTCTCCCCGCAGCACGGGGAGTAGTTCCGGGGCGTCGCCGGAGGATTCGATGCACGTCGTACCGCAGGGCGGCCGGCCGGCCCGCCTTGCCGCCGCAGGGCGGAGAAACGGCCCCGTTTCCGGATAAAGGAACCGAAGAAGCACAAAAATTGCCATTAACCGTCCTGAAAATTTGGCGGATTAAAATTTATACCCTATATTTGCACACCCGAAATCCGAAATTCGGAGGCAAGGCCCAGGTGGTGAAATTGGTAGACACGCTACTTTGAGGGGGTAGTGAACGTTTAGTTCGTGCAAGTTCGAGTCTTGTCCTGGGCACCAAGGAAACAAAAAAGGCAATTGATTAAAAATCAATTGCCTTTTTCCATTTCCAGCCTACATAAGAGTTGCACGAACACGATAAGAAGTTAGGGAAATCCGGGGTTCCTCTCCCGATTCGTCTGCATACCGCGGCTATTCGCTCAGCCGGGCGATCGTCTCCTTGGCCCTGCGGAGCAGGTCGGGCCACGGCCGTGCGGGATCGTGCGCTTCGAAGGGACGCACCGCGGCTTCGAGTTCGGCGCGTTTCGCGGCGCCTTCGGGGGTGTTGTCCGAGGCCAGCTCGCCGCGCAGGATGCGGATCTTCTCGTAATCCTGAATCCCCTCCCGCAGCCGCTCGAAGCGGATCGACGAGCGGGCGTCGGGATAGACGAGGTAGGTGTCGCCCGCAGGCCATGCCGTGAAACGCGAGTCGCGCACGGGGTCGGCGGGCCACGAGTTATACGACCAGCGCAGCATGCCGTCGTAGCCGCACGCCGCGGCGAACCATGCCATATAGACCGCTTCCCACGGCTCGGAGAAGGTGAACGTATTGGGGAATGCCGAAGAACAGCAGACGTAATAGGTCGTCAGCAGTCCGTCGCGGCGGCGCCGGGCGAGGTCCTCGTCGGCCACGCGGCAGTTGATCTGCACGCAGACGTCGTCCAGATCGGTATAGCGCTTATAGCTGGCGTGGTTGTCGGCCATGGCGATTCCCAGTCCGGGAGCCGCGCTGCGCAGCAGGCCGATCGCCGCATCCATGGTTTCGGGCGAGCGCTCGTCCATGGCGACACAGCACTTGCCGAGCCATCCTTTCGCGTCGAGATGCGCTTCGAAATCCCGGAGGAAGGGTCGCCACATCGCTTCGAATTCGGGCGTTCCGGGGTTGGCCCGGATCTCGACGATGCGGTCCGCCGCCGCGTCGTAATAGTGCAGTTCGTTGTTCCACGGAAGCATCGAGTAACAGTTGATCTGCCGGTCGATCCCCTCCTCGGCACAGAGTCCGACCCAGCGGTCGAAGAGCGAATAGTCGTACTCCCACGTGCCGTCGGCGCGCTTGGTCCAGCGGATCATGTCTTCATAGGCGTCGAAACACTGGTGGTTCCACGGGTCCTTGTTGAGCGTCGCCGTGACGACCTTCTGTCCGGCGTCGGCGAGCATCCGCACCAGCGGACGCAAGGCGTCGAAGTGCGCGTCGCTCCACAGGGCGAGACCCATTACCCGCGCCGCGGCCGCAGGATGCTGCCAGAGGTCGAGGTGGTAGCTCCACTCCGCAGGACGGGGCAAACGCCGCTCCTGCACGCGGAGTTCGAGGGGAAGTTCGAGGCTTTTCACGCCGCAGCCCGTCACTTCGACGCAGGAGCGGTAGACGCCTGCCGGCGCGTCGTCCGGCACGGAGACGGTCAGCCACACCGGACGCGCGGTGCGCGCATCCATGTCGAAGCGGCCGAGCGTGTCGAGCATGTCGGCCGCGAGCGAAACAGGGAAATCGCCGTCCTTGCGGTGGCCGCAGCCCGGACCGAACGTGTCGGTGAGCACGTAACGCACGAAGCGGGCCTGCGCGATTCCGGCGGGAAGACAAGCGCCGTCCGAGCGGAATTTCCCGATGCGGCACTCCACGCCTCCGACGCTGTCGACGCTCCACAGTACCAACTGGGCCGAAACCCGTTCGCCGCGCCATGCCGTCAGGCGGCATTCGGACTCCGCGGCGCAGGGCACGACGGAGCGGGCGTAACGTTTGTCGGTCGTGCCCCAAGCGGCATGCAGGCCCGAAGCGACGCCCGACCAGTCGGCGAGCGTATCGGCCGTAGGATCGTCCGCCTCGCGGAACGTGAGCACGGGGCCGCGCCGGGAGCAGGCACCCGTCAGAAGCAGCGTCAGCATGCAAAGCGCCGCACGCAGCAGGATTTTGTCGTAAGAAAGGGTCATGGCAGTTATTTTTTAAATCGGAAACCTAATTTTCGCAGCTCTCCGCGCAGGCGTTCGACCACGGCGGGGTGTTCGGCGGCGAGGTAGCGCCATTTTCGCATAACGAATCAAATTTAATCAATTTTCAGGATAATCGGGAGCGTAAAGCAACGTTTCCTCGCAAGGTGGGCAGATTTCTGCTTGAAAAGTTATGTATTAATATGAAATATGACAATAATGCTTACAATCCGCAAGTTTAGCCCCGGTAAAAACGACTGCATCGGCACAAAATTTCCCGTTTCAGCCTAATTAAACCTCCGAAAAGGCCTTTCAGACCGCTTTCAAGACGTCTCGTTCCCTGCAAAGCGGGATTAACAAAATTAAAGAAATTGTTATCTTTTCTCAATTTCGGGGGTGAAAAGCCCTCCTTCGGCAAATATTTCGACATTTTTTTACGGTTTCCTAAAACCGGACGACAAAAGGGGGTCATTTCTTAAAATATATCAAAAACAAACGCCCGTTTTCCGCTTCCGTCCCTTCCGATTCGCCGAACCGTCAACCCGGAATCCGACCGCGCACCGCTCAGATAATGATAAAATTTCAAAATAAGCAAACTCATTTCTACATTTTTGTAAAAATATTTTGAATATTATCCAACCCGATCGCAACAAATCGAAACAAAACCTTAAGTTATTAATTAAGAATCGAATAGACCGCATAAACACACCGGACAGAGCACCGAAACAGCCCTTTTCAGGCACTCCGGCTTACATTTCATCCATTTTGAATATTTGGCAAATTCATTTTAATTATTTTTCTTTGCCGCGTAAGAAAGTATCATCCACTTATGCAAAAAACGAAACTTCTACTCAACATTCTTGCACTTTTCCTATGTATCCTACCGGCCGTATCTATGGCTCAGGGGGGGGGAAACGTGACCGTCAGTGGCATCGTCACTTCGGCGGATGACAAGCAACCCCTGATCGGGGTCAACGTGATTTCCGGAGCCACGAGCGGAGTGAGCACACTCGCCGACGGCACCTACCGGATAACCGTTTCGGCGGGGACCACCCTCACCTTCCAGTACATCGGTTACAAACCGTTCGAATTCACGGTTCCCGCAGGCCGAAGCTCCGTTACCTGCGACGTCGCGCTGCAAGGCGATTCGCAGACGCTCGACGACGTGGTGGTGATCGCCTACGGCGTCCGCAAAAAGGGCACCATCGCAGGCTCGGTATCGACCGTCAAGGCCGAGAAGATCGAGGACACCCCGGCGGCGGCCTTCGATCAGGCCCTTCAGGGTCAGGTTCCGGGTCTGACGGTACTTTCCGACTCCGGTGAGCCGAGCGAGGCCGCAGCCATGGCCATCCGAGGCACCAACTCGATCAACTCCGGCACCGCGCCGCTCTACATTCTGGACGGCGTCGCCATTTCGAGCAGGGACTTCAACACCATCAATCCCTCCGACATCGAGAGCCTTTCGGTCCTCAAAGACGCTTCGTCCACCTCCATATACGGTGCGCGCGCGGCCAACGGCGTGATCGTCATCACCACCAAGCGCGGCCGCATGGCCGACCGCGCGAAGATCAACTACCGCATGCAGCTCGGTTTTTCGCAGATCGCCTACGGCAACTGGGACCTGATGAACACTTCGGAGCGCATCCAGTATGAGAAAGAGCTGGGGCTGACCGACGGCAAGAACTACAACGTGCTGGCCAAGACCGACGTCAACTGGCTCGACGAGGTGTTCAGCAACGCCGCGCTGCTCCAGAACTACGAGCTTTCCGTCTCCGGAGCCAGCGAAAAGACCAACTACTACGTTTCGGGCGGCTACTACAGTCAGGACGGTACGGCCGTGGGTTCGTCGTTCGAACGCTACTCGATCCGCGCCAACGTCGAGCAGCGGGCCGCCAAGTGGCTCAAACTCGGCACCAACACGATGATGAACTACCAGACCATCGAGAAGGCCGACGACGGGGAATACACCCTGACCACACCGATTTCGGCCGCACGCTTCATGCTTCCCTACTGGAACCCGCACCGCGCCGACGGTTCGCTGGCGTCGGTGAACGACGGTTCGTGGAAAGGCGAGGGGCAGAACCCGCTCGAATGGCTCAAGAACAACCCCGTAGACTACAAGAAGTACAAGATCATATCCACGGTCTTCGCCGAGGCGACCCCGATCGAAGGGCTTACGCTCCGTTCGCAGTTCGGCGTCGATTATTCGCACTCGACGGGCCGCGGCATCTCCTATCCGAGCTACGCCCCCAACCTCGGTTCGGGTACCGTACAGCGCAACTCCTCCGACGGAATGAGCCTTTCGGTCACCAATACGATCACCTACCGGTTCGACATCGACAACAAGCACATGTTCACCTTCCTCGCGGGGCAGGAGGGACTCGACTACCGGTACGAGGCCTTCTCCTTGCAGACCAAGGACCAGAACAACGACAAACTGGTGAACATCTCGTCGAGTCCGCGCGCCACCCGCTGGAGCGACACCACCGACGACAACTACGCCTATCTGTCGTTCTTCGGACGCGCCGAGTACAGCTATTCGGACCGTTACTACGCCGACTTCTCGCTGCGTACCGACGGCTCCTCGCGCTTCGGCGCCTCGAACCGCTGGGCCGGCTTCTGGTCGGTGGGCTTCATGTGGAACCTGCGCAACGAGAAATTCATGGAGAACTCCCGCCGCTGGCTGACGCTGGCGCAGATCGCCGTCAGCACCGGTACGTCGGGCAACTCGGAGATTCCCAACTACGAACACCTCGCGCTGGTGACCGGCGGCCAGAACTATTTCGGCAACGCCGGCATCGCCCCCACCCAGCCGGGCAACGAGGAGCTGAGCTGGGAGAAGCTCTGGACGACCAACGTGGCCCTGCATCTGGGCTTCTGGAGCCGGCTCAATCTGGACGTCGAACTCTACAACAAGAAGACGACCGACATGCTGATGGAGGTTCCCGAATCCTATGCCGACAAAGGCTACGGCTACCACTGGAGCAACGTGGGCGGCATGGTCAACCGCGGCGTCGAGCTGAGCCTGTCGGGCGCCGTCGTCGCAAGCAAGGACTTCCTGTGGAGCGTGAACGCCAACGTATCCTACAACAAGAACAAGATCACCGAACTCTATAACGGCGTCACGGAGTACGAAATGTCCAGCACCAACACCAAGCTGGTCGTGGGACACCCCGTGGGCGAATTCTACATCAACCGCTTCGCCGGCGTCAATCCCGCCAACGGCGACGCCCTGTGGTACACCAAGCAGGGCGAGCTGACCACCGAACTCCGCGACGAGGACAAGGTGCTGACCGGCAAGAGCTTCTTCGCCCCGTGGCAGGGCGGCTTCGGCACGACGCTGACATGGAAGGGGCTTTCGCTCTCGGCGCAGTTCGCATGGGTGGCCGACCGCTGGATGATCAACAACGACCGCTATTTCGACGAGTCGAACGGCCGCTTCGTCTCCTTCAACCAGTCGAAACGCCTGCTCAACCGCTGGAAGAAACCGGGCGACATCACCGACATTCCGCGCCACGGCGTCTACACCGAGTTCGACGACCGCCTGCTGGAGGACGCTTCGTTCCTGCGTCTGAAGAACCTCATGCTCAGCTACACCTTCCCGCAGGAGTGGCTGCGCAAGACCCGGTTCATCGGAGGCGCCCGGATTTACGCACAGGCCCAGAACCTGTTTACGTTCACCAAATTCACGGGACTCGACCCTGAGGGTAACTCCAACATGTACCAAGCGCAGTATCCTATGGCCCGGCAATTCACCTTCGGACTCGACTTAACATTCTAAAACGGGACTATGAACATGTTACGCAATATAAAATTCCGACTTTCCGCCCTTGCGGTGCTTCTCCTCGCCACTTCGTGTCTGGACAAATACCCCGAATCCGCCATCCCCGAAAAGGATGCCATGAAGACCTTCGCGGATGCCGAGCAGACCCTCACGGGCATCTACGCCACCTTCAAGAGCAGCTCGCTTTTCAGCGGACGGCTCACGCTGCTGCCCGACATTCAGGCCGACCTCGTCTATGCCGTCGAGGGCAACAGCAACCAGTTCGGCAACTTCTGGCGCTGGGACGTCCGCCCGACCGACCTCGACCTCGAAGGCGTTTACGCCGACCTCTACACCGTCATCAGCCGCTGCAACTTCTTCCTCGAACGCATCGACGAAGTGATGCGGAACGAAATCAGCGACGACAACCTCGAAGACCTCGAAGAATACACCGGCGAGGTCTACGCCATCCGCGCGCTCTGCTATTCGGAGCTGCTCAAGAATTACTGCAAGGCCTACGACCCCACCACCGCGCAATCGGAGCTGGGCGTGGTCATCCGCACCAAATACTCCACGCCGGAACCGATCCGCCGCGCGTCGCTGTACGACTCCTATAAGTTCGTGCTCGACGATCTGGCGGAGGCCGAGAAGCGTCTCGACAAGGAGGAGGACGCCTACAGCAACGAGTACATCACCTCGGCGGCCGCTCAGGCGCTGCACGCCCGCGTGGCCCTCTACATGCAGGACTGGGATACCGCCATCGAATACGCGAGCATCCTGATCGACGACAAGAAGAGCACCTTCAAGCTGGCCGACGCCAAAACCAAGTACAACGCCGACTACACCTTCTTCGACTACATGTGGGCCTACGACCTGAGCTACGAGATCATCTGGCGCATCGGCTTCACGGAAACCTCCTACGGCAGTCCGCTCGGAACGGTGTTCCTGAACTTCACCAAGGACCTCACCTACTACTATCCCGACTACGTGCCGGCCACCGCGGCGCTGAACCTGTACGACGACGCAGACCTGCGTTATTCGGGTTACTTCGCCGGCAAGGAGCAGGGACTGACGATCGGCTACACCAACGGACTGGACTGGCCGATGCTGGTGAAATACTACGGCAACCGCAACTTCACCGACAAGCTGATCTTCCACGTCTCGATGCCCAAGCCGTTCCGGCTGGCCGAGCAGTACCTGATCCGCGCCGAAGCCTACTGCCGCAAGAACGACTTCACGAAGGCCGGCAACGACCTCACGGCGCTGCGCAAGATGCGCTACGCTTCGGGCGGCACGCTGAACGTCTCGAAAAACAACTGGCTGCAGACCATCTCCGACGAGCGCGTGCGCGAACTCTACATGGAGGGTTTCCGCCTGCACGACCTCAAGCGCTGGGGCAGGGAGTACGCCGACCTGAACGGCGGCTACAGCATCCGCCGCACGCCGCAGTCGTGCTCGCAGCCCGAAGGCAGCTCGCTCAAGATCACTCCGGACAATCCGCTCTTCGTATGGCCGATTCCCCAGCACGAGCTGGAGTCTCCCGGCTCGGAGATTCTGCCCAACGAAAGCAACCGATAGCAACAACGAACAGACCATAAACAATGAAACAAATTATCACGGTTTTATTTGCAACGGGACTCCTCGCCGCCCTCTTCACCGGCTGCAAGGAGGAGTACAAGACCTATTCGGACCGGGAGTTCGTCATGTTCGCCGACACTGCGGCGACCTACATGGTGCTTCAGGACAAGGAATACTTCTCGGTTCCCGTCACCTCGACCGTCGCGTGCGATTACGACCGTACGTTCGGCGTGGAGATCATCGACAAGGGCAGCAACGCCATCGAAGGGCTGCACTACGCCCTGCGTTCGAACACCATCACCATAAAGGCCGGCCAGCGCGCCGCCAACGTAGAGGTGCGCGGCCTGTACGACAACATCGAGCCGACCGACTCGCTGGGCTTCATCCTCAAGCTGGTCATGCCCGAACAGGTCAACTGGAATCTGTACCACGACCAGACCAAGGTCGTGATGATGAAGAGCTGCCCCTACGACGTCAACGACTTCACGGGCTGGTGCGTCGTGACCTCGCTCTTCCTCAACCAGTATCCCGGCATCGAGAACACTTCGCTCCAGCGGCTTATCCGCACCGAGAAGCACCCCACCGAGGAGAACATGATCATCCTTCACGACTGGCTCTTTTCGGGCTACGACGTGACGATCCGCCTCGACCCGGCCGATCCGGCCGAACCGCTGGTGACCATGGACAAGAACCAGATACTCGCAGACGAAGGCTCGGTCTTCGGACAGATCCTCGGCGACAACAAGATTCTGGTCACCAACAGCCCGCTCTACGACTCCTACTTCAATTCGTGTCAGAAATACGTCACGCTCTGGATCAAGGTCCACGTAGAGAACATGGGCGAGAACGTCGGTCTGGTAGGCCACTTCTACAACATCATCGAGTGGGTCAGCGACGAAGAGGCCGACCGGCTCCAGCGTGAAGAGGGCATGAAACCGGGCGGAGTCATCACGCCGCACGCGCGCTAAATCCATTAAAGCAGAAAAAGACAAGAGATATGAAAAGGCACTATTTACACTTGGTGATGTCACTGCTCGCGGGAGCATGTCTGGCGGCCGCTTCGTGTTCCGATTCGGACAAGGAGGTCAAGGCTCCCAGCCCCAACTTCCCCGAAGCGGTCTCCCCGACCATCGGAGCCGGAGAGACCTTCACGATCGAAATCGACCCCAATCAGGATTGGGAGGCAAGCATCCCGACCGCAACGGCCGCATGGTTCTGGATCGAGGACGGAACGCAGAAGGTCTGGACCCTGCGCGGCGGCGCGGGTCCGGCCCGGATCGTCATCGCCGCCGCCGAACTGGAAGAGTTCGACGACAACCGCGTCTGCGAGGTGACCATGACCATGGGCGGACAGAGCAAGGTCATCGCCACGATCACGCGCGGCACGCTCGAACGCGGCTTCACGCTCCGCACCTGTCAGCTGGACGAGTACGGCGACTTCATCTACAACCCCGACGGCACCGAAAGCGGGCTTACCTACCTCTACGGCACCGACCCGGCCGAAAACATCGCCCTGACGTGGCCCGAAGGCCGCACCGGATTTTCGATGCCGGTACTCGTGGAGGCCAACTTCGAATGGGTGCTCGGCAAACTGCCGGAGTGGCTTGAGATTCCGGCCAAGACCATCGGCGAACCGGGCGCGCAGCTCGAACTGCGCCTGCAGGGCGACGCTTCGCGCTACCCGCTCGACGGAGCCGAGGAGACGCTGGTATTCACCGACAAGAACAACTCCGAAGTGAGCTACGAGATTCCGATCTCGATTCCGGCCTGCCGCGACATCTTCTCCGTCAGCGGCATGAGCGCCGAGACCAAATTCAACGCCAAGGCCGAATATTTCAACAGCATGAACGGCGACTGGGTTCCGGGCAGCGCGATGGGCAGCGTCCAGAGCATCGACGGCGCGAAGTTCTACCTCTTCGCGGAGGTCCCGCAGCAGTGGGGCGACCCCTACCTGAGCGCCGAAGCCGAAGACCTCGCATGGATCCTGCTGACCGAGGAGCCGTGGGACAGCACGCCCGGCAGCGACGTCGTACAGTCGCGCCAGTTCACCGTGGGCGTGACCGAGAACGGCGGCGAAGCCCGCAAGGCATACCTGCTGGCGCTGCCTGCGGCGGTCGCCGAAACGATCTCCGACCCCTATCAGCTCATCGACGCGGAGATCCGCGACGAATACAAACAATATCTCGTCACCACCATCAATCAGGAGGCCAATCCCGGCTCCATCTCGGCGAACAACCCCGCAGGCATGACCGAAATCGGCGCCGCCTTCGAGAAACTGCCGGCCGACGACTGGTACATCGGCGAATTCGGCGTCAGGGACGGCTACAAGCTCATCTATACGAAGGAGTGGTCGAACGATCCCGAATCGACGCTGACCGTGGACCGCGAATATACCGGCGTCGCCTTCTTCGACTACGACCTGCAGCCCATGAGCGGCGAGGAGAGCTGGCTCTCGGTACGCAAGACCGCGGAGGGCATCATCGTCGACATGGACCCCGCCAAGGACAAGTGCGGCGGCAGCTCGATGGCGAACGAGGGCATCGCCCACATCGGTTTCGCCGTCTTCACCGACGCCGACGGCCGGTTTGCGCTCATCCAGTGCATCTACGACGAGAATTACCCGATCGGCGGTGGCGGCGAGGGCTTCGAAGTGAAGTTCGCCATGCCCGATCTGGTGAGCGGCGCGACGCTGGTCGAGATCACGAAGGAGAACTACGAAACGGTCGCAGGCGGCAACACGGACCTGCTCGCCTCGTTCGCCGAGAACCTCGGCATGGGAGTTCCGCAGTACATGCTGACCTACACCTCGGCCGAACCTTCGAACGCCGTACTGGAAGTCTCGCCCTACCAGCAGATCATGCTCATGCCGATGTCGGGCGCCGAGTGGCTCGACTACGAACCCCTCTCCGACACGCAGATTCTGGTCTCCATGGCCAAACCCGAAGCGGAGCAGGCTTCCTACGGCATGCTGCAGTTCATGGACGGCAGCTGGAACATGAAATGCATCGTTTACTGTACGCCCGCGTTCTAAACACCACCCACACGACAGGTCCCCGTTCGAAGGGGCGGGGACCCGTTCTATACGACTACAATTTATGGAGAATATACAGAACAGGTTTTTAGATATGAAACTTTTAAAAATTTTCGTAGCGGCGATTCTCGCACTGGCAGCGGCCCTCACCGGCGGATGTTCCGACGACGACGGCATCGACAACCGCGATCTCGACTACGGATACGTCCAGTTCAAACTCTACAAGGAGGCGTCCTACGACGCCGTCAGCCGGGCGCAGAAACCCCAGCTCGACTACCTTTACGAAGCCGCCAAGGTGCAGGTGTCGCTCGGCTGCAACGGCACGACCGTCACCCAGACGCTGACGCTCTCGGCCTCCGACAAGGAGAGCGCCGAGTTCGGCTTGCGCAGCGAGAAGCTGCGGCTGCTGACGGGACAGTACCAGATCATCACCTTCTCGCTCTACAACGCGAACGACGAGCTGATATACAACGGCATGCCCCTCGACGACCGGCTCGTCGTCGAAGCCGGCGGGCTGCAGGTCCACGATCTGACGGTCGATGTCGAACCGCGCGGAAAAGTGCGCTTCACCATCCGCAAGGACCTTTCGGACTTCACCGAGACGCCCGTCACCCGTGCGGCAGACAGGCAGTATACCTTCGACGAGATCGCCTTCATCAGTCTCACCGTAAAACAGGGCGAGACCAACGAACAGACGACCTTCAAGATGCTGCCCACGAAGTTCTCGATCCACTTCGACGAGGACGACGACACGTTCGGCTACCAGACCTCGTCGCTCGAATGCGACACGCTGCTTTCGCTCAAGGCCGGCAGCTACAAAATGATGCGGTACGAGACCTACGATAAGAACAAGCTGCTGCTGGAGACCAACAAACGGCCCAAGAACCTCGACTTCGCCATCGAGGACAACAAGACCACCGAAACGGAGGTCGGCGTCACGCTCTACGAGGCCGACGAGTATATCCGCGACTACTACGCGCTGTACGAAATCTGGAAGGCGCTCGACGGTCCCAACTGGTATTTCTCCGGCGAGAACTACCCCGCAGGCACCAACTGGGACTTCAACAAGGATCCCGACCTCTGGGGCATCCAGCCCGGCGTGGAGGTGCACTCCAACGGCCGCGTGGCGAAGATCACGCTCAGCGACTTCGGATTCCGGGGCCACCTGCCCGCGGCCATCGGCCAGCTCACGCAGCTGATCGAGCTTTATCTGGGTTCGCACAACGACGCCAACCTGCTCGAATACGATCCCTCGATCGCGCCCGACAAGAGCCTGAGCGAGCGGAACCGCACCCGCATGGAGCGCAACAAGGAGTTCCTCCGCCTGATCCACACGCCGACGCAAACCACCGAGCCGATCGCCCGCGCGCTCAAGGAGCACGACCTGACCATTCCGGGCATCTCGCTCTACGAGGAGAACTACACCGAGGACGAGATCATCGACCGCAAAACCGGACTTCAGAAGCGCATCCGCCCCTACGACGTGGTGCACGGCAAGCTGACCAACGGACTCAAGTCGATCGACCCGGCCATCGGCAAGCTCGAAAACCTCGAATACCTGTTCATCGCCAACGGCGAGATCGAAACGCTGCCCGACGAGCTGGCAAACCTCAAGTCGCTGACCGACGTCGAGGTATACAACTGCCCCAAGATGACGCAGTTCCCGATGGCGCTCGCCAAGCTCCCGGAGATGATATCGCTCAATATCTCCAACAACTCGCAGTGGTCGGCCGAAGAGGTCTACAAGGGTCTGGACGCCATCGCCAACGGTCCCGCGAAGGAGAAGCTACAGATTCTCTACGTCCGCGACAACAACCTCCGGGAAGTGCCGGAATCGTTCCGGAACCTGAAGAAGATCGGTCTGCTGGACTTGGCCCAGAACCAAATCGAGACGATCCATCCGCTGGGCAAGGAGGTGGCTCCCGTGAAGCTCTATTTCGACAACAACAAGCTCACGTCGCTTCCCGCCGACGGAAACGGGCTTTTCTGCACCATGGACGACATCGAGACCTTCTCGGCGACCTACAACAAATTCACGAAGTTCCCCAACATCTTCTCGGCCAAGAGCAAGTTCACCATCGGGGAGGTCGATTTCTCCTACAACGAGATCGACGGCTTCGAAGGCGAGGAGGACGGCACCTTCCGGGGCCTGAACATCGAACAGCTCTCGCTCGCGGCGAACAAGTTCACGAAGTTCCCCAAATGCCTCGGCACGACGGGATCGCTCGTCGCGTACATCATCCTGCGCGGCAACATGATCGACGAAATCCCCGAAGGGTCGTTCTCCGGCAAGTACTCGACTTCGATGACCTCGCTCGACCTGACCTACAACAAGCTCAGCAAGCTGCCGAAGGATTTCACGGCCGAGCAGCTGCCCTACCTCTACGGGCTGGACGTCTCGTTCAACTCGTTCGACAAGTTCCCGTGGTCGCCGCTCAACTGCGCGGGCCTGACGGTCTACGCCATCCGCGGCCAGCGCGACGCTCAGGGCAACCGCTGCCTGCGCGAATGGCCCACGGGACTCTACCAGCACACCGGCCTGCGCGGATTCTACATCGGTTCGAACGACCTGCGCAAGATCGACGACACGATCTCCTACCTGATCTACCACCTCGACATCAGCGACAACCCCAACATCACGTTCGATGCCTCGGCGATCTGCTACTACTGGCAGCAGGGCGCCTACAACCTGATTTACGACAAGACCCAGAATATCCTGAACTGCGATAAAATGCTCGAATAACCACTAAGGAGAAATGACAATGAAAATAACGAATTACATACCGGTTATCCTCTGCTCGATCGCATTGTGCGGCTGCTCCGACGCCGCCAAAACCGTCGGATTCGGCACCGACAGCGACGCCATCGAAGCCCCCGCCACGGGAGGAACCCACACCGTCAGGGTGTCGGCGGAGAAAGAGTGGGTCGCCACCACCGACGAGCCGTGGATCACCGTCTCGCCCGCCAACGGCCGCGGCACGACCGAATGCCGCGTACTCATCGACTCGGCCCTGACCGACCAGCCCCGCAGCGGCGTGATCCGCATCATGGAGCAGAACACTTGGGTCAAGAAGGAGATCGCCGTCTCGCAGAAAGGCTTCGACTACCTCATCGGCATCGACGACAAGGAGGTCACCGTCGCCAACTACGCGGCGTACGGCACGCGCCACTTCGACGTCAAGATAAAGACCAACGTGGATTTCGACGTCAAGGTTCCCGAATCGGCCGAAAACTGGCTCAAGTTCGAGAAGCCGGCGGTCGAATTCGACCGCGGCATCCGTCCGCGCGAAGTGACCGTGCGTTTCAACTGGAACATCAACTCGCAGCCCAATCCGCGCATCGCCGACGTCACCTTCGCCTCCAAGAAGGAGGTCGAACTCGTACGCCACGACAATCTGGTCGTCACGCAAGAGGCTGCCGAACCGATCGAGGAGAACACCCGCGGCGGCGACTCGATCGCCCTGCTGGCCATCGCCCGCACGCTCGAAACCAACGTAAGCTGGGAAAACGGCGAACGCATGGACAACTGGGACAACGTGATCCTCTGGGAAGAGGGCATGGAGGGTTACACGCCCGAAAAGAAGGGCCGCGTGAAATACGCCCGGTTCTTCATGTTCAACACCAAGGAGGAGCTGCCTTTCGAGGTGCAGTACCTGACGGCCGCCGACGAGCTGAGCTTCTACAGCAACGTCAACGCCTTCCTCAAGGACCTCACCACGGGAGAGTACATCACCAAACTCACGCAGCTGCGCCGGCTCACCATCTCGGCCTACGGTCTGGTATCGTTGGACAAGAACTTCACGGCGCTCAAGAACCTCGAATACCTCGACCTGAGCAGCAACAACTTCCAGAAGATTCCCGAAGAGATCAATCCGACGAACTTCCCCAAGCTCCGGACGCTGAACATGGGCGCCAACACGCGCAAGAACATCTACGACCTGAGCAACACCGTCGAAACCAACTACGGCGGCCTTGTCGAAGAACAGGGATTCCCGCGCCGCATGATCGAATGGGACCTCGACACGCTGGTGCTCTCGGTCAACTACCTGCAGGGACCGCTGCCCAAGATGGATGACTGGGAGAAATACACCGAGCAGGACATCATCGACGCCGACACGCTGCCCCGCGCGCTGATCGGCACCCCGAAGGTGATGCCGCACACCAAGCGGTTCGCCATCAACCTCAACCGACTGACCGGCGAGCTGCCCGACTGGCTGCTCTACCACCCGGCGCTCGACTGGTGGGTCCCCAGCGTGCTGGTCTTCACGCAGGAGGGCAAGGATGCGAGCGGCACGCTGGCCGGATTCACCAACGAACCCGCCAACATGAACTACTACTACGAATTCTACGAGGGATACAAGAAAGACCCCGGCACGGAAGAAGAAGAGGAGGAGACGACCAAATAATTATGACGATGAAAAACTATCTATACGGCATTCTTGCCACCGCTTTACTGGCATTTACCGCATGCACCAAAGAGGAGCTGTCCGCCCCGGAGCCGGCTCCGGCACCGGACGTTCCGGCCGAATACCGTTCGGGGGAGGTGCTGGTGAAATTCGCACCTTACGTAAGCGACATCCTCGACCGGGAGGGCATCACCCGCAGCGGCGGCCCCGCGACCCGTTCGGGCATTCTCTCCGTCGATGAGATTCTGGACATCGTCGGCGGTTACGAGATCGAGCGCGTCTTCCCGGTGGACCCGCGCAACGAGGAGCGCACCCGCGAATCGGAACTGCACCTGTGGTACGTGGTCCGCTTCGGCGAGGAGTATACCGCCGCCGAGGTCGCCGAGAGATTCTCGGCGCTGGGCGAGGTGCAGTACGTCAGCGTCAACCGCACCATCCACCGCGCCTACAACGCCGGCAAAAAGGCGGCGCCCCTCTCCCGCAAGACGCTGGAAGCCATCCAGCAGCGTGCGACCCGGACGGGCGAAGCCTCGGCCTATCCTTTCGACGACGTACTGCTCCCGCAGCAGTGGCACCTCGTGAACCGCGGCAACATGTTCGGCGGGAAATCCATCGTGGACGCCGACGTGCAGTGCGAGCAGGCGTGGGAACTCTCGACGGGCGACGAGTCGATCGTCGTGGCCGTCCTCGACGAGGGCGTGATGATCGAGCACCCCGACCTGAAGAACAACATGTGGGTCAACGAGAACGAAATCTACCGCTCGCACAAGGACAACGACGGCAACGGCTATCAGGGCGACGTCTACGGCTACAACTTCGTCAAGAACACGGGCGTCATCTCGTGGGACGACGTCAGCGACACCGGCCACGGCACGCATGTGGCGGGCGTAATCGCCGCGCAGAACGACAACGGCATCGGCATCAGCTCGATCGCCGGAGGCCGGGGCAGCATCCCCGGCGTGAAGATCATGTCGTGCCAGATATTCTCCGGCGACGCCGCCGGCAACGCCCTCTCCACGGTCAAGGCCATCAAATACGCCGCCGACAACGGCGCCGTGGTCCTGCAGTGCAGCTGGGGCTACGTCTCCGGACTGGCCAACAGCTACGAATGGGGCGATCAGGGCTTCAAGACGCAGGAAGAGTGGGAGCAGGCCTGCCCGCTCGAAAAGGAGGCGCTGGAGTACTTCATACACAACGCAGGGTCGCCCAACGGCCCGATCGAGGGTGGTCTGGCGATCTTCGCCGGCGGCAACGAAAACGCCCCCATGGCCGGATTCCCCGGCGCCGCAGACTACTGCATCTCGGTCTCCGCGACGGCCGCCGACTACACCCCCGCCGTCTATAGCAATTACGGTCCGGGCATCACGATAGCGGCTCCGGGCGGCGATCAGGACTACTATTACGAATACTTCGACGACGACCACAAGCGCGGCGAGATCGGCACCGTCCTCTCGACGCTGCCCTACAACGTCAGCGAAAGCGGCTACGGATACATGGAGGGCACCTCGATGGCCTGCCCCCACGTTTCGGGCGTCGCGGCGCTGGGACTCTCCTACGCGGCCAAACTGCGCCGCCACTTCACGGCCGACGAATTCAAGGCCCTGCTGCATGAGACCGCGACGCCGATCGACGACTACATGAGCGGCATGAAACTCTACTACCGCTACGTGGCCGACGTGGGGCTGAACCAGCCCATGCAGCTCAACAAATCCAATTACCGCGGACAGATGGGCGCCGGTCAGGCGAACGCCGCCAAACTGCTCAACGCCGTTGCCGGCAACGGCACGCAGGTGTCGTTCCCCAACCTCTACATCAACCTCGGCGGCGAAGTGACGGCCATACCGGCCAACTATTTCCTCGGCGGCGAGACGATGACCTATACGGTCTCGATCTCCGACACGACGGTCGCAACGGCCTCCGTCGAGGGCAGGAAACTGACGGTCAAGGGACTCAGGAGCGGCACGACCAAGGCCAGCATCACGTCGAGCAGCAACGAGACGCACACCTTCAACATCACGGTGCGCAAGGTCGCGAACGGCAACGGCTGGCTCTAACCCCGCAACGATGCGCAAAACAGCGACGATAACACGCATGCTTCTCTGCTGCGGAGCGTTGTGGGCGGCTCTCTCCGCCCCGCCGCTCCGCGCCCAGATCCGCATCGTCCCGCGCGCCAAACTCGACAGTCTGGCCCACCCGGCCACGGCCGCGGGAGGAGCCGAAGCGATGCGTTTCGAACGCACGCAGATCGACGCCGGGCATATCGGCGAGGACGACCTCCCGCCGGTCTACACCTTCCGGTGGCGGAATACGGGCGGCAAGCCGCTGGTCGTCACCCGCGTGCAGACCACCTGCGGCTGCGCGGCGGCGAGCTGGGACAAAAAGCCCGTCGCACCGGGCGGCGAAGGCGCCGTGACGGTGACCTACCGTCCCAAGGGACATCCGGGGGTTTTCGACCGGCGGATTTTCGTCTACACCCAGCTCTCGGACAAGGAGCCAACGGCGATCCTCAGCCTCCGGGGCGCAGTCACGGCCTCGGTGCGCACGGACGACGACTATCCCCATGCGATGGGCGCGCTGCGGCTCAAGCAGCGGACCGTCCGCTTCGGCCGCACGGACAAGGTGCAGAGCGAGCGTATCGAGTGCCTGAACGCGGGCGACAAACCGCTGACCCCGGCTTGCGACTGTCTCTTATACACATCTGACGCTGCCGACGATACTCCTTGTGTAGATC
>OJPW01000642.1_pt1 | contig 26741 bp, 25 predicted proteins | sample 1598571 | NCBI WGS metagenome assembly OJPW01 (sample SAMN03922493, study PRJEB24848) | human gut metagenome | isolation source: stool sample | host: Homo sapiens | place: Germany | collected 2011-05
ACCACCGACCTGAACGCTCCCGCTTCCCGTGAGCTGGTCGCTGAGCTCCTGTTCCGCGCGATTGCTGAGGCTTCCACCGTCAACTACACGCCCGCTTTCGGTTATGTGACTGATAAGGTGCTGAAGCTCGACGAGAGCACTCTCGGCTACAAGAACTTCAAGCTCGTCGGCAAGGCTGACGCTGATTCTTTCGGCCGTCCCGCCACCAAGTGGACCTACAACGTTGGCGACAAGAGCACCCTCGTTGTTGCTAAGGCTGACGCCTCCTACACCACCAAGGTCGACGAGTGCGACATCGCCAAGGATCTGGGCATCACCTCTTCCAAGAAGATCGAGAAGGCCTACATTGATGGCGTTTCCCAGACTGTCACCAACTCCACTGTTACCACTGACCGTAACGCGGTGCTATCGACCCCAAGAACACCACCTCTCTGGTTGGCGCTCAGGGCCGTCTGACCGAGGTCTATGACATGGGTTCCGCCGGTTACCGTCTGGTTGAGATCAACACCTATCTCGCCAAGGTCACCAAGGTCACCGCTGCTTCCACTGACCGCAATGCAATACCCGCGCTATTATAAAAATTGTTGCTGCAAATTGACGATACGACTGTATCGTTAGCGGATAATTTAATTTCTCCGCTGCCGCCCGCACTGAACACGACGAACAGCGCCGCAACCTTGGTCATGTCGACCTGCGAGAGGTCGAATTCCATCGCGGTGTTGGCCGCCGTCGTCACGAGCGGGCCCGCGAGCTTGACGAGGCAGTTGGCCTCGCGCGCCGCCGCGACCTCCTGCTGCACGGCGGTGACGGTCGAGGTGTCTGCCTAGGTGTTCAGTGTGTCGTCGTGGCTTTTGAGCGCGGTGTCGAGCTTGTGCGTCAGGTCGTTGAAGTCGGACATTTGGATGAAGTCCGATTTTTCCCAGTCGGGAAGAGCGTAGTTGGTTGTACGTTTCAATGCAAGATCCTTCGTTATGATAGAAATAAAAAAGCACTGCCGAAGCAGTGCTTTCATGTTTCGCGAACATGAAAAAAGATGCAGGGCGAAACGGTACAACAAAGCAAAATAACCCTAAATAACTGAGATTATGACGGATTTCGCAAGTCAAATTATGACTAAATATGCAGATAAATTTTACAAATCGCCCGACATAAAGCCGCCGCGGAGCCAGTTGGCGAGCTCGGCGGGGGTGCCGGGGACGCCGACGGTGGCGAATTCCGTGCGCGAGGGGACCATCTGCGCGTTGTCCGAGCTCTCCGCCCACTGGACGCGCTGCAAAATGTGCTCGGTGCAGTGCTCGAGCGGGCCGTCGGGCGTGGGCTTATATTGGAGGAGGATGGTCACGTAGCGGTTGTCGGACGTCCAGCGGCCGAAGTTCGTCGTGGGCTTGCGCCACTTCCAGAGGCATTTGTCGCCGCGCTGCTTTTTGAGCTTCAAATAGCCGTTTTCGATGTCCTGCGTGCAGCGCATGAGCCAGATGACATGGTAGCCCGCGCGCTGGAAGTGGGAGCAGACGTCAAAAAAGTGCTCCTCCATGAGTAAGCCATCCTGGAGCATCATCACGAAATGGTTGATCTGCACGTAGGCGGTGACGGTCTTATCGCCGACGGTGACGGGGACGTTGCGGCACTCGGGCGGGACGATCGCGCGCCACTGCTCGCGCCACGCGGAGGCGGAGGACTGGACGAGCGGGGGCGTTTTCTTCTTCCAAAACAGCATGGGGGCTCCTTTTTCGCAATTTTTGTTCCATTATAGCGAAAACGGGACGAAAAGGCAAGGAATATTGGCATTTTACAGGGATTTGACAGAGCGGCGGGCGACGGGCGCTTGCTATTTCGGCGAAAACATGATATTCTACTGTGATTCTAAGGAAATCGACTTTTCTTTGCAAGGAGAACGGCTATGAAGCTTGACCACAAGCGCACGGTGCTGGTGGGGCTGGCGTTTTTGTCCATCTGTGCGTTCTGGCAGATGTACGACAACATCATCCCGCTGATTTTGACGAACACGTTCCACTTAGACGAGACCATTTCCGGCGCGATCATGGCGGCGGACAATGTGCTGGCGCTGTTTTTGCTGCCGTTCTTCGGCGCGCTGAGTGATCGGACGAGCACGAAGATCGGGCGGCGGATGCCGTTTATCCTCGGCGGTACGGCGGCTGCGGTGATCCTGATGAATCTGCTGCCGCTTTTTGACAACGGCTACGCAAATGGCGCGAGCACGGGTAAGCTCGCGATGTTCGTCGTCACGCTGGGGCTGCTGCTCGTGGCGATGGGGACCTACCGCTCGCCCGCGGTGGCGCTGATGCCGGACGTGACACCCAAGCCCATAAGATCGCGCGCGAACGCGATCATCAACCTGATGGGCGCGGTCGGCGGCATTTCGTATCTGATCGTGGCGGCGGTGCTGTATCCGAACAGCAAGACAGCGGGGGCCGCGCATGTGAACTACCAACCGCTTTTTGTCGTCGTGTCGGCGCTGATGGCGGTTTCGGTCATTGTGCTGTACTTCACGACAAACGAGCCGAAGCTCGCGGCGGCGGAGAAGGAATACGAGGCTGAGCATCCCGAGCAGCAGCTCGTGGAGGAGGAGCCGGACGGCAGCGAGGAGCTGCCGAAGGAGGTCAAGCGCAGCCTTTCGATGCTGCTCACCTCTATCGCGCTGTGGTTCATCGGCTACAACGGCGTGACGACGTGGTGGACGACGTATGTCGGACGCGTGATGGGACAGGGCCTCGGCGGCGCGTCGACGTGTTTGCTCGTCGCGACGGGCGGGGCCATCGTGTCGTACATCCCCGTGGGGCAGATGGCGTCGAAGATCGGACGCAAGAAGACCATTCAGGGCGGCGTCATCCTGCTTGCGGCGTGCTTTGCGTCGGCGTACTTTTTGACGACGCATTATCAGAGCATCAACGCCGTGATGTTTGTCGTGTTTGCGCTCGTCGGCCTTGCGTGGGCGGCGATCAACGTCAACTCGCTGCCGATGGTCGTTGAAATGTGCAAGGGCAGCGATATCGGCAAGTTTACGGGCTACTACTACACGTTTTCGATGGCGGCGCAGGTCGTGACGCCGATTTTGGCGGGCACGCTCTTGAAGCACATCAGCTACAGCATGCTGTTCCCGTATGCGGCGTTCTTCGTGGCGTGCAGCTTTGTGACGATGTGCTTTGTGCGCCACGGCGACTGCAAGGTGGAGGCCAAGGCCGGGCTTGCGGCGTTCGAGGACATGGATGCGGACTAAATCGAATACAAGAAGTGATCTAAAATGAAAATTTTACGGATCGTTGTCGGAATTTGCCTGATTCTGGCGGTCGCGTGGGCGGTTTTACTGCGCGCGCGGCGCGGAACGGAGTCGATGGCGGCGCTGCGGAAATTCCGCTATGCGCACCGCGGGCTCTACGATAAGGAGGCGGGCATTCCCGAAAATTCGCTGCCGGCATTCTCGCGCGCGATCGCGCGGGGCTTCGGCGCGGAGCTCGACGTGCACCTGCTGCGCGACGGGACGCTTGCCGTGTTCCACGACAGCGATGTGAAGCGCATGACGGGCCGCGAGGGATACCTCGAAGACCTGAGCGCGGACGAACTCAAGGACTATGCGCTGGACGGGACGAAGGAGACCATCCCGCAGTTCAAGGATGTGCTCGCGCTGTTTGCGGGGACGGGCCTGCCGCTCATTGTGGAGGTCAAGAGCTTTCGCGACAACTTTGCCGAGCTGACCGAGCGCACGATGGCGGAACTCGACAAGTTTGGCGTCAAGTACTGCGTGGAGTCGTTCGACCCGCGGTGCGTGGTGTGGCTGAAAAAGCACCGGCCAGAGGTCATCCGCGGGCAGTTGAGCTGCGACTTTTTGAAAGAGCGCGGCAATTTGAGCCTGCCGATGGCGTTTGCGACGACGAATCTGCTGGGCAACATCATGGCACAGCCGGATTTTGTCGCCTATAAATTTGAAGATAAGAAAAACTGGGCGCCGCGTTTATGCCGTAAGCTCTACGGCACGCAGGGCGTTTACTGGACCATCCGGTCGAAAGAAGACTTGGAGACGGCGGAGCGCGAGGGCGCGATCGCCATTTTTGAGCGGTTTATTCCCTAAAGAGGGGTCCCACTTGTGGAAGGGTGGGGGAAAAGAAGCAAAACCGAAAGAAAAGGAAGAAGGTTTTATGGCAGAACAGAAAAGACGCTGGGGCGACCGGCGCGACGCAACACTGCTGCGGGATGTGGATTCGCTGCACTTTATCATGGGCATCATCTATCCCAACCGCGCGGACAACGAGGCGTATATCGCAGAGCGCGTGAATTTAGGGCCCATCAAGGAGTACATTGCGACGAAAAACTATGAGGGCATTCCGTTCAAGTACACGTTTTTCCACGTGATCCTGACGGCGCTCGTTAAGACGGTCATTTTACGGCCGAAGCTCAACCGCTTTTACGCGAATGAAAACTACTATCAGCGCAATAAGGTGACAGCGGGCTTTGTCATCAAAAAGGAGTTTGCCGACGGCAGCGAAGAGGCCATGGCTCTGCTGGAGATAAAGCCTGAGAGCACCATCGACACGATCCACGAGGAGATCCACCAGGAGGTTGCGGCCTGCCGCGAGCAGAAGAAGGTCAACACGACCGACAACAGCATGAATGTGCTCAACAGCCTGCCGCGCTTTTTGTCCAAGGCGGCGGTGCGATTTATCCGCTGGCTCGACAAGCACGGCTGGTGCCCCGATTTCCTGATCGGCAAGGACCCGAACTACAGTTCGGTGTTCATCTCCAACCTCGGTTCCATTCATCTCAAAAGCGGCTACCACCACCTGACGAACTGGGGCACGAGCTCGCTGTTCTGCATCATCGGCGAAAAGAAGTGGACGCCGCTGTACGACGAGCACGGCCTTGTCGAAATGCAGGAGACGGTCGACCTCGGCCTCACCGTGGATGAGCGCATTGCCGACGGCTACTATTACGCAAAGAGCGTGCGCCTTTTCAAATATCTGTTAGAACACCCCGCCCTTTTGGAACGACCGCTATCGGAGGAAGTAGAATATGAGTGATTCCATTGTCAGAACGCCCTGGAAGGATTACATGGGCGAGGTGCCGATGCACCTTGAGTATTTCGACGGCTCGATGTTCGAGGCCGTGGAGCGGATCGCTAAGAAATATCCGGGCAACATCGCTTTTACGTTCATGGGAAAGTCGACGACCTACCGCCAGATGATCCGCGAGATCGAGCAGTGCGCCAAGGCGCTCAAGACCATCGGCGTGCGCGAGGGTGACAAGGTGACCATTGCCATGCCGAACTGCCCGCAGGCCATCTATATGTTCTACGCCGTCAACCTCGTCGGCGGCATTGCGAACATGATCCATCCGCTGTCGGCAGAGAAGGAGATCGAGTTTTACCTGAACGCCTCGGAAAGCGTGGCGGCGGTGACGCTCGACCAGTTCTACAACAAGTTTGAAAAGGTGCGCGAGCGCACGAAGGTCGTGAACATGATCATCGCAAGCGTGCGCGACGCGCTGTCCCCGACGATCAAGGCGGGCTATATGCTCACCGAGGGACGCAAGATCGAGAAAATTCCCGAGGATGCGCCGGTCATCATGTGGAAGGACTTCATGAAGCTCTCCCGCTCCTGCTACTATAAGACCTATAAGGTCAAGCGCGAGGGCGCGGACCCCGCTGTGATCCTCTATTCCGGCGGTACGACCGGCACAACAAAGGGCATCGTGCTGACGAACAAGAATTTCAACGCCCTCGGCCAGCAGGTCATCGCGGCGAACCCGATGTTCCGCCCCGGCGACCGCATGCTGGCGGCGATGCCGCTGTTTCACGGCTTCGGCCTCGGCGTGTGCGTGCACACGATGCTCTCGCAGGGCGGACGCTGCATCCTGATCCCGCGCTTCACGGCCAAGAGCTACGCCAAGCAGATCGTGAAGTACAAGTGCAACTTCATCGCCGGCGTGCCGACGCTTTACGAAGCGCTGCTGCGCCTGCCGAGCATGGACGGGGCGAACCTCAGCTCGCTCAAGGGCGTGTTCTCCGGCGGCGACAGCCTGTCGATCGAGCTGAAGAAGAAGTTCGACAAGTTCCTCTATGACCATAAGGCGTCCATTCAGGTGCGCGAGGGCTACGGCACGACCGAGACGGTCACGGCCTGCTGCCTGACGCCGCCGCACATGTTCAAGGAGGGCTCCATCGGCCTGCCGTTCCCGGATACCTACATCAAGATCGTTGAGCCGGACACTGACCGGGAGGTTCCCTACGGGCAGGAGGGCGAGATCCTGCTCGCGGGCCCGACCGTGATGAAGGAGTACATGAACAATCCCGAGGAGACGGCGCAGACGCTCCGCACGCACGCCGACGGCCTGACGTGGGTCTACACGGGCGACCTGGGCGTGATGGATGAACAGGGCTTTATCTACTTCCGCGGCCGTGCCAAGCGCATGATCATTTCGTCCGGCTACAATGTCTATCCCGGCCAGATCGAAAATATCCTCGACGCGCACGAGTACGTGCAGATGAGCTGCGTGATCGGCGTGCCCGATCCCTACAAGATGCAGAAGGTCAAGGCGTTCGTCAAGCTTGCGCAGGGCGTGCCCGCGACCGAGGAGACCAAGCAGGTGCTTCTGGCCTACTGCCGCAAGAATGTGGCGAAGTACGCCATGCCGTATGACATCGAGTTCAAGGAGGATATGCCCAAGACTCTGGTTGGTAAGGTGGCGTATCGCCAGCTGGAGGAAGAAGAACTTTCTAAGCTGAAGGCTCAGGAAGAGAAATAAGGTTTCTCCTGCACCATGCAGGGTGGTAAATCCCTGCACCGTGCAGGGGCGCGAATAAAAGGGGGTATTCTCTTTCCGAAGAGAATACCCCCTTTTGATCCCCCAGAGAAAGGCGAGGGGAGTCCCCCTCGACCCCCGCATTGGCAGTCGGGCGCTTGAAGAGCTGCGCAGCCTGCGGAATCGAGTGCCTGCTGTTTTTTGTATCTAGACGATTTGACTTGCTCCTATCTTCGCTGCCGCTTTGCCTGCGATTCGTTGGCCTTACGCAATTTCCGTCTACTTCGGATGTTATCGGACTTGCAGGTGCCTGCCAAGGCAGCATTGCTGCGCTCGCCGCGTTTGTTGGCACTATCGGTAGATAGTGATTAGGCTGCACCTGCGCAAGATACGCAGAGCGGCAGCGGATAATAGGAGCACACCAAGTCGTATAGCAGGGGCAAACGCGGCTCTGCCGCGCGCAGGCATTCCCATTCCGGAGGCATAAAGACTGTCAAGCCCGAGACTGCCAATCAGTCCCTTTCTCTTGGGGGGTGTAAGGGGGGATATTCTCTTTCCGAGGAAAGAGAATATCCCCCCTTGATTCGTGCAGCGCCTTTGGCGCTGCAATCCCCCGCGGCTGAAGTGCCGCATAGCGCTTCGCACCCGCGCGAAAAGGAATCGCAACTTCTTTACAATCTCTTAACACTCTGCCCATTCCATTTTCAAATGACCTGCGGTATATTGAAAATAGCAAACTGCATAGGAGTGAGCTTCTTGAAGCACATTTTTATCATCAACCCCGCGGCGGGGAAAAAGGACAGCCGCCAGCGCGTCTATACGATGGCCGAGGCGCTGAAAAGAAATCACAATTTGGACGTTGAGTGTATGCTGACCAAATCGCGCGGGCACGCGACGGCTTTGACGCGCGCCATTGCGGAGACGGGCGACTATGTCCGCTTTTACGCCTGCGGCGGCGACGGCACGGTCAACGAGATCGCCAACGGCATCGCGGGCTTTCCCAACGCCGCGATGACCTGCATCCCCATCGGCACGGGCAACGATTTCCTTAAAAACTTCGGTAAGGACGCCGAGCCGCTGTTTCTTGACGCGGAAAACCTGTGGAACGGTGACGTGACACCGCTCGACCTCATCGACTGCAACGGCAAATACTGCCTGACGATCGCCTGCACGGGCATCGACGCGCGCATCGCCGAGAGCGTACACGAGTTTGGTGCATCGCCGATGCTCTCGGGCCGCGGGAGCTATTTAGCCAGCGTCGCGGTGAACTTCCTCTTCCACAAGATCGGGCGCAGATGGCGCGTCACGCTCGACGACGAGGTGATCGAGGACACGTTCGCGCTCGTCTCGATGTGCAACGGCCGCTACTACGGCGGCGGCTCTACCCCCGTGCCGGAGGCCCGCATGACCGACGGCGTCTTACATACGGTGCTCGTCAAGAACGTCAGCAAGGCACGCTTTGCGACGCTTTTCGGCGGCTACAGCGCGGGCGACTACAAAAAGCTGCCGCAGGACATCATCCGCGTCTCGACAGCGAAGCTCGTGCGCATCGAGGCGCTTGAGGGCGACCTCACGACCTGCCTTGACGGCGAGAGCATGCACTCCCAGTGCGTGACGCTCAAACTCGCGGACAAGAAGGTCAACTTTTTCGCGCCCAAGGGCTGCGATCCGGACGCGACGGCGCGGTAACGCGGCAGCTCAATAACGAAATAAATGACAAAAGAGGTCGAATGCTGCGGCATTCGACCTCTTTCGCCTCTCCGGTGGAAAAGCGGACGCAAGCGGGCTGAAGAGATTTTGAATAAGCTGTGAATTTTTGAAAAAATCCCCAAATACCCCTTGCAAATGCCTTGACAGTGCGCTATGATAGCACCGTTGGTTAGCACTCATCAAGTTTGAGTGCTAACCCGCCTGAAACCGTTAAAATTTTTAAAATATACAAGGAGGCACCAAGCCATGAAACTCACACCGCTTGCTGACCGCGTCATCCTCAAGATGGTCGAGGTCGAAGAGACCACCAAGGGCGGCATCATCCTGACCGCCAGCGCCAAGGAGAAACCCTCCGTTGCCGAAGTCATTTCCGTCGGCCCCGGCGGCATGGTGGACGGTCACGATGTCGTGATGACCGTCAAGCCCGGCGACAAGGTCATCACCAGCAAGTATGCCGGCACCGAGGTCAAGCTCGATGACGAGGAGTACGTCGTCGTCCGCCAGAGCGATATTCTGGCCATCGTCGAGTAAGACTCGCAAAGAGGGAGCAGGCTCCCCCTTTGGATTCCCCACCGCCAGTCTGCGGACTGGCGACGCCGCCCAAGGCGGCTGGGTCAAAGTATTTTTGCCACGCGCATGTCGCGGCAAAAATGATTTAAATTATTTTCGCGTTCCGCGTAATTTCTAATGGAGGTACACTCTTATGTCTAAGCTGATTAAGTCCGGCGAAGAGGCGCGCAAGGCGCTTGAGGCCGGTGTTAACGTTCTTGCTGATACCGTCAAGGTCACCCTCGGCCCCAAGGGCCGCAACGTCGTGCTCGACAAGAAGTTCGGCGCTCCGCTGATCACCAACGACGGCGTGACCATCGCCAAGGAGATCGAGCTCGACGATCCGTTCGAGAACATGGGCGCGCAGCTCGTGCGCGAAGTTTCCACCAAGACGAACGACGTCGCGGGCGACGGCACCACGACCGCAACGCTGCTGGCGCAGGCCATGGTGCGTGAGGGCTTGAAGAACCTCGCCGCCGGTGCAAACCCCGTCGTGATGAAGAAGGGCATGGCCAAAGCCGTTGAGACTGCTGTCTCCGCCATCAAGGCCAACTCCCAGAAGGTCAACGGCACGGACGACATTGCCCGCGTCGGTACCGTCTCCAGCGGTGACGAATTCATCGGCAAGCTGATCGCCGAGGCCATGGAGAAGGTCAGCGCCGACGGCGTCATCACCATCGAAGAGTCCAAGACCGCCGAGACCTACAGTGAGGTCGTCGAGGGCATGATGTTCGACCGCGGCTACATCACCCCGTACATGGTCACCGATACCGAGAAGATGGAAGCCGTCATCGACGACGCTTACCTGCTGATTACCGATAAGAAGATCTCCGTCATCTCCGACATTCTCCCGATCCTCGAGCAGCTCGTTCAGAGCGGCAAGAAGCTCGTCATCATCGCCGAGGACGTCGAGGGTGAGGCTCTCTCCACCCTGATCGTCAACCGCCTGCGCGGCACGCTGAACGTTGTGTGCGTCAAGGCGCCCGGCTTCGGCGATCGCCGTAAGGAAATGCTGCAGGATATCGCCATCCTGACCGGCGGCCAGGTCATCTCCGAAGAGCTTGGCTACGAGCTCAAGAACACCACGATCGACATGCTCGGCCGTGCCCGCCAGATCAAGGTCACCAAGGAGAACACCACCATCGTCGACGGTGCCGGCGACAAGCAGGCCATCGCTGACCGCGTGGCGCAGATCCGCGCCCAGATCGGCGTGACCACCAGCGAATACGACAAGGAGAAGCTGCAGGAGCGCCTTGCCAAGCTCGCCGGCGGCGTGGCCGTCATCAAGGTCGGTGCTGCCACCGAGACCGAGATGAAGGAAAAGAAGCTGCGCATCGAGGACGCGCTGAACGCGACCCGCGCGGCTGTGGAAGAGGGCATCGTCGCCGGCGGCGGCACTGCCTATGTCAATGCCGTTCCCGCTGTGGAAAAGCTCATCAGCGAGGTCGAGGGCGATGAGAAGACCGGTGTCCAGATCATCGTCAAGGCCCTGCAGGAGCCCATCCGTCAGATCGCGGCCAACGCCGGTATCGACGGCAGCGTCGTTCTTGAGAAGATCAAGACCAGCGGCAAGGTCGGCTACGGTTTCGACGCTTACAAGGAAGTCTACTGCGACATGATCTCCGCCGGTATCGTCGACCCCGCAAAGGTCACGCGCTCCGCGCTGGAGAACGCTGCGTCCGTCAGTTCCATGGTGCTGACCACCGAGGCGCTCGTCGCCGACAAGCCCGAGCCCCCCGCACCGGCCGCTCCCGGCGCCGGCATGGGCGACATGGGCGGCATGTACTAAGAGACGCCGCAAAGCCTTGAAATTGCTTGATTTTTTGAATGCGGAAAAGCGGATTTACGCCAAACTTACGCCACTTACGCCAAAAATTCAAGCGCATTATAGGGTAACAGAAATCGGCACCTGCCAAAAAGCAGGTGCCGATTTTACTTATTTTCGTTTCCGTTTTCCCTTGCCGTGGGTCATGGTTGTTTTCCCACGCTGACTGATGGGAGTTTTCAGGTGCTTGGACAGCTTCAGCACCTCGATCAAGTTGACAAACTGTTCCATCGTAATGGCATCATAATCAATCCCCAATGTGGCAAGCAGTGCTTTTGCTTTCTTTTCCTCAGAGCTGCCCTCAAAGTTCATCGCATCCTGCAACTGACCCTGTACGGCTGCTGCGAGGGAGCTTTCATCCGCAGTCATGGTGTCTGGGCGATGGTCGTTCCGAATATCACGGAGAATACCTTTCAGATCATCCGCGATCAGACTTCCGAAATATTCATCTTCTCGAATCTGTGCGACTTCCAGCGTCCGCAAGTACAGGTCGTTCTCATCGCCGCCGTTTTTCATCAACGCCATCTGCCGGACAGCTTCCAGCACGGCGTTCATGTCGTTGACCCGCATATCTGCGATCCGGTCAACGTAAATCTCGGCGTCCAACATGAAGCGCTGGAAGTCTTTGTGGCAGATTAGTTCCGACAGCAGCCTGTGGTTGAACTTGCCCGTTCTCAATACTTCGATTGCATCATCACCCAAATGCAGAGCGTCCAGCTCTGTGTTTGGGTGATTTTTTTGTTCTGTCAGCCCCAGCAGGTAATCGGTGGACACGCCGTAGAACTTTGCCAGCTCCACCATGCTGAACGGGCTAATGTCCTTAAAATCGTCGGCTTCGTATTTTCCCAGCGCGGACTTTGAGATTCCTGTTTCCGCAGATAGCTGTTCCAGCGTCAGACCGCGCTCTACACGCAGGTCTTTGAGCCGTTCCTGAATGGTGAGCTTTGGCTGCATAGCGGCGTCCCCCCTTCAAATTCCTGTCCTTTCCGGTCTTGTCCATAAGCGTGGAAATTCGGGTTTTTCGGCGCGTTTTCCGACCTCTTGGATATACGGGAGAGGGCTATATTTTTCGCTAAAATGGTCTTGCAATCGCACCTGAACCTTGAAAATTGCATGACCGTCCGAACGGGATATGTCCCTCAGCGAAGTAACCGCCACGACCGCGAAAGCGAGAGCGTACCAACGGGGACAAAACGCCGGGAGCGATCCTCTGGGCAGGAACGACGTTCGGAAAGAGCGGCAAAATCGAATGTAAAAATCAAAGCAAGTGAAAACGGCGAAATAGTTTTCTACCCTGTGCGGTTATCTGCACGGAATAGAGAGCTATTCAGCAGCGAACGGCGTTTGCCGTTCAGAATGATATTTCGACGTTTCACGAAAAGACACACCAAACGGCAAAAGCGGAAGGTGCCGCCTGTGACCAACGTATCATCGGCGGCATTTCCAGCAAAAAGTCGTGTATCAAAAACCAGCGCCCTATGGCAAACGTGTGTCACAATTTGACAAACCCATTTTACCATAGAGCTCATCGAAAAAACAGGAGGAACATTTGAATATGAGAAAATCTGAAACCTATCGCAACGAGATCAAGTCCTACATCGTCCGCACCGGCATGACCATGACCGAGGTGGTGGACTACCTCTCCGACGAGTACGGCTGGAGCCGCAGCGTCCCCAATCTCTCCGGCAAGCTCAAACGTGGCTCGCTTCGCTACGGCGAGGCGGTAGAACTGGCGGACGCACTGGGGTATGACATCGTGTGGCAGAAGCGAAAATGAAAATGTTAGTCTGGCTTGCAACACAAATAACAAGTCTTTTGATTCGAGACTGGAAAAGTTCTGTGCAATATGATAAAATCGAAAATGAGGTGAAAACCGTATGATCAAATTCTCAGACTTTATGCCAGTCGATTTTCCGGATAAGACGAAAGTCAAATTTAACATGAATGCAGGGAATACTGCTTTGCGTGCGTGGGACTATCTGCTGGATGATGCCCCTGAATGGATTGCAATGAATGCCCACAAGCGTAAACAGGCAAATAACAATTTGAATCACGCGGATTATCTTCTGGCTTTTGCACAGTATTATCCTTATGGTCCCCAATATTACATTTTCGGTGGAATGTACCGGGTTGAAAAAATTCTCCCGGAAGTATTTGATGCCGTCGGGTATAAGCTTACACTCCTTCCTGATTATGTGGACTATCGCAAGCGATTGATTATTAGACTAGAGAAACCAATCGGCAGAGATATTTATAACAAGCCATATCAGTCTGTTCAAAGAGATTTTGACCCCGAAGTATACGAACTTGCTCCGGCTACGAAACTTGGCGCATTCCCCGGATACAGCAAAGTACTTTTGAGCCATAAAGATTTGCAGACCATTATCAAGCTGGACGCTCCTGAGTGGAAAAATGCTCTTTCCAGCGTGAAAGGCGTTTACTGTATTACAGACCGTTCAACAGGACAGCTCTATATCGGATCGGCGACGGGGGATATTGCTGGCATCTGGCAGCGTTGGTCATCTTATGCCGATGTAACGAATCTTACAGGCGGCAATAAGGCTTTTGAAGAACTGAAAAACAATGGAGCGGACTACATCGTAGAAAATTTTTCATACTCCATTTTGGAGATCTTTGATATGCGTACAAAGCGTGAGGATATTATTCAACGCGAATCGTATTGGAAACGGGTTTTTCAAACAATAAAGTATGGTATGAATAACAATTAGAACTGTACTACAACGGAGGGGAGGTTGATGCAAATATGACGAAGCAATATAAGGGACGGACAGCAACTATTGAAATTGATGAGAAGAATGTTATCATCAAATCTTCCGGATTCTTTTCATCATCAAAGAAAACTATTCCACTTAGGGATATAAAGAATGTAGAGCTTAGTGCAAGTTCATTTTTCTCAAAGGATACGGTGGAAATATACTATGGCAGCAATGTTGAAAAAGTCCAGTTTTCCAATTCTGCCGATGCGAAGAAAGCAGCGACCGACATCACAGATATTGCAAGGAAAAACAGACGAACATCTCCACTTGGGGAACTCACTGGACTTGCCACATCGTTATTTGGAATTGGCGTATCTGTTGCCTCCGCCATAAAAGAGGATCAAGAACGACAGCGGAAAAGGGAAATTCAAAAAGCAGAAGCCGAATATAAAAAGGCTGTTGATGACTTTCTTAACTCTGGTAAACTAACGACCACTACTTATGTCAATGGAAGAGAGTTTAACCGTCCTACTGCTAAAGACGATATAGAAGCTGTATTTATTGCAGAGTATGCAAAGTCACCCCGCACCGCAGAACAGCCGTGGTCACAGAAATGGACGGAGCAATACGGCATTCAAGATGTTCCTGCCTATCTGCAATCTGTGGTTGCAGATGGATATTTGGAGGAAGCCGTTTTGGGGAAAGCGCTTTCGACCCTCACAGGGGAACAGCTTAAAACAATGTTGTCCGATCTTTCGATGAAAGCGAGCGGGGCAAAGAGCGTTCTTATTCAGCGACTAATAGAAGATGCAGATGAACATAGGGTGCGACAGCTTTTCCCAAATCCTGTGTACGCGCTTACTGAGAAAGGCGCTGAGCTGCTGAGGGCTAATCAGTCTGTGCTTGCTGATATGTGGATAGATTGTGAGAAAGCCATTGAGCAGGGTAAAAATGTTGCACCGGAGTTTAAGAAACCTGATACTAAAAAAGCAAAAAAGAAAAGAACAGCTAAGAAGCAACTGACAGATGCAGAGAAACTTCGAGAATACAAAAAATCGCTCAAGACTCTGTATGAAGCATTAAAAGGTCCTGAAATTCGAGAGCAAATTTCAACAATCAAGGCTTGTAAACCGACCAGAAAAGAGTTGGAAGAGGATTTGCGGGGAATATGTGCGAATGCCTGTTATTCTCCTATTCCGTACTCCGAAACAATGGGGAATATCTATCAGTACAGAGATTTCTACTCCGAAGAACTTATTGACCAGATATACAAAGGACAAACAAAGTATATGCTCTTTGATAGAACTGGTTTTGCGGATTTGGTTCATAAGATTTCTGGAGATACTCCATTTGACTTTTTTGCATGTATTGACAAGAAATGGGATATGTTTGTATCGGAATATATGAGAAAGCATTGAACGTCACTATTCTGGAATAGGAGGAAATATCCCTTTGGAACAAAGGGCGCACTTCTATACTCTCCTGACGGGAGTATGTGCGCTCTGCGAGGCAGACAGCCCGGACGTTTGAATGTCCGGGCTGTTTTGCGTCACTCCGTTCCGTACAAGGGGCTGCACCCCTTGCGACGCTTGCGCGTCTATCCCAGCGCGCTTTGCGGCGGAAACAGTCTGCTGGTGCAGACCATTTCCGCCGCAAAGTCTGAAAATCCCATACCATGAGTCAGACCGTCTACCGAAAACGTAGGCGGTCTTTTTCTTTCCATCTATCAGTCAGGAGGTTGAAATCATGCACGAAAAAGAAATTGAGAAACTGCAAGCCGAGAAAGAGAAAGTTGAATGCCAGCTTGCACAGGAGGAGCACAAAATCCAGCGCCTTGAGAACCGCGCCGCCTACTATGAAAAGGGAGAACGGCGCAAGCGGGCGCACCGGCTTATCACCCGTGGCGCAGCCATCGAGAGCGTCGCACCGCAGACGAAAGATTTGAGCGAAACTGCGTTTTATGCCTTTGCAGAACAGGCTTTTGCTCTGCCGGACACGCAAAGACTGCTTATGGAAGTCACCGGCAATCACGCAGGAGGTGACTGAGTATCGCGTTGTTTCATTTTCATGTAACGCAGATCAAGCGCAGCGCGGGGCAATCTGCCGTGGCGTCTGCCGCCTACCGCGCCGGAGAAAAGCTGCACAGCGAACTCTACGGTGAGGACAACGACTACACCCGCAAGGGCGGCGTGATCTGTTCGGAGATTCTACTGCCGCCCCATGCTCCGCCCTCTTTCTCTGATCGGGAAACCCTATGGAACGAGGTGGAGAAAGCGGAACGGGGAAAGAAAGCGCAGCTTGCGTATAGCTTTGACATTGCCTTGCAGAACGAGTTTTCCATGCAGGAGAACATCGACCTTGCAAGGCAATTTCTGTTGAACAATTTTGTGAGCCGTGGCATGATAGTGGACTTCGCCGTTCACTCGCCCGACAAGGAGGACGGCGGCATTTCCAACCCGCATTTTCATGTCATGTGTCCGATTCGTCCTATTGAGCCGGACGGCAGGTGGGGCAAGAAACAGCGGCGGGAATATGTGCTGGATGAACACGGCGAGCGTGTTCTGGACGAGGCAGGCAATTATGTGTTCAATGCCGTTCCTACGACGGACTGGGGCAAGCCGGAAACGCTGGAAGCATGGCGGCAGGCATGGGCTGAGATGTGCAACGCCAAGTTTGCCGAAAAAGGTTTGGATTGCCGCATCGACCATCGCAGCTTTGCCCGTCAGGGTGTGGAGCAGATCCCTACCCAGCATGAAGGTCCCACCGTCCGGGCAATGGAGGCAAAGGGTATCTGCACCGACAAGGGCAATCTCAACCGCTTCATTCGGAAAACCAACGCTCTATTAAGAGAAGCAAAAGAGAAAATTGCCGCGCTGATCGACTGGCTGAAGGACGTAAAAGCCGAGCTTGCCAAGCCCCAGCCGCCCACGCTGAACGACCTGCTGGCGCTGCATTGCGCCAATCGCAATAAGGGCGCATATAGCACCAAAGCGAAGAACGCCAACTTGCAGCGTTACGCCGAGGCGTTTAGCTTTCTGCAATCCAAAAACCTTTACACTGTGGACGATCTGGATAACACACTTCACGCCATGCAGGACAAAATCGACACGCTGAAAAAGTCGGCATCGTTAAAGCAAGCCCGTATCAAAGAAGTGGACGAACTGCTGCGGATGGTGGACTACTACAAAACCGGGAAGCATGTTGCCGACAAGCTGAAATCCATCCGCTTTGAAAAATCCCGGCAGAAGTACAAAGCCGAACACGATGACGAACTGCGGACATTTTATATGGCGGAACGCAAGCTGAAACCGTATTTCAAGGATGGCAAGCTGCCCATCACCGCATGGCGCAAAGAACGGGCGCAGTTGGAGCTGGAATACAGGGACATTCAGACGGAACTTTCGCCGCTCCATGCCGACGCGAAAAAGCTCTGGGCAATTCACTACAACATCTACGAGGTGCAGCATGAACAGGAACGCCAGAACACCGAGCTGCGGCAGAAAAAGCAGGAAATTGAACACTAATTTGAATAGAAAATCAGGAGGTACTTATGAACGAGAACAAACCATTTGAACACGAGATCGACCCTGATCTGCTGGCAGAAATCGAGGAATGGGAAAAGGCAGATCACGACGAGCCAGCGGAATATTACTTCTCCAATCCAGACCCGTATCTCAAACCGCAGCCCTTATCGCCCGACCATCCCCGGCACAACTGCTGCTTTAACGAGGACGGACATCTCTGCGTGAAAAATCTGTCCGCGTTCTGGCTGCCGGAGTTCACCTTGCAAAAGGAAATCGGCGGCACAGTCTACACCGTCACAGGCAGCTATGACGGCGTGGAAACGCTGGACAGAAAGATGGAACGCATCATGGGCGAAAAGTTTACAGAAAAGATGGAGGATTCTGAATGACAAATACGCAGTCTCTTGGTACAATAGAAGCAACCAATCCTGTGCTGACAGTTGCTCCACCAAAGGAGGATTCAGAAATGAACGGAGCAACAAACAAAATCACAGCACTCTACTGCCGTCTTTCGCAAGAAGATGAACGAGCCGGAGAGTCTTTGTCCATTGAAAATCAGAAGGATATGCTTTTGCGGTATGCACGGGAGCACCATTTCCCGAATCCCACATTTTTTGTGGATGATGGCGTGAGCGGTGTAACCTATGACCGCCCCGGTTTTCAAGCGATGCTTGCGGAAATTGAAGCGGAACGAGTGGCTGTCTGTATCACCAAAGATCTATCCCGCCTGGGTAGAAATTCCGCTCTGACAGGACTTTACACCAATTTCACCTTTCCGCAGTACGGTGTCCGCTATATTGCCATCAATGACAATTTCGATACCATTGATCCCAACAGCACCGATAACGATTTTGCGGGTATCAAAAACTGGTGCAACGAGTTTTATGCGCGAGATACCAGCCGCAAAATCCGCGCTGTCAATAAGGCAAAGGGTGAACGCGGCGTTCCTTTGACAACCAATGTTCCCTACGGCTATTTGAAAGACCCGGACAATCCCCGACGCTGGAAGATCGACCCTGTTGCCGCCGATGTGGTGCGGCGTATTTTCTCCATGTGCATGGAGGGCAGAGGTCCAAAGCAGATTGCAAACCAACTGAAAGCGGACAAGGTTTTAACTCCTGCCAGTTATAAGGCATTGCAAGGCATCAAAAGCCCGAACAAAAAGCCGGAAGATCCGTATGATTGGAAAAGCAGTACCGTTGTGGCAATTCTGGAACGCCGGGAGTACACAGGCTGCACGGTGAACTTCAAGACTTACACCAATTCTATCTGGGATAAGAAGCAAAGGGATAATCCCATTGAAAAGCAGGCGATTTTCCCCAATGCCCACGAGCGCATTATTGACGATGATGTGTTTGAAAAGGTGCAGGAGATCCGCCAGCAGCGTCACCGGATGACCCGCACGGGAAGAAGCAGCATTTTCTCTGGACTTGTTTACTGTGCGGACTGCGGCTCCAAAATGTTGTACGGTTCATCCAACAACGGCGATCTCGATCAGGACTTCTTTGACTGCTCCCTGCACCGCAAAAGCAAAGAAAAGTGTAATGGTCATTTCATTCGCGTCAAAGTCTTGGAGCGGCTGGTTCTCAAGCACACTCAGGCGGTTATGGGGTATATCCTGCGGCACGAGGATTATTTCCGCACGATCATGGAAGAACAGCTCCGCGTGGAAAGCTGTGAGCAAATCCGCATCCGCAGAAAGCATCTGGAAAGCAACGAACGCCGTATTGCCGAGCTGAAAAGACTGTTCATCAAGATTTATGAGGACAACGCCAGCGGGCGGCTGACGGATGAACGCTATGATATGCTGAGCCAGACCTATGAAGCGGAGCAGAAGCAGTTGGAAGCGGAAGCGATCACCTTGCAGCAGGAGATTGAAGTACAGGAACGACAGAACGAAAACATTGAAAAGTTCATTCAGAAAGCTCACAAGTATGTCGGCATTGAAGAACTGGACGGCTATGCGCTGCGTGAGCTGGTGTCTGCCATCTATGTGGACGCACCGGACAAGTCCAGCGGCAAACGGGTACAGCACATCCATATCAGGTACGACGGGCTGGGCTTTATCCCTCTGAATGAGTTGATGAAAAAGGAAACGGCGTGACCGAAGTCACGCCGCCCCTTGAAAACACAAGGTTTTCGCCATTTTTTGATTTTACTGTTTTACAACCACCCGGTATTTGCAGGGACGGCTTTTTAAGTTAGCTTATTGCAAGGATCAAGCCTTGAACATGAGCAGCAGGAAGCCAGCGGCTACAGCGGAACCGATAACACCGGCTACATTGGGGCCCATGGCGTGCATCAGCAGGAAGTTGGTGGGGTTGTACTTGCGACCCTCGACCTGAGATACACGGGCAGCCATAGGAACGGCGGAAACGCCGGCAGAACCGATCAGAGGATTGATCTTGCCGCCGGTGAGCAGGCACAGCAGCTTGCCCAGCAGTACACCACCAGCGGTGGAGAAGCAGAAGGCAGCCAGACCCATTACGACGATACCAATGGTCTGCAGGGAAAGGAAGGTCTGACCATCGGCGGTAGCGCCAACGGTGGTACCCAGCATGATGGTAACGATGTTGCAGAGAGCGTTCTGCGCGGTGTCGGAAAGACGCTCAACGCAGCCGGCCTCACGGAACAGGTTACCCAGCATCAGGCAGCCGATCAGAGAAGCGGTATCGGGGATGAGCATGATAACAACGCAGGAAACAACAATGGGGAAGATGACCTTCTCCGCCTTGGAAACCTTGCGCAGCTGGCCCATCTTGATGACGCGCTCTTTCTTGGTGGTAAGAGCCTTCATGATGGGGGGCTGGATGAGCGGGATCAGAGCCATGTAGGAGTAGGCAGCTACTGCGATGGCAGAGAGCAGCTCGGGAGCCAGCTTATTGGTAACAAAGATAGCGGTAGGACCATCCGCGCCGCCGATGATACCGATGGAAGCAGCCTGAGCAGCAGTGAACAGGTGCTCGCCGCCGACGGTGATGGCATTGGCGAAGATGAAGGCAATGTAGATACCCAGCTGAGCGGCAGCGCCGAGCAGCAGGGAGATGGGGTTGGCCAGCAGCGGGCCAAAGTCGGTCATCGCGCCTACGCCCATGAAGATGAGGCAGGGGAAGATGGAAGACTTAACGCCGCGGTGGATGATACGCAGAACGCCGGAATCATACCAGTGAACATTGGCCAGCTGGGACTGGGCAGCAGCCAGTTCCGAGACAAGCGTTGGGTTGGTAGGATCGGCGGCCAGTGCGGCCGAAGCATTCTTTACCGCAAGGGTGGCGGCTTCGGTGGCATCGGTCATAATACCGGTATCAGGCAGGTTGGCCAGCATCATACCAAAAGCGATGGGCAGCAGCAGCAGCGGCTCAAAACCCTTTACAATGGCGCAGTACAGCAGCACAAAGGAAATGAGCAGCATGACGCCCTGCTGCCAGCTGAGATTAGCAAAGCCGGAGCGAGCAAAGGTCTCGCTGAGAATTCCTAAAAAGTCCATTTAGTATATCCTCCCTCTATCAAGAAAGAGTAGCAAGAACATCATCGGTGTTAACAGAAGTGCCCTTGGCAGCGACGGAAGCAACGGTACCATCGCAGGGAGCAACGATATCGTTTTCCATCTTCATAGCCTCCAGAATCAGAATGACATCGCCGGCCTTTACAGCGGTGCCAACAGGAGCGACCACATTAAGTACAGTGCCGGGCATGGGGGCGGTTACATTGGCGCCGCCGGCGGGAGCAGCCGCTACGGGAGCGGGGGCAGCAGCGGGGGCGGGAGCGGCTACAGGTGCGGGAGCAGGAGCAGCCTTGGGAGCGGGGGCAGCAGCAGGAGCGGCAGCCGCGGTGGTATTGGTGATCTTAGCAGTATTCTTCTCAACTTCTACTTCATAGTTCTTGCCGTTGAGAGTAACAACATACTTGGCCATTTGGTTTTTCCTCCTCTAAAAATTAGCAAGCTTTGATGGATTTGATGGTGACGGTATCCAGCGTAAAGCCGTTTTCGGTGGCGCACTTGGAAACCAGCTCAGCAGCCTCCTCAGGCTTCAGACCGCCCAGATTCTCAGGCAGCTCGATGGCGCGGATCGCACGGAAAGATAGCTCAGAGGGCTGAGCTCCCAGCTTATCAGCGGTGATCGCCATGACCATGGCAGCGGTGGGCTCATCCACGCCGCACAGGGCCAGAACAGGCTTCAGAACATTGTAGCCGGCAACGAGGGTACGCACGGCAGCCGCCGGTGCAGCAGCCTTTACGGGCGCAGCAGCGGGAGCGGCTTTGGCAGCGGGTGCCGCGTTACCTTTTTTTCCAGCAATGGAAGAGACGACCTTGCCCATCAGCATGATGATAAGAGCAAGAATGATCAGCTCCATGAATACGACCAGCATACCGATACCAGCCATAGTGAGCGACTCTCCAAAGGTCAGGTTGTAGCTGCCGCCGTTGGCTACGCGCTCAGTCAACATTTGTACTAACATCAGTCTTTACCTCCTTCTTGTGTTATTTTACCTCACGGATAGAAAAGTGAATTTCGTTATCATCCTCTTTGCGGTCACGCTTCTCAAAGTAAGCCTCCGCCTGCGCGGGGAACGCAATGTAGGAAAGAACATCCTCATCGCTGTGGGCACGCTCTCCCAGCTCCCGCTTGGCTTTCTCAAAGCCGGGCTCCAGCAGGTCGGCGTAGCGCTGGGTAATGGGTTTTTCGTCACCCAGCACCAGCTTCTGTACTTCGGGGTCTATCTTGCCCGGAGCGCGGCCATACTCGCCTTTGACATAGGCTTTGATCTCTTTGGAAACATTCTTATAGCGTCCGCCGGTCAGCACATTTACCGTGGCCTGAACACCGACCATCTGGCTCATGGGCGTAACGAGCGGAGGATAACCAAGATCTTTGCGTACCTTCGGGACTTCCAGCAAAACGGCATCCAGCTTGTCCAGCGCCTTCTGCGCGGTAAGCTGGGCCACCAGGTTGGAGAGCATACCGCCCGGCACCTGATAAATGAGGGCATCGGTGGCATTGCCCATGACCACGGGGTTCAAGAGGCCGTTGGCCAGGTACTTGGCCCGGATGGGCTTAAAGAAGTCATTGATCTTCTTTACCACATCATCCTTGACGGAGATCTCGTAGCCCATTTCACGCAGGGCGTAAACAAGGGTCTCCGTGGGGGGCTGGCTGGTGCCGCCGGAGAAGCAGGAAACAGCGGTATCGATAACATCGGCGCCGGCTTCCACAGCCTTCATCAGCGTCATGGGGCCCAGACCCGTGGTATTGTGGGTATGGATGACGATGGGAACCTTGATCTCTTTCTTGAGCGCGGTCACGAGGTCATAGGCCTCCTTCGGGCTCATAATGCCGGCCATATCCTTGACGCAGATGGATTGAACGCCCAGCGCCTCGATCTCCTTGGCCAGCTTCACATAGCTTTCCAGGTTATGAATGGGGCTGATGGTGTAGCAGATGCAGCCGGAGGCATGCGCGCCACACTTCAAGGTCTCATCCACGGCCACTTCAATATTGCGGATATCGTTGAGAGCATCAAAGATACGGATGATATCAATGCCGTTTTCCACCGACTTGCGGACGAACATGCGCACCACATCATCGGGGTAGTGCTTGTAGCCCAGCAGGTTCTGGCCGCGCAGCAGCATCTGCAGCGGGGTCTTGGGGCAGGCCTTCTTTATCTTGCGCAGCCGCTCCCAGGGATCTTCGTTGAGGTAGCGCAGGCAGCTATCAAAGGTGGCGCCGCCCCAGCACTCCAGCGAATAATACCCTGCGTTATCCAGCTCGCTCAGGATCGGCTCGAACTCATCGAATGCCATACGGGTGGCGATGAGCGACTGGTTGGCATCACGCAACACGGTCTCGGTGAACTTTACGGTTTTTTTCATGGCAATCCCTCCTGCGGTTTTGTATTCCATTTGATCTGATGCAAAACAGGAACGCTGCAGATGGCGGCATAACGGGAATGACCCGGCAGGGCCTATTATGCCCCCATTAAAACGCTTACCTTGGTATTATAGTACATTTTCGACCGAAAGTGCAATACCTTATCGATTTAATTTAGGGAATTTTTCATAGCAAAATTATCATAAGACTTTTCGGCGACAAATCGGCGGCTACTATTTTATTTATATTAACGAAATCTTAGTGCGCATGACAAAATTATAACAAAAACGGGAAGGATCGGCTCCTCCCCGTTTGTGAATTGTTTACATATCCCGGCTGGCCACAAAGTTGATGCCCGTCCCGCCGATATCGGCTAGGATGACCTGTCCGCAGGCCACCGGAGCGGTCACTTCCACCGTATCCAGCATCCGCACGGCATCCCGCACCAGAGAACGGGGCAGGGCGCCGTCGGTTTTTACCGGCAGGCGGGGGTGAATGCCCCCAGTGATCCTGACCGTGGAGGTGACCACCCGGGTGGGGTTGGTCATCTCCGCCACGCCGTACTGCTGTCCGCGTGGACAGCCGAAGCCGGTGATCTGCCAGCCTTCGGCCGTCTGTTCGGCGGTCAGGTGGCAGCCCTTGGGGCACACGATGCAGATAAGCTCCTGTTTCATAGGTCAGCCTCCTCCTTTGCTATCACAGAGATGGTGACGCTCCCCACGGCTTTTTCCAGCAGGGGGCGGGGCAGCGCGATCTTCTCCATCTCGCCGGGGGCCATGTGCTCCCGCGGGAAGCGGCAAAGCAGCGCGCCGGCCTCATCGGTCACGGTGATGACACGATCCCGGTAGACATTATTCACCCGGAAAAATACTTCGCACAGCTTATCCACACCCTCTACCCGGATGTGCTGGGGCACGGTATAGTTGACGGCATTGCCGTTTTTCAGCTCGATGCACCGGCCGCCGATCTCTTCGCCCAGGGCGTAGCGGGCCGCGGCGGCTCCGGCCTTTTCACTTTCGGCCGAAACGAAATCCACCAGGTCATGCACATGCACCACATTGCCGCAGGCAAAGATACCCGGCGCCATGGTCTCCATGTTCTCGTAAACGACGGCGCCGTTGGTGCGGTGATCCATGGGGATGCCGGCGCCGCGGGTCAGCTCATTTTCCGGGATAAGCCCGACTGAAAGCAGCACGGTATCGCAGTCAAAGGTCTGCTCGGTGCCGGGAATGGGCCGGCGGGCCTCATCCACCCGGCTGATGACCACCTGCTCGACACGCTCCCGGCCCTTGATATCTGTAATAGTGTGGGAAAGATACAGGGGGATATTGTAGTCATTCAGGCACTGGACGATATTGCGGTTCAACCCGTTGGAATAGGGGCAGAGCTCCACGCAGGCCAGCACCTTGGCGCCCTCCAGCGTCATGCGGCGCGCCATGATAAGACCGATATCGCCGGAGCCGAGAATGACCACCCGGCGGCCGACCATATAGCCTTCCATATTGACATAGCGCTGTGCCGCGCCTGCGGTAAAAATACCGGCAGGCCGGTCGCCCGGAATGGCAATGGCTCCGCGGGTGCGCTCCCGGCAGCCCATGGCCAGCACCACAGCCCCGGCCTTCAGCTCCTGGTAGCCATCCACGGTATTGATGCAGCAGACCCGGCGGTCGGCGGTGATCTCCACCACCATGGTATCCAGCATCACTTCCGCCTTGGTTTGCCGCAGCAGCTGAATAAAACGCCCGGCGTATTCGGGACCGGTCAGCTCCTCCTTAAAGCGGTGCAGGCCAAACCCATTGTGGATACACTGATTGAGGATGCCGCCCAGCTCTTTGTCCCGCTCGATGACCAGGACTTTCTTGGCGCCCTTTTCGCAGGCGGCGCAGGCGGCAGCCAAGCCGGCGGGTCCGCCGCCGATGACAATGACATCGTATTTTTTCATTGGGCGTCGCCTCCTTTTTCGGCTTTGGAGCCGGTCTTGGTCTCGCCGCACAGCAGCCAGCTGCCTTCCTCATCCATCAGCACCTGCTCTTTGGGGAGGCCCAGCTCCCGGGCAATGATCTCGTGCACACGCGGCCCGCAGAAGCCGCCCTGACAGCGGCCCATGCCGGCATTGCAGCGGCGCTTGATGGCATCGATAGAGGTGGGAACGATGGGCCGGTGCAGCGCCTCCACGATCTCCCCTTCGGTAACAGTCTCGCACCGGCAGATGACCCGGCCGTACAGAGGATTTTCCTTAATGAGAGCAGCCTTTTCCTTGGGGGAAAGGTGCCGGAACACTGTGCGCTTGCGGGTATCGGTAAAGTGCTCTTTTTCTACAGTTTCCAGGCCGCAGCCACGCAGCAGCTCCACCGCCTTTTCCGCTATGGCAGGCGCGGCGGAAAGTCCCGGGGAACGGATCCCGGCCAGATTGATAAAGCCAGGCGCCTGTTTGGATTCCTCTATAATAAAATCCTCCTGCTGGGTATAGCAGCGTACCCCGGAAAAATTGCGGATGCTCTCCCGGTAATTGAGATCCGGCACGCTGCGGGCAGCCGCGGTGCGCACCTCCTCCAGCCCAAAGGCGGTATTGGCCACGCTTTCCACATCCTCCACAGCATCGGCGCTGGGCCCGACGATCAGATTGCCGTGAACGGTGGGGGAGACTAGTACGCCCTTGCCCCTTTCATTGGGACATTGGAAAATGACATGCTCCACCACATGTCCCTGCGATTTATCCATTATATAATATTCGCCCCGTACGCCCTGCACGGTAAAGCCGGCGCCGCCCGCCATCTCGTGCACCTTATCGCAGTGCAGCCCGGCGGCATTTATAATATAGCGTGCCTCAAAATTCCCCTTGGGGGTATGCAGGCGGTAGCCCTCCCCGGCGCGGTCTATGCCGGTAACGGGGGCGGAAAGCCGCAGCTCGCAGCCGTTCACCACGGCGGTCTCGGCCAGCGCCAGCGCGTATTCCCACGGGCTTACGATGGCGGCGGTGGGGGCGTACAGCGCGGCGGTCACTTTGTCGCTCACATTTGGCTCCAATGCGTGCACTTCATCAGCGGTCAGCAGCTCAATGCCGGGCACACCATTGGCAAGGCCCTGCTGGTACAGCTTCTCCAGGTGGCGCTCGTCCTCCTCACCAAAGGCCAGCACCAGCGAGCCGATCTCCTCCCGCTCCACATCCAGCTTTTCACACAACTCCTTGGCCAGCGCCACGCCGCGCACATTGGTCTCAGCCATCAGGGTGCCGGGGGTGGGGTCATATCCCGCGTGCAGAATAGCGCTGTTGGCTTTGGTGGTCACATTGGCCACATCGTTTTTGGCCTCCAGCACCAGCACGCGGCAGTTGTACCGGCTCAGTTCGTAGGCAGCAGCGGCGCCCACTATCCCGCAGCCGATGACAGCAACATCATACATCATTGGTTCCTCCTTTTTAATGAAAGAAACAGATTGTTAAAACCACCACAAATATACCATTATAAAGGGGGCTTTTCAATAGCAAAAAAAGAAAAGAAAACCGTAAAAAAGTGATTGACACCGGCTTTTCGCTGTGGTATGATATAAAAGCTGTCGGGTAAGACAGCAAGCCGCACCTTGAAAATTGAACAGCATTCACTTGAAATTGATTGAAAAGTCAATGGAGAGTCCTTGTAAATTCTTAAGAGAATGTACTCTTAAAAACACAAGTAATAACGCAAGCGAGAGCTTGGGTTATGGATTAAACGATCATAATTACCTTAATAGGTAGTGTGAATACTATTTATTAAGAGTTTGATCCTGGCTCAGGACGAACGCTGGCGGCGCGCCT
>OJPW01000647.1_pt1 | contig 26640 bp, 24 predicted proteins | sample 1598571 | NCBI WGS metagenome assembly OJPW01 (sample SAMN03922493, study PRJEB24848) | human gut metagenome | isolation source: stool sample | host: Homo sapiens | place: Germany | collected 2011-05
ATCTTCTCATGGGTGTGCCGGAAGGAATCCGGGTCGAACATGGTGCCGGTCTTGGGCGACACGAACAGGTAGGGACTGTGTGGGTGCTTTGCGTGTTCCTCCACCAGCAGCTCCACCGCCCGCTGCGGGATGGCCAGTCTGCGGACGGAGTTAGGCGTCTTGGGCTGGCTGACCACCAGTTCACCATTGATACGGTTTACCTGCTTGCTGACAGAGATGGTCATATTCTCCACGTCCAAGTCCGTCCACAGCAGGGCGAGGAGCTCGCCCCGGCGCAGACCGGTGGTCAGCTCCAGATAGAAGGCTGCCAGCAGCCCGCGCCGCTCCGCTTCGGCCAGATACGGGCCAATCTTGTCCTCCGGCAGTATCTTCATCTCTCGCTTTTCCAGCTTCGGCAGGCGGCAGCCCTTGGCGGGATTGGCCAGGATCAGCCGCTCCGCCACCGCCTGCTCCAGACAGTTGTTCAGCAGCGTGTGGATGCCCCGTACCACGCGAGTGCTGAGACCCTTATCTTTCAGCTTGATGTGGGTATACCGTTGGATGCGGCCGGATTTTAGCAGGTCATTGTAGAACTTTTGGATCTGGATGGTGGTCAGTTTCTCCAGCGGCGTGTTACCCAGCTCCGGGACGATGTGGTTGTCGATGTAGTTGAGGTAGTAGTCCTTGGTTTTCTCCCGCAGGCGTGGCTCGGCGTAGACCTCGTACCACAGCTTGATCCAGGCGCCCAGCGTGTACGATTTTGCACGGCTCATGTCCAGTTTTTCAGCCTCCGCGATGGCCTGCTTGAGCTTTTTCTTGGCTTCGGATTGGGTTTTAGCGAGGACGCTTTTGTGAATAGGTTTGCCGGTGGTGGGATCGCAGCCGGCGGTGTAGCGACCCTCCCAGCGGCCGTCCTTCCGCTTGCGGATGCTGCCCTCACCGTTTGCACGTTTCTTCTTTGCCATACTCAATGCACCCTCCAACTTTCATCCTGTTGCCGCATTGCCGCTCCCGGCCTCCATTCGGGGCCGCCAGCGGCGCGGCTGCCACTCCTTTTTGCTCGCTTCATCCGCCACCGGCGGCGCTCGCAAACGTCCCCCTCTCCATTTGCACGTTTCTTCGGCATGGTATCAACTCCTTTTCTTGGTAGCCAACATACATACCACAAGCCGACCTTAATAGCTATCGGAGATGGGCAGAGTAATGTATATCACAGCATTTTAACTGAGAGCAGCAACCAGAGCGCAGGTATTCAACTTGCGGATTATCACCGCCTGTCTCTCGACGAGCTGTGCCGCCGCACGGAGGCGCTCGCCCGTAGGGAGCTTTCCCTGTCCTGATACCGGCAGGCGTTTGAAAAAGATCCAATATGGCGCAGGGGCACCACCCGGTGGGTGGTGCCCCTGCGCCATATGTTAAAGGAGTCCATGAAAAAGGCTTTTTTTCTTCCGTTCGGTGTCGTAGACGCAGCCCCGGTCAAAGCCCAGCAGCTTTTTCCGGAAACCCTGGCCGATCTGGTCAAAGGAGGACACGCTGTACACCTGGCGGGGATGTCGCTCCGCCCAGAGGCGGCACAGTGCGGCAGCCAGTTCCGGTGCCGCGCCGTCCATATCCAGCAGCATGGGCGTCACATAGAGCGTGAGCACCATCCGCAGCGGCAGCGTATCGCCCCGGCGTCCGCCGGTACGCTCCACCGCATCCAGCAGCGCCGCCGCCAGCTGCTCCGGCGGCGTTTCCGCCAGTGCACAGGCGTAGGCCGCCGCATACCGCTCCTTGTAATCGCAAAAGGCGTCCGGGTACGACTCCGCCGTAAAGCGGCGGAGCCACGGCTCCGTCTCCCGCAGGGACGCCGACAGGGTCTGTGTATCGTATGACATGACGGCACCGTCCTTTCTCAGATCAGATGCAGGTGTGCCATGGCCCGGTAGATACCGTCCTCCCGCAGCGGGGAGGTGACATACTCCGCTGCCGCAGCCACCTCCGCCGGGGCGTTCCCCATGGCGATGGGGTGTCCCACGCACCGCAGCATGGACAGGTCGTTGGTGCTGTCGCCAATGGCGCAGCAGTCCTCCAGCGGCGTATGCAGCAGCTGGGCCAGCTTCCGGCAGCCGGCGCCCTTGCTGTGGCCCCGCTTCGGCAGCTCATACATCCGCCGTCCCTGGTCGATGATCTCGCAGTAGGGCCGGATGAAGGCCAGAAACTCCTGCAGGCGGCTGTCCGGCGTGTAGGAGATGCTCAGCTTGTCGCAGCGGAAACGCTCGTCTGTCAGCGGGGACACGACGACCTCGCCGTTGCGGCGCAGCCTGTCCACCGCGATCTGCAGATTCGGCGCCAGCGGCGGGAAGGAGTTCTCCAGCCAGAAGCCCTCCTCCGACTCGAAATACATCCCCAGACGGCAGGCATGGCCCGTCCGGGCGATAAGACGGCTGGTCTCGCGGTCAAAGCCGTCGCGCAGCAGGGTCTTTCCCTGAAAGATCAGGTGCTGCCCGCAGCTGCACACATAGCCGTCGAAGTCCAGCGCATCCAGCGCAGGGTCCCTGTCCCGGAAGGGGCGGCCGGTGTTTACCACGCAATAGTGCCCGTTCTCCCGCAGCCGCCGGATGGCCAGCGCCGCGGAGGGCGGTATGTTGCCGTCCTCGTCCACCAGCGTACCGTCCAGATCGAAAAACACGATGCTCATGGTTTTCCCTTCTTATGACAGCAGAAGCTCGATCAGCTCCTCGTTCTTCAGCCCACTGAAATAGCGGCCCGCATCCTCCTGCGCCAGCGCCTCCCGGAGGTTCTGCTCCTCCAGCCGCACGCCCACCAGCTTTTCCGCCAGCACCTCCGGCTCCACCACGCTGAAAAAGTCGCCGGTGAACGCGATGTGCTCGATGACGCCGTGGTCGGTGGACAGATGCGCCTCCACGCCGCCGCAGGCGGGAAATCTCTTTTTCCTGGTCATCTCGCATTCCCGGGACTGGCCGTAGTTCCACTCCCATGTGGCGTAGCGCTGCTCCCGCAGCCGGGCGATCTGTGCCTTGTCCTCCTCGGTAAAGACATACTCCTCGCCAGGCTGCTGCGCCAGGATATTCTCCAGCAGCACGCGGCGGAACTCCTCCAGCTCCACGGGATGGGGCATGTGCTGGCGCACGGTGGTGACGCGGCTCCGGACGGAGGCCACGCCCTTGGCGGCGATCTTCTCCTGATCCACATGGAGGGCCTGCGCCACCCGGTTCAGATCGGAATCGAACATGATGGTGCCGTGGTGCATCACACGGCCCTCCCGCAGATACTGGGAGTTGCCGGAAAATTTCTGCCCGTCGATGGTCATGTCGTTCCGCCCGTTGACCTCGGCAGTGACGCCCAGCGCCGCCAGCGCGGCTACCACCGGCTGGCAGAACAGCTGGAAATTGATGGCGTCCATATCGCCGGCATCGGCGATGAACGTAAAGTTCAGGTTTCCCATGTCGTGGTATACCGCGCCGCCGCCGGACAGCCGCCGCACCACCCGCACGCCGTTCTCCCGGACGAATTGCTGGTTGATCTCGGCGGCGGTGTTCTGGTGCTTGCCGATGATGATGGCGTTGTCGTTCTGCCACAGCATGAAATAGGTGCGGTCCCGGGGCAGCGCGTCGAACACATACTGCTCCGCCGCCAGATTCCACGCGGGATCGGTGGTATAGAGGTTCAGATAGGACAATTTCGGCTGGTTCATAGTGATTCTCCTTATGTCAGTAGTCAGACCGGCCCGGTGGAGCCGCGTATCACCAGTGTTGGCTGGCATTGTACCTGAAAGCGTGCGATCCCCGCCCATATCTGCTCCTCGGTGGACAGGTCCGTCCGGTTCAGGAGCGTGGTCAGGGCGGCCCGCGCCACCACATCCGGGTGATATTCGATGGTGGTCAGAGAGACACGCTCCATCTGAGAAAACAGGATGTCATCCGACCCGATGACGGACAGGTCCTCCGGCACGCGGCAGCCCTGCCGGGCCAGCGCGTCGATGGCGCCGTAGGCCATCAGGTCATTGACACAGATCAGTCCGGTAATGCCCTTCTCCGCGATCTGCGGGTCCTGGGCCAGATCGTAGCCCGTCTGATAGTGGTAGCTTCTCTCGTTCAGCATGCTGCTCCAGCTGTCCGCGTGGGTCAGGATCAGCGGGGGCTGCTGGTCGCCGTTCTTCCGGATCTCCGCCAGAATACCGGCCAGCCGGGTGGCGCCGGCCGTGGTGTTCCGGTCCGAGGCGTGGGACAGCACGGCGATCCGCCGGTGCCCCATGGAGATCAGGTGATCGGCGGCAATGGCGCCCGCCTCGAAGTGGTTCATCTCCACGATATCCCCATGCACCCGGCTGGACTTATCGCAGATGGTCACGATGGGGATCTGCGCATTGGCCTTTTCATAGGCCTCCGTACCGTCCGCCGGATACAGGAAGATCACGCCCAGATAGTGCTGCCGGATGGCCATATCCAGCGCGTCCGCCTCCAGCTCCGGGTGGTGGTAGGTGCTCACCGCGGTGATGCGGATGCCCTGGGCGATGGCGGCCCGGTCCAGGCTCTGCAGCATCTCGGCGTAGTAGGGGTTCGTGACCTGCACGGTGATGGCCAGGATGTGGCGGCTCCGCGCCGTCCGTCCGGCCCGTTTCCGCATCTGGTAGTTGGCGGACTTGGCCGCCTCCAGAACGCGCTGCACCGTCTCCTCCGGAAAGGCGTCATACCGCTGGTTCAGGATCATGGACACCGCCGACTGGGACACGCCGGCCATCTCCGCGATATCCCGCATGGTCACTCGTTTTCCGCTCACGCTTTCTGCTCCCGCCCTTCGTATTGGACTGCTCAATTATTACTAAACAGTATACATCAGCCCGGCGGCAAATGGAAGATGTGATTTTGGCCAAAAACCCACCGGTTTGTCTGGTAACTTTGCCAGTTCCCGCGCTGTCCTCCACATTTTACACAAAGATAGTCCGATTATGCTTGACATTTTTCAGGTGGGTGATATAGTAAAAGAGGAAATATTCCTTAAAATATTACTAATTTTGGAGGGTCACATACAATGGAAACGTTTGACATTCTCGTGATCGGCGGCGGCCCCGGCGGCTACTCTCTGGCTATCGCGGCGGCCCGCAAGGGCCTGAAGGTGGCGCTCTTTGAAAAGGAGCACCTAGGCGGCACCTGCCTGAACATCGGCTGCATCCCCACCAAGTATCTGGTGGACAAGGCCAACACCCTGGAGAAGCTCCGCGGTCTGGTGAAGAAGGAGATCTTTATGGAGGCCGGCAGTCTCAACTACCAGCAGGTCCAGAAGGGCAAGAGCGACGTTACCGCCAAGCTGGTGGGCGGCGTCAGCTTCCTGCTGAAGAAAAGCGGCGTCACGGTGATCACCGGAGAGGCCGTTCTGAAGGCCGACCGCGTGGTGGAATGCGGCGGCCAGCAGTACAGCGGCAAAAACGTGGTCATCGCCACCGGCAGCGTGCCGATGATGATCCCCGTCCCCGGGTACGAGTACTGCATCGACTCCACCGGCGCGCTGGCGCTGCCCACGCTGCCCGCCAGCATGGTGGTCATGGGCGGCGGCGTCATCGGCCTGGAGCTGGCCTGCGCCTTCGCGGCCTACGGCACGCAGATCACCGTGGTGGAGATGATGCCCGAGCTGCTGCCCCGCGAACAGAAGGAGGCCGTGCGCATCCTGACAAGGGAGATGAAGAAGCTGGGCATCGTGCTGAAGACCGGCGCGAAAATGCTGCGCATCGAGAAGAACGGCCAGCTGCTGCGCGCGGTCTATGAGATCGGCGGCGCCGAGGAGTCCGTGGACTGCGAGCAGGTCCTGATGGCCGCCGGGCGCAGGACCAACCTCACCGGCATCGACGCGCAGGCGCTGGGCCTGGCGCTGGATCAGAAGCACTGCATCGTGGTGGATGACCACCTGCGCACCAATCTGCCCGGCGTTTACGCCATCGGCGACGTGGTGGGCGGCTATCAGCTGGCCCACGCCGCCTATGCCGAGGGCGAGGCCGCGCTGGCCGATATTCTGGGCGAGGACAAGCCCTACGGCACCATGCCGGTGCCCGTCTGCACCTACACGCTGCCGGTGCTGGCCTCTGTGGGTCTGACCACCGAGGCCGCCGCACAGGCCGGGTACGAGCCGGTGATGGGCTCCTTTGATTACAGCGCCAACGGCATGGCGCTGGCAGAGGGCGCCGTGGGCCGCGTGTTCGTGGTGGCCGATAAGGCGACCACAAAGACGCTGGGCGTCACCATCGTGGGTGAAAATTCCTCTGAGATGATCGCCTTCGCCGTAGCCGCCGTGGCGGAGGGCTGGACCACCGACCAGTGGGAAAAGACCATCGTGGCCCATCCGTCCCTGTGCGAGATGGTCCGCGAGGCGGCGCTGGCCGCGTTCGGACGCTCCGTCCACTCCGCCTGATCCCGACTTCCAAGGCAGGCCCGCCCGCAAACGGGCGGGCCTGCGGATCTGTCCCACCGTTCCGGAAAGGAGATGTTTTTCGTGGTCTGCTCCGTTTGCCATACAGCCAATGCCGGCGTATATGTCACCATCGGCTCCGTGCGGTTTTTGCTGGATGCCCTGCCGCGCCACGCGGTCAACGGCTTCGCGGCGCTGACGCCCCAGCAGGCGGAGGAGCTGCTGGACACGGTCTTTCCGCCCGACCTGCTGCTGGTGACCCACTGCCACCCGGATCACTACTCTGACACCTTTACCGCCATGGCCGCGGACCGCTTTCCGGAGATGGAGGTGATCCGCCCGTGGAAGGAGCTGTCCGGCACCCGGCTGCTGCGGGAGGCGTACAGCGTGCAGTGGTTCCCGCTGCACCACGCCCATCAGGAGTCCGCCCCTCAGGTGCAGAACTACGGATACCTGATCGAAGCGGAGGGCCGCCGCATTTTCTGCCCCGGCGATGCCGACCCCCGTTTCCCGGAGGTCTTTGCGCTGGTGGACGGTCTGCGCCCGGATGTGGCCATTCTCAACTTCCCGTGGGTCACGCTGTCCAGCGCCCGCAAGGCGCTGAACGCCATGGCGCCGCGCTGCACGGTGCTGACGCACCTGCCCCCCGCCAGCAACGACCCACTGGGCTTCCATCGCGCGGTGGAGCACGCCATGCAGGGTCTGCCCAACACCGTTGTGCTGGACCGGTTCCTGCAGACGGTCACGTTCGACGTGTGAGGCCGGACGTACAAAGAAAAAAAGATGACGGCCCAAGGCCGTCATCTTTTTTTCTTTGTACGCTTACTTGATGCCGCTTATCAGCATGTCCACGCTGTCCTTCCAGCCCTTGTACAGCTCCTCCGCCTGCTGCGCAGGCATGGCGCGCACATACTCCGCGTTGGTCTGGCGCAGTGCCGCGATCTCGTCGTAGCTCTTGTAGAAGCCGGTAGCCAGTCCGCCCGCGAAGGCGGAGCCAAGGGCGGAGAGCTCCTCCACCTTGTTCCGCACGATGCGGGTGTTCAGGATATCCGCCGTGAACTGCATCAGGAATTTGTTGTTGGTCGGCCCGCCGTCCACCCGCAGCTCGCCGAGGGTGAAGTCCGCGTCCGCCATCATGGGTTCGATAATGTCGCGCATCTGGTAGGTGATGGACTCCACACCGGCGCGCACGATATGGCGCTTGTCGGTGAAGCGGTTCATGCCGCAGATCATGGCGCGGGCGTTGCTCTGCCAGTAGGGTGCGCCCAGCCCGGTAAAGGCCGGCACCAGGTATACGCCCTGCGTGGAATCCACCATTTCAGCAAACTCGCCGGACTGGGCGCTGCTGTCGATCAACTCCATCTGGTCTTTCAGCCAGCGGATGGTATCGCCCATGCACACGATGGTGCCCTCGAACACATAGGACACCTTGTGGTCCAGGCCCCACGCGATGGAGGTGTTGAGGCGGCTGGCGGAGCGCATGGGTTTGTCGCCGATGTTGACCATCAGGGAGCCGCCGGTGCCGAAGGAGCACTTGCCCATGCCGCGCTCCCAGCACATCTGTGCGAACAGCGCGCCGTGGGAATCGCCCATATCGCCCGCCACCGGGATCGGCTCGTCAAAAATGCCGTCCACCGTGGTGTAGCCGTAGATCTCGTCGGAGAAGTGGACCTCCGGCATCTGCACATCCTGCAGGCCGAATATCTTCAGCAGCTTTTCGTCCCACTTCAGCTCACGAATGTTGAACAGCTGCGTGCGGGAGGCGTTGGAATAGTCGGTGACGTGCCTGCCCGTGAGGTTCCAGATCACCCAGCTGTCCATGGTGCCGAACATCAGCCCCGTCTGCGCAGGCGTGTTCTCCTTGATCCAGCAGGCCTTCGCCGCGGAAAAATAGGGGGACAGCTGCAGGCCGGTGGCCTCGGTGATGTAATCGCTGTGCTGCTGGATCTCCGGCCGGCGGACGATGTAGTCCGCACGGGAGCACTGCCACACGATGGCGTTGTACACCGGGCCGCCCTCGGCGGTCCACATCATGGTGGTCTCCCGCTGGTTGGTCACGGCGATGAAGGCGATGTCGCGTTTGGCAACGCCGGACTTCTCAATGACCTGGCGGATCGCCTCCACGATATTGTGCCAGATCTCCGTGGGGTCATGCTCCACCCAGCCCTGCCGGGGAGAGATCTGCTTGTGCATCACATCGCAGCGCTCCACCACATTGGAGCGGCGGTCGAACAGGATCGCCTTGGTCGTGGTGGTGCTTTGGTCAATGGCAAGAATGTATTCTCCCATCATCAATGCCTCCTATCCCGTTTTCAGGCCAGGCTCTCCAGCCGGGCGGCCAGAGCCGTCATAAACTTGGCGGCGGTAGCGCCGTCGATCATCCGGTGGTCGGAGGAGATGGCCATGCGCATGGTCTTGCCGATCACGATCTGGCCATTCTTCACCACGGGCTTTTCGGACATCTTGGACACCGCCAGGATCGCGCCCTCCGGCGAAGAAACGATGGCGTTGAAGAAGTCCACATTAAAGATACCCAGATTGCTGATGGTAAATACGCCGCCGGTCATCTGCTCCATGGTATACAGGCCCTTGGCGGAGCCGGCCTTGATCTCCTCCATGCCGGCGTGTACCTCCTCCAGGCTCTTTTTGTCCACATCGCGGATGACGGGGACCAGCAGGCCGCGGGGCGTATCCACCGCGATGCCGATATGGATATCCTCGTGAATGACCAGATGGTCCTCCGCCCAGCTGGAGCGGATCACAGGGAAGTCGGCCAGCGTATCCGCCACGGCCTTGGCCAGAATGGTGGTGTAGGAGGGCTTGAAGCCCAGCGACTTGCGGTAGGCGATCATCGGCTCGCAGTCGATCTCCGTCTCCACGGCGAACTGGGGGATCTGCCAGCTGCGGACCATCTGCTTGCCCATGGCCTTGCCCACAGGCGTCAATTTCTTCTCAATATCAGCCATCGACTTCCACCCACGCGATCGTCTTGGTGATCTCCACTGTGTCGCCCTCCTGTGCCACGATCTCGCACAGTGTTCCGTTGACGGTGGACTCCACATCCGTAACTGCCTTATCCGTTTCGATCTTGCACAGCACGTCGCCCTCGGCCACGTGGTCGCCGACCTTCTTCTCCCAGGACTCGATGGTGCCTTCCTCCATGTCCAGGCCGATCTTGGGCATTACGATCTCTTTCTTCATCATTACATTCTCCTTTCGGACAGTTTGTAAGGGGTCTGTTATTGCAGGCACGCCTTGACGGCGGCAATGACCTTATCGCTGTTGGGCAGGTACGCCTTCTCCAGCACAGGGGAGAAGGGCACGGGCACGTTGGGGGCGCCGATGCGCTGGATAGGTGCCTTCAGCGTCTTGAAGCAGGCGTTCTGGACCGTGGCGGCCACCTCGGCGCCGAAGCCGGCGCAGAGATTCGCCTCCTGCACCACCACCAGGCGTCCGGTCTTGTTGACGGACTTGATGACCGTATCCGCGTCAAAGGGACGGATGGAACGCAGATCCACCACCTCAGCACTGATACCCTCCTTCTCCAGCTCCTCGGCGGCCTTCAGGGCCTCCTTCACCATGGCGGAGTAGGCCACGATGGTCACATCGGTGCCCTCGTGCTTGATGTCGCAGGTGTAATCGCACTCATAGGGCTCCTCGGGCACGTCGCACTTCAGCTTGTACAGCGCCTTATGCTCGATGAAGATCACCGGATTGTTGTCACGGATGGCGTGGAGCAGCAGGCCCTTGGCGTCATAGGCATTGGACGGCATCACCACCCGGATGCCGGGCACCTGCGCCAGAATGCCCTCCAGGGACTGGGAGTGCTGGGCGCCGTTACCCAGGCCGGCGCCGCACTGGGTGCGGACCACCAGCGGCATTTCCACGGTGCCGCCGTACATGTACCGGATCTTGGCCATCTGGTTGAGGATCTGGTCGAAGCACACGCCGATAAAGTCGATATAGGACAGCTCGAACACGGGCCGCAGGCCGGTCAGCGCGGAGCCGATGCCCATGCCGACGATGGCGGATTCGGAGATGGGCGTGTCAAACACCCGCTTCTTGCCGAAATGCTCATACAGGTCATAGGAGCAGCGCAGCTGGCCGCCGTATACGGCGATATCCTCGCCAAAGGTGATGATGCTGTCATCACTGTTCATCGCGGTATGCAGAGCCTCGTTGATGGCCTGCCGCATCGTCATTTTCTTCATAAACAACACCTGACTTTCTTACTGCGCGGGGGAAACGAAGGGCTTCCACTCGATGTTCTTCATGTTGGGGGAGTACAGATCATTCTCCAGATCGTCCACCAGCGGCTCGGGATCCTTTTTGGCCTCCTCGCAGGCGTCCAGCACGATCTGCTTCTGCCGCTGCCAGATGGCGTCCAGTTCCTCCTGCGCCATGCCGTACTGCTCACGCAGCACCTTCTGCGCCGCCAGGATGGGGCACTTCTCTGCCCAGCTGGCTACCTCCTCGCGGGTGCGGTAGTTCTCGTTGTCGCCGAAATAGTGACCGGCCATGCGGTAGGTCTTGGCCTCCACCAGAACGGGGCCGCCGTGCTGACGGACGTGATCCACGATCTCGCCCATCTTGTTGTAGACCTCCACCACGTTGTTGCCGTCCAGAATATAACCGGGGATGCCGTAGCCCACGGCGCGGTCCGCGATGTTCTCGCAGCCGGTGGACTCCTTGACATTCAGGGAGATGGCGTACTGGTTGTTCTCGCACAGGAAGATCACCGGCAGGTGATTGACGGCCGCCATATTGATGGACTCGTGGAACGTGCCCTCGTTGGAGGCGCCGTCGCCGAAGAACACCACGGTGATGGAATCCTTGTTCAGGTATTTCTGGGCCAGCGCGGCGCCAATGGCGATGGGGATGCCGCCGCCCACGATGCCGTTGGCGCCCAGCATGCCCACATCCATATCCGCGATATGCATGGAGCCGCCCTTGCCCTTGCAGTAGCCGGTCTCACGGGCCATCAGCTCGGCGAACATACGGCGCAGATCGGCGCCCTTGGCGATGCAGTGGCCGTGGCCGCGGTGGTTGGAAACGATGTAGTCGTTGTTGGTCAGGTGGGCGCAGACACCCACGCCGATGGCCTCCTCACCGTTGTAGGTGTGGATCGCCGCGCGGGTCAGGTTCATCTTGGCCAGCTCGATGGCCTCCTTCTCAAATTCGCGGATGGTGGTCATCCGGGAATACAGATCCAGCAGGACTTCTTGGTTCAACTCTTTCATGTTTGTCTTATGCCTCCGATATTTCTTGCCGTTAGGCGGTAATGACGTTTACTTGTTGCGCAGGGACTTCGTCCTGCCCATGGTGCGCAGAGAGTCGATGACCACGGCCAGCAGCACCACGCTGCCGATCATGACCTGCTCCCAGTACTGGGAGATGTTCAGCATGACGATGGCGTTGGACAGCAGCTGCATCAGCAGTGTGCCCACCAGCGTACCCACCACGGTGCCGACGCCGCCGGCCATGGAGGTGCCGCCGATCACGGCTGCGGTGATGGAGTTCATGACCCACGTCTCGCCGATGGTGGGCTGGCCGGAGTTGTAGCGGCAGGCCACCATGATGCCCGCAAAGGCGGCGAAAGCGCCGGACAGCAGATACACGAGGCGGGTGCGGGACTCCACATTGATGCCCACCAGACGGGATGCCGCGGCGTTGCCGCCGATGGCGAACAGCTCACGGCCGAAGGGCGTACACTTCAGGATGTAGGCCAGGATCGCCACAAAGACGATGAAAATGACTGTGGGTACGGGGATGGGGCCCAGCATGCCCTGGCCGATGGTCAGCACCTTGCCGGTGATGCCGGAGATGGTGTAGCCCTCGGAGATGACCAGCACGAAGCCGTAGCCGATGTTGCTGGCAGCCAGCGTCACGATGAAGGGATGGAGCTTCAGCTTGGTGATGAACAGGCCGTTGATGTAGCCCATGAGCGCGCCGGCGATCACGCAGATCACCACCGCCAGCAGGGGATGCATGCCGGTCTTGGTCATGCACAATGCAAAGAGGATGCCGCTCAGGCAGGCCGTGGAGCCGATGGACAGGTCGATACCGCCGATGATCAGCACCAGCGTCTGGCCCAGCGCCGCCACGCCGAAGAAGGACATCTGCTTGAAGATGACGCCCACGTTATACGCGGTCAGGAAGTTCGGTGTGGCAAAAGAGAGGATCGCGCCGAACAGAGCGATAAAGAGAAGCAGGAACAAAATCGTGGATGCGTTCTGCCCCAAAGAGAACTTTTTCTTTTCGATCAAATTTTCCATATCCATTTCTCCTATTCCTTGGATTCAGACAATGCGATGTTCAGGATCTCCTCCGGCGTGATGTTCTCGGCGGACACCACAGCCTTCTGCCGGCCCTCGTGCATGATGAGGATGCGGTTGCAGATGTTGATGAGCTCCTCCATCTCGGAGGAGACGGCCAGCACCGTCATGCCCTCGTCGGCACACTTGCGCAGCAGCTTGTGGATCTCGTCCTTGGCCACCACGTCAATGCCGCGGGTGGGCTCGTCGATGATCAGCAGCCTGCATCCGGCCGCCAGCCAGCGGGCGATGATGACCTTTTGCTGGTTGCCGCCGGAGAGCTTCGTCAGCAGCCCCTCGGGGGAGGCCATCTTGACCTTCACCTGGCCGCCGAACTCCGCCACGGCGTCACACTCCTGTTTCCGGTCGATGTTGGGGAAGTGGAACAACCTGTCCCAGATGGCCGCGGAGAGGTTCTCGCGGATGGTGATGGTGGGCAGGATGCTGAACTTCCGCCGTTCCTCCGGCACAAAGCCGATGCCGCTGTGGATGGACTTGCGGGGCGTGGAGTTTTTCCGCTCCGCATCCTCCAGCCAGATGGTGCCGCTGTCGGGCTTGCGGTCACCGAAGATGGTGCTGACCAGCTCGGTGCGTCCCGCGCCCACAAGGCCGGCGATGCCGAATATCTCGCCCTTCTTCACCTCGAAGGAGATATTCTCGAACTCGCCCTTGCGGGTCAGGTTCTCCACCTTCAGAAATGTTTCCGCATCGGCGGGGATCTCCCGCCGCAGCAGTTCGGTCTTTTCCACCTCGCGGCCCACCATGCCCCGGATCAGGCGGGGAACGGACATCTCCTCCCGGCTGAGAGTCTCCACATGTGCGCCGTCGCGCATCACCACCACGCGGTCGGATATCTCGATGACCTCATCCAGATGGTGGGACACGAAGATCACGGATTTTCCTTCTTCGCGGAACCGCTTTATCAGGTTCAGCAGCTTTTCGCTCTCTTTTATGGTAAGGCAGGCAGTGGGTTCGTCGAAGATCAGAATGTCGGCGCCCAGACACAGGGCGCGGGCGATCTGCACCATCTGCTGGTCGGCGACGCTCATGCTCTCAACGACCTTCGTAACGTCCATTTTGACGCCCAGCGAGGCCAGGACCTCCTCGGCGTCTACCCGCATACGTTTCCAATCAATACTGGGAATGACCCCCGGCTTTACCTTGCGGATACCAAGGTAAATGTTCTCCGCCACAGAGAGCTGGGGGATCAGGTTCAGCTCCTGCGGCACCAGTCCGACGCCCAGATGGATCGCATCCGTGGGACTGTTCAGCTTTACTTCTTTACCGTCAATAGAAACAGATCCAACATCCGGCTGGATCTGGCCTGAGATCACGTTGATCAGAGTGCTCTTTCCCGCACCATTTTCACCCACCAAGGAGATGATCTCGCCTTTGTCGATGTAAATACTGACATCCACCAGCGCTTTCACGCCGGGGAAAGATTTACTGACATTCTTGACCTCCAATTTATGATCTGTCATCTTCCCGTTTCCTCCAGTGGTTATTTCTGTATGCAGTGTCGCTGCCCTGTAAAAGGGCAGCGACACTGTCTATACAACTGTTGATTGATCGATCCCTGTGTCGCATCAGGATGTGGTTCGACCCACAGATCACTTGTTCCAGTACTCGACGCCGTTGTCGATGCAGATCTGCTTGTACTCGTCGGAATAGCCATCCAGGTTCTCCAGCGTGACGACGCCGAAGGGGATGTCGATATTCTGCAGATCAATGCCGTTGAAGAACTGCTGGGCCGCGATCATCACGGTGTAGTAGCCCTCGAAGTAGGGGCTGTAATCGGTGATGGCGGTGACCTGGTTGGCCTCCAGAGAGGTCTGGGAGTCATTGGTCAGGCAGTAGTCGGAGATCTTCACCTGGCCGGCGGGGATCTGACCGGCGTCAATGGCAGCCTGGACAGCGATACCGGCGCCAACGCCCGCAGAGCCGTCACCACCGAAGATGATGTCGATGTCAGGATACTGCGCCAAAATGGCCTCGGTCAGCTGGGTGGCCTTTTCCTTATCGTCGTTATCGGCCTGCTCGGTCACGATCTCGAAGTCGGGATACTGGGAGGCCATACGATCACGGAAGCCGCCGGAGAACAGCTTGTGGTTCTCGGCATCGGGGGAGCCGGTCAGCATGGCAGCCTTGCCGGAGGTCTTGCCGGTCTGCTGGACCAGGATGTCGGCAGCCTGCTCGCCGGAATGATACTGCGCCTCCAGAGTAGCGCCCACGAAAGCGTCAGCGGTAGAGCCCTCATAGTCGGTATCAAAGGCGATGACCTTGATGCCCTTGGACTGCGCGGACTCCAGGATGGGCTTCACGCTCTCGCCGTTGATCACCGCGATGCCGATGTAATCGGGATTCAGGGCGATGGCGGCCTCCAGCTTCTCGGTCTGCTCGGTGACATCAGCAGCGGTGGGAGCGCTCCACACCACGTTGACCTTGTAACCCTGCGCCTCCAGCTCGGAGACAGCCTGGTTCGCGCCGTCCAGCACGTAGTTGTAGAACTCGTGGACCAGCTTGGGGATCAGGACGATGGTCATTTCCTTGGCGGCAAGCTCATCGCCGCCGTCGGGCGTGGCATCGGGCTGCTTCTGCTCGCCGCAGGCGACCAGAGACAGACCCATGACCAACGCGAGGATCAGAGCAAAGAGTTTTTTCATAGCAATAGATCTTCCTTTCTTTTTTTTGCAGCCGTATATCATTAGGGATTTACCCGAACTGCCATTTGTCTGTGTTTGCGGAGCGTTAAGTTTCGTTTATATATTTCATTATCTTTTGTTAATGAAATATTCCCTCTTGATTTTTTCTTTCTTTGCGTATATCATAGCAACATAAGCTTCGATTTGTCAACATACAGTTGACGTTGCCGCTCCTTTTTGTAAGTTTCTACATTTTTGTGTAAAATATATGTTTCGTTCTATTTCCTTTTGTTTCAAAAATGTTGACAAGCTTTCGTTCCTTTTGTAAAATTATACTACGTTAACATTTTGGCAAAATACATGCAGGGGGAACGGCTATGTACAAAGCAGAGAGAATGAATCAGATCCTGGCGATCCTCGCCGATCAGGGGGACGCGGACGTGGGTGCGCTGGCCCGTCAGTTCGGCGTATCGCTGGTGACCATCCGGAAGGATCTGGCCTATCTGGAGAGCAGCGGCCAGCTGGTGCGCACCCACGGCGGCGCCATCGCCACGGCGAGCAAGAAGGATACCACCGCCGGAGAATATATGGTGGGGACGTTCGTGCCCTACGACCCGGCCAAGGAGGCCATCGGCAGGATCGCCGCCACCTTTATCTCCGAGAACGAGTGGATCTTTCTGGGCAGCGGCACCACCTGCTACTACATCGCAAAGGCGCTGGTCAAGCGGAAGAACCTCAACGTTCTGACCAACAATCTGCTGGTGGCCTTTGAGCTGACGAAGAACCCGCAGGCGAACCTGATCATGACCGGCGGCGAGCTGTCCCATTCCACGCTGAACCTTGGCGGCGAGATATTCGGCGCCTATATCCGGGACATCACCATCTCCAAGGCCTTTGTGGGCGTGGCCGGCATCGACCTGAACCGTGGGTATACCGTGACCACCGCGGGAGAATTCAACGTCGTCAACCTGATCCGGGAGATCTCCGACACCACCTATATCGTGGCGGACTCCAGCAAGTTCCACAAAAAGCAGTTCATCCGCTACGCGGATCTGGCCCAGTCCCATTCCCTGATCACCGACCGCCTGCCGGAGGGCGAATTTATGGAGTACTACCGGCAGCACAACATTCCCGTTTACACACCCGAGACCGTCTGAGCACCGGCGGCGGCGCCGCAAGGAGGTACATCATGTCGTATTCCCAGCATTTTCTGCTTTCCAACGGCCTGCCCATCCCCGCGGTGGGCTTCGGCACATGGCACATCCCGGAGGAGGCGGCGGAGGCCGCCGTGCGTGACGCCATCCAGACAGGCTACCGTCTGGTGGATACCGCCGCCGTCTACCGCAACGAGGCCGGTACGGGGCGGGGCATCCTTTCCTCCGGCGTCCCCCGGGAGGAGCTGTTCATCACCAGCAAGCTCTGGAACACGGAGCGCAGCTACGACAAGGCCATGCGGGCCTTCGACGAAACGATGGAGCGCCTGCAGCTGTCCTATCTGGACCTGTACCTCATCCACTGGCCCGCCAACGGACGGGAATACGAGGACTGGGACGCCGTCAACCGGGAAACGTGGCGCGCCATGATCGACCTCTACAAGTCCGGCCGCGTCCGGTCCATCGGCGTCTCCAATTTCCGCCCCCACCACCTCACCTCCCTGCTGGAGAGCGAGGTGCCGCCCATGGTGAACCAGATCAAGTACCACCCCGGCTTCATGCAGCAGGATGTGGTCGCGTTCTGCCAGGACAACGGCATCGTGGTGGAGGCGTGGTCCCCGCTGGGCCACGGTGAAAGCCTGCAGGAGCCTGTCCTGCAGCAGATCGCGGCGCGGCACGGCTGCACCGCTGCACAGGCGGCGCTGCGCTGGTGCTGCCAGCACGGCGTGCTGGCTCTGCCCAAGTCCGTTCATCCGGAGCGCATGGCCGCCAATCTGCAGTTCGACGGTTTTGCGCTGACCGACGCGGAGATGGCCGCCATCGACGCGCTGGACACCGGCGACTTCGTGGACTCGGACAACAAGGTCTTTTAAGCCCCCTCCGGCTGCGGGCGCGCAGCCGTTCCCGTATACCTGCGCATTTTCCTCCCTCGGAGGAGGCGCCGCCCGTGGACGGCGCCTCCTCCACCCCCCCTCAACAACACACATGATCTGACCCTTTCCTAAATGGCAGAAGGCACAGCATTCCGATGCTGTGCCTTCTGCCATTCAGGTGCATCAGCCGTGTCGGGACTGGATATTTGACGCGGCATGTGCTATGCTGGATACCGATAACGATGGAGCAGAGGAGGACTGGTGTCATGATCCGGATCAGAAGCGGCAACAGGACCGCGGAGCTGGCATGGGACGGTGCGCCCACGCCCGTATCCCGGCTGCTGGAGCAGGCGGGACTGCACCTTGCCCGCCCCTGCGGCGGACAGGGGCGCTGCGGCAAATGCCGGGTGCTGGCCCGGGGCGACGTGTCCCCCGCCGCACCGGAGGAACGGACGCACCTGACGGCGGCGGAGTTGGACGCCGGTATGCGTCTGGCCTGTATGGCGCGGGTCTGCGGCCCCGACGTAGACATTCAGGTGCCCCAGGAGGGCACCCTGCTGGTGGAGACGGGTCTGCCGCTGCACCGCCTGGCGTGGGACCCGTGGGCCGCGGGGCTGGGCATCAGTGTGGACATCGGCACCACCACTGTGGCCGCCTATCTGTGGGATCTGGACGGCCGGAGACAACTGGGCACAGCCTCCTGCGCAAATCCCCAGGGGCAGCTGGGCGCCGACGTGGTGTCCCGTCTGGATGCGGCTCTGGCAGGGCGCGGCGGGGAGCTGCGCCAACGCATAACGGCGTGTCTCGCGGAGCTGGCAGCCCAACTGTGCCGGCAGGCGGGACGCCCCGTGACGGACATCGGCGGCGCGGTCATCACCGGCAACACCGCCATGCTGTACCTGCTGCAGGGGCTGGACGTACACGACATCGCCCTGGCGCCGTTTCAGGCGCGTCATCTCTTTGGAGAGTATGTCCCCGCCGCGGAGCTGGGGCTGCGCTGGGGCGCGGACTGCCGGGTGTACCTGCCGCCCTGCATCTCCGCCTATGTGGGCGCGGACATCACCTGCGGCCTGCTGGCCTGCGGCGCCCTGCTGGCGGACGGCCCCGCCCTGCTGGCGGACGTGGGCACCAACGGCGAGATGGCACTGCTGTCCGATGGCACCATCTACTGCTGCGCCACGGCGGCAGGCCCCGCCTTTGAGGGTGTGGGCATCTCCTGCGGCAGCGGCGCGGTGCCCGGCGCCATCGACGCGGTGACGGCGGACGGCGGCGGACTGCGCGTCCGCGTCATCGGCGGCGGCAAGGCGCGCAGCCTGTGCGGCTCCGGTCTTTTGGACGCGGTGGCCGCCCTGCGGCGGCTGGAGCGGGTGGAGGACAGCGGCTTCATGGAGGAGGACGCACTGCCCCTGGCCCCCGACGTGACCCTGCTGCGCCGGGATATCCGGGCGTTCCAGCTGGCCAAGAGCGCCATCTGCGCCGGTGCGGAGACGCTGCTGCACACGGCGGGCCTCCGGGCCTCGGAGGTGAAAACGGTGTGGCTGGCCGGCGGCTTCGGCTGCAGGCTGTCGCCGGAGAGCGCCGGCGCGGTGGGCATGCTGCCGCTGCAGCTGATACCGTCCGTTCGGGCTGTGGGCAACGCGGCGGCGGCAGGCGCGGCGCTGCTGCTGTGCGCCCGCTGGTTCGAGACGGAGGCGGCAGACATCACAGCGGCGGCGCGGGTGATCGAGCTGGCCGCCCACCCGGTATTTCAGGAGCGGTTTGTGGAGGACATGCTGCTGGCGGAGGTGACGGCATGACGGAGCTGCTGACACTGGCCCGTGACGCGGGCTTTGAGGAGACGGCGCCGCTCCATGCGGCGCAGCTGATGTTCCGGCCGGAGGTGCGGGATATGTGCCGCGCCGACCGCTGCAGCAGCTACGGAAAAAACTGGTGCTGTCCGCCGGCCTGTCCCTCGCTGGAGGAGATGACCCGGCGGATGGCGGACTACGGTGAGGGCGTGCTGATGGAGACGGTGGGCACCATGGCCGATGATTTTGACTACGAAGCCATGATGGCCGCAGAATCGCTGCACAAGGAGCGGTTCCGCCGGCTGACGCAGGCGCTGTACGGCCGGTACGGCCGCGAAGCCGTGCTGCCTATGGGCGCGGGCACCTGCCGCCGCTGCGCCAAATGCACGTATCCCGATGCGCCCTGCCGTTTTCCGGAGGAGCAGGTGGTGTCCATGGAGGCCTACGGCCTGCTGGTCAGCCAGGTGTGCCGGGACTGCGGCGCGGCCTACTACCACGGGCCCCGCACCATAACGTATGTGAGCTGTGTTTTCCTGCGGCACGGCCTTTAAAAGAGAAACAGCACCGGCACGACGCCCTGTCGTGCCGGTGCTCCTGTTCGGGGGGACACTTTAATCCGCGTCCCCGAAGCCGATCTTTACGATCTGCATGTTCATTCTGTTGTCGCCCACTCTGGCCAGAAACCGGAAAAAGCCGCTGACGGAGGGGTCCTTCAGGTCGTTGTAGCCCAGCATGTAGCCCCTGCTGGAGACGCGCAGGCGGCTGTCCCACGCGGACAGCTCACGCCGGGCATCTGAGACGGCGAAGTACGCGCCCACATTCTGAATAGCCGCATCTTTGATCCACGTTTTCAGCATCAGCCGGACAGCCTTTTCGTTGGCCGCGTCAAAGACCAGCACACCGCCGGGGAAGGCGTCCGCCATCTGCCGCACCAGTGCCCTGACCTGCTCCTTCAGGAAATAGTAGAACACGCCCGCCGCGAAAAACACCGCGCCGCCGGAGGCGTCGATGCGTTGGAACCACGCGGTGTCGCTGAGGTCGCAGGGGATGTTCTCCTCCCGCTCACCGGCAGGCAGCAGCTGGTCCCGCACGGCGATAACATCGGGCAGATCCAGATTGTAGAGCCTGCAGGTGCCGTTGTCGCACTGCCGCCCGGTGTCGTCCAGCCCGCAGCCCAGATTGACCACCGCCGCGTTGGGTTGGTCCTTCAGATAGCCCCGCGCCTCGATGGCCAGATCGCTCTGCCGCATGGCCGCCTCCAGTATGCCGAACCGCTGCATCAGACTTCCGGATCTCTTCTCCAGCGCCGTGAAGTCGTAGTCGATCTGGTCGATGAGCCGGATGGCCGTCTCGTCCCGGTAGAGGGTGGGATAGCGCTCCGAGCACAGCTTCCGGCCGTACAGCGGGATGACCAGTGTCTCCTGCACCGTGTTTTTCGCGATCTTGTACTTCATATATGTTCCTCCTGCGTCTGCTTCAGTTAGAGGCGGCTAACTTCATTGTACCGGATCGCACCGTCCCTGTCAAGGTGCGGATATCCCGCAGGCAGGCGTCATTATCAGGAAAAACGGCGGGCCTGTGCCCGCCGTTTTCGCGTGTTCTCAATAGTGCCCGCTGCGGCCGGAGCCTCCGCCGCCGGATTCCGAACCGTCCTTGTTGTTCTTCCTGCGGCGCACCTCCGTGGTGTGGGTGTAGACATCCGCGCGCTCCGTCAGGTCAAGACCCTCGGCGGTGACATACACATCCGCCTCCGCGCCCTTGCGGACGGACTTCATTTTCGCCTTCAGGAGCAGGCAGATCATCAGCGCCACGCCGCAGCCCACCGCCAGCGCCGGCAGGATCACCTTGCCCAGCGGCCTCGTCACCGGATGGCCGTCCGCCGCCTGCTGGAACATGTCCTCGCAGGTGGTCAGATAGGCGCTGAACCCGCCGTACCAGTCATCCGCGCCGAAATAGTCCAGGAAACTGTCCTCCAGCACCGTCTGGGCGTAATTGCCCACCATGCTCTTGGCGTATCCGTCCCGGACGTACAGGGCGTAGCTCCGGTCCCAGGTACTCATCAGCAGCAGCACGCCGCTGCGCTCGCCGCCGATGCCGAAGTCCTTCCCGTTGTAGATCTCGCAAGCCGCGCCGTACACGCTGTCGGCGTATTCCTCGTAGTCGCGGATGGTGACGATGTACACCGCGCAGTCGTACTGCCACGAGACGCGGTCGGCCTCGGCCTCCAGCGCGGCCCACTGGTCGTCGGTCAGCATGCCCTCCGTGTCATAGATAAAGCTGTCGCCCGGCACCTGCTCCGCCCAGGCGGGTACGGTCAGCGTCAGCGCCGCCAGCAGCGCCAGCAGATATGTGCAGATCCTCTTTTTCATCTGTCCGTCCCTCCCTTACGCCAGCAGCATGATGGCAGCGGTGATGGCCGCCACCGGCGCGGCGATGGCGCCGAAGATGGCCCAGAACTTACCCATATCCGTGGGCAGGTCGCCCACCAGCTTGCCGGTCTGTCCGTTCATGGCGAACAGGAAATCCTTCCCGTTCCACTTGGTGTGCAGCATCCACACCGGCAGCAGCGCGTAATGCACCTTGCCCCGCTTCAGCCGGATGTCCTGACGCAGGGGCGTGCAGGTGTCGTACTGCTCCGCCGTGCGGCGCAGGGCGGCCTCCAGCGAGGCGGCGCACCGGCTGTCGGCACGGTCGCGGCTGTCCGCCACGGTGACATCGTACCGGTCGGCCAGGAAACCGGGGAGGTACGCGGTGGAAAACGGCTTCAGATCGTCGTAGTCATACGGCTCGATGGAGTCCATGTGGTCGTCCGGCATCTTGCTGGACGCATCCACAGGGACCTTCTCAAAGGCGATGGAGCCGCCGCGGCGCACGTCATAGTGCTCCGTCTCCGTCACCTCGGTGTCCCCTGTCTCGTAAACGTGGACGATGCAGCCCTCGTAGTCCACGGTGCCCTCGGCCCTGCCGTCAAACATCCAGAAGGGGACGTACACGCCCTGGATCTCCTCGATATGGTTGCCGTTGGTGAACGCCTTGGGCAGCAGGGGCTTGCCCTTGTAGTGGTTTTTCAGCGCGGCCACGGCATCCTCCTTGCTGAGTTTGAAGGGGATGATGAAGTCCGGCTTCAGCGTGCCGCTGAACTGCCCCGGCACCACGGTGGGATTGCCGCAGTAGGGGCAGGAGGTGGCGGCAGTGCTGGCATCGCAGATCAGCTCCGCGCCGCAGGAGGGGCAGTTGTAGGCCTTCATGCCGTCGGCCTCCGCGCCCCAGTCGCTGGTCAGGCCGGAGGTGTCCCAGCCCTCCGCCTCCATATCCGCCAGCTTCTTCCGGTTGGCTTCTGCCTTGGCCTCCGCCTTTTCGGAGGCCTCCACTGCGGCAGCCTCCTTTTCGGCGTACAGCTTCTCGATGTCCGCGATGTCGTACTTGCTTCCGCAGAAGTCGCACTCCAGCTTGCCGGACGCGCCCACAAAGTGGAGCGGTCCGGTACAGGCCGGGCATTTATAGTTGGTCACTTGGGATGCCATATTCTCTCCTCCCATTCTATTGTTTCTATTGGACTGACGCGGGCAGAAAACCCGCCAGCAGGTCACGCAGGGCGCTCTCGTGCTGGCCGTCGTACACGGCGGAGACGGTCTCGCCGCCTGCCGTGCGCCATGTGACGGCGAGGGTGCTCTCCACCGCGTCCAGCACCTCCACGCCCTCCGGCAGCTCCACCGGAGCCGTATGTGCACCGGCGCGGAGCGTCTGCTCCACCTGCCGCCATTGGCTGTCGGTCAAAGGAATGCTGTCCTCCCCGTCGGAGAGGGTATACGCGCCGTTCTCCGCCGTCAGGATGAACACAAAAGAGCCCTCCATGCTTTCGCCGCCGTTCTGCGTCCAGTCCAGCGCCAGCAGCGCGGCGTCCGCCGGGATGTCCGGCAGAGCCGGCGCGGCGTTTCGGTCGGTGACAAAATGCTTATACAGCCCCGACAGGGCAATGCCTGCTGCAATACCAGCCGCCAATATCCAGAGCCATCTCCGTCTCATCCCGCTGTCAGGGCCGGGGCGTGCCGCAGTTGGCGCAGAACTTGCCCTTGTTCACCGTACCGCAGGCGCAGGTCCACCCGTCAGCGGGCTTGGGCTGGCCGCACTCAGTGCAGAATTTGCCGGTGTTCACCGCGCCGCAGGCACACTTCCACTCCCCGGCGGGAGCGGGCTTGGGCGCGCCGCACTCAGCGCAGAATTTGCCGGTGTTGCCGCTGTGGCCGCAGGCACACGTCCAGCCTGCGGGAGCCGCCGGGGCAGGCTGTGCCGCCGCCTGCTGCGCCTGTTGCTGCTGCCCCATGGCGAACAGGTTCTGGGCGTTCATGCCGCCGGCCTGACCGGCCATGTTCATGCCCATGAAGGCCATGGCAGGGCCTGCGCCCTGGTTGTTGGCCGCCATCTTCATGGCATCGCCCTGACTGCCCACAAGGTGCGCCGCCGCGCGGGTGGGGTCCATGAACGCCGCGTTGCGCTGCAGCTCCTTGAGCATCTTCTCGTCTTCCTCGTCCGCCGTCACGCTGGACACGCCGAAGGACACGATCTCGATGCCCCGCAGATCCCGCCACTTCTTGGAGAGCACCTCGTTCAGCGCGTCGGCCAGCTCCAGGGTGTGGCCGGGCAGCTGGGAGTAGCGGATGCCGGACTCGCCGATGCGGGCGAAGGCGGGCTGGAGCGCCGTCAGCAGCTCGGTCTTGAGCTGGCTGTCCAGCCGGTCGCGGGTGTAGGCCTCGCCCACGTTGCCGCAGACGTTGGTGTAGAACAGCATGGGGTTGCTGATGCGGTAGCTGTACTCACCGAAGCAGCGGATGCCCACGTCGATGTCGATACCGGCCCGCTGGTCCACCACCCGGAAGGGCACGGGGGACGGCGTGCCGTACTTGTTGCCGATGAGCTCCTTGGTGTTGAAGTAGTAGATGCGCTGGTCCTTGGGGGCCTCGCCGCCGAAGGTGAAGCGGTTGGCCATGGTGCCGAACATGTTCTTCAGCCCCTCGCCCAGACTGCCGCAGAACAGGGACGGCTCGGTGGACATGTCGTAGGTGTACTCGCCGCTCTCGGCGCACATGTCCACGATCCTGCCCTGGTCCACGATGAGCATGCACTGGCCGTCCGCCACCGCGATGACGGAGCCGTTGGTGATGACGTTGTCGTCGCCCTTGGTGTTGCTGGAGCGCCTGCCGCTCTTTTTCTGGCCCTTGACCGCCAGCACATTCTCGGGGATGGCGTCACAGCAGAAAAATTCCTTCCACTGGTCTGCCAGCGTGCCGCCGGCCGCGCCCATTGCCGCTTTGATCAGTCCCATAGTCCTTCTCCTTTTTATGTAGTGTTTGTGTGTTTGCCGATAGGAATATTTTACTATATCTGCCGCGCCGGGTCAATTCCCGCAATGCGCCGATGATTGCAAACGGCGGCGCATTGTGGTATGATCGCCGTACAGCATCGGGCCGCAGCGGGCGGAAACGCCGCCGGTGCAGGCCTGTGAAAGGACGATAAAATGCAGATCACAGACGGAAAAGACTATATCCCTCAGGTCAGGGGCCTTATCAAAGAGTATACGGCCGCTCTTGGCCGCGATCTGTCATTTCAAAACATCGACGAAGAACTGCAAGACCCCGCACGCAAATACACCGCGCCCAACGGTGAGCTGCTGGTCGCTGTGGAGGATGGCAGGCTGCTGGGCATGGTGGCCTACCACTGGCATTCGGACGTGCGCTGCGAGATGAAGCGGCTGTACGTCTGCCCGGAGGCGCGGGGAAAGCATCTGGGCGGTGCCCTTGTCGCGGCGATCATCGCCCACGCAAGGCAGGCGGGATACCGGGAGATGGTGATTGATACGCTGGTGCCGATGCAGGCGGCGATCTCCCTGTACAAGCGGCACGGCTTTAAGGAATGTGCCGCGTATTACCACAACCCTATGTCCGATGTGATCTACATGCGCAGGCCGCTGTGAGCGCCACACATACCGCAGGGAAATGAATGCGTGCAAGGGGTGCCTTTCCATGCCCCTCCTGCACATTCGGCCGCCCGCAGACGGCCTCTTTTACAGCGCAAACGTGTTCGTCAAAGGCAAAGAGACACACGCTCGTGTGTCTCTTTGCCTTTGACAGCCCCAAACGTATTTACCCTTTCAGGGCATAAACCTCGAATCCCTCGGTCCATAACAAAACAAAAGACCGCCCTCTCGGACGGCCTTTTATTTTGGTGGACCTGAAGGGATTCTCCTCTCGCTGACGAAACGTGCCACCGGCACGTTTCTCCCGACCTGCCTGTCGCTGTCGCTCCGTCAGGCCGGAGCTCGTTTCTCATGCCCTATTTAAGCCACCAAAGAATAGAAGCGGACACCCAAAGGGTGTCCGCTTCTATTCTTTGGTGGACCTGAAGGGATTCGAACCCTCGACCTCTCGGATGCGAACGAATTAAAAGCTCTGATTTGTATTGATTTTCAAACATTTCCAGCGCTTTCGGCTGGAATGTAAATGGTCTTGTGGCCTCTTTTTCCCGTTGTAACCATGTGTCCCGGAAGCGTCTGTGGTACGCGTTGTGGTCATAGAAAAACAGGCGGAAAGGCGTCCATCCTCGGCGCGCCTATTATAGCCAGAAATAGAAAAAGCGTCAACGGTTTTCTTAACCCTTGGCGGCGCAAACCGCGGGATGCTATAATCAAAGAATAAGGGCAGCTGCTTTGTACGCTCTCCGAAGGCAGAGGAAGAGATGAGAGATGGTTAGTTGACACTAACCATCGGCGGTGCTATACTTTGGGGCAGAAATGGGGAGTAATGATTTTCTAAGAAAATCGTCCGAAAACGCTAAATTAAGCAAGAATAGCTTTGGGAGGGGTGCCGCAGAAATGCGGCTTTTCCAAGACACGATAGTTAGCTGCATCTAACTGAAAGATGTGTGCGTACAGGTTAGATACATCTAACGACTGGGAGTGATAGCGATGCGAGAACACAAGAATTTCTGGGACAAAAATGCCGGTCGGTACGACCGCTTTATGCGAAAGGATCGGGCAGCATATGACGAGATGTATGCACTGATCCGGCCACTTGTGCGGCATAAAACAGTGCTGGAGCTTGCTACCGGCACGGGATTGATCGCAAAACACATCGTAAACGCGGCGGCACATATCGAGGCGACGGATGCCTCCCCGGAGATGATCGCCGAGGCGAAGCGGGATAACCGCTCTGCCAAGCTGCACTTCTCCGTGCAGGATATGTTCCGCCTGCCCTATGCGAACCAGTCCTTTGATGTAGTGATCGTGTCCAACGCGCTGCATATCGTGCCACAGCCGGAGAAAGCCCTTGCTGAGATCCGCCGGGTTCTGAAGGACGACGGTGTGCTCATCGCGCCCACCTTCACCCATGCGGGAAACTCGTTTTCCGGCAAGGTCAAGGCATTTTTCATGAAGCTGGCGGGCTTCCCTCTCCACAGCAGGTGGACGAGCGAGGAATACCTGCGCTTCCTGCGGC
>OJPW01000648.1_pt1 | contig 26578 bp, 19 predicted proteins | sample 1598571 | NCBI WGS metagenome assembly OJPW01 (sample SAMN03922493, study PRJEB24848) | human gut metagenome | isolation source: stool sample | host: Homo sapiens | place: Germany | collected 2011-05
CAGATGTGTATAAGAGACAGGATTATAAGTTTATCCTGTAGGGACAGGATAAACTTATAATCCCACATACATATCTGACATGCTCTTTGAAGACCTGGATCTGAGTGACGACGTGCTTGACGCTATCGATGCGATGCACTACAAGGAGTGTACGCCCATACAGGAGCAGACCATACCCATAGCCCTGTCGGGGCGCGACCTGATAGCCATCGGGCAGACCGGCACCGGCAAGACTGCCGCATACCTTCTGCCCACCATAGATTTGCTCTCCGACCTGCCGTCGCCCGAGGGGTATGTCAATTGCATCGTCATGGCTCCTACGCGAGAGCTGGCGCAGCAGATAGAGCAGCAGATGGACGCTTTCAGCTACTATCTGCCCATCTCCTCCATAGCCATCTACGGCGGCACTGACGGCGCGACATTCTCGCGCCAGCAACGAGCCATGCGAGAGGGGGTGGATATGGTCATCGCCACCCCGGGGCGCATGCAGGCTTTGCTCCAGACCGGCGGCATAGACCTCGGTCACGTGCGACACTTCATACTTGACGAGGCTGACCGCATGCTCGACATGGGCTTCTATGACGACATCATGCGCATCGCAAAGCTGCTGCCCGACGACCGCCAGACGCTGCTTTTCTCCGCTACGATGCCGCAGAAGATACGCCGTCTGGCTTCCAGCATACTCCATGACCCTCAGGAGGTGAAGATAGCCCCATCGCGTCCGGTGGAGAAAATCGACCAGAAGGCGGTGATGTGTGCGTCGGATTTCGAAAAGGAGTCGCGCCTCGTCGATATCCTCAAGGAGATGCGCCGCCAGCGCAGCATTGTGTTTGCATCGTCGAAGCTGCGTGTGCGCGACCTCACCCGGGCACTCCGCCGCAAGGGCATCAAGGCAGCCGAGATCCACAGTGACCTCGACCAGCAGCAGCGCGATGTGACTGTGCACGAGTTCCGCAACTTAGAGACGGAAGTTTTGGTGGCGACTGACCTGCTGGCGCGAGGCATCGACATAGATGATGTGGCTCTCGTAGTCAATTTCGACCTCCCGCGTGAACCTGAGGACTATGTGCACCGCATAGGCCGCACAGGCCGTGCCAATGCCGAGGGTATCGCCATATCGCTCGTGGGACCCAAAGACCGCCGCGCCTACTCCAACATCCTCTCCACCCTCAAAATCAAAATCCCCACCGAAGGCATCGGCAGCGACACAGGCAGACAAGACCGCCGTCCGCGCCGCGACGGCAAACCCAAGCCCACCCCCAAAGAGCAGCCCGCGGCTCCCGCCGCCGAATCCCCCAATGACGCCAAACCCCGCCGCCCCAAAAAGCGCAACTGGCACCGCCGCCCCAAGACGACGTAGGGACATGCTATGGCATGTCCGCATATCAGAAGATGTCGCACGGGATGCGCCTCCTACGGAGACGCAGTTATTCGTCGAGGAGGTTGGGGCGGAGGAGGCGGGTGCGCTCTACTGCCTGGTCGTAGCGCCACTGGTCTATGCGCGCCTGGTGGCCTGAGAGGAGGATGTCGGGGACACGCCAGCCGTTGTAGTCAGCCGGGCGCGTGTAGATGGGGGGGGCGAGTAGATTGTCCTGGAAGGAGTCGCTCAGCGCGCTCTGTTCGTCGCCTATCACTCCGGGGATGAGGCGCACCACCGCATCGGTGATGACCACCGCCGGGATTTCGCCCCCGGTCAGCACGTAGTCGCCTATGGAGATTTCGCGGGTGATGAGGTGCTCGCGTATGCGGTAGTCGATGCCCTTGTAGTGGCCGCAGAGGATTACGATATTATTGAGGAGGCTCAGGCTGTTAGCCATCGGCTGTGATAGCACCTCTCCGTCGGGCGATGTGAATATCACCTCGTCATAGTCGCGCTGCGATTTCAGGTATGTCAGGGCGCGGTCCACAGGCTCCACCTGCATCACCATGCCAGCCTCGCCGCCAAAGGGGTAGTCGTCGACTTTGCGGTGCTTGTTGGTGGTGTAGTCACGCAGGTTGTGCACCACGATTTCAGCCAGCCCCTTGTCCTGGGCGCGGCGGAGTATGGAGCAGTTGAGCGGAGATTCGAGCATCTCGGGGAGTACGGTCAGTATGTCGATGCGCATAATATATAAGCAAAAGGGGATAAATAAGCGGTGTGCAAAGGTACGTAAAAAACTCTTGGATGTCAATGAGTTATGGCACAGCAATGATAATTTTTGTAAAAATTCCTTGTACAATTGAAAATTTTGGCGTTACTTTGCAGCCGTTTTCGTTGCCACGGCACGAAGCGTAAGACAAAAATAAGGTAAGTTTCTCATTTTTTTTCACAATTTCTTTTATCCCATTTTCTCTTCTCGTTACAAACGGAATTGAAGATAACAAAACTTCAAGTTTTATTTTCCAATATTTAATTTCACATCCATTATGAAAAAAGTATTGTTTGCAGCGATTGCTCTCGTAGCATCTGTTACACCTGCAATGGCAGAAGAATCTTATGCACCCGAAGCCGGTGACTTCTCTATCGAACTCCAGTTCAACCCCTTCTCTGACAACTTCGACACCTTCAAGCTCGAGCGTCTCCAGGGCACATACATGCTCTCTGACAAGGACGGCCTCCGTTTCGGCTTCGGTCTGGACGTACACAACAATAAGACAATCAAAAATGAAGATCATGATGGTCATGTTTCTTCAAAGTATGGTGACTTCTCAATCAACCTCGGTTACGAGCGTCACTTCTACAACTACAAGCGTGTAGACCTCTACGCTGGTGCTGAAATCATCTACACTCACCGTTGGGCTGGTGAAAAGGACGAAATCTATGGTGCTGACAACGTTTGGTCTCAGACTGTTGAACGCATCAACAACGATGGCAACGGCCACCATGCCGGTAACGACTTCGGTTTCAACATCTTCACAGGCATCAACTTCTCTGTTTACAAGGGCCTCTATGTAGGTGCTGAGCTCGGCCTGGGTCTTGATTTTGAGAATGACAGCTGGAGCAGAACTAAGACCACCACTCTTAACGGCACGGATGAGACCAAGGGAGCAAACAAGAATGAAGGTTTCAACCTCGAATTCAAGGCTAACCCCGCTCTCCGTCTCGGCTGGACATTCTAATCACGGTTAGAAGCCACTTACCTTATATCAGCTGACGGCTCCGCGACACCAGTGCGCGGAGCCGTCACTGCTTTTCTTGAACCATAGGCATTGGCGGCTTGTTGAATAGGCACACCACAGAGCTAACTTAAGCAGTTTTTAATGCTTGAATGGCGTTGTTATGGAGGTGTCGCAAAACTTGGATTCAGCACCTCAAAATTGTAGGGATGCACCCTGGTGCATCCGCTAACATGCCGGAAATCAGCCTATGTATATCGGCTGCACCAGGGTGCAGCCCTACAATTTGACGGTTTTGCAACACCCCCGATGAGAGCATTGCTTGAGTTAGTGACATTGCACACCACAGAGATACACACCTAAGCATATATCACGGATGGAAACATATAGAAGTAGTGCGGCGTCGGGCGGCCATGTGATGCGGCGTCTGACTGCCATGGGATTGCTGATTACGCTAGGCATAGTGTTCGGCGACATCGGCACGTCGCCCCTCTACGTGATGAAGGCCATAATGTGTGTGGATGGCGGCAGCGTCGGGGCCGACTATGTGACAGGCGCTGTCAGCTGCGTCATCTGGACGCTCACATTGCAGACCACCCTCAAATACGTCATCATAGCCCTGCGTGCCGACAACAAGGGCGAAGGGGGCATTCTCGCGCTGTACTCGTTGCTCAAGTCGCTGCCCCACAAGTGGCTCTACGTGGTAGCCGCTGTCGGGGCTGCCGCGCTCGTGGCCGACGGAGTGATAACACCGGCCATGACGGTGACATCGGCTGTGGAGGGGCTGCGGACATTCAGCCCCGATGTGCCTGTGGTGCCTATAGTGCTGATAATAATAACAGCCATCTTCGTCATGCAGCAAGGGGGCACGAGCAAGATAGGGCGCATGTTCGGACCTTTTATGCTCTTGTGGTTTCTGATGCTCGGAGTGCTCGGAGTCGCTAACATCGGGGCGAGCCACGAGATATGGCGCGCCTTCAATCCGTGGTATGCCGTCAGGCTGCTTGTGGACTACCCCGGATGGTTCGCGATACTCGGCGCGGTGTTTCTCTGCACCACCGGTGCAGAGGCTCTCTACAGCGACCTCGGGCACTGCGGACGCATGAACATCTCCGTGGCGTGGATATTTGTCAAGGCGATGCTGATACTCAACTATATGGGGCAGGGTGCATGGATCATCTCGCATCTCGGCACTGGCATCGACTGGCATGCGGTCAATCCGTTCTATGCCGTGATGCCGCAGTGGTTTACGGGCATAGGGGTCGTGGTGTCGACCGGGGCAGCCATCATAGCGAGCCAGGCGTTGCTGAGCGGTTCGTTCACGATATTTTCCGAAGCGATAAGCCTTGACTTCTGGCCCAGACAGAAGATCAAGTATCCATCGACCCTAAAGGGGCAGCTGTATCTGCCGGCGGTCAACTGGGCGTTGCTCTTCGGCTGCCTGTTGACAGTGCTTCTGTTTCGCGACTCCAACCACATGGAGGCTGCTTACGGCTTGGCGATTACGGTTACCATGCTTATGACCACCGTGCTTCTGGCGTTCTATCTCCGCCACAAAGGGGTAAGCCGATGGGCGTGCGGCATATTCGTCGGTTTCTTCGGGCTGCTCGAAGGTGTATTTTTCGTAGCCAACCTGACGAAATTCACCCATGGCGGATGGTTCACGGTGCTGATAGCTGGCGTGGTGGTGGCGATGATGGTGGTGTGGCGCAACTCCACGAGGCTGCGCGGCACCTTCATACAGTACCGCCGTCTCGCCGATTATGCCGGGCTTATCACAGCCGTCAAGCATGACGAGGAGATACCCAAGACAGCATGTAATCTGGTGTATTTCACCCACTCACCCACGGTCGACATGCTCGAGAGCAAGCTCATATATTCCATCATCAACAAGAAGCCCAAGCGAGCCGACCACTACTGGATCATACATATCGACTATGTGGACGAGCCGGACCGTCTGGACTACGACGTGAAAATCGTGGTGCCGCAGACCATCTATTTCATCACCATGAGGATAGGCTTCAGGGTAGCCCCCAAGGTGAGCGTGTATCTGCGTCAGGTGGTGGAAGACCTTGTGGCAGACGGCGATGTCGACCTGACCAGCAGCTATCCGTCGCTTGCCGCCGAGATGGTGGCGGGTGACTTCAGATTCGTGCTGATACACCGCGTGTTTTCGGCTGCGAGCATCATCAGCCGCGGCAAGGCGCGTCTGCTGCGTATGCACGAGTGGCTGCGCCGCCTCAAGATTTCCGACCAGGACGCCATGGGGCTCGACACCAGCAATGTGACCTTGGAGACAGTACCTCTGATACTCAACTCCACCCCGACGCGCCGCATCAAGCGCATGCTGTAGAGTAAAGCGCGGAAATTTCAAATTATTTTCGTAACTTTGCGAAAATTATGCTGTTATGCAGTGTGATTTACTGTCAGAATCATCATTTTTACAGTCTATTCATATCATAATTAACTCATGGACCGCATCTCAAAGAGAATCCAGTCACTGGCAGCATCGGCTACCTTGGCTATGTCACAGAAGAGTAACGAACTCAAGGCTCAGGGCGTTGACGTCATCAACCTGTCGGTTGGTGAACCCGATTTCAACACCCCTGACCATATCAAAGAGGCTGCAAAAAAAGCTATTGACGACAACTTTTCATTCTATACGCCCGTAGCCGGCTACATGTCGCTGCGTAAAGCCATCTCCACCAAACTTAAGGAGGAGAACGGCGTGGACTTCGCCCCGGAGCAGATCGTGGTGTCGAACGGTGCCAAGCAGTCGCTCTGCAACGTCATCCTCGCGCTCATCAATCCCGGCGATGAAGTCATCATACCCACTCCCGCATGGGTCAGCTACGTGGAGATGGTCAAGCTCGCCGAGGGCAAGAACGTGCTTGTGCCCGCATCGATAGAGCAGGACTTCAAGATCACCCCCGAGCAGCTCGAGGCTGCCATCACCGACAAGACCCGCATGGTGCTCCTCTGTTCGCCGAGCAACCCCACCGGCAGCGTCTACACCCGTGAGGAGTTGCAAGGACTGGTCAACGTGATAGCAAAATACCCCAACATAACAGTGCTCGCCGACGAAATCTACGAGCATATCAATTTCACCGGCGAGTTCACCTCCATGGCATCGTTCCCTGAGCTGGCTGACCGCGTGGTCATCATCAACGGTGTCTCCAAGGCTTATGCCATGACAGGCTGGCGTATCGGTTTCATGGCTGGTCCGACCGATATCGTCAAGGCTACCACCAAGCTCCAGGGACAGTACACCTCTAATCCCTCGTCTATCGCACAGAAAGCTGCCGAAGCTGCCTATGCCGGTTCTCAGGCGTGTGTACGTGAGATGAATGAGGCGTTCCAGCGTCGCCGTGACCTCGTGGTGAAGCTGGCAAGCGAGATTCCCGGTCTGAAAGTCAACGTGCCCCAGGGCGCATTCTACCTCTTCCCCGAGGTGAGCAGTTTCTTCGGCAAGAGCTACGAAGGCACTGTGATCAAGGATGCTGCCGACCTCGCCCTGTTCCTCCTCGACAAGGGGCATGTCGCCACCGTGGACGGAGCTGCATTCTGCGCCCCCGGCTACATCCGTCTGAGCTACGCCACAAGTGACGACAACATCCGCGAAGCCATGCGCCGCATCGCCGACACGCTGGCTCTGCTCAAATAAATAGTAACCGCAGCCTTAGTGTAGGGACATGCCGTGGCATGTCCGCTACATCGGGTTTTAAATATTTTCAACTGTACACGGACATGCCACGGCATGTCCCTACAGGTTTTTAAAAGGACGGCTAACGTCTTGTCACTCAACCTCTAAATGACATCTAAACAAACCAATGATTAAACGCATTCTCTCCTTTACGCTTTCGGGCATCGCAGCCATGTCGCTCACTTATGCGGCTGCTGACACAGTGGAGCTGACCGCCGCAGGCACGCTCAAAGATGCCGTGACAACCCCTGCATCCGTGACATCGCTGACAGTCAGCGGTCCGATGGATGCTGCCGACTTTGATTTCATCAACCGCAACATGCCTGCGCTGACGGCGATAGACCTAAGCGGCGCGAACATTGTGGCTTATGCCGGGACACCTGTGCTGACCGGCTACTCGGCAAGCCCTGCCGATGTGCTCCCTGCTTATGCGCTCCATGGCATGAAGCTGACATCCGTATCACTCCCTGCTTCGGTCACGTCTCTCGGCGAGGGTGCGTTGGCTGGCATTGCGGCTACCACCCTGTCGCTGCCCCACGTCACCACGGTAGGTGACGGAGCGTTTGCGGGAGCTACAAAGCTTGCGTCTGTCATCCTGTCATCATCAGAAGTCACCCTCGGACGTCTTGCTTTTTCCGGATGCTCGTCATTGACTTCGATGATCATTACGGCTGACCGTGTGTCCGATGGCGCGTTTAAAAACTGTACCTCTCTGTCATCCATAACCCTCCCTGCCGGGCTTGAAAGCATCGGCAAGGATGCCTTTATGGGCTGCAAGTCGCTGAAAGCGTTTGCGTTCGGCGCATCGCTGACCGCCATAGGCGATGGCGCGTTTGAAGCCAGCGGTCTGGAGTCGGCTGACATGTCGGCGAGCACTTCGCTGACATCGGTAGGAGCCTGGGCGTTTGCGAAGTGTGCCGCTCTTGCCTCTGTCGTGCTGCCTGAGAGTGTGCAGACGGTCGGACAGGGCGCATTCTTTGACGATGCAGTCCTTGCATCGGTAGTTCTGCCTTCTGACCTTAAAAATGTCGAGGATTTCGTCATGACAGGCAATGCGTCGCTCAATGATGATGCCGTCATTCCTGCCAATGCCGAGTCAATCGGCCGCTACGCTTACAAGGGCATGAGCGGCATGGAGCGCATCGTCATCCCTGCCGGGGTTACCAGTATCGGCGACAATGCCATGGAGGGCATGACCTCGCTGTCTGAAATCGATGCCAAGAGTCTCAAGGCTGTCCCTGAACTCGGACAGGACGTATGGAAAGATGTAGAGCAGCCTGAGGTAGCCCTGCTGGTCGGTGATGCTGAAACTGGAGAACTGTTTAAAGATGCTGACCAGTGGAAGGAATTCAAGATTGATATCCCCTCTCTCAGTCAGGATATAGTGATCAGCGACCGTGACGAGATGGCTGATGTAAAAGTCGGCTTTGAAGGACGTATACTCGTCATCACCGCTGCATCGGGTCTTAAGGATGCCGTGGTGGGAGACATTAACGGCGTGCTCGTGCCGGCATCGTCAGTGGGCGAACAGCGTGCCACCTTCGACACTTCGGGCATGGGCGAGGACTTCTATACAGTCAGCGTCACCACAGCCGACGGCCGTCGCGGCCAGTTCAAGCTCTTCCGCAAGTGACACACGGTCAATGCGGATGGTAGCTCGTAGGGACATGCCGTGGCATGTCCGCTCATGAACAAAATCACATCGCCTGGGATGCGGACATGCCACGGCATGTCCCTACATAGGCAGCAAACCTCCTTGTATGGGTAAAAACAAACTAAAGAAATTCAGCGAGATGGAAACGCTGCCATGCGTGTTCCAGTATCCCTTTGCACGTGTCCGTGAGGAGGGATTTCCGCTTAAGGGGCGTTGGGGAAGTGACTATTTCCACAATGACAACCCTATAGTGCTGGAGCTGGGCTGCGGCAAGGGTGAATATACCGTAGGGCTTGCCAAGCGTTATCCTGACCGCAACTATATAGGTCTTGACATCAAAGGGGCGCGTATGTGGCACGGCGCCCGTCAGGCTGATGCCGACAAGATGGGCAATGTGGCGTTTCTGCGCACCAATATAGAGCTGTTGCCATATTTCTTCGCTCCCGGCGAAGTCAGTGAGATATGGATTACGTTCCCTGACCCGCAGATGAAGAAGGTGCGCAAGCGGTTGACATCCACACGCTTTGTCAACCTCTACCGTCAGGTGTGCAAGCCTGATGCCGTCATCCGCCTCAAGACTGACAGCCCTTTCCTCTACACCTATACGCGTGACATGCTTGCCGCCAACGGCATCATCCCCTTGGGCGACACCTCTGATCTCTATGCCGACACTACCCGCACCGATCTGCCTGACGGACTGAAAGATATACGCACCTACTACGAGCAGCAGTGGCTCTCCCGCGGTCTGACGATAAAATATCTCGGCTTCACAATCCCTGCTGCCGATATCACCGCCGAGCCTGAGACCGAGCCAGAGCACGACACCTACCGCTCATTCTCGCGCGGGGTGCTCCAGGGCAACGTCCCGATGCCCGAAAACGGTGCCTGATTTTTGTAGGGACATGCCGTGGCATGTCCGCACAATGAGATAATACTAATAGAAGATAGATATGGAAACCCTTTATCCTAACCTCATACTTGATGCCTTGCGCAATGTCCGCTACCCGGGCAACGGCAAGAACATCGTGGAGCTTGGCATGGTAGCCGATGACATCCGCATCGACGGCAACAAGGTCAGCTTCACCCTTGAGTTCGAGCGACCCACCGACCCGTTTATGAAGTCGCTCGTCAAGGCAGCCGAGGCATCGCTCCACACCTATATCTCGCCTGAAATCGAGGCGACGATAACCCCTGCTGCCAAGCACATAGCTCCCCAACCGACAGAGAAACCTCTCGCCGGTGTCAAGAACATCATCGGCATATCCTCGGGCAAAGGTGGCGTGGGCAAGTCGACCGTGGCATGCAACCTCGCAGTGGCACTTGCACGTGAAGGCTATAAGGTCGGTCTGCTCGATGCCGATATCTTCGGTCCCTCGATGCCCAAGATGTTCGGCGTGGAGGACGAGAAGCTCTACATGCACCATGTCGACGGCAAGGAAAAGATCATCCCTGCCCACAAATACGGGGTCAAGCTGCTTTCCATCGGCTTTCTCGTCGACAAGGACAGCGCGGTGCTCTGGCGCGGAGGCATGGCTTCCAACGCCCTCAAGCAGCTCATCAGCGACGGCGACTGGGGCGAACTCGACTATTTCCTCATTGACATGCCCCCCGGTACGAGCGACATCCATCTTACTCTCGTGCAGACTCTCGACATCACCGGCACCGTCATCGTAACCACTCCGCAGGATGTGGCTCTCGCCGATGCGCGCAAAGGCATATCGATGTTCACCGGCAAGCAGGTCAATGTACCCATACTCGGATTGGTGGAAAACATGGCATGGTTTACCCCCGAGGAGCATCCCGACGAACGCTACTATATATTCGGCAAAGAAGGAGGTGTGCGACTCGCCGAGGAACTCGGCGTGAAGCTGCTGGCACAGATTCCCTTGGTGGCATCCATACGCGAGGATGCCGATGCCGGCACTCCGATCGCGCTCAAGGACAATGCCGCCTCGCATGCTTTCCTACACCTCGCCCATGAGGTCATAGATGCCGTCAACGAGCGCAACGACACACTCCCTCCCACCCAGCACGTGCGTCTGAGCCACTGAAACCGCAACAACAACAGTAATAACTTAATATAACAACGATGTCACCCGACAGCATAATACGCATATCTACCGCCAAGGCTCTCAAAGACCTCTACGGTCTTGACGTGGAGCCGGAGACCATCATACCCTCTGCCACCAAGAAGGAGTTTGAGGGCGACATGACCCTCGTGGTGTTCCCCTGGGTCAAGGCTGCCCGCAAAGCCCCCGATGCCGTGGCTAAGGAAATCGGCGACTACCTCGTCGACAATGAGCCGGCTGTGAGCCGCTACAATGTCATCAAGGGCTTCCTCAACCTCGTCATCGACCCGACGTTCTGGAACAGCGTGCTCCGCGGCATAGCCCGTCAGGAGAATTACGGATTCACAGAGCCTACAGAGCAGTCGCCCCTTGTGATGGTGGAATACTCGTCGCCCAACACCAACAAGCCCCTCCACTTAGGGCATCTCCGCAACATACTCCTCGGCTACAGCCTCTCGAGCATCCTCAAGGCATGCGGTAACCGCGTGGTCAAGACCAACATAGTCAACGACCGCGGCATACACATCTGCAAGTCGATGCTCGCATGGCAGAAGTGGGGCGAAGGCGCGACACCTGAGAGCACCGGCAAGAAGGGTGACCACCTCATAGGCGACTTCTACGTGGCATTTGACAAGCACTACAAGGCAGAGGTCAAGGAGCTGATGGCTAAGGGCATGACCCAGGAGGAAGCCGAGGCAGCCTCGCCGCTGATGCTCGAAGCCCGCGAGATGCTCCGCAAGTGGGAGCAGAAAGACCCCGAAGTGCGCTCCCTGTGGGAGATGATGAACCAGTGGGTCTATGCCGGTTTCGATGCCACCTATGAGCGCATGGGTGTAGACTTTGACAAGATATACTATGAGAGCAACACCTATCTTGAGGGCAAGGACAAGGTGCTCGAAGGGCTCGAAAAGGGCATCATGTACCGTAAGGAGGACGGCTCGGTATGGGCTGACCTGACCGCCGACGGTCTCGACCACAAACTGCTCCTGCGCAAGGACGGCACATCGGTCTACATGACCCAGGACATCGGCACAGCCAAGCTCCGCTACCAGGACTATCCCATCGACAAGATGATATATGTGGTCGGCAACGAGCAGAACTACCACTTCCAGGTGCTCTCGCTACTGCTTGACAAGCTCGGCTTCAAGTGGGGCAAAGACCTCGTACACTTCAGCTACGGTATGGTCGAACTCCCCGAAGGCAAGATGAAGAGCCGCGAGGGTACGGTGGTCGATGCCGACGACCTCATGGACGAGATGGTCAACACCGCCCGCAGCGTCTCTGCCGAATTGGGCAAACTTGACGGCTGCACCCCCGAGGAGATTGACGAAATCACCGAAACCGTGGGTCTCGGTGCATTGAAATACTTCCTCCTCAAGGTGGATCCGCGCAAGAACATGACATTCAACCCCAAGGAGTCGATAGACTTCAACGGCAACACTGGTCCCTTCATCCAGTACACCTACGCCCGCATACGCAGCGTGCTCCGCAAGGCTGACGAGGCTGGCATGCGCGGCGCGGACTTTTCGGCTGTCATCCCCGGCGAGAAGGAGGTGACTCTGATACGCCGTCTTGCCGACTTCCCCTCGGTGGTCAAGGAGGCTGGTCGCTCGTACTCTCCGGCACTGGTGGCAAACTATGTCTATGATCTCGTCAAGGAGTATAACCAGTTCTACCACGACTGCTCGATACTTAAGGAGGAGGATGCGGCTGTGCGCTCGATGCGTCTCGAACTGAGTGCCGTCACTGCCGATGTCATCCGCCGTGGCATGGGGCTTTTGGGCATAAAAGTGCCCGAAAGGATGTAAAGACACCTCGGCAGTAGCGATTTTGCAAAACATTAACATTGATTTTTGCGTTAAAATTCAATGAATGAGCTAACTTGCCAACAGAATCAATCACTAAAACGACAAAATCTACTATGAACCAGTTTCAAAACTATAATGACAACGCCCACAGCGACACACAGTATGTCGTAGGCAACCCTGTGTCACAGGTGATGAAGCGTGTGTACCTGAAGATGTTCCTCGGTATGCTCGTCACAGCCTTCGTGTCGATGTGGGGGGCTTCGTCGGCTGCCTATCTCAACTTCATGTTCACCCATTCGTGGGGCATGTGGCTGCTCTTAGGCGTTGAAATCGTGCTTGTGATAGCCATTTCAGGAGCCATCAACAAACTGTCGTCGGCTGCTGCCACGGCGTTGTTCTACCTGTTTGCCGTGGTCAACGGACTATCGCTCGCGCCTATTTTCCTTATATACACAGGTGCAAGCATCGTCAAGACATTCTTCATTACAGCTGGCACATTCGGTGCGATGAGCATCTACGGCTTCTTTACCACCAAGGACCTGTCAAAGATGGGTTCCATCCTCTTCATGGCTCTTATCGGCTTGATTATCTGTATCGTGGTCAACATGATATGGCCCAGCGACACTTTCGGCTGGATCATCAGCGGTGCAGGTGTGCTGATTTTCGTGGGTCTGACCGCATGGGACACCCAGCAGATCAAGAACATGGCTCTGATGTCGCCATCAGCGAGCATAGGTAGACTCGCCACGATAGGTGCCCTGACGCTCTATCTCGACTTTATCAACCTCTTCCTCTACCTGTTGAGATTCTTCGGCTCGCAGCGTGACTGATGAGGTGATACTTCTGCGCCGACGCATCGACAGGCTGCCGTCAGACAGCCGTCGACAGGCTGAGAGGGCAGCCGTCAGTGAGCTGCTCCGAGAGGCGTTCGGCTGCGAAGTCACTCTATTGCATGACCCGTGCGGGAGACCTTCAGTCAAAGGTTTCCCGCACTTCATATCCATAAGCCACAGCCGCAGCGAGGCGGTGCTGGCAGTCAGCGAGAGCCGCCCTGTCGGCGTGGATATAGAGGAGTGGCGCGATGCGCTCGTCACCACCGCCCATAAGTGGCTGACACCCCCGCAGCTGGCATGCATCCACACCCCCCTTGACTACCTGAAGGCATGGACCGCCAAGGAAGCCATCTACAAGCTGCTGCCCGTCCAGCCCCCCGGTCTGATAGACATCCCCCTGCCGCATCTCGGCGAGGAAAGCCCCTACGAGGTCAGCTGGGAGGGCGACGAGGAGTGCCTGCTGGCAATCGCAATCCCCAAACAGTAGGGACGCAGCGTGCCGCGTCACCAAACGCAATATCCCATCTTCGGTACGATGACGCGGCACGCCGCGTCCCTACATGAAAATGAATTTTATATGATGGAAACAAACAATGATAACGACATACAGTCCAAGCGCGTGCTGATTATCGGCGGAGGCGGCTTTATCGGCGGCTTCATCGCAGCCGAGTCACTGCGGCGCGGCTATGAGACATGGGTGGCTGTCAGGGAGACGACCTCGCGTCGCTATCTGCAAGACGCCGCGTTGCGGTTTGTCACCCTCGACTATGACAATCCCGCGCAGATGGCATCGGCATTGACCTCCGCGCTGCCGGAAGGGGAGAAGTGGGACTATATCGTCTACAACCTCGGAGCGACAAAGTGTGCCAACTTCGCAGACTTCAACCGCATCAACTTCGGCTATCTCCGTTCGGTGGTAGATGTCATCCGCGCCAACGGGCTGACACCGGAGGCGTTCCTCTACATGAGCAGTCTCAGCGTGCTCGGTCCTGGTGACGAGAAAGGCTATCAGCCCTATGCAGGGGATACTATTCCGCAGCCCAACACCAAGTACGGACTGTCGAAAATCAAGGCTGAAACCTACTTGCAGATGCTGCCCGATTTTCCCTGGATCATATTCCGTCCGACGGGGGTCTATGGTCCCCATGAGCAGGACTATCTGATGATGATCAAGTCGATAGATTCTCATGTGGACTTCGGCGTGGGCTTCCGCAAGCAGCTCCTGACATTTATCTACGTGGAGGACCTTGCCAAAGCCATTTTCGATGCCCTGCCGTCACAAAAAGCCCTGCACCATGCCTACATCATATCCGAGCCGAGGGCATACTCGCAGCGGGAGTTCCGCAGCCTCGTGGCGCGTCTGCTGGGCGGTCGGTGGGTAATCCCTGTCAAGCTGCCCCTATGGGCGACATACCTTGTCTCCGCCGCCGCTGAGAAGATAGGGGTGATGCGGCTGAAACCCTCCACCCTCAATCGCGACAAGTATATAATAATGCGTCAGCGCAACTGGTCATGCGATGTCAGCGATGCCGAGCGCGACTTCGGCTTCCGCGCCCCTACATCTCTTGAAGATGGACTGGCTGCGACCATCCGCGAGTACCTTGCCGTTAAAAAACAAAAGAAATGAGCCTCCCGACACCTAAAATCCATTTGCCGCTGTGGGTGGGCATTCTGCTGCTTGTGCTGATATTGCCGGCATTCATGTTTCCGGCTATGTTGCAGTCTTCCATGGCATCGGGCGATGACACCGTCAAGACGCTTGTCATGCTCTACCCCGTGGCAGTCATCCTCTACGGCATAGTGTCATGGCTCTGTTACGTCAAAGAGCGCATGCTCCTGTTTTGGATACTTGTAGTGATGATGGCTCTGACCGATATTATGATGTTTGTGATATGTCCTATTTACTAAAAATGCAGCAATAAATGTTAAAAATTCAAATGTAACAACATTGTAACATGATTGTGATAGCTGTGTAACAAGAGTTCTATACTTTTGTGATGTGAAAAATGAAGTAACAAGTTTACTTGAAGATAGACGTTATCACAAAGACACACTTGAAAAAGTAATTATTGATCATCATAGTAATTAAGACTATTACATTAATCTCATTGTAGCGACCCGCTTGTCGAAGAGACACGCGGGTTTCGTGCTTTTGATGGGGGTGTCATCAATAATTATAAGAATTTATAAATCTTATAAATCTTACTTATAGGCAAGCGAGGCATCCATCCCTGCTGTGGGGGTGGATGCCTCGCTGTTATTGCGTATTCGGGATGTTATGCCTGTGCCACTACTGCGGAGGAGGAGGGGGGAGGCACGATGGATACGAGGGGCTTGGCTTCCCAGCCGAGGGCGCTGGCACCGAGCACGGCGGCATCGGCTTCCTTGAGCTCGCTGAGGAGGATCTTCACCTTGCCCTTGAAGATGGGCATCATGTTCTTCTCCATAGAGGTGCGCAGGGGACGCAGAAGCAGTTCGCCGCTCTTGGCGAGACCGCCGAAGAGGATGATTGCCTGGGGAGACGAGAACACGGTGAAGTCGGCAAATGCCTGACCGAGGAGGTCGCCTGTGAACTCAAACACGTCTTTGGCGAGCTTGTCGCCAGCCATGGCTGCGTCATACACGTCCTTTGATGTGATGTCTTCGGCGGGTATCTCGCGGAGCACCGAAGGCATGTCCTTGCGGCTGTCGAGGAACTCGCGGGCTGTGCGAGCCACGCCTGTGGCTGAGCAGTAAGCCTCGAGGCAACCCGTGCGTCCGCATCCGCAGAGGCGGCCGTTGTTGCGCTTCATGATGGTGTGGCCGAGTTCGCCGGCGAAACCGTCATGACCGTAGACGAGCTGACCGTTGATGACGATGCCGCTGCCCACGCCTGTGCCGAGGGTGATCATGATGAAGTCCTTGAGTCCGCGCGCCGCACCGTAGGTCATCTCGCCGATGGCAGCTGCATTAGCGTCATTGGTGATGGCGACAGGTACGCCAAACTTCGCGCTGACGAGCTGTGCCAGAGGTATGGGAGTAGGCCAGGGAAGATTCACGCCGTCCTCTATCACACCTGTGAAATAGTTGGCGTTGGGGGCTCCGATGCCTATGCCGTGGATTTTGCCTACGGCATCGTTGGCTTCGAGGAGGCGCATTGTCTCCTGGTAAAGCTCGTCGATATAGTTGTGGATGTCATTGTGCTTGCGGGTCTTGATGCTTGCGCTGGCAATAACCACGCCACGTGCGTCTACTATTCCAAACACTGTGTTGGTACCGCCTATGTCGATACCAATTACATATGGTTTGCTCATGTGTCTAATTATTTAGGTTTAAGTTAAGAAGTTTTCGCTTAGGTCAGATGTTTCGCCGAAATATACAGGATTTAAGGCATATATCGTTGTCACCTACAAAGTTAATCAAAATCTGATACAATAGCGGCAATATTGGATTTTTTTTGGCTGCGAGCAGGCAGGGAGATGCCGCAGTGCGGCATAATTGTGGATTATGGAGTGCCGCGGCATAGCCGCGGAGGGAGCAGTAGCCACATGCAAGCAAGCCTGACGACTTGCTTGCATGTGGCTACTGCTCCCCTCGCGGTTAACACCGCGAGCGTTAAGTTAACAGCATTGCGCCGCGTCCCTATATTCGATTTATGTGTCGCATATCCCTGCTGCTGTGCCCGTCAGAAGATGTGCATGATGTTGCCGTGTTCGTCGGTGAAGGGGGGCTGGTCGATGGAGGTGGTGTAGGGACCGTCGAAGCGGAAGTCCATCGACTTAATCGGGAAGAGGAAAGTGGGGAAATACTGGTCGATGGGTGCGATGAAGATGTAGCGGTGTCCGTCATCGGCGGTGAAAGGGTAGGTCTGGCATACCTGGTCTTTGACGAACGGACCCAGCCGTGTGGTGAAGATGGGTAGATAGGCGTGGTCGGCATCATCAGGCATGTAGAGCCATCCGTCCACCGAGCGGATGCCGGCATTGCCGGGGATGGGTGTGCCGCTCGTGGGCGTGACCGATTTCAGTGCTGCCGGGATGATCCAGCGGTGGGAGCGGTCATCGCTGTTCATGCCGATGTATTCGCTGTAATGCCACACGTTCCACACGTCAAACAGGCATGCGTCAGGCTTGCGCCAGCAGATGAGATTGTTTCTGACCGGCGATGGCAGCTCGACGAATACAGCACCGTGTGACATCGCTCCGCGGGCTTCCATATCGTGCCACACCTTGCAGTATTGCCAGCTGCGGTGGATGACGGCGGCGTAGTGCCAGGCGAGCAGGGCGGTTATGATGGCGGCGAGGGTGAGTGATGGCGCGGTGTCTGTCTTCCACCGCCGTGGCAGAGTCTCCGCCAGGCAGCACATGATGCCGAGTATGGAGGCGATGTGCGCAACGGTGGATATCCTCTCGCCTCGTGTGATGACGGTGTTGATGCCTATGGATGTCAGCGCGACCATCAGCAGCATGATGATCCACGGCGACAGCAGGGAGCGCCAGTCGCGTAGGTGCACCGCACGGCATACCACGCATATTATGAATATGAAAAATGACACCTGCAGCTTGCCCACAGCCACGAGATTGTGGATGGGGTTGTAGTCGCTGACGACGTAACCGCAGTTGTTGATGGCTGTCAGGACGGCTGTTATGCAGAGAAATATCGTGCCGGGGACAATCCACAGTGCCAGACCCACGGCATGGCGGCGATGGGGCGTGGCGATTATATATGCCAGAGACCCCACGACCAGCGATATGCCGAATGCCTCGTGCCACACTCCGAGCACTAAGGCGTTGACATAAGCCCATCGCGAACGCTCGCCGTCACTGGTGAGCGAGATGATGTAGGCGCACATCATCGCCGCCGGGGGCAGATAGTTGAGCGCGAAGCAGAGGGTGAAGAAGTTTTCAAACCAGGGTGGGAATATCGTCACCGCCAGCAGTGCGACGGTCACGAGAAGCAGGTTACGTCCGTCGATACGCGCAAAGCGGCAGATGCCCCAGCTCAGCCACAGCACACACACCGCCGGCACTAAGGCAGACACCCATACGGGCAGCAGTTGCAGGAACATGAACACCACGTTGGCAAGACGCGTGTTATCCGTGGTCAGGTGCACACGCATCGTCTCCCGGAAGCCCTCCCATGATATGGAGTCTGACAGTCCGCGCAGATAATCTGCCTGCAATATCCCATACCAGTAGTCGTCGCTGATGCGCGGAAAAAGGGCGAATATAGCCCAGTGCGCCAATGCAAAAAGCCCCAGGAGTGACCAGAAGGTCACCGCCGGGGCTTTGATGTCAGTGCTGATTTTCATGTATGGGCAGTTTGCTCGCTCATATGCTTGTAGGGACGCGGCGTGCCGCGTCATCAAACGCCATACACATCGCCTGGTGCGATGACGCGGCACGCCGCGTCCCTACATTAAAAATGGTTGTTTTTACGGATTTACTTCGCTTCGGGCTTGAGCCAGCGGTCGAGCCAGCGGAAGAATACGCGCTGCCACATGACGGCGTTCTGGGGCTTGAGGATCCAGTGGTTCTCGTCGGGGAAGATGAGCATCTCGGCTGGCACTCCGCGCAGACGGGCGGCGTTGAACGCCATCATGCCCTGCGAGGCGAGGATGCGGAAGTCATACTCGCCGTGGGTGACAAGGATGGGGGTGTCCCAGCGGTCAACGAAACGGTGGGGCGAAGCCTTGGCGAAGGTGTTCTGTGCCACAGGATTTGACTTGTCCCAGTATGCGCCGCCCATGTCCCAGTTGGCAAACCACATTTCCTCGGTCTCGAGATACTGGGTCTCCATGTTGAAGATGCCCGCGTGTGCTATGAAGCAGGCGAAACGCTTGTCGTGGTTGCCGGCGAGCCAGTAGACCGAGAAGCCGCCGTAGCTTGCGCCTACTGCGCCGATGTGGGCTGCGTCGATGTAGCTCTCGCGCTTCATGTCATCTACTGCGGCGAGGTAGTCCTGCATGTTCTGTCCGGCATAGTCGCCCGAAATCTGCTCGTTCCACTTGGTGCCGAAGCCCGGCAGGCCGTGGCGGTTGGGGGCGATGATGATGTAACCCTGGGCTGCCATGAGGGCGAGGTTCCAGCGTGTGCTCCAGAACTGGCTCACTGCCTGCTGTGGTCCGCCTTGGCAGTAGAGGATGGCGGGATATTTCTTCGTCGCGTCAAATTCGGGGGGATATACCACCCACACCGTCATGTCCTCGTCGGAGGTGGTGCGGACTATGCGCTTCTCCACCGTGGGCATCTTGAGCTTGGCAAGCAGCTCGGTGTTGACATCGGTCAGCTGTGTGACTGCCTTTGCAGGGTCTTTGGCTTTGAGGTTGACGGCGCAGATTTCATTTGGCGCGAGCATGGAGTGGCGCATGGTGATGAGGGTCTTGCCGCCGGCTACTGGTGCGAGCGATGCGAAGTCGCAGACGCCCTCAGCCACTGTGCGCACCTTGTGGCTCTTGACATCGATGCTGAAGATGGGTGTCACGCCGCCCTTGGGAGCGATGAAGTAGATTTCCTTGCCAGAGGGTGCCCAGGCTATATTGTCGGCGGTGTAGTCCCACTCGGTGGTGAGGTCGGTGCGCACGCCTGTAGCCATGTCCATGACGAAGATACGGTTCTTGTCGCTCTCGTAGCCGTCATGCTCCATCGAGAGCCATGCCAGCTGCGAGCCGTCGGGCGAGAACACGGGCATGGTGTCGTAGCCCATCATCCCTTCGGTGAGGTTGCGTGTGGTGCCGTCGGCGAGGGTGTAGAGGTAGAGGTCGGAGTTGGTGGATATGGCGTATTCCATGCCGGTCTTCTTGCGGCTGACGTAGACCACCGCTTTGTCATCGGGAGTCCATGCAAACGATTCGATGCCGCCGAAAGGCTTCATCGGGGCTTCGTACATAGGTTCGTCAGCCATGATGTCCTTGATGTTGACCACCTCGGCGCCGGTGTAGTCGCCTATGAAGGGGTGGGGGATTTCGGTCACCCACTCGTCCCAGTGCTTATACATCAGGTCGTCGATGACACGGCCTGTAGCCTTGGGCAGGTCGGGATAGATGTCCTTGGCGTCACGTGAGTATTTGATGTTGGCGATCAGGAGCACCTTCTTCTCCGCCGGGGAGAAGAGGAAGCCGCCGATGCCCCCCTCGACCTTGGTGATCTGCTGGCGGTCGGAACCGTCGGCGTTCATGGTCCACAGCTGGGGTTTGCCATCCTCTCCTTCATAGGTGAAGGCTATCTTGCGTCCGCCGTCGATCCACACAGCCGCGCCCTCGCTCTTGGGGGTGCGGGTGATGCGGCGCACGTTCTTGCCGTCGATGTCAGAGACGTAGAGGTCGACGTTGGAGCGGTTCTGCTCCACGCTCTCGTAGCCGATGCCGTAGAGGAGCGACTTGCCGTCGGGCGACACCGCAGGTGCTTTGACGCTTCCGAGAGCCTCGAGGGCGTCGATGTTGTATTGTCCCGAAGCATCGGGAGTGAAGTCGGGCTTCTCGATAAGCGGAGCTTCCGCCTCGGCTGGGGCAGCCTTGGCTATTTCTGACGATGTAAGCATGAGCATCGTGGCGGTTAATGGTAGTAACAGTTTTCCGTGTATCATGGGTATAATATATAATGTGATTTCTGTATCAGGTTATTTGCGGCTCTTGCGTTTCGGGTTGGAGGGAAACCATCCTCGCTCCACGCGCCGCCGCTGCTCGAACACCTCCAGTATGGACCAAAATGAGGAGAAAGCCGTCACGGCAAGCAGCGATGACCACAGCACATCGTCCACAAGGTATGATGCCACTCCTAACCCTGCGCCGCATATGGCAAACACCCACCAGCATCCGGTGCCGAAATAATATTCACCCTTGATCACGAGTGGATGAAACAGCCCGATGATAATGAATGTGGCGAGTCCGATGACTAAGCCGAGCAGGTGGAGGTCGGTAAGTATCTGGGTCATGACATTAAGCGACTTCTAAAGGTTTACATGTTCGGCATCTACGAGGTGGTGCAGAAACAGCGATGCCAGTTCGTTGAACTTCACGGGGTGCTCTGTGGTGAGATAGCGGCAGTCGGCATTGCGCTTGATGAGGCGGTCTATCTCGGGATGGCGGTTGAGATATGCGTCGAGGCTGTCCGCTACCAGTTCGCCCTGGGTGATGATGCGGGCGCGGTCACCCACAGCCTCAGTGATTTTGTCAAGCAGCAGAGGGTAGTGGGTGCATCCGAGCACGAGGGTATCGATGGCTGGGTCCATCTCAAAGAGGTTGTTGATGTATTTGTGTACGAAATAGTCGGCTCCGGGGCTGTCAGCCTCGCGGTTCTCCACCAGCGGCACCCACATCGGGCATGCCATGGAGGTGACCACCAGTGCCGGGTCTAATTTCGACAGCTCCATGTCGTAGCTGCGTGACTGCACAGTGCCGGGGGTGCCGAGCAGCCCTATGTGCCCTGTGGTGGTGACGTTGACGATGTCCTCTACCGTGGGCAGAATGACTCCGAGCACCTTGCGCTTGCCGGGGATGCCGGGCAGGTCACGCTGCTGTATGGAGCGGAGGGCTTTGGCTGAGGCGGTGTTGCATGCCAGGATGACCAGATGGCATCCCTGCGCAAAGAGGTATTTGACCGCCTCGAGGGTGAATTTGTACACTACGTCAAACGAGCGCGTCCCGTAGGGGGCACGTGCGTTGTCGCCGAGATATATGTAGCTCATCATCGGGAGCTTATGGCGTATCTCCTTGAGGATGGTCAGTCCGCCGTATCCGCTGTCGAATACTCCGATGGGTCCCGGTGTCTTGTCATTGGTTATGTGAGTCATTGCAATGCAAATTTACAAGTAAATTTTGACCTATTAGTTGGATTCGTTGAAATTTTGTCAGTAAATTTGTACAATATCCCCTGATAACTTATGCAACCATTCATACATCTCCACGTCCACTCCCAGTACTCCCTCCTTGACGGACAGGCTGACATCAAGAAGCTCGTCGACAAGGCTGTCAAAGACGGCATGCCAGGCATGGCTCTCACCGACCACGGCAACATGTTCGGCATCAAAGAGCTTGCCAACTATGCCAAGAAGCACAACGGCAAGGTCGACGGCAAGGTCAAGGACCTGCTCCGACAGGCTGCCGAGGCTGAGGCTGCCAGCGATGCCGCAGCGGCTGCCGATCTGCGCGCCAAGGCTGAGGAGGAGAAATCGCACCACTTCAAGGCGATTCTAGGCTGCGAGATGTATGTGGCTAACAATTCCCTCCATGACCGCAACGACAAGACCGACCGCGGACGCCACCTGATAGTCCTCGCCAAGAACCAGAAGGGCTACAAGAATCTCATCAAACTTGTGTCACAGGCGTGGACCGAGGGCTTCTACAGCCATCCGCGCACCGACAAGAAGGCTCTTGCAGCCCACCGCGAGGGGCTCATCATCTGCTCGGCATGTCTCGGCGGCGAGATACCGCGCCTGATACTCTCGGGGCGCATGGAGGAGGCTGATGCGAGTGTCAAGTGGTGGAAGGAGACTTTCGGCGACGACTATTACATAGAACTGCAACGCCACAAGACCGATGTCCCCGGCGGCAACCGCGACACCTACGAGGAGCAGCAGCGCGTCAACCCCGAACTGATACGCTTGGCGCGCAAATATGATATCAAGATCATCGCCACCAACGACTCCCACTTCGTCAACGCCGAGGATGCCGAGGCGCATGACCGCCTCATATGCATCTCTACCAACAACAATCTCAACGACCCTGCCCGCATGCGCTACACCAAGCAGGAGTGGTTCAAGACGCGCCAGGAGATGAACGACGTGTTTGCCGACCTCCCCGAGGCTCTTGCCAACACGATGGAGATTTACGACAAGGTGGAGACCTACTCCATCGACCACGAGCCTATCATGCCCAACTTCGAGATTCCTGCCGACTTCGGCACTGAGGAGGAATACCGCAGCCGCATCACCGAGCAGGAGCTGTTTGACGAGTTCACGCGTGACGAGAAAGGCAACGTAGTGCTATCGCAGGCTGATGCCGAGAAGAAAATAAAGAAACTCGGAGGCTACGACAAGCTCTACCGCATAAAATTCGAGGCTGACTACCTGCGCAAGCTCGCCTACGAGGGCGCGAAGGTGCGCTACGGCAAACTCACCCCGGAGCTCGACGAGCGCATCAACTTCGAGCTGCATATCATGAAGACGATGGGCTTCCCGGGATACTTCCTCATAGTCCAGGACTTCATCAACGCGGCGCGTAACCAGCTCGGCGTTAGCGTGGGACCCGGACGTGGCTCGGCTGCGGGAAGCTGTGTGGCATACTGCCTCGGCATCACGCAGATCGATCCCATAAAATATGACCTGCTGTTCGAACGTTTCCTCAACCCTGACCGTATATCCCTGCCTGATATCGATATCGACTTTGACGATGACGGACGTGCCGACGTGCTCCACTATGTGACCAAGAAATATGGCGAGGAGAAGGTGGCGCACATCGTCACCTACGGCACCATGGCTGCCAAGAGCGCCATAAAGGACGTGGCGCGCATAGAGCAGCTCCCTCTCAACGAGGCTAACCGCCTGGCGGGGCTCATCCCGCGCCACATGCCCGAGGTCAACGGCAAGGAGCTGTCACCCACATTGAATAACTGCCTCGGCTATCTCCCTGAGTTCAAGCAGGAGATGGCTGGTCCCAATCCGCTCATCACCGAGACTCTTTCCTACGCCCAGCAGCTCGAGGGGACGGTGCGTAACCTCGGCGTGCATGCCTGCGGCGTGATTATCTGTCGTGACGACATCACCGATTGGGTGCCTGTATCCACAGCGGTGGATAAGGCGAGCGATGACAAGAGCAAGCTGATAGTCACCCAATACGAGGGGCGCGTCATCGAGGAGACCGGTCTGATCAAGATGGACTTCCTCGGGCTGAAAACCCTCAGCATCATCAAGGAGGCGGTCAACAACATCAAGCGCACACGCGGCATCGACATAGATATCGACAATGTGCCCATCGACGACCCCAAGACCTACCAGCTCTATTGTGAGGGGCGCACTACCGGCACGTTTCAGTTTGAGTCTGCCGGCATGCAGAAATACCTCCGCGAGCTGAAGCCCTCGACCTTCGAGGACCTCATAGCCATGAACGCCCTCTACCGCCCGGGTCCTATGGACTACATCCCCGACTTCATCGCCCGCAAACACGGACGGTCACCCATCACCTACGATATCCCCATCATGGAGCAGTATCTCAAGGATACATACGGCGTGACGGTCTATCAGGAGCAGGTCATGCTCCTGTCGCGACTGCTGGCAAACTTCACGCGCGGCCAGAGCGACACGCTCCGCAAGGCGATGGGTAAGAAACTCATCGAGAAGATGAACGAGCTTAAAGGTCTCTTTATCCAAGGCGGCACTGCCAACGGCCATGATGCCAAGGTGCTCGAGAAGATATGGGCTGACTGGGAGAAATTCGCATCCTATGCGTTCAACAAGAGCCACGCTACCTGCTATAGCTGGGTGGCTTTCCAGACTGCGTACCTCAAAGCCAACTATCCCGCTGAATACATGGCGGCGGTGCTGACGCGTAACCTTTCCGACCTCACCAAGCTCACCGGCTTCATGGACGAGTGCAAGCGCATGCACATCTCGGTAAAGGGTCCTGATGTCAACGAAAGTTACGCCGGATTTGGTGTCAACTCCCACGGCGACATCCGCTTCGGGCTCGCCGCCGTCAAAGGCATCGGCGGCGGTGTCGTGGCTGACATAATCCGCGAGCGTGACGCCAACGGTCCTTATAAATCCATCTATGACCTGGTCGAGCGTGTCAATCCGTCTACCCTTAATCGTAAAGTGCTTGAAAGCCTTGCTCTCTCCGGCGCGCTTGACTGCTTTGACGCGGATGTGCAGCGTGAGGACTATTATGCCACCAACAGCCGTGGCGAGACCTTCATGGAACAGCTCCTCCGCTATGGTCAGGCATACCAGCAAGACAAGATTGAGAGTGCCACTTCGCTCTTCGGCGATGATGAGGGCGCATGTTCCACCGCCGGACGTCCGGCGATTACCCACGCCGTCCGCTGGCCCGACACCGTACGCCTCGACAAGGAGCGTGACCTCGTGGGCATGTACCTCTCGGCGCACCCCCTGGATCCCTATTATCTCGAGCTGCAATATGGCTGCACCTGCGATTTCAAGCATTTTGCCGAACTCGGAGCCAACTTCGAGGGGCAGGAGATAACGCTCGGAGGCATGGTGGTCAGTCTGGAGTCGCGTCCCTCCAAGTCGGGCAGCATGTTCGGCATCCTTAAAGTCGAGGACTACTCGGGCAGCCACGAATTCATGCTGTTCGGGCAAAGCTACATCGATTTCCATAATTATGGAGTCACAGGCACCCCCATATATATCAAGGGTGCATATGAGCGGCGGTACAAAAATCAGGATCTACGTTTCAACATCAAGAGCATCCAGCTCCTCGAGGCAGTCAAAGGCTCACTCGTCAGCACCATCCACCTCAAGCTGTTCGACAAAGACATCACCCCCCGCATCCGCGGACTCCTCGCCGAACATCTCACCGACAACCCCGAAGCCGGCAACCTCGAGATGACCTTCATGGCAACCGACATCCGCCGCCGCATCCGCCTCGCCGCCTCCCGCAAAGTCAACATCACCCGCGCCTTCCTCGACCTCCTCGTCGAAGAAGGCATCGAATTCGAAGTCTACTGACCCCCAGCCCCCCTCTTGTAGGGACATGCCGTGGCATGTCCGCCTCCCATCTAAGTCGTATAAGATTTATCCGATTCAGCCCCCCCCCCCGGTCTCTCGCAGGCGTGCCGTCAGGCGGCGGGGTGGACTTGCGGCGCGTCGCGCCGTTTTGCCACCTGTTCGCGCCGCTTGCGGCGCGGTTGTGTAAATTCCAGAATATCAGTGCTGTAACCTTTTTTAACACACCTCCCGTGAACTTTTCGCGTGCAAAAATTTGGCGGATACGCAGGAAACGCATAACTTTGCACTCGCTTTTCGGGAACGACGCTTCCCGGTGCGCGGCGGAGGCCGCCGGCGGTGTTAAAGACGGTTAAAGATTTTGCCGTTCCGCGGATAAGGCGTAACTTCGCAGGGCTGTCCGGAAACGGACGGCGCGCAAGAGCGAGAGAACATTGAAACGTTTGCAATAGACGAGACAGTACAAGAGAAGCTCGGACGCCCCTGAGGGGTGTCCATAACATGAGCCTCCTGTCAATTTCCGACAATCCATCAAACAGTAAAGACGAGACAGACAGTCCGGGCACAGGCATCGCTTTCCGTCCGGTCCCGCCGGGCGCGCAGACACCCCTCCGACAAAACGGAGGCCATGCGCGGCGCGGCGGACAGGGACAAAAGACAACAACAAACTTAGGAAATCTTGAAAAAGATATACCGACAGCGGAGAGTTTGATCCTGGCTCAGGATGAACGCTAGCGACAGGCTTAACACATGCAAGT
>OJPW01000660.1_pt1 | contig 26354 bp, 25 predicted proteins | sample 1598571 | NCBI WGS metagenome assembly OJPW01 (sample SAMN03922493, study PRJEB24848) | human gut metagenome | isolation source: stool sample | host: Homo sapiens | place: Germany | collected 2011-05
GGCCCGCAGGGCCCGCGCCTTAGGCGGCAAAGCCGCCGGGCTGCGCCCCTTCCCTGGCCCGGCACGGTCTTTCCCGAAGCAACCATCCCCGTGGCATAAAAAACACCGCCACAGCCAGGCGGTGTTGCAGTGCGGATATTATCGGTAAAATTATTCGATGGTAAGGTGCAGACTTTCCAACCCGAGTTCACCATCTTCGGCGGGGCGGCAATCGGTGATTTGCAGGTTGAATTCCCGCAGGAGAGAGGCGGTCGAAAGCTTCTGCACTTCCTCCCTGCTGCGGTCAACGGTAAGGGGTGTTACGGTAAAAACGAGAGGCTGGCCGTTCTGCTTCTCCAGCAGCTTTTTACCAAGCTCCTCCCCTACATACACAGTAAAGGGCTGGGACTGGAACTCTGTTACGACAGCGACAAGCGGAGTGGTGTCATCCAGGCAGTAATCGGGGATCACATCCCGGACGGTGGCGGTAAAGGAGCCGCTGATGGTGCAGCTTTCGGCCGGGGCGGGCTGCGGATCGGGCGCGGGGGTATCCTGGACGCCGCAGGAGCACAGCAGCAGAACAGCAAGCAGCAGAAGCAAGCATTTTTTGATGTGGTTCACGGTCATAGCCTCCTTTTCGGTTCGCTAAAAAATTGAGCTGGAATCGGGAAAAATGCCTATTTTCATTCTACCATGCGGTAAAGTACGGTGTCAACAAATGCCGGGAGTGCAGAGAGAAAAAGACCGCCCGCAGGCGGTCTTTCGGTGGGCGGATAAATTAAGCCAGGTGGGCACGCACCATCTGCATGCACTTGGCGGTGGCAAACATAATAAACTCATCGCGCTCCTCCGGGGAAAGCCAAAGACTTTCCTCAGCAGTGGCGGCTTCCTCTGCCAGGCGCTGGGGGATGCCATGCACCTGGTTTTCAATGTCGTCCTCGGTGTAGTAGTCGAGGTAGCGGTTGGGGAAGGAGGGGGTATTGCGCAGGATCTCCAGCGGAGGGTAGTGGGGATTTTCCCGATAATCGGCCAAATCGGCCAGCTTCAGATCGGCCCGCATGGCGGCAATGTTCTCCTTGGAAGGATCCGCAAGGGATTCCCGGCGGGGACGCAGCACCCGTTCCTGCCACATGGCATCGGTAATAAGGTGAATATAATATCCCCAGTAGAAGGCGCGGGCCTCATCATCGGCCGCCTGGGGCATCATTGCATTGTAGAAGCCCTCAAAATCAATGAGGCAGCGGTCCAGTGCTTCATCCTTCTTCAGCCAGTGGGTCACCACCCGGCCAGGGAGATAACGCGGTGTACCGTCCTCATTCCACTCGGTGCGGCCGCAATCCGGCGCAATGGAACCGGCGTAATAATGGGGGAGGGAGATCCCCTCCGGCAGGCAGCGCAGCAGGGCTTCCGCTACCCGCAGGTGTGTCATCCAGTATGCCATGGGTCAAACCTCCGCGGGGGTATATACCTTGATGGAGCCGCCGTTATCCTGCAGGTAGCTGCCGGCGGGCTGGCCCAGCACCACCGCAATGGCCACAAATTTACCGGCCCAGCCGGAAAGGGAAACGAGGAACATCAGGAACGGGATCCAGAACCACTGCTCCGAAACGGCAAAAGCGGCAGCCAGCAGCAATCCGCACCAAACAACGGCGGGAATGAGGGTGCCGGTAAGCCAGGAGTTGCGGCGGACATACATACGGCCGGTGCAGGCAACGATATAAAAGCCCATGGAAACATACTCAACGGGGCAGCCGCATGTTTTATAAAGGCAGAAGCCGTGCAGCTTGGCCTGCAGGCGCATGGAAGCGACCATAAGCAGGAACGCGCCCAGGCAGTAAATCAGGGAAAAGACGGTATTTTTGGCGGAAGAAAGCAGGGTAAAGGGATGGCTGGGCAGAACCAGCAGCACCGGGCCGACCAGCAGCACGAGAGTAAGCAGCAGACCGATGATATTTTCCCGGGAAAGATTGACAAAGTCGATCTCGCGGGTCTGGCGGTAATTGCCGGGCAGGGCTTCGCAGGAATTGGGATTCATGGGAGTGCCTCCTTGACTTTGACTGAAATAAAGCGCGGCAGGATCGGCTAAAATCCTACAGATAAATGCATTATACCACAGAATGCAGAGAATGCCAAAACATTTTTTGCGGCGCATTGCTATTTGCGGAAAAAAGGATTATAATATAGACGGAATGCGGCAGGCTGCCGCGGAAAGGAGACAAACAACGGATGAAAAACAAAAAATGCAAATGCTGCTGGGGCACTGTAATTGCCATGCTGGTGGCCCTGCTGGGAGCGGCCGCCGCTGTAATGGTACTGCTGCGCCGTCACCACACCGCCTGCACCGAGGAACTGGATGATGAGGACCTGGTAGAATACCTGGGCGGCGAAGAGCACGAAGACGCACCGGAGGAGTAATCTTCTGCTGCGGCGAAAATTCCCCTTGACAGGGGCATTCAACTGTGCTAATATGATATGGCACCCGGAAGAGGTGCCTTATATCGCGGAGTAGAGCAGCTCGGTAGCTCGTCGGGCTCATAACCCGGAGGTCGGAGGTTCAAATCCTCCCTCCGCAACCATAAAAGTATTCCTCACTCATTTTGAGTGAGGAATATTTTTATGGTTGCAGAGAAAGTTTGCATCTACAACTCTAGGTTATGAGACCGACGAGCGTGGCTCGTTGGGAAACGCCCCCGAGCGCCGCCGGCGGCGGATACAGCGAGGAGGGCGTTTGCGCAGCGGTCGAAAAAATCGAGCGGGCGAATAGCGCGAAGATTTTTTCGGGCACCGCAAGAGGCGCGAAGCGATAACCCGGGGCAAATTCTTCGACCGCCGCCAGTGGCGGATGTAGGGAGAAGAATTTGGCGCAGCGGTCGGCGAGTGCGACGCATAAGCGAGCAATGAGACGGGCACCGCAAGAGGGCCTTCGGAGGTTCAAATCCTCCCTCCGCAACCAGAAGCCCCCACTCGAAAGAGTGGGGGCCTTTTTTTGTTGTATTCAAGCGGGTTTGCGGGCATTATCCCTGCCGCATAAGCTCCAGCACTTCCTGCTCCTCCGGGATGCTGTTGATGCCGCCGTGGTGGCGGGTGGAGAGGCTGGCGGCGCAGCAGGCGAAGCGGGTGATGGCGGACATCTCCTCTGCCGATAGCGCCTCCGGGGCTTTACCGAGCTTCAACAGCCGGCTCATGGCACTTCCGCCGAAGATATCCCCGGCTCCGGTGGTATCCAACACATGGATGCCGGTGGGGCAGGCGGTCGTGCCGCTGCCGCTGTGATTGGCAAAATAGCAGCCCCGGGGGCCCATGGTGACATAAACAAGGCGGACGCCGTACTCCCGCAGCAGCTTTTGCGCCGCTGCCGCCGGAGTGGTGTGCCACAGGAAATCCACTTCTTCATCGCTGATTTTGACGATATCCGCTTGATGCAGTCCCCACTCCATCTGCGTTGCTGCCGTGGCGTCGTCTGGCCAAAGCAGTTTGCGCAGGTTGGGGTCAAAGCTGATGAGCTTGCCCCGCGCTTTGGCGTATGCCACCGCCTTTTGGGTCGCGGTTCGCGCGGGCTCATCAGTTAGACTTAATGTGCCGAAATGGAACACCCGGCAGGCGTCGATCAGGCTGTAATCCACCTCGTGCTCGGTCAGGCAGGTATCGGCGCCGGGCTTGCGGGCAAAGCTGAATTCCCGGTTTCCCTCGGCATCCAGCGTGACGAACGCCATGGTGGTGAAGGCAGCGGCGTCTTTTATGATGCCACGGGTCTCAATGCCGCAATCGGCGGCGGTTTGAATGAGCAGACGGCCAAAGCGGTCGTCCCCGACCTTTCCGATCATTGCGGTGGAGCAGCCGTATTTTTGCAATGCGGCGAGAAAATTGCAGGGTGCGCCGCCCGGCTGGGCCTTTAGCGTTGGGTATCCGGCGGCGTCGGCAGCCACCGGAGCAAAGTCAATGAGCATTTCGCCCAGGGCAACAATGGTGGGCACGAGAACCCCCCTTTCTATTTTGCACAGTAGCGCATATGCAAATGATTGCGCTTCACAAGAACGGCCTCGATGTCTTTTCCGCCCTGTGCTATTTCTTTGAAATAATTTTACCTGCTTTGCAGGCCATCGTGGAGCAGCAGCTTTTTTACGGCAAAGTTGTCATACCATGCTGTGCTTCGATAAATAGTCGCGCATTCTGTATGTTTTCTCCTTATATTCCAGTACCTTTTGCAGGATCATTCGTTTGCTTTTTGCCCGGATGAGTACCATATCCCCATTTTGGAGTACGAAACTGTCATTGGCCTCGCTGACATAATTCATATTGACCAGGTAGCTTTGGTGGCAGCGCAAAAACCGTGCGTCATTAAGCTCTGCCTCTATTTCATTCAGCTTTTTATATACATGGTAGGTGCGGCCATCCGCCCGGTGCAGGATGCACTTTGTATTGCTGCTTTCTACATACATGATCTCATTGACCGGGATAAATTTGATCGAGGATTTTTGCACAAGCCCATAGCTACCGCTTTGGTATTCCTGCAGAAGCCAATCCAGCGTGTGCCGGATATCCTTAATCCGGTACGGCTTTACGATATATCCGGAGGCATAGACGCTGTAGCTTTCCAGTGCATAATCGGCGCTGGCGGTGCAGAATACGATTCTGCCACGGTAGAAGAGCTCCCGCAGACTTTTCGCGATTGTCAGGCCAAAGGAATCCTCCATGAACAGGTCGAGGAAGATGATATCAAACTCCATTCCATCCATAATATCATAGTAAAGTGTTGTTCCGTGGTCATATAAGGTGAATTCGCAGCTGATGGATGCTTCGGAAAAGTATTTTTTAAGCAGGCTGTGCAAGATTCTCCGTTCCAGCTCATTGTCATCACAAATTGCCAAACGCATAAAAACAGGTCCTTCCCGGATGAGAGGGCACAGTCAATGCGCCCTCATGTACAGTTCATCCGCTATAATATCGCCGAGATGCACCGGGTCCACCTCGCCGTCATTCAGTTTACCCCGCAGCGTCTTTAGCCAGGCCAGATCACCGGATATGCCGTAGATGCAGTTCTGCACTTCCATAACGCCATCGTGCAGGGTGCAGGCACATACCCCGTACAGGGTTTCTCCGCCCTGGCCGACCGCTTTCTCGTTCTTGCTGATCACATAATAGTTTACCATAGTTCTTTCCTCCTCAATACTCTCTTAAAAAACACCTGGTTCGGTGCTTTCTGCTTTGGTGTCTTGATTGTAGCAGAATAAGGAGAGAAAATGGGCCAAACATTGATTTTGGCGCGCTTTACCGAGAAATTGGAAGAGAAAACCCTTGATCATTTGAATTACTACTTAAATTTCGCTTTTCAGCTCATGGATCGCATCGATCACACAGCAGTATTCCTCTGTCAACTGCCGCAGTAATTCCGGTGCGGGGACGCTCCCAGTATGCAGTACTTCGCAAAGGGCTGCTGCGCGGTCTCCCAGCCGGTTCAGGCCCAAATTATAACCGATGCCCTTTAGTGTGTGCGCCGCACGGAAGGCGCTTTGCAGGTCACCATTCTTCAGGCTCTGCATCAGCCCCTCGTAGGAGGGATCATTCTCAAATTCCGGTAAATAAAATTTGACAATGTCTAGATCCTCCAGCCGCTCCAGCACATCGGAAAGGTCTCCCCCGACTGCCGCGTAGAATTTCGACATTGTCATTTCTTCCGTATTTGGTTCGCGCACAAAAATTACCCTTTCTATATAAGATTTATTGTTAATTCTGTAATATAGCATTTTTGACTGAAAATCAAGAAATCTTTGTCGAAAAATAATGTTTTATGATGAATAATCTGAATGGAAAATTATTAAATTATTTTCTTTTGTAATATCAGGGCGTATAAGAGTCTCATTAGGGACACCAATGATTGAATGCCTAATGTAAGCAGTCCCCGGCCATGACGGCCGGGGACTGCTGTGCTGTATAGAGGTTATTTGAGGAGGTCAGAAGGGAAGATCAAATCATACAAGGTCAGCCTTGAGACCGGGGATACGGGCAGAAGCTTTGGTGAGCAGCTCACGGCCCACTGCGGCTGCGTAGTCCCGTTTTTCTTCCTCGTTCACTTTGGTCAGGCGACCGTTCTTTACAACGGTTTCGCCATTGACCACGACGGTTTCGATCATTCTGGCGTCGCCGCTGAGAACGATGCAGTCTACGGGGTCATTGCAACCGCCGGCATACTGCAGCTGGTTCCAGTTCATCAGGGTGAAATCCGCCGCCATGCCGGGGGCGAGGTGACCGATATCGTTACGGCCCAGGGCGGCAGCGCCGCCGGCAGTGGCCAGGTACAGGATATCCTCGCAGCCGATGGAATCATCGCCCCAGCTGAGACGATTGAGCAGGTAGCTGACACGGATCTCCTCCATCATGCTGGCGGAGTTGCTGCTGGCAGCGCCGTCCACACCGATGCCGAAGCGCTTGACACCGGCACGCAGCAGGTCAGGGATCCGGCAGGAGCCGGAGCTGAGGTACATATTGGAGATGGGGCAGGTGGAAATACCGGTGTTGGTATCCGCCATCAGCTGCACTTCCTCATCGTTGAGGTGAATGCAGTGGGCGTAGTAGAAGCGGTCGCCCAGCAGGTCGTGACGGCGGAACCACTCGGCGGGACGGCAGCCGTAGTGCTCCTCCACAAAAGCCACCTCGCCGCGGCTTTCCGCCAGGTGTCCATGCACTTTGATGTCCAGCTTTTCGGCCAGATCGATGGTAGCACGGACGATTTCTTCCGTTTCATAATAGGCGATGCTGGGGCCGATGCCGACCTGACACATCGAGAAACGGGAAGGATCGTGGTACTTCTTTACCAGGCGCTCGGCATCGCCCATAACGCCTTCGATGCTGTCCACCACCTCGGGAGGGACAATATCGCTGGTGACGGAGTGGTAGCTGCGCACTGGGTGGAAGCGGATGCCCAGTTCCTTGGCCGCTTCAATCTCGGCATCCACCAGGCAGGTAACGCCGACGGGGTGGGGATACCACAGGTCATTGGAGGTGGTGATACCGGTTTTCAGTCCCTCGCCCAGCGCCACATACACACCGGCACGGGCTACATCAGTGTTCAGGTCCTTATAGATCTCGTACATGGTGGTGAGCCATGGCTCCAGTCGCAGACCCTGTGTGGCCTTAATGTTGCGGATAAGAGTCTGCCAGGTGTGATGATGTGTATTGACAAAGCCGGGCAGGATAACGCGGCCGCTGGCATCTACTACTTCATCGATGGTGACGGTATCGCCAAGGGTGCCCTTGAGGTTTTTGCCGATGGCCTTGATCTCTTTGCCGCTGATGAGCAGATCCGCATGACGGTAGCGGCGGCGCTCCTCATCCATGGTGATGATCCAATCGGCATTCTGATACAGTACGGTTTTCATAATGATTTCTCTCCTTTCGCCGGATCAGGCAGCCTTTTCTTCCTTTTTCTCAGGCAGGATAAGGCTGAGAACGACGGCGGTGATGGCGGTGCCGGGTACGCCGCTGAGCAGGCTGGAGGCCCAGAAGGGCAGCGCTGCCAAAGCATCGGGAGCCGCGCTGAAGCCAACGCCGACAGCCAGAGAAATGGCCACGATGGTGGTGGTACGGGCCGTGAGCGGGCCGCCATTATGGATGACATTCATACCGGAAACCAGGATGGTGCCGAAAGCGGAGAGGGCCACGCCGCCCAGAACAGCGGAGGGAATGCAGGAGAACACGGCGCACAGTTTGGGGCAGAGACCGCAGAGACCTACTACACCGCCGGCGATGGCAGTGACATAGCGGCTGGTAACACCGGAAAGACCGCACAGACCGATATTGGCGCTGCCGCTGATGACGGGAACCATATTGAACATGGAAGAGATAACGCTGCCAACGCCCTGGGCCAGTACGCCGCCCTTGGTCTCATGGCTGGTGGGCAGGCTGTTCTTTGCCAGCATGGAAGCGGTGGTCTGGTCGCCCATCAGTTCAACCAGGGCAATGAAGCACAGGATGGAGATGGAGATGATCGGGCCAAGCTCAAACTTGATGCCGAAGTGCAGGGGCTGGGGGATACGGATCCATGCCTCCTCGCCAATGGGGGAAAGATCCAGCTTGCCAAAGGCGGCGGCCGCGGCGCTCATGACCAGAATGGCGATGAGGGGAGAAGCCTTGGAAAGGAAGTTCTTGCTGCAGAAGTAGTTGAGCAGGACCATGATAATGATGGTGCCGGCAGCCAGCAGCAGGTTAATGGGATCGCCGTAATCAGCGGAGCCTACACCGCCCGCACAGTAGCCAATGCCAACGCTGCAAAGGCTGAGGCCCAGGGCCATAACGACCGCGCCGGTGATATAGGGCTTGAACAGGATAGAGAGCTGCTTATGCAGGCCGGTCCACAGAATGGTGGTGATAATGCTGCCAACGAGGCAGGCACCAGTGAACGCCGCCAAACCGTACTGGGCGCCCAGCGCAATGCCGGGGGCAACGAAGACGAAGCTGCACTCCAGCGGGATGGGCAGGCGCGCGCCAATGGGGCCAACGCCGATTGTCTGCAGCAGGGTGGCGATGCCGGTGACGAGCAGACAGCCAGCCACCAAAATGGTGATCTCGCTGGCGGAAAGGCCGATGCCGGCGCCAATAAGCAGCGGAACGGGCAGAACATTAAAAACGAGAACGACGATTTGCTGGATACTCAGCGGGACCGTTTCTTTGATGGGCGGGCAGTCATTCAGACTGTAGCCGACGGGGATCTTTGACATAGGGGACAACTCCTTTCAAAACATCAGATCTTTTTGTAACATCAAGCGCTTGCTTCTTAATGTAACATTGATTATCTGTTACATCTGCATCTTAGCAAGGATTCGTCAAGATTTCAACAGTTTTTTGCGTTCCCGCCAATATTTCAGCGGAATGGACAACATTTTGGTGTAACATTTGTTCATTGTTACATTCATATCAAACAAAAGCCGGAGAGCTGCGGCCCTCCGGCTGGAATTTACTTCATAATGAAGAGTTTTTTGGGGCAGAGGGAGACGCATAGGCCGCAGCCGCTGCAGGCGGCGGCATCGACGGTGATGCCCTCCGTCCCCTGAGAAATGGCATCGTACAGGCAGGCGCCGACACAGCGTGCTCGGCAGCCATCGGGGCAGGTGCCATCGCAGGGAGCGGCCATTTTGACCCGCAGCAGGCGCTCTGGCAGCTCCTCAAAAGCGGTAAGAGAGGAGAGTGCGTTGCCGCGCAGCTCATCTAGGGAAGAATAGCCCTTTTCCCGCAGCCAATCCTCCAGCTTGCGCAGTGTTTCGGTGATGTGCCCATAGCCCCGCAGCATGATGGCGGAGCCCATCTCCACCGCAGTGGCGCCCATCATCAGGAACTCGATGATGCTGTGCCAGTCCTCCACACCGCACATCGCGGCGATCTCACAATCGGCCAGCTGATGCAGTACCGCCGTTGCCGCCAGCGAGAGCGGACGCAGATGGCTGCCGGTGCAGCCGCCGATGGCCGCCATTTCGCAGCGGGCGTTTTCAATATCCACGCCGTTGATGCCCTCCAGCGATTCAATGGCACTGATGGCACGGGCGCCGTTCTGGGTGATCTGGCGGGCAAAGGCAGGATTGAGCGCTGCATGGTGCGGCAGTCGCACCATAACGGGGATTTCCACCGCCGAGGTGACGCTGCGCACCATTTCCCCGACCTCCTCCGGCCGGATGCTGATGTCCTCCAGCTTGGTGCCGATGGGGGTAAAGCAGCACAGCTCCAGCGCATCTGCACCTAGGCGCTGCATGCGGCTGGCCAGGTACCGCAGCTCGGAAGGGGTCGTTCCCCGAATATTGCAGATGAGGAAGGCGTTGCCCTTTTGCAGGCGCTCTACCTCCTGCTCCACATCCTCCAGCGTCATGGTGCTGTACAGGGTGGTATTGTAAACTTCGCCCTGACGGTAAAAAATACGCGGACTGACGACATGGCTTTTCTCCAGCGTGATGGTCTCGGTGACGACAGCCGCCGCACCGGCGTCAATGGCCTTCTGCATGGCGGCGGCATCACGACACCAGGGACCGGCTGCCGCTATAATAGGATTTTTGAGCGGCAGGCCCATAAAATTGACGGATAACAACGACATTTTGTACCCTCCTTACTCAAACAACTCGTAGATCTCTTTGCGGTTGCCGCAGCTGCGGCGGATCTTGAGCTTGGATTTCAATACGATCTCGTGGGCCTCCACCTGGTACAGCGCGCTGTCCTCGATGAGCTCGATGAGGCGGCGGGCTGCCACCGCACCCAAACGCTCCAGCGGGTGCTCCATGGTGGTCAGCGCCGGGGTAATAACAGCGGCAGCCTCACTGCCGGTAAAACCAGCAACAGCCAGTCCCTCTGGCAGGGGAATATTTTCCTCCCGTGCAGCCTTGATGACACCCATGGCCAGCTCATCACTGACAGCGAAGACGGCCTGCGGCGGCTTCTCGGTCAGTATTTCCTCGCGGCAGATGCGGTAGCCGCCCACTACGCTGTCCTCCGCCTCCAGCACACGGCACTGGCGGTCGGTCAGCCCCAGCGCGGCTGCCGCCTGCCGGTAACCGGCGGTGATGGCGGCCTTTTCGGGGGATTCTCCGCTGCTTTGCAGCAGCCAAATGGAGCGGTGGCCCATAGTATGGAGATGTGAAACCATCTTTTCTGCGGCGTCCCGGTAATGGATACCGCAGATATTGCAGTTTTCCAATCGATCATAGCTGCCCAGCAGCACTACCGGCAGCTCGGCAGGCAGCGCCTCCGGTGGTAGAGAGGGCTCCCCAGCAATCAGCATTCCGAGGGGTTTTGCCGCGGCGGCAGCCTGAATACAGGCTGCTATTCCTCCCGAAAGGGGAGAGAACTCCACCAGGTTGACCAGAATCCCCTTGGGCGCCAGTACCGACTGCACCCCCGAAAGCAGGGTTTGTGCCCGCTTGGCCGCGGGAACGATGAGGGTGACGGCCCGCCGCCCGCGGTTGACTGGCTTGGGGTTGTAGTTGTATTTTTCGATGATGGTCTGCACCCGTTCGCGGGTCTCCGGCAGCACCGCCTCCGGGTGGTTGATGACACGAGAGATGGTGGCAACCGAAACACCGGCTTCCTTGGCCAGTTCGCGGATATTCACGGGCAGTCCTCCTCTCTGTATGCTTCTTTTTTTATTGTAACATATTTCGGTATGGCAAGTAAACTGTGGATTAAAGGGTCAGGAGAAAAGGGATTTTGTATTTGTTCATTCTTCCACCGGCAGCACTAGCCGGGAGCAATATCGTTGGGGATCGATCTCCCGCCCGGTGTAGGGTGCCACAATGCCAAGGATGCGCGGGGCCCCGGTGGGGGGGCAGCTCCCTGGCCTTTACCTCACGGCCCAGGGTCAGCCACGCTTCATCCTCACCGGCGTAATCGCCGCAGTACAGCACTGAGAGCACCCGGCACTCCGGCAGGGTCACCGCGATTGGTCAATCCACTACGAGCCAGCGCTATAATGGAATTACAGCTATCGATGGATTTACCATTGGTAAATAGCATTGTTACCGCCACAGGGACCTCCTATGGCATTTATGCGAATAGTTATAATAACTGTGATATCCGTGGCAAGGATACCGTGATAAAGGCAACCTCTACGGGCGGTGAACTGGCGGTTTACTCGCAATACCCCACAGCCTATTATCCTTATTATGGGTGTATCAACCTATATGATGATCTGTGCGTTACTGTTTCTCTTCATAGTTAGCAAAAGCTAACTGGTTGAATTTAGAAAAGCCGCCCTCCGGCAGCATCAATGGACAGACCTGTTGTAGCGCAGCGGCTCACAAAATGCAATAGAATCAGCAACTCCCCCAACCAAATGATCGGGGGAGAGATTTTATTCTTTCACCAGCGGCAGCGTAAGGGTGGCCTGCGGCATATACAGCACCTTGGGGTGGTCATATTCCGCCAAAACGGTGCGGATGACCTCATTGAGCTGTTCCTTGGGGTAGCACTCCACATTTACTTCAGCCATGCGCTTTTGATCCAGCGCGTCCTCCACGATCTCCTCCTCCGAGCGAACGCCGGTGGGGTGCTGCTTGGGCAGCAGGATGCTGAGGTCAGTCCCTTCGGGGATCTCGATATCCAGCAGCTCGTGGCCGTACTTTACCTTATCTTTCATGGTGTGTCCTCCCTGTCTTAGCGGTGAATATGTTCAGCGGTCAGGCGGCCCATTTCCTCGGTAGTCACCTTGGTCAGCCCACGGCCCTCCAGGTAGATATCCGGGGTGCGGTAGCCCAGGTGCAGCACCTCATTGATGGCCCGGTCGATGGCGGCGGCTTCTTCCTTCAGCCCCAGTCCGATCTCCAGCAGCATACCTGCCGAGGCAATAGCGGCCAGGGGATTGGCAATGCCCAGCCCGGCAATATCAGGTGCTGTGCCATGGATGGGCTCAAAGAGCCCGAAGCCATTTTCATTGATGGCCGCGGAGGCCAGCATCCCCACCGAGCCGGTGGCCACCCCCGCCTCATCCGAAAGGATATCACCGAAGATGCTGGTGGTCAGCATCACATCAAAGCGGGAGGGATTGCAGGTCAGCTCCATAGCGGCCTTATCCACCAGCAGGTTGGTCAGCTGCACATCAGGGTAATCCTGCGCTACGCGGGCCACCGTTTCCCGCCACAGCCGGGAGCTTTCCAGCGCATTGGATTTATCAATGCTGGTGACGCTCTTGCGGCGGCCCTGCGCCAGTCGGAAGGCATGGCGGGCTACCCGCTCCACCTCAAATTCGCTGTAACATTCCACATCGTAGCCTTCCCGACCACGGGCGCCCTCCCGGGTGCCCTTTTCGCCAAAGTAGATACCGCCGATGAGATCCCGCACCAGCAGCAGGTCCAGTCCGCGGTCCAGCACCTCGTTTTTCAGCGGGGAATTTTCCAGCAGGTCGGGGTAGAGCTTGGCCGGGCGCAGGTTGCAGAACAGATTAAAGCCACGGCGCAGGGCGGCCAGGCCGCTTTCCGGGCGCAGGGCCCGGGGAAGGTGGTCCCACTTGGGCCCGCCGGCCGCACCAAACAGAATGGCGTCGCATTCCCGGCAGAGCTCCAGTGTTTCCGGCTGGATGGGCACGCCGTAGGCATCAATGCAGCAGCCGCCTACCAGGCGCTCCACCTTGTGGAACTGATGTCCGTAAACCTCGCCGATCTTATCCAGCGAACGAACCGCTTCCCGGATGACATCTACGCCGATGCCGTCGCCGGGGATCACAGCAATTTTATACTCCATGATGATTCCTCCTTGCAATATCAGTCCGCAGTCACGGTGCGGGGATCTGTGATGACACCGGTAAGGGCACTGGCGGCCGCCGTGGCGGGGCTGCTAAGATAGATAAGAGATTTTGTGGTGCCCATCCGTCCGATGAAATTGCGGTTATTGGTACCCAGTATCACCTCGCCATCGCTCATCAGGCCATAGGGCTGGCCGCAGCACAGGCCGCAGCAGGGATGTGCCACCATGGCGCCGGCCTCCACAAAGGCACGGATGTACCCCAGCCGCATGCACTGGCGATAGATGCCGATGGAGGCGGGAATGATGATAAGCTTGAGATAGGGGGCCACATGGTGCCCCTGCAAAATGCGGGCGGCCACTGCCATATCCTCCAGGCTGCCATTGGTACAGCTGCCAATGTAGACCTCATTGAGTGGGGTGCCCTGCACCTCCTCTATGGAGTGAACATTATCAACGCCCTGCGGGCAGGAAAGATAGGGTACCAGCTCCTCTGCCCGGTAGTACAGTTCCCGGATATAGTGGGCATCCGGATCGGGATGGATCCAGGAGATCTTCTCCAGCGGCAGGTCAAAGTAATCGGCGGTTTTCTGGTCAGCGGCAAAAAGTGCGGTTTTGCAGCCCGCCTCCAGCGACATATTGGCAATGGTGTACCTGCCGGACATATCCAGCGCGTCAATGGTGCTGCCCACATATTCCAGCGATTTATAGGTGCCGCCGTCGGAGCGCAGATCCTTCAGCACCTGCAGGACAATATCCTTGGCGTACACCCCGGCAGGCAGCTCCCCTTCCACCGTAATGCGGATAGCTTCCGGGACCTTCATCCACATCTCACCGCTGCCTAGGGTGGCGGCCATTTCGGTATAGCCTATCCCGGTGCAGAAGCACCCGCCCCCGCCATAAGTGGGAGTGTGGCTGTCGGTAGCTACCACCACCGTACCGGGCAGGGCATAGCGGTATTCGTGCATCAGGGTGTGAGAGATCCCCTCCCCGGCATGCAGCTTGCGGATACCAAAGCGATCGGAAAGCTCATGCCCCTTGTGGTAGTGGCGGGGGTCACCGGTGGCCTGGTTGGTGGGGCACAGGTGGTCCAGGAAGATCACAGCCTTTTCCGGGTCGGCCAGGCGGCGGAATTTCATCTCATCCAGCTTCTGCACCACAAAAGGGGTGTAGATATCATGTACCATGCACATATCCGGCCGGGTCATGATCAGATCGCCGGGTGCCAGGTGAGAAAGCCCGGTATTTTTCATCAGGATCTTTTCAGCCATGGTGTAGCCCATCTCAGTGCACCTCCTTTTGGACGGATTCGGCGGCTTCGGCCGCTTCATTCAGGGCGCGGTAGCGGGGTACCAGCCCCCCGGCCTTGATGATCTCAAACAGATTATCGGGAATTTGCCGGATGGGAATGACCTGCCCGTTTACCTTCAGGCAGCGGTTTACCTCCACGGTGAGAAGATCCCCTTCCTCGCAGCGGTCATACAGGTCATCCGTCTCAATGAGCAGCATCCCGTTATTGATGCCGTTGCGGTAAAAAATGCGGGCAAAGGATTTGGCCACAATGCATCGCACACCCAGCGCCGCGATGCAGGCTGGGGCAAATTCCCGCGAGGAACCGCAGCCAAAGTTTTTCCCGGCCACAAAGATATCTCCCGGCCGGGCCGCGGCGGCCAGCTCCGGGCGCAGCGGCTCCAGACAGTGGCGGCTCATCTCCTCCGCGGAGGGCAGCACACCGTACCGCCCCGGGATAATAGTATCGGTATCCACATCATCGGGCAGCTTCCATATCCGGCCCGTAAAAACAGCATCCATAGTTATGCCCTCCTGTTACGCTTGATAAAGATATCCGCTGAGCGCCGCTTTGGCGGCGGTCCGGGCAGAAACCAGATAGACCCGGGAAGCGGGGGTGCCGCAGCAGCCGGAGTAGTGGAAGCACCCGGTAGAGGCCATGACCTCCCCATCCCCGATGACGCCGATGGAGGTGGTCAGGCAGGAGGCGCAGCCGGGATTGGTGACCTGCGCTCCGCAGTCCAGGAATACATCGATCAGCCCTTCCTCCATGGCCTGCAGGTAGTCCGTGTTGGAAGCAAAGCCGATCAGTAGCCGCAGCTCCCGCCGGATGTGATGTCCCCGCAGAATTTCAGCGGCTTCACGCAGTTCCTCTATCCGCCCGGAGGAGCAGCCCCCGATAAAGCAGGCATCCACCCGGATGTCGGACAGAGCGGTAAGGGGCTGGGCCTCCATCGGATCTTCCGGCAGGCTGCCGGGGAGTATAGCACAGGGTGGATAGTCCTCCAGCTGCAGTGTGGTATCGGCCGGGGCGTCTTCCGCTGTAAACAGGGCGCTTACCGCACCGGCTCGCTGGGCCATCAGACAGAGCGTCTGCTTTTCCGCGCGGGTAAGCCCCCGTGCGGTGTGGTCATGCAGGAGCAGCAGGCGGCCTTCGGCTCCTTTTTTGCCCGCACAGGCCAGCGCAATGTCATAGGCTGTGGCGCCGGGGGCAAAGTCCCCCTCCAGCCTGATATGCAGCGGCTGCGGTGCCGGCAGGGTCAGCTCTCCACCCTGCAGCCACCGGGCCAGTTCCTCGGGGGAAAAACGCAGCCCCAAAGCACCGATGACACCCACCTGTGCCACATGCTGGCCGCAGGTCACCAGCAGAGAACCAGTTGCCAGCCGCCCCTGCATCAGCAGCTGGTAGCTGATTCCGGCGGACTGGATAAACTCCAGCGAATTGGCCCGGGAAAAATCAATCAGTGCTTTCTGGCGGAAAGCGCTCTGGAAGCTCCCAGCGGGGATATCATGGTCAAGAATGACCACCACCTGCGCGCGGCGCGCCGGACTTACCTGCGGTACCATGGCGGGCAGGTCTCCGGAGGGACCATCGTTGATGAGACACCAATCAGGGGATAGTGTGACCGGGGTGCCGGCCGGGGCCTGTAATAGCTGTTGCAAAGCATTCTGTGGCAAGGAACTCACCCTTCCTTAAAATAACTAAATCGTTTTAGCTAATTCGATTATAGTGAGAGAAAAGTGAATTGTCAACGGGAAATTTCAAAAAGCAAAAACGATTAAGCTTTTCGGGAGGAATTGACTTTCCGGGCAAATTTGGGTAAGATGGAGCTATCACAAAGAAAGGGGGCTTCGCTATGGCAACCATCAAGGACATCGCCCGCATCGCCAATGTATCTCCCTCCACGGTTTCCTTTGTACTTAATGGCAAAGCGCGGGAGATGAAGGTCTCCTCGGCCACGGAACAGCGCATCCTGGAGATTGTGGCGGCCACCGGTTACCGCCCCAGTAATGTGGCCCGGCGGCTGCGCGCCAGCGCCGCGGAGCGCCCGGTATTGGCGCTGTATTGGCCGCTGGATCGCAGAGCCTCCTATGTGGGACGGCTGTTGGGGGCCTTCCAGCAGGAGCACCTGCGCCAGGAGCTGGACTACGATTTGGTGGTCAATACCTTCCGGGAGGGGCACCTGTGCGAGGAAAAGGGCCTGCACTTCCATAGCCCATACAGCTGCGCTATTTTAGGCGGTCTTTCCCCGGCGGATATGGACGCCCTGGCCCAGCTGGAGACGGATCTGCCGTTGGTGCTGTATAACCGCCGCCAGGCGGGCTTTGGTGCGGTGTATACCGATTATGCCAAGGCGGTGCGGCAGGTGATGGAATTGGCCCGTGCCAAGGGCTGCCGCAGCATCGGCTTTTTGAAGAACCGTTCCAACTTTATGGCGGATAGCAGCCGCATCCGCGATGCCATAACAGCAGCGGGGGAGTATGGTCTGCGGGTACCGCCCCACGCGGTGGTGGAAGCGGAGGATACCTACGAAGGCGGTGCGGTGGGCATCAAAACCATGATGACCGGCGGCTCACTGCCGGAGCTTTTGGTATTTGCATCCGATATTATGGCTATTGGGGCGGCTCACCAGATGCAAAAGGAAGGCATCCGCATCCCGCAGGAGGTGGGGCTTATCTGCTTTGGCTTGGGAGAGCGCCAGCAGGCGCAGTACTGTACCCCGCCGCTTTCGGTCATCGAAATGCCTACCGAGGCGATGACGGCCGGTGCCGTTCAAATGGCCGCAGAGATGATCCGCAAGGGCGCAAATGCCGCCGTGGTGCGCTCCTACGAGCCGGTGGTCATCTTCCGGGAATCTTTCTCCCTGTGAAAAACATGCGGTCGAAAAGACCAATGCCAATAGCATATTCATAAAAGAGAGCCGTAACGGAAAGACGATCCGTTGCGGCTTTTCGATTGACAAGAGCACATACGGCTTTTGCGGGTATAAATACCGCCCGACATTGCGCGTCGCGTTGATAGGCGCCAGCCTGCCTGCCGCTTCGCGCTTCCTCGGACGCCATTTTCTCCTGCGCGAAAACCGGATGATGACAAGAAAGAGGACGCCGGCATACTGGCGTATGTCAAGGACGATGACGCAGTCAGCGCCGATTTTCACTTGGGGTCCCTGCAAAATCGTAAGACCTTGCAGGGAAAGGAGGACGCACCGTAGCGGGGAGGGCTGCCCGAAGCAAAGCGCAGGGTCAGCACGACAGGAGCGCAGGCTGCGCTCGATGCAAAAGCGTGGGTGTCCTTGTTAAGCGAAGGGAAGAAAGTCTGCAATAAAGTAAACATCCCCCGGTCGGGGGATGTTTACTTACGAGATGGGAAAAGCTAGGAGCTGAGAAGTCAAACACGAACAAATGTTTCACGTGAAACATTTTTACTGGCTGTCCGCGGGGGCATTTTCCGGCGGGGTAAAGGATTCCCGAAGCTGGACCTGTGGCTCCATTTCCACATGCAAGGGGGCAGCTGGCAGCTCCCGGATGAGGCGGAGCAGCAGGGCAACGGCCTGCCGGTCCACCGTCTGCGGGATGGTGATGCAGCTGAGGGCTGGATTCAGGCAGTGGTTCATTTCCGGTTTGCGCAGCCCAATGCAGAGCACCTCGGTATCCTGTGGGACACGGATGCCGCTGCGTGCCAGGGTATACAGGCCACCTTGGGCCATGCTGTCATTCTCGTAGTAGATGACACGGGGGCGCTGGCGGAGAACGCAGTATTCCTCGGTGGCGGCGGCCCCGCCCGCAATGGTGGGCGCGGCCTGGAAGGTCCATTCCGGCTGGATGCGGATGCCCAGCTGCCGGCAGGAATTGAGGAAAGCCTTGGTGCGCTGGCTGGTGCCATCATAATGGTCGCCGCCCCGGATGACCGCGCATTCCCGGTAACCCTTTTGGTGGATGAGGGCAGCGGCCTGGGAGCCGGTTTGGGCGTGGTTTACCCCGGCGGTGGAATACTTCCGGCTTTCGGCATTGATGAGAACAAGAGGGATGGAAATATCCGCATTTTCCAGCTGAATGAGATCCTGCTCGCCGGCCCCGCCGATGATGACGCCATCGTAGCGGCCCTGCAGAATGGGGGAGAGCATCTCTCCCAGGCGGCCGCTGAAATAGGTTTGGATGAGCAGCTCGTAGGGGTCGGCGGGTTCCTGCTCCTGCTGGAGGATACTGTAGAAATTATACAGTCTATCGCCCAGTAGAGTGGTGCGGTGATCCAGCGGCCAGTACAGCGCGACGGTGAGACGGCGCCGGCCGGCCCGCAGCAGCTGCGCCCCGCGGTCCGGGCGGTACTGAAGCTGCTGGATAGCTTCGGCAACGCGCTGCTGGGTGGCGGGGGAGATGTGCATTTCATCCCCGCGGCCGTTGGCAACGATGGAAGCGGTGGTGAGGGAACATTGCGCCAGCGCGGCGACATCTTTGAGGGTGGACATGGGCAGGCTCCTTTCGGGGGTCTTTCTTTTAAGTATAGGGCAGAAAACTAAAATATCAAGTAAAAAGTAATAATTTTAGTAAAATTACATTGGACTAAAGTAAAGAACTGTGGGAGCGGCATTTGTGAAAGCCACTGAAATTAGTGGGAATGGCTTGCAAAATAGGTCAAAAGATGATTCAATAAAATTACATTAACGATTTAGCAAGCTTCTCGACACTCTAAAACGACAAAGGATGTATGCAGAGGATGCTACTACAAGGGATAAAGAGGGCGCTCCGCAGCGGGGAGGGCCCTCCGGAATAAAGTGGAGGATCAGCCCGACAAAAGCGGAGGGGCGCCCGATATATGGCACGCAGCTTAAATAAAGCCAAGAAAAAAAGAAAGAAGGCAGAAATAGCATGGCAGAGAATATTGTATTTCAGATCCTGCGCTCCCACCTGATGGAGGGTGAGCTGACGCCAGGGACCCCCATCGCCATCCGAGTGGACCAGACCCTGGGACATGACCTGACCGGTATTATGGCGGGGCAGACCTTCCTGGCGGTGGGCGCCGACCGGGTGCAGACTGAGGCCAGCGTATTTTACTGCGACCACAACACCCTGTGCGTCAGCGGAGAAAACGCGGATGATCATCTGTTCCTCAAGACCGCGGCGGCCCGCTTTGGGGTATATTTCTCCAAACCCGGCAATGGTATTTGTCACTTTTTGCACTGCCAGCGCTTTGCCAGGCCCGGTAAGGTGATGCTGGGCGCCGACAGCCATACCCCGACCTCCGGGGCGCTGGGGATGCTGGCCATTGGCAGCGGCGGCTTGATGGTGGCAGAGGCGGCACTGGGGCAGGGCTTTAGGATGAATGTCCCCAAGGTGATGGGGGTAAAGTTGGTCGGCCGGCTGCATCCTGGCGTGACCGCCAAGGATATCGCGCTGGAGCTGCTGCGGCAGGTAAGCGTCAAGGGCGGCATTGGATACATTGTGGAATACTGCGGCGATGGAGTGAAGGAGCTTTCCATCAGCGAGCGTCAGACCATTGCCAATATGAGCATCGAGATCGGTGCGACGACCGGCATTTTCCCCAGTGATGAGCGGACGAGGGAGTTCCTAAAGGCCCAGCGGCGAGAGAGCGACTATGTGCCGCTGCAGCCGGAGGAGGGTGCAACCTACGACAAGGTGGTGGAAATCGATTTGGACCGGCTGGAGCCGCTGGTGGCGGAGCCCTCCATGCCGGATAAGGTGTGTACGGCCCGCAAGGCAGAAGGTGTGAAGCCGGGTTCGGTATTTATCGGCAGCTGTACCAATGCTTCCTATTCCGATATTGCCCGGGCGGCGTGCATCCTGAAGGGGCATAAGGTGCATAAGGATATTGACTGCACAGTGGCGCCCGGCTCCCGGCAGGTGCTGGCGCAGCTTATTAAGGACGGGGTGTTGGCGGATTTGGTGGAATCCGGCTGCCGCATCCTGGAGTGTGCCTGCGGACCCTGCATCGGGGTGGGGCAGGTGCCGCCCCATAATGGCATTTCGGTACGGACCGCCAACCGGAACTTCCCCGGCCGGTGCGGCAGCAACGATGCCTATGTTTACCTGGCCAGCCCGGAGACCGCGGCGGCCACAGCAGTGACTGGGCATATCACTGACCCGCGCGACCTGATGGATGTCAGCGTATTGGCAAAGATCCAGGAGCCGGAGGCGTATATTATCGATGATTCTTCGCTGATCGCGCCCGAAGAAACCGCCGACCGCCACGCGGTAGAGGTCATCAAGGGACCGAATATCTCCGAGCTGCCGATGCGTGGCCCAGTGCGGGAAACCATTGATGCCGGGATTGTGCTGAAGCTGGGGGATAACATCACCACCGATGATATTATCCCGGCCGGGGCCTCCATCCTGAAGTACATCTCCAACATTCCGGAATTTGCGAAGTATACCTTCTGCTATACCGATCCGGACTTTGTGGACCGGGCCCGCCGCATGGGGCACAGCGTCATCGTGGGTGGGGAGAACTACGGGCAGGGTTCCAGCCGGGAGCATGCGGCCATGCTGCCAATGTGTCTGGGCGTGGAGGCGGTCATCGCCAAATCCTATGCACGGATCCATAAGGAGAACCTGTTCAATTACGGCATTCTGCCGCTGATTTTTGAAGACCCGGCGGACTATGAAAAGCTGCAGCAGGGTGACCGGCTGGTGCTGGAAAATGTGCCGGAGGGTATCCGGGCGGGACGGCTGACGGTAACCGTACCGGAGCGTGGCCTGACGCTGACGGCGGTGCTGGAGGCTTCTGACTACGATAAGAACCTGCTGCTGGAGGGCGGCGCGCTGAACCACCTGGCCAAATTGCAGAAACGCTAAGCGAAAAAAGAAGCTCCCGGCCGGAAGGCTGGGAGCTTTTGTGCTGTTTTGCTTTAACATGGTGCCGCAGGGAAATAAGGGGATTCCCCGGCTTATGAACCGGGGGCTTTTCATTTTAACAGACTCGGTAATCGCTGGCGGCAAGGGGGATATCCCCGCCGTGTCGGCGAAAATATTCCAGCAGCAGCTCGGACATTTCGTGGGGGATCTCCCGCACAACCGGACAGCCGACATAGCAACCGTAGCCGCCGGTGCCGCTGGCGCGGTAGCTGTTCAGGCAGATGGTGAATTCATCGGTATCGGCGACCGGGTGGCCATCGACCAGGAGAGAAACGACCCGCTGACCGACTGGCCGAGAGATATCATAGGCATAGGATACCCCGGCATAGTAATCGTAATTGTAGTGCTCCACCTTGGGCTCCAGGAAGCAATCCGAGACCCGCAGGGTATTATCCTCTCCACGGGTGAAGTAGGCGGCGCTGCGCTCCATAGCCTGGCGCAGCACAGCCCCGGTGATGCGCAGCACGGTGAGGGTATTGGTATAGGGGTAGGCAATGAGGAGATCCCGACGGCGCACGACCTGCGGCAGGCCGGCCACATCATTGGCCAGGCTGGCGGCGGAAAGCTGTGCCCCGCTGACCTCCAGCTGAACGGCATTGAACAGATCGGCCAGGCCGCTGCCCTCCGCGGCCATTTTTAGGGGAGCATCCGGCAGCAGCGGGTGGGGCAGGTGACCGACCACCTGATCCAACCAATCCTGCGCGCCATGTTCCATCTGAGCAAACTGCCGCAGCCACTGGGGATGGCAGGCTCCGCCGGCGGGGATGGTGTGGCTGGAAAGCCGCTTTTCCGTACCGGAGACGACGGCCTCGATCCACAAAAATTCCTGGCCGCGATCGGAGGGCTGCACCACAAAGGTGCCGGAGACCATCTGACCGGGGACCGACATGTGCTGGTGCCCGGTAAGCAGGATATCAAAATCGAGCTCTTGACAGATGCGGTAGGCGACATTTTCGTGGGTGGAGGAAAGCACCCGGCCGGTGGTAAGATCCCGCTCGAACCCACCGTGATAGACGCAGAGGTTGAGGTCGGTTTTGCCGCGGAGCTCTTCCAGTGCCGCGGCGGCTGCTGGAATGGGATCGGAGATGGTGATGCCGGAAAGATGCTCCGGCCGTTCCCAAATGTTCACATAGTCGGTGACGATGCCGACAATACCGATGCGCAGACCGTTTTCCAGCGTATGGATGCAAGCCGGGAAGCGCACCCCGGCGCCGTCCCAGCGGATATTCTGACAGACGCAGCGGGCCCGCAGGGCGTTCAGGTAGCTTTCCAGGTAGGGCATGCCGTAGTTAAAATCGTGGTTGCCCAGTGTGACATAATCGTAGCCGCAGCAGTTCATCATCTCGGCAAAGGGGGCGGCATTTTGCAGGGTATCGTGGCAGAAGGCCCCCAAAGGAGAGCCCTGCAGCAGGTCGCCGCCATCAATGATGAGAGTGTTGCCATCGCGGGTGAAACGACTGGCGCACTTGAACAGGCCGATGTCACGCTCCTCCCGGCTGCGGTAATCGGTGGGGTAGATATAGGCGTGAAGATCGGAAGTGAAAAAGATGGTGAGTTTTTTACTTTCCATAGTTACCCCCGTGCCAGCCGGACGCGGATCTTGGCGGAAATGGCCTCGATGATGAGCACCAGGATGATAAGCCCCAGCAGGATGGCGCCGACCTCATTCCAGCGGTAGCTGCTCATGGCAAAGATAAGCGGTGCGCCGATACCGCCGGCCCCGACAAGGCCCAGTACGGTGGCATCGCGCAGGTTCATATCAAAGCGGTAGATGATGGTGGAGGTGAAATCGGCGGTGAGCTGCGGCAGGATGCCGTAGCGGATCTTCTGGAAGGTGGTGCAGCCGGCGGCATCCAGAGATTCCAGGATGCGCTTATCCAGGTCCTCGATGCTCTCGATGAACATTTTGGAGACCATGCCGATGGAGCACAGCGACATGGTGAGCAGGCCAGCAAAGGGCCCGGGACCGGTGACGCGGATAAACATAAGCCCATAAACAAAGGCGGGAACGGTGCGGATGGCGGCAATGATCATGCGGCCGATGAGCGCAATGGGCCGGGGGACCAGGTTGCTGGCGGAGAGAAAGGAAAGCGGCAGCGAGATGACAGCGCCGACGATGGTGCCGAGAAACGCGATGCAGAAGGTTTCCAGTAGCAGGTAGGGAACGCCATTGGTGCCCAGGGTGAACAGCAGCTTGGGGGAGGGGTGGAAGATGCCGGAGAGGATGTTCTTGGCGACCTCCAGCCCGTTGCCGGTGGGATTGCTGACCCGGACAGCTGAAGCGGACCACGCCAGCAGACAGGCCACAATAAAGGCGGCCAGCAGCTGCCAGATCCAGGTTTTGGGCGCGGAGGCATAGGCTTTTTGAATTTTATTCACAGCGGTACCTCCTTTTAAGTCAGGCGCTTGCGCAGGGCATGGCTGATCCCCTCGATGATAAGCACGGTGATAAAGAGGACAATGAGGATCATGCCAAGGCTGTCATATTCGCGCCAGCCGATTTTTTCATTCATGATAAGTCCCAGACCGCCGGCGCCCACATAGCCCAGAATGGAGGCATAGCGGACATTGCCCTCCAGGCAGAAGAGCGAAACGGAGAGATAGGTGGGCAGTACCTGCGGGAATACCGAGGTGACAAAGGCCCGGATACGGGTAGCGCCCAGAGCTTCCATGGCCTCGAAGGGGCCCATATCCACTGTTTCGATGATCTCGAAGAGCTGTTTGCCCACATAGGCAAAGGTAAACACGGCAATGGCACAGGTACCGGCCATGGTGCCGAGACCGAAGATATAGGTAGCGATAAGGGCGCAGACCAGTGTGGGCAGGGTGCGTACCAGGCTGAGGAACAGCCGGACGATGGAAACCACAATGCGGTTGGTGACGATATTGCTGGCGGCGGCGATGGCAAAGGGAACGGCCAACACCGCGCCGATGAAGGAGCCGAGGAAGGACATCTTGATGGTATCCCACAGGGGAGTCCAGATCTTGGAGAGATAGGCGGTATTGGGCGGGAACATGGCCACCAGAATATCAAAGAACTTGCTGCCCTTTTTTACGAGGACGGTGAAATTGAAGCCGGTGATATGGACAGAAACCGCCCCCAGCAGCAGGATGATGAGGAGCACGAGCCATGCACGGCTGCGCTTTTCCTCCACAACAGCGCCGCTGGGCAGGGTGTAACGGCGGGGCTTAAAGATACGGTCGTAAAGGCTCATGCGGTCGCCTCCGTTTCGGCATCATCCCCATAGATGGCATTCAGGACGGCCTGATCCACCTGCTTGGAGGGACCATCGTAGACGATGCGCCCGGCCCGGATGCCGATGATGCGGTCGGCGTACTCAATAGCGAGCTCCACATGGTGGATATTGAGCAGAATGGAGATGCCCATTTCCTTATTGATGCGGACAAAATCCTGCATGACCTGACGGGCGGTGACAGGATCCAGCGCGGCGACCGGTTCATCGGCCAGGATGATCTGCGGGTCTTGGGTGAGGGTGCGGGCCAATGCCACACGCTGCTGCTGGCCGCCGGAGAGCTGGGAGGGCATCTTGCTGGCTTGGGAGTCGACGCCCACGCGGGCGAGCAGGTCCATGGCCAGTTGCTCGGCTTCCTTCTTGTCCATGTGACGCACCTTGATGAGGGCCAGCGTCACGTTTTCAAGAATGGTTTTGTTGGCGAACAGGTTGAACGACTGGAATACCATGCCAACTTCGGCCCTGAGGTTCGCGAGCTCCTTGCCTTCCTGTGGCAGGGGCTTGCCGTCGATGCGGATGTCGCCGGAATCGATGGTCTCGAGGCGATTGATGGTGCGGCACATCGTGGACTTGCCTGAGCCGGACGGGCCCACGACCACCAGCACCTCACCCTTGGCGACGGTCAGGTTGATGTCCTTGAGGACGTGCAAAGCACCGAAGTGCTTTTCGACGTGGGTCAGTTCGACTAGCGGACGGTTCGGGTCCTCTTTGCCGGGAACCAGCGGGGTCAATTTGGCCTTGCTCGGTGATGTTGTGCTTGTCGCGCGCGAACGCACTGCTGTTTCATTGTTCGTTTCAGACATGAGTGGGAGGATAGCACACCGACGTTTCCAACGTGTTCACAGTATGTCCACACAGTTGCTCAGTCGATGTCTCATTTCCGCATCAGACATCGTGATGGCGGCATAAGCGACTTCGGCATGTCTCCCGTTTCCGGAAACATCGCGGGAGGCCGACCGACTTTTGCCCCAGGATGAGTTGGGGCCAGCAGTAGGACAATGGTGGCATGAGTCTCACTGGGGAAACTCGCGCTGGCAGTCGGGCGCTCGGCCGAGGTCAAGGCCACCTTGGCTTCCGGTGCTGTCAGGAATCCCTCGCCAAGCGTGGTGTGACGCTTTTGGCAATCAGCCCTACTGAAGCCAAACACAATGCGCAAAACCTAGTATGCCTTCCCTGCGGGAAGCGAAACATCAGGACGGCGACCGAAGAACCACGAAACACGTATTTTACAAAGCGCCTTTGCAAAAGTCGGCATACGAGGTTATGCTGGGCAGCGATGGACGGAGATATCGTCCACACGCGCCGCAGGCGCGTCGACGAAAGGACATCATCATGATGAGCAAGAAGAAGTTCATGGCAGCGGTTATGCGTGGTTTCGAGGTCAGCGGCATGAACGCCCTCGCCCAGGCCGGCTACAGCGAGGCCACCACCAAGGCATTCGAAGCCATCGAAAACCGCTGAGTCGGAAAACCCGAGAAACGAACAACAGCAGTATGGATGGCATGAGCCGTCTTCCCTGCCGCGCGTCACGCATCGATAGGATGCATCGCCTTCGATGCCGAACATGATCGCCCAACGGTCATGTCGATAAATCAGATGCTCCAACAGGATCGGACAACGGCGTCCCCTCTCTCTCTTTGTTTCCCCCGAATCCCCGTGATGCCTACGTGTTGACCACCGCGATCGCTCTGGGTCGTATCGCCCGCCCCTGTCTCTTATACACATCTGACGCTGCCGACGATACTCCTTGTG
>OJPW01000668.1_pt1 | contig 26103 bp, 26 predicted proteins | sample 1598571 | NCBI WGS metagenome assembly OJPW01 (sample SAMN03922493, study PRJEB24848) | human gut metagenome | isolation source: stool sample | host: Homo sapiens | place: Germany | collected 2011-05
CCCGCCATGGGCTCCGAGGTGCTGGAGGAGATGGACTTCCAGCCCATGTTCGACGCCTGCAAGAACATGCTCAGCGGCAAGCGCGTGGCGCTGTTCGGCTCCTTCGGCTGGGGCGACGGCCAGTGGATGCGCGACTGGGAGAGTGACTGCAGCAATGCCGGTATCTCCCTGACCTGCGAGAGCGTCACCTGCTGCGAGACGCCGGACGACACCGCTCTGGCCGCCTGCCGTGAGATGGGGAAGGCGCTGGCGGGCTAAGGCTCCCTGTTCCAGACAGAAAAAGGACGCCCTCCGAGATCTCGGAGGGCGTCCTTTTCTGCGTATCTCCGATGCCAGGAGGGAAACGTCAGCCGCACGATCCGCATGCGCATCATGCCGTCGTCCAGCAGCGCCAGGAACCGGAGCTTTTGTCGGTAAGTATTGCGTAAACATGCCGCGTCATAATGCGTTCGCCCGGTCAGAATATCGGCAATTCTCTTGCAGGCGAAACCATCGCCATAGGGATTCGCAGCGTTACTCATCTTGGCGCATTCTTCCGGGGAATTCAAGCAGTGATGGCAGTTCGATCGAGGCAGCGCTGCATGAACTGATGGATCGTAAGGCGGAACAAACGGTGGAATTCTTTTCGCATATCTATAGGAAAGTGCCAAATGCCGATGCGATCCGTCTTTTGATGGGCTCTCAGTTCCGGTACTTCCGCCAGCTGCTGGATCGGCACATGGAGGAAAGCAGAATGCTTACCTGCTTACAGGCAGTCCTTGATTTTACCAACGCCGGCTGGCGGCAGCTATGCGATACCTTGCAATAAATCCGAAAAGTTGACTCGGACGGTCCATCCGTCCGTTTCTTATGGCCATCTGGAACGGCTGAAGGACCGCAGCGTTTATGCGCTGTCCAGCAGCGAGCGACAGCGCATCTCCATTCTCTCGGCATGGGCCATGGACCCAGATATTTTTCTCCTTGACGAGCCAACGGCAAATCTCGACTTCACCGCCACGCAGCAGTGAAAAGAGATCCTGCTGGCGCTGAAAACGCAGCCGGTCTTATCCCGTGATCGCCGTCTCTGTGACGTTCAGCCATATTCCATTCAAAAAGGAGTCTTTCACCGTGTCCATTGCGCGGGCCATCATGAAGGACGCGCCCATCATCATTCTGGATGAGGAGACAGCCAATGTGGACCCGGAAAATGAAAAGAAACTGATGGAGGCCGTTGCAGAATTGACCCACGATAAGACGGTCATCAGGAGCATCAGCGCAAGGTTTCCCCACCGCCAGCGTCTCGCTCCCACGAAGGCAGGCATCGCGCCCCAAGCAGCAAGAGCCAGCACCATAAAGGTGATAACGTTGATAAATGAACGACTATAGATGTAGTGAAGCATCAATGCAATTTTCCTCGGATTGGTGCAATTACGCGGTCTTTTACAATGCTGCGGAAGTAGGCATATTCTTCACAACGGTGATATGCCAGCCAAAATATGGCATTCGGTACAATCGCCGTGAACATTGTCATGACTGCAAAACGCAAGACCGTTGTTGCAGAAGATAGAACTACATATCGGATCGTCAGCATGACAATCAAAATAGTTGTGAGCAGGAGAACTCTCCTGAAATAACGGGCAAAGAAAGGCTTACATGAGACTTCAAACCCATACCTATGGAGAATAAGCGGATCATACCACAGGCTGATCGCTGCTCGCGATAAAAATGTGGCGAACAGAACGCCAAAGACTCCCCATAGCTTTCCGAGAAAGATTGAAAGAATAATATTTAGAATCGCCACCAAAATTGGCCGAAACTTTCCTTGCTTAAATAACCCTATGGTCGAGCGGAACACCCAAAGCGTATTCATGTAACCTGCCACGAAGAAATTGATCGCAATGGCAATCGATATGGGAAGCCCCAGTACAAAGCGCTCGCCAGCCCATATCTGTACAAACGGATCTAATAATGTAACCAGCGCAATAAAGCTGAACCCATACAACCAAAAATTCAGGAATTCAACTTTCTTGAATAGTGCATAGCCCGCATGTTTATCTTCCGTTGCGAAGAAATTTCCGAGGCTTCCCGTAATGGCTGCTGTGATCTGGCAAAGCACACTGGTTACGGAATCGCATATGAGCGTATAGTTTGACAGTCGCCCGACCCATAAAACGCCGACAACGGCAGAAATGATAATGTTATCCGTTCCATTCAGCGCAACATGACCAAACCGGGACAAGACCAGCGCCTCGGTATCTTTTCTGATCTGCACACGTTCTTCCGCGCTAAGGCTAGCACCTTGATAGGTCTGTATCTCGGGATATCTTTTATCAACCAAATGTGCAACGTACAAATTCAAAAAAATGTTGCCGGCAAGCTGAATCAGAAGATACAAAAGATATTTTCTGAACAAGAGCAACAAAACAATTTGCAGTCCAGATTGCAAAATGGCCATCGTGTTCTGCACATTTGTCTTGATGTATTCTTTCTGGTCGGCATACAAAACCGACGCTTTATACGACGAAAACCAATATGAAATCGATGTGTTGACCAGAAAAAGGATATAGTACAGTGTGAGCCCGGAAATGTCCGGCTTATCCTTGATGATGTAATCCATAAAAGGGATTACACAGAGGCCCAAGAGAAAAATTACCACTCCAATAATTATATATATCTTCTTGTAAAATTGGAGCAGCGCAGCTGTCTTTTGATAGTCCTTTACCGCCACGGGTGCGTACATACGATAAACCATGGCGGAACCAAATCCCAACTCTGCAAGAGACAGCACCGTCAGGATATTGCTATACAATCCATTTACGCTGAGGTACGCTTCATTCAAGCAGTAAATGAAAATTGTGCGGACGGCAAAGTTCAGCAAGATTGTGAGTACGCGTCCCAAGAAACCGCTGGCAAAATTTAATGCTGAATTTTTAAGACGACTATTTTCCATGCTTCTTCAAATACTCGCTTTTTCGCAAGGTCGATGTATCATAATCATATTCCATGTCCAGATATATTTTTCCGTTGGTCTTTAGCTTTTCATAAACTTCTCTATTGCGGTATTTTATAACTTTAGCAGGATTCCCTCCCACCACCGCAAGAGGAGGAATATCATGTGCAACAACTGCACCCGCACCAATAACGGCACCTTCGCCGATAGAAACTCCGGGAATGATCGTAACGCGACTGCCAATCCATACGTTATTTCCTATGTTGACAGGTTTCAAAACAAACCGACGGTCGTAGGGAAGTGATTGGAGATCGTCGCTGTCGTAATTGTGGTTCGCCGTCCAAATCTCAGCTCCGCGCGAAATGATTACACCACTGCCTATATTTACGCCGCCCTCACATTTAGCAAAGAAGCCTTCGCCGATCCACGTGTTGCTGCCGATGCTCAATTTACTCGGCGAGCTTATGCTGTATCCCCTACTTAAATATACGTTTCTCCCTACAGAGGCCATGCAGGCAAAAAAGCGCTTTAATTTTCGGCGCTCAATCCAGCCTGTAAGCCATATGTTAAATCTGTTCCGAAGTGTCATGCAGCAGTATCTCCTAATAAAGCGGCTTTCCTTTTCCTCGCAGGGTATACCAAGCATGGCGCAAGAAAAACCTGAATTTGCGCTTTGCCTTTTGCAGCAGCGTCTCCTGAAAAAAAGTCTCAATTGCTCTTTCTAAATCACACCTCTCTGTATAGGCATAAAAGGCAGCTCTCTGCGTCCCTTCATCAAAAGATGTAAGTAAACTTTGATTGTATTTCAGGATTTTATCAATTTCAAACTGGCGACGAACAATCTCGCTTCTGTTCAAAAAGAGAGTTCCTTTTTCTGAATTTACAATGACCGCCGAAAGGCCATTGTTGTCATCCATATCCGGTATCGAAATCTCTGCACCCCAAAGGTCGCCAATTGTCAGGTCGCTGCCACTTTTAAAAGCCCGAAACTGGCAAGAAAAACAGCTTTCCTTTAGGGTCACGCCCCGAAAATAGCCTTGCATATATGTATCAAACGTCATGGGTTCCGAATGGACTTTTCCATTTGCAAACTCCATTCTCACAGAGCTATTATGCCAACCCTTCTTCTTGTTACGAAACTCCATCCTTGTAAGCCTTGCGCCATATTTCCTTTCCTGCATACCAATATACGTTTGCAGCATATGGTCGCTGGGAATCCCATGGCAGATCAACTCCACAAGAACCAGATTCGGATACTCTTTTCCAAGAAATGTGCGCAGTCCCGCGACCTGGCAGGGGCACCCGCTGAATAAAACCTTACATCCCTTTTCCAGCACATCTTTGACTTCCCGATAGCAATACCCCACATCGCTTTGGGCATACTTGGAGCCCATCATCCGCAGCATATCTTCCTTGGCATTGGAAAGGATGTGCTTGACATGAAATTTGTCATCAAATACCGCGCCGCATACGTATCCGCCATCGCGGAGCATTTGGTCGGCAAGCTCATAAAAAACACCGCCCGAGCTGCTGCGCATCCGCATAGGGTCATTCTCGCTTTTGGCTGCAAAGGCTACAGGATACCCCTCATCAGGTTTTCCTTTGTTCCCCAAAATTGGACAAGCCTTTTCACACCGGTTGCAATGAATGCAAATGTCTTCATTGATCTGAGGATATCTAAAATCCAGATGAACCTTGTCCAAGCTGATCGCATCTGCCGGGCAAGCATTTATGCAAGCGCCGCAGATCGCACATTCTTGAACCGAAACCTTATCAATCATCTCTCCACATCCCTCAGCACTTCGTCTATATATGCTTTTGCGTGGTCGATCTCATCTTTCAGGCAGCGGCGCACGGCTGTCCAGTCCGTGCCAGCCGGGATCTCCGTCTCCGTTGTTACCATGTGGTCAGATAGCCCCAGCATGGTGGTAAAGTCGCGCATCCGCGTATTGATTTTCTCCGTGCGCTCCACGACGGCGAATTCCCTCTCGAATATCACCGAAAATGCCGTCGCATGGAAGGAGTTGGACAGGACAAAGTCTGCGCCCTGTACCAATCCAAGGAAATTCTCCGGTCCGCAGAGTGAGAAGCAGCGCTCGGCATACGGAATCTTGAAGACCGAGTAGATATGCAAGCCTCGTTCCGCCGCAATTCTCCCCGCCAACTTGCGGACAGCAGGGCTATTATCAAAGTCATATACCAGCAGGTAGGGAGCCTCGCACCCCTCCGGTCTCTCAGCCATAGCTCCCCACTGTGCCCGGTCAAGCAGGAATACCGGATCAAGGACGGTTACAGCGTTTGTGATCCCCAGCGTCTTCAGCACAGAAAGACCGGACTTTTCCCGCACAGCAATATGGTCAAAACGTTTGAGATACTGCGCCGTCACCTCCCGCAGCTCCTGCGGGAACTCGTCCACCGCAAAGCTGGCCGCGTAGGATGCGCGAATGCCATGCAGCGCAAAATCCAGATAGAAGGCAGGGTCTTTCCCGTTGGGAAACAGCGGATTCCAGATCTGGTCGCTTCCAGCGAGAAACGCATCCGCCTCCGGCGGCTCCTTTTTCAGTTCCTCGTTGGAGGTGTATCGTTTTGTGAGATCAAGGTACTTGGCCGTAAAGCTGTCAAACGCCCTTTTGCGCGGCAGCATATGTAATCTGCCCGGAAGCTTCGCCAGCAGGTACGCCTGTTTCAGAAAAGGCTTGTCGTATTTGGGGTTTCCGACGATATCCAGCCGGTAATGCTTCGATAGATAATCCGGTTTATAGTCGATGATCTTCACATCATGCCCCAGCGACTTCAAATAGGTTTGCAGGGCGTAAGCCTGTAAGGATGCACCGACATTGTATACGTCGTGGCAAGTAATTGTACAAATTTTCATGGCTTGCCTTTTTCCATAATCCTTCTCACAATCCGCCCCAACTTTGCCTTCATCTGTGTGCGTTTCGGAAGCCAACTCATGGAGTACCAGTGGATCGAGTATGTATTCTCTGTTTTCGCCAGTTTCCCAGTTGTACTGTCCATGGGGTTGAAGTAATCATCCGGATAGACATGGATACCTGCAGCCAGCTGCTCCTGCCCGTTGCGCACAAGGCCGAAACGCTCCATCACATCCGTATTGAGATGTGGGCAGCCTACGGCGTTCAGACTTCCGTCCGCGTTGGCGAAGTGCAGCTTTTTGTATTCATCGATCATGGCCTGCACAATGGGCTGATGCGGCACGGCCGCCATAACCTGCCCGCTGTTGACAAACCGGTTATTTTCAAATCCAATAAATCCCTCGTCATTCAGCAATGGCGAAATATCCCGCACAACCTCCACATCGGTGTCGAAGTACACGCCGCCGTACTGCTCCAGCACGACAAGGCGCATAACGTCGGACACGAAGGCGTATTTTTTCGCGGCATACGCCTCCGCCATGAAGGGCATGGCGAGGTAATCGCAGTTGTCCTCGTTCCACTCGCGGATCTCAAAATCCGGGCAGAACTTCTTCCAGCTGGCGATGCACTTCTTGGCAAGCTCCGGCTTTTCACCGCGGCCAAACCAGCAGTAATGGATGATTTTCGGGATCATGGGTCACCCCTCCATCAGCGCATAGATCTTCTCGACCTCCGCGCTGTTCGTATAGTCTCGCTTTGCGCAGTTCTCCGACAGCCGCTGCATCCGGACAGGGTCGCGCAGCAGCGCGGCAATTCCGGCGGCGCAGCCCGCATTGTCCATGGGGACGATCAGGCCATCCACACCGTCCTCCAGCTGGCTGCCGGAGGTAGCGTAGTCCGTGATGACGACAGGCTTTCCAAGAAGCTGTGCCTCGCGCACGGTGACAGCTTTGCCCTCGTAACGGGAGGGCTGTACATACAGGTCGCAGGCGCGCATATAGGGGTAGGGGTTGTCCTTTTTGCCGAGGATGATGACGCGATCCTGCATACCGGCTTCGGCGATTTTCTGGCGGATCAGCGGCTCATCGCCGCCATAGCCGATGAGATACCACGTTACGTCAAGGCCGTCCGCCACCAGGCGGCGGCAGATGTCCGGCACGTTGTCGAAGTTCTTCGCCTCGCAGAAGCGGCCAACAGAGAGAATCAACACGCTTCCGTCTGATGACATATCGGTCTGTGGTTCTTCCGTCTGCTTGCAGATCAACTCTTTTGGCAGGATATTTTCAATCGTCCGCACCTTTTCTGCCAGTTCCGGAAAGGCCGTTTGAAAACTTTTAGAGGCTTGTTCAGACACGCCGCAGATGGCATCATACTTACTCCACATAGCAAGCTCCGCCGCACGGTCGAAGGTCAGCGCCGTGTAGTCCGTGTGGATCCATGCCGCGTATTTCTTTGCCCTCACCCGCTCCCGCGCAAAATAATGCGGCGTCAGGAAGCTGATGGCAAGATCATAGGTTTTGTCGGAAATCTGCGGCATAGAGCGCAGCGTGTACTTGTGGCTATACGTCAGCGCTGCAACGGAGGGCTTCTCGTCGGGATGCTGCTTGTCAAAACGCCGCGCCGCAAGCTTTCCTTGCAGCCGCCCACAAAGTACGCCGAATTGACCGCTTTTGATAAGCGACGCCATCGGCACGGCCAGTGATGCATACTGTGGAATCTCCGGCAGCAGATTTGCCTTGGGATTCAGATATGGCATCAGCTCGCCGCTGTGCCGCATCAGGAAGAGGTCAACGTCATAGCGGTCGTAGTCGATGGAATCCAGCAGTCCCAGCAGGCTGCGCTCCACGCCCCCAAGCTCCATGGCCTGGGAGAAGATGAGAACGGATGGTTTCATCGAGCCTTTCTCCTGATATACCCCGTCAGCACCCACCCAGCCGGTGTACACAGCACCGTCAGCAGTTTGCGGGGCGATTCCTTGATATAGTTCCGGTTTCCCGCGATCTGGCTGCTGGAGCAGTAGTGGATACAGTCCAGCAGCAAGCGCTTAAAGGACTCCGGATGCTGCATCTTCACCACGCGCCAGAAAGCAAAACCCTGCGGATTTTTGAGATACTGCCGCAACATGTTATTGCTGGACCCATCGGGCTGGTATTCTACATTGCAAAGCACCTCATTCAGCACGGCCAGTTTGTAGTCTTGGTCTATCAATAGATATTTATAGGCCAGACTGACATATTTTTCGCCTTCAAACACGGGGTACTCCGGATATGCATGGATGATATCCGTGCGGTAGACCAGCTTCTTGTCGCCGGTGCCGCCCGCAGCATAGTAACCGGAGAGCGTTGTTTCTGTCACAGCAGCAGGGAAATCCTTGCCGATAATTTTTCCTTCAAAGTCGGCATCAAGGCCAACGATGCCGGCATAGCCCTTGTCCTTGACCTCGGCCCATTTGCGCAGGATCTTCTCCACCGCGCCAACTGCCAGCATGTCGTCGGAATCAATGCAGGTGTTCAGTTCCGTGTGGATATTGGCGTAGGCCGCATTGTGAGCCGTGTGCATTCCGCCATTTTCCTTGTAGATATACTGAATCTCAAATCCGTTGTCGCGGCTCTGCCAATCACGCACTAGTTCCGCGGTGTTGTCGGCAGAGCCGTCGTCTACGATCAGCCAGATGAAGTTCTTGCAATTCTGGCGGCAAAGACTTTCATAGGTGCGCGGCAGGGTGTGTGCGCGGTTGTAGGTAGGGGTGAAGATCGTGAGGATAGGCTCAGCAATTCTGTTCATAAGCGTTGATGTAGAACTCCTGTAGTTTTACGGCCTCGGTAGTGATATCGAAGTCATGGGCGGCGATTTCCGCTCGGCGATCGATGCGGGGGATGGCTCGCTTCGCAAGGATCTTCTCCGCCCATGTCTCCGGGCTTGCGGACAAAGGCATGACATCCACCAAACCCTCAGTCAAGATGCACTCGGGAGGAATCTTGTCGGAGATAATGCACGGCAGCCCCGCCGCTTGCGCCTCGACCATGGTGACTGGCAAGCCCTCATACAGCGACGGGAATACAAACACGTCCATTGCCTGCATCAAATCTGCGACATCGCTGCGGACACCCAAGAAGTGAACGTGCTCTGCTATACCAAGCTTCTGTGCCTTCTCCCGTATTTGAGACATTCCCTCGCCGCCACCGACTAGAAGAAGAACTGCGTTCGATTCTTTTTTCAGCAAGGCGGCAAAGATATCCAAAAGAAAGGGATGATTCTTTTGTAGGTTAAAGCGACCGACATGGCCAATGACCAGCTCGTCCGCAAGGCCAAGCTGTCGACGCAGCTCCTCACGCTTCGACAGGTCGTAAGTATACGAAGCAGCATCGATAGCGTTGTTCAGCATAATAAAACGGCTTTTGTTTTTCTCTCCGTAAAGCCACTTCCCGGACTCTTCGCCGCACATAAACAGGTGTGTCAGATGTGGCATCATCCGTTTTTTAAAATAGGTACGCACGATCATTTTCGCATCGAACCCATGCGGTGCATTATGTGCATGGCAAATTCGTACCGGGACGCCTTGCTGTTCAGCTTCACGGAATGCAAAATACCCCAGTTCAGACATGTGAGAGTGTACAATTTTATATTCCGGGTGTAACTGAAAAAAAGAATGCAGATCGTGCTTATATCGCACAAAGTTCTGTGGATAAACGGGGCACATGCGGTATATCTTGCCGCCCATGCTCTCAATCTCGTCATCATATGCTCCGCGCTGCTCCCGGTGAACGAGGAAATCAAACTGTACCTTCGCGCGATCAATATGCCTATAATAATTCATCACCATAGTTTCAGCGCCGCCGCGATCCATGATGGTAAACAGATTCAGCACCCGGATCGGCTGCTGTGCTACATTCTCACTCATCCTTTTATCCTTTTCATGCATTTCAAGAGCAGAAATACCCCTGATGCAAAGTTCAGCTTACAGCAGGCAAAAAATGCCCACCAATGCAGAGGAAAATATCGCAGGGGCAGCGTTTTGATTGCCGCACGATATTCCTTCTCCGACAGGATGCCTCGGATTTCCTTCGAGGCTTCACGGTTTGGCAGTGCCAGCGCATTTAAGCCCAAACCGATAATACTGAGGCTGATGCGGTTGTTAAGTGCGGCGTCAAAATCACTGCCGCACTTTTCCAGCTCAATGTAACTGCGCATATCGGAAAACAGGTTTTGCCACTGAGCTGCCAGTTCTTTCCTATACTTAGAGGTCATTCCGGAATTTTTGCGGTAATGGCTCAAATAGTCAGGAATGTAGGTGATGTTTTTCACATGCGCGAGATAGTGAAGATTAAATAGCCCATCCTCATAAGTCCCAATACGCTGCAAATCTGTAAAATGAATCTCGTTTTGCGCAATAAGCTCACGAAGGTAGAGCTTTCCCCACACCGTACAAAGCGCATCTGCATTTTCAGGATGTGCAAGTTCTGTTCCCAAGAGGCCTATCATTCTACGTTGGAGTTCTCGGCATTCCGCTGCATGAAAGGTTTTTTCCTCTGAAAAAATGGCTTTTGGAACGCTATGATCCGGAAATTCTCGGATATAGGGCCACATCACCAAGTCAGCAGCTTGCTCTTCCGCCTTAAAAACCGCCTTTTCGCAAGTGCGTACATCAATCCAGTCATCGCTATCTACATACATGATGTATTTGCCCGATGCATATGAAAGCGCTTTATTTCGCGCGGATGAAACACCCGCATTTTCCACATGGAACACCGAAATCCGCGCGTCAGACTCTCCGTATTGGTTTAATATTTCTCCACTGCGGTCCGTTGATCCATCATCGACGCAGATAATTTCGACATTCTGATAAGTCTGATTGACTAAGCTATCTAAGCACTGTCTAAGGTATCGTTCAACATTGTAAACAGGTACGACGATGCTTACCCTTGGTGTCTGTTCCATATCAAATCAGCCTCCTGCTAGATCGAGATACTCCGCCAAGCTTAACCTCGCAAAATCCTGATCAAACGGCTGGTTGATCACATTGGCATAGTAGAAATACGCAGCAAAGCCCAGTACCATCAGGATGGTCAGCATCCTCCTATCCCTGCCGCCGATTTTTTTCAACATCCACGGGAGCGACAGCGACTGAAAAATCAGGAAATAGTTTGCCAGCCGCGCAAAATAATTTGCCGTACCGAACAGGCCCACAAACATAATGGCGCCATTGAGCATGGTCAGGTTCACCATGAGGTTCTCCGTTTCAGAGCTGTCTGCGAACAGCTTCTTGCGGTAAATATACGACAGCACCAGCGGCACATTGCAGACAAGTACACGGAAAATATTAACGCCCTCGCCTGTAAACTCAGAAATCGTGTATTCCTCTCCCAATCGTGTTGTGATATTGACGACCATGCCAAGCAGCGGGCGGAGGAAAAATCCCGCCGCAAGGGAAAATGCCAGCATCCAGTAGGTCCTCTTTGTCCACGGACGAAACTCCATGAACGGCACCAGCAGATACATCAGCGAATAAGGGTGGATCAGCGACGCGATCAGGACGCCCGCTATAAAGAAAACCCACTTCCTTTTAAGCGCAAACGTTACTGCAATGACTGCAATACCGACGGCGGCGGCCTGCTTGATACCCGCGAAAACAAACGTATAACAGCCGGTGGTAAACAGCAGGAAAACCGTCAGCGGATAATCTACAGAATATCTGTGTGCAAAAATAAAGTAGCAGCCAACCGTCAGGAAAGCCCAGAACATCAGAAAATTCTGTGTGGATACACCGCATATTTTCAGCTGGTAGTTGATCCAGTTGAAGAGAGGGTTCGCGCCTACACTCTTGTCTGTCATTTTCCACGAGCCTTCTGTGATCAGCTCATAAGCATGGCGATACGCCTCCGTGTCATTGCACTGTGTCCGCAGTCCCGCAAAGCCTGCCAGCAGGATGATGATCAGCAGGGTGCAGAAAACCAGTCTGTGCCGTTGCGCATGGTTCATCGGTCCCATCGTAACATGATCCGCACACCACGCCAGTGCAGCCGTTATGAGCATGAGGATGACTAACTCTCGCATTTCAGATCTCCAAGTGTTTGATCGTCTCCGCCACAACGGCGGTTTTACTGAATTTTTGCTCCATCCGCGTCCGACCGCGGCGACCCATTTCAGCCTGCCGATTCTCCGGCAGCTCTGCAAAGCGCCGCATCGCGTCGCAAAGCGCGTCTGCATCCTTTGTCGGGCACAGATATCCGCTGACACCGTCCTCCACCGCCTCGCGGCAGCCGGGGATATCGCTGGTGATGAGGGCACGGCCAGTGGCGGCACCCTCCAACAGAACATTGGACATGCCCTCATGGTACGATGGCAGCACGACGCAGCTCGCCATGGCGTAAAAGCGCTTCATATCCGACTGATAGCCGTGATACTTGACCACGCCAGCCTGCTCCAATTTATCCATGAGGGGCTTATATTCCTCTTCAAATGAGCCGGCGATGTGAAACTCCACGCCGTTGCCGTATTCCTGCTTCATTCGCTTTGCGGCGGCAAACAGCTCGTCCACACCCTTTTCGCGCATGACGCGACCCACAAAAAGAAACCGTACCGGCCCCTCCTGCGGGTAGGGCTGATAGGGATAATCTTCTAAATTGACGCCCGCGCCGTTGAGCACCACGTCGCGCCCCTGCGGCACAACGCCGGTGGCAGCGAGGGTGTCCCGATTCCTGGCATTCTCAAAAAAAACGACCCTCGCACCCTTCAACGCCGGTTTGTAGAGCGCCAGCACAAACTTCTTGAGCCAGCCGCCGTTTTCGATGGCGCTGCCAAGTCCCGTGATGTTCACGGCATAGGGGATGTGCACCATCCGGCAGGCAAGGCCGCCGTAGATGTTGGGCTTGATGGTGTATGTCAGAACCAAATCCGGCTTGACCTCTTTCAGCATGGCCCTGTACTGCCGGAAGAGTTTGCTGTCATGGATGGGGTTCATTCCTCGGCGGTCAACAGGAAGTTCAATCACCTCGTCCACCAACTTATGAAGTTCCTCCCAGCGGTCGTTATGTGGGACAGCAACCGTAACATTCGCGTGTTTTTTCAGTTCTGAGATCAAGTCCTTGCGGAAATCGTAAAGGCCGCCGCTGTGATTGGCCAGTATTGCAATTCGCTTTTTCATCGTCTCTCGTCCAACGCAAGTGTTTTTAGCTCGTTGTACTTCATCATAACAACATCGCTTCTATATTTCCCCACGGAGGGGACATTTTGCTGCCCGCTCAGGTTATTCACGATCATCTGCGGCGTTTTTACGCCGCATTCATAGGCGTGCGGATAACCGCCTCCAAAGCGCGGATTGACCTCGGAAATATAATACGCATCCCCGATTTTGAAGATATCCATATCGATCTGCGCACGATACCCGCTTTCTTCAACAAAACGCGAAATCAGCGCAAACAGCTGTTCGTCCTTAAAGGAGATCGCCTTATCCGTCTCTCCGGCCCGCATCACCAATTTGTTCTTCGTAAAGGCGGCAACAACATGCCCGGAAAGCATATCCGTGTAAACATCCGCGCCGATTTCCTGCCCATTCAGAAACTCCTGAATGATCATGTCCGGCTGGTGCTGAAAGAGGAAGGCTGCCGTTTCCATATCCTCCGCCTTGGAGATGTACAGACTCGCGCTGCCAAAGCGTGGCTTTACAAAAACCGGAAACGCAACCTCGCCATCAGCCAACGCCTGTTCAAACGCCGAAAACTGCACATAGGTTTTTGCACAGTGGTAGCCATGCTCTGTCAGCCAGTTATACATTGCCCATTTGTCAAGGGCCATTTCACACAACTCGTAGGAGGAACCTACAACCGTTGTGCCAATAGCTTCAAACGCTTCTTTGTGTTGAGCCAAAAGCGACAGTTCCGGATCAATCAGAGATAAAACACCATCGATGTGCTCACTTTTGCAAATCGTTAATATCTCATCGACATAACCAGGTGCGGTCATTCGAGGGACGATACAGAAAGAATCTGCATCATAAAGCGCAGGTGCATACGGGCTGCAATCCGTTGCGATTACTTTCCCCTGAGCGCCGACCGCATCTTTGAAATATTGAACAACTTTATTTCTCGTTCCGCAGCTAAGAATTAGAATGTTCATGATAAATCACTCCACTTTTTCTCCAACACAACTTCTAATCCGTGCGAGATTTCCCTCACTACTTTGGGTATTAACCTGCACTCCCGACCTGTTGAGCACCTTGCCAACTGTCCCCAGTAGAATGCGTAAATCCGTAATAAAACTGATATGCTGCACATACTCCAAGTCATATGCAAATTTCTGCTCCCACGTCAACGTGTTTCTTCCGTTTATTTGAGCCAGACCTGTGAGTCCCGGTCGCACATCGTGCCTATGGCGCTCATTTTCCGTGTAATATGGCAAGTATTCGACCAGCAGCGGTCTCGGCCCCACGATGCTCATCTTGCCGCGGAAAATATCCCACAGCTCCGGCAGCTCATCCAGGCTTGTTGCTCTCAAATTGCGGCCAAACCTCCCTAACCGGATTTCGTCTGGCAGCAGGTTGCCGTTTTCATCCCGTGCATCGCTCATACTGCGGAACTTATGGAGTTTGAAAATTTTCTCATCCCTTCCCGGACGCTCCTGGCAGAAGATCACAGGACTGCCCAGCTTCACGCGCACCAATATCGCCGTCACCAGCAGCAGCGGCGACAGGACGATCAGCGCGCACCCGGACAGCACGATGTCCAGCAGGCGCTTGATGTATTTTTCATAAAACCCCGCCTTGTGCCGCATCAGAACATCCCCCGGATGACCTCGCACACGCGGTCAACGTCGTCCATGCTCATTTTCGTGTCGCTGGGCAGGCACACGCCGCGGGCAAACAGATCGTCGCACACCGTCTTTTCGCTGACGCGGACAAAGGGGTAATCCGCAAAGACCGGCTGCAAATGCATGGGCTTCCAGAGGTAGCGCCCCTCAATGCCAGCCTTGTTCAGCTTTGCCAGCATTTCGCCGGGCGTCACGCCGCAGCCCTCGTCCAGCAAAGCGACAGACAGCCAGCGGTTCGATTCCGCGCAGTCCAGCTTCGGCTGCATGGTCAGCGGCAGGTCTTTCAGGTTTTCGGAGTAGCGGGCAAAGATAGCCCGCTTCTGCTCCACGCGCAGCGGCAGCACTTTCATCTGCCCGCGCCCAATGCCCGCGCAGATGTTGCTCATGCGGTAGTTGTAGCCGATTTCCTCGTGCTGGTACCACGGCGCGTTTTCGCGGGCCTGCGTTGCCAGCTTCAGGGCATGCTTGGCTTCCTCTTCCGTCTGACACAGCAGCATACCGCCGCCGGAGGTGGTGATAATTTTATTGCCGTTGAAGGAAAGCGCGCCAAAGTCGCCAAAGGTGCCGCACTTCTGGCCGTTGTATGTAGAACCCAGCGCCTCGGCGGCATCCTCAATCAGGGGAACGTTGTGCTCATGGCAGATGGCGATGATTTCATCCAGCTTGGCTGGGTTGCCGTATAGATGCACCGCGACCACCGCCTTGGGCACACCGTATAGTTCAAAGGCATGGCGAAGAGCAGCGGGATCCATGTTCCACGTCTCCCGCTCGGAGTCGATGAACACCGGCTTCGCGCCGCAGTAGACGACAGGGTTGGCCGAAGCGGAGAAGGTCAGGCTCTGGCAGAACACCGCATCGCCGCGCTTCACGCCCGCGAGGATCATCGCCAGATGCAGCGCCGCCGTGCCGGCAGACAGAGCGACAGGATAGCCCTTGCCCATGTAGGTACCCATCGCTTTTTCAAATTCGTTAACATTCTCGCCCAGCGGCGCGATCCAGTTCTTCCGAAATGCGTCGTTAATGTACTCCAGTTCATAGCCCTCCCCCGACATATGCGGGCTGGCCAGCAAAAGTCGTTTATCCATTTTCCGCTCCTGTGTTTTTTGTCCAACGGATGCCAAAGTATGCTTCTGTCGGGCATGTTGGTTGTGTTCAAAAGTATAGTGAATCCGCGTCATGTCTTTCTGCCACTATGGCATGCAGCAATATGCAAGTTCATCGATCTGGCATATTGCTGCTTCCCACCCGAAAAAACGTTTGAATTAAGCCATTTTTATCGCTCAATTATACTGCATATAGACAAAAAGTGCAATACCTAACAACAGATGAAAAAGCAGGGTGTGGTCACGAGTCAGCATATTCTCCTTCCTTCATATTGCGGCCTCTCCCAGTCATTGTCTTTGTTCCAAATATAGCAAAGTACAGCGAATGAGTTCCTACCCGCCGAGAAGTATATAAGAAGGACTCCGCTTTTCGACAAAAAAGTTCGAAAAGCGGAGTCCGTTTATGTGCTTACTCCACCGTCATCAGGATCTGCCGCAGCATTTCATACAGCGGCTTCACGGAGTCGATCTCCATCCGCTCCCGCGGGGTGTGGACATCGTAATTCATGACGCCAAGATTCACCATATCCAGCCTGCGCCCGATCTCACGGGCCTTGGTGTCGAAAACGCCGCCCTCCACACCGGCATGGATCTGCGCAATCTCCGGCTCGCGTCCGGTGACCTCCCGGAAGATGGGAATGACCTGCGGCAGCAGCTGAGACGCCGCGTTGTACTCCCAGGCGCCTGCGCGGCTCTCCAGTTCAGCCTTCCAGCCACACAGGGCAGCCAGCTCCGACTGATGGGCAATGATCTGATCGTGCAGGTATTCGGAATTGCTGCGGGCAGAAAGGGTAAATTTTGCCTCGGTCTGTTCCAGACGCAGTATCGCCGGATTGGCAGAGCACTCCGCTCGGGAGTAGGTATCGTCCGCCATGCGCCATGCACCCACATAGCACAGCCGGACAAAGCGCAGCAGCTTCTCCGCACACGCCGGTGTCAGCGCCGTCATGCCGTCCCCGGCGAATCGCTGGCTCACTGTGACAGTAAGCTGCGGCTCAGTGTGACGGTATACCTCTTTCAAAAGGGCAATACGCACATCCAGCGCTGTCCGGACGGTATCCGCGTGCTCCGGCGGGCACACCACGACCGCCTCCGCGTGCGCCGGGATGATATTGATCAGTGTGCCTGCCGAGATGTCAGCAAGGCTTGCCAGTCCGGCAGGCAATCCCGCCAGAATTTCCTCCATGACCTTGACGGCGTTGCCGCGATCCATGTGGATGGTATTCCCGCTGTGTCCGCCCTGCATGCCGCTGATAGTCACGTCAAATGCTGTCCAGCCCACAGGCACCGGTGTCCGCTCCAGCGTCAGCGTACACTGCAGCACGCTGACACCCGCGGCGGAGACCAGGATTTTCTTGTTGTTGGAGTAATCCAGTCCGATGTAATAGTCGCCGTCCAGCCAATGGGCATCCATCACCTCTGCGCCCACGAACAGGATCTCCTCACCGGTGGTGAAAATAGCCTGCACCGGCGGATGCGGAAGCGTCCTGTCGTCCAGCAGCGCCAAGATCATGGCCACACCGGCGCCGTCATCCGCGCCCAGCGTGGTGCCGTGAGCCTTTACGAGGCCGTCCTCCACATAGATGTCGATGGGCTGCGTCTCGAAGTCAAACGCCACATCCGGATCCTTGGCGCACACCATATCCAGATGCGCCTGTAGTACGATGCTCTTGCGATTTTCATAGCCAGACGTTGCCGGGGCGTACAGCTTTACGTTGTTGGCTTCGTCACGCTCCCAACGGTAGCCATGCTGCTCCGCGTAGGCAATGATGTAATCGCTGACCGCTTTTTCATTGCCGCTGCCCCGCGGAATGCGGGTCAACTGCTCAAAATAGGAAAATACGCTTTGCGGCTCCAGCCCACACAATACATTCGTGCTCATAAGTACCTCCTGTTACCCGCAATCACCCCAGCAGGGGAACAATAATACCGGCAAGGATCACGGAACCGATGGTTACGGTGATAAAACCGGCCACCGTCATCTGCGGCAGCAAATAGTTGCGCAGCGCGGTCTTTTCCTCATCCGTCGTACCCACGCCATTGGCGATCTCCTCAGACAGCATCACTGTGGTGGGGAAGCCGAAAGTGCAGGTGATGCCCAATGCGATGTTCAGCCAGGTGCTCTGCTTCAGCACCTTGGACAGCAGGAACGCGAACACCACCACACCGGCGGCACCCAGCAGCAGGACTACCAGCACGGGGATGAAGGACTGCACCAGCGTCTGAGGCGTGACCTTCGCCAGGGAAGAGAAAATGGTCATCAGGATGGAGAACAGCAGCAGGAAATAGGAATCGAGCTTGGACAGCGCGTTGCGGGGCAGGAAGCCCAGCTCCGTGAACAACACGCCCATAATCAGGCAGATGATGTACACGTTGATCTTGTCCTGCGTCAGCGCGGACAGCGCCGTACTGAGGCTGGCCACCAGCGCCACCTTGGTGAAGTTGTAAACGGGTTTATTGGTCTTGCTGAAGAAAGACAGCGGACGCTTTTTCTCGCTGGCGGCATCTTCCGTCGTGACAGCCAGATACTTCTGCATCTTTTCCCGATCCTTCAGGAAAGCCCGGGCCTCACGGTTCAGGCAGAAGGAGCACAGGGGCACACCGATGAACTTCTGCAACGCGAAAATCAGGATCACCACCACGCCCAGTGTATCAGTCAGTCCGACGTTTTCCAGCGCCTCGTTGACGATCATCAGCGCTACGGACGCACCAGCGAAGATAGGAGCGCCGGCAATGGCGGCATCCGTGCCGATGATGAACCGTCCCACAAATACGATGAGCAGCACGCCCGCGGCGCAGCAGCAGAAGCTGGCGATGACCGTTTTCCACTGGCAAATCAGTTCCTTCGTGTTCATAGTGGTGCCGACACCGACGACCAGCAGACTGGCGCTGACCTTGCCCAGAGGCGCGATGCCGGCGGTGGTCACGATATCCGTGGGCAGGCCGCACCAGAAACCGATGAGCATCACGACGCACAGAACAAATACCAAAGAAAGAAGTCCTTTTGTCTTGACGGAGACGATATCGCCGATAGCATACAGCACAAGGCAGATCGTCAATGCATAAATCGCTGCCATAGTTTTCTCCTCCTAATGTTTTTGATGTAATAAGGATACCTCTCATTGAGGGGCAAAAAGGAATTACAGTTCGATTTCCAGCAGCAGGCTGCACAGGGACTTACCGTGCTTGTCCAGCGCCAGAGAGCGGGTCACGCCGCCGCCGAGGCTGCCGAAGATCACAAAATTCAGCGCGTACAGTGTCGGAAGCTCATACCGGTCCACATGGGTCACGCCCAGCGGAGCGAACTGCTCCATGACCTTCTCCGCCGTCAGTTTCTCTGCCAGAATGGCATAATCCTCCTGGCGGTAAGCACAGGCGGAAATAGTGGAGATGTTGCCCTTGTCTCCCGTGCGGGAGTGCGCGATGTCGTATACACGCATATTCACTCACCCCTTTCCCAGCAGACCGTGGGGTGAACGTCTTCCTCCGGGATAAGCACTGAGGCGATGGAGAGCACCGACTCCACGCTGCTGCGGGCGCCGCCGCCTCCGGCCGGGCCATTGACATACAGCGCCTCGATCTCCCGGCCAATGACCTCCGCGTCCTCTTTTTTTCCCGCACGCACGGCTACCCGCAGCCGCACCTCGCTGAGCTGCAAGGCGGGAAACACCTTCTCCTGTTCCGCACCGTACAGACTGTTGACGCCGATCAGGTCGGTGCGCGTTTCGCTGTAATGCTTGTTCAGCAGGACAAGACGCTTTTGGATGACCTCCGCTGCCAGCTTCGCGCGCGCCACACAATTCCGCCCGCCATAGCTGATTTGGCCCTCACCGATGTAGCCGTCCTGATAGCCCACGCTGACCTTCAACGTGCCGGTGCGCTTTTTTCCCGCGGCACCCTTGACCTCGACCCGCCCGTCGGATAGCTCCTCCACGGAGAGCCGGGAGAAATCCGCGATCACATCGGGAGTGAAGTAATTGGCGGGATCCTGAATTTCATACAGCAGCTGTTCCGTCACCGTCTGGCGATCCAGTCTGCCGCCGGTCTGGGGCAGCTTCTCCAGCAGGATGCGCTCGTCCTCCGTAAATGTCAGGATGGGGAATCCCAGATTCCATAGCTCCGGCACATCCTTGACACCGGGATCCGCGAAATAACCGCCTGTGACCTGCGCGCCGCACTCCAGCAGATGCCCTGCCACTGTGGCCTTGCCGAGAAAATCCACGTCGGCATCGTAATCTTTGCCGAATTCGTACATCAGCGGACCGACGGCCAGCGCCGGGTCAGCCACCCGTCCGGTAATGACGATATCCGCGCCGTCCGCCAATGCCTGCGAGATCTGCCGCCCGCCGATGTAGGCGTTGGCGGAAACGATCTTATCCGCCAGCGTGTGCAGCGGCTCACCCGTCTCCATAATCGTAAGATCGCCGTATGCCGGTATCCGTTCCGTTACCTCGTCGCCGATAACAGCCGCGATCTTCAGATCAGTCAGGTCGTACTGTGCCGCCATTTCCCGCACCTTTTCGGCCGCGGCGACGGGATTGGCCGCCCCCATGTTGGTGATGATCTTCACCGGATGCTCCCGCAGCAGCGGCAGCACCCGCTCCATGCGATACTCCAGAAGTCGGTTGTATCCCTTCTGCGGATCCGCCGCACGATCTTTCTGCGCCAACGCGATGGTCCGTTCCGCCAGGCATTCAAACATGATGTAATCGATGTTGCCTCTGCGGATGTTTTCCAGCGCCGGCTCAATGCGGTCACCGGCATAACCGGCGCCCGCAGAGATCCTGACCGTTTTCATCTCCGCCACCTCATTTGTCCAAAATTTCTGAAAATGCATTTTCGATGATTGCATTATATGGGCGGAACTGATATAATTCAAATCACTTATATTTATATATTTCATCAGCTAAAAGCATATCACAAGGGAGTTGCCCATGGAATCCTTCAATCTGGAATATTACCGCGCCTTTTATACGGTGGCACAGACCGGCAATGTCACAAAGGCCGCCGAGCTGCTGTGCCTGTCCCAGCCCGCCGTAACCCGCTCCATCCACCGGCTGGAGGAGTCTCATGGCTGCAAGTTGTTTACCCGCGTTTCCCGCGGCGTGCGGCTCACCGTGGAAGGCACGGCGCTTTTTTCCCATGTGGACAGCGCTTTCAAATCTCTGTCCAACGGCGAACGTGAGCTGAAGCGGCTGGCCGCTTTTGACGCAGGTACGCTGATCATCGGCGCTACGGAGACGCCGCTGTACCATTTCCTGCTACCGAAGCTGGGACAGTTTCGGGAGATGCATCCCAATGTGACGCTTCAGGTGCAGGGCAGCTCCACACATGAGACGATCCAGATGCTCCGCGCAGAGCAGGCGGACGTAGTGCTGGCGGTTTCTCCGCTGACAGATGTGGAGGACTTGTCCGTGACTGAGCTTGCCTCTTTTCGTGACGTGTTTGTGGCCGGGCCCAGATTCAAATCGCTGGCCGGACGGCATTTGTCTTACGATGAGATATTCCGGTTCCCCATCGTGGCGGTGGAGTCCGGCACCAGTGCCCGGGGCAATCTGGACACATGGTTTGCCGAACAGGGGATCACGTTTTTGCCCAACTACTCCGTGCGTACCTCCTCCACCGTTATCCCGTTTGTGGAGCAGGGGCTGGCCATCGGCATTCTGCCATCTCTGTTCGCGCAGATCCTTCTGGCGCAGGAGGGCTTTTTCGCACTCGATACAGAACCCATCCCTGCCCGCCAGATTCTGTTGGTGCATCGCGGCGAGGGCCGAACCTCTCTGCTGTGCCAGGAATTCATACGGCTGCTGCAAAGCTGACACGCGATACATGCATCAGTCCATTTGTATGATGCTATCACAATGGCATAAAGACTCCACATGCCTTTGAATCCGCTTACCATGCCATCAGTCGACAAGGACAGCCACGGTTTTGACGGGCAGAAATGCGCCGGAAAGGCGCACTGACGGGCGTGTTCGCCCTTGTCACCTGATGGTAAGAATTTGTGAGAAAACCGTGTTCAAATAGCAGCCTTGTACAATAATGATCGTTCCGCATTTTGATGGTTTTGCTGTGCATACTCACAAGCAGTAAAAGAAAAAAGCCTTGCCATATCAAGGCTTTGCAGATGAGAAGAACTCCGTTTTTCGGCAAGAATGTTCGAAAAACGGAGTTCATTTCATTACCACAGCCCCATCACACGCTGCATCAGCAGACTGACGGCGGTGATGCCCGCCCAGCAGCAGGCTCCCAACAGCAGAGGTTTTCCCCCGCTCTTTACCAGCTTGACCACGTTGCTGTTCAGTCCGATGGCCGCCATAGCCATGATGATGAAGAACTTGCTCAGCTCCTTCAGCGGCTGAAACACCGCTGAAGGTACGCCCAGGGACGTGCAGATGGTGGTGACTACCGACGCGCAGACGAACCACAGGATGAATAGGGGGAACGCGTTCTTCAGCCGGAAGCCACCCTGCCCCGTTCCCGCCTTCTTCGCCTGCATCAGCGACAGCACCAATGTGATGGGGATGATGGCCAGCGTGCGGGTCAACTTGACGGTCACCGCCTTGTCCAGCGTCTGGCTGCCCAGCTCCCACATGCTGTCCCACGTGGAGGCCGCCGCCGTGACGGAGGAGGTATCGTTCACCGCCGTACCGGCGAAGATGCCGAAGGACTCGCCGGAGGCAGTATCAAACCCGATGGCCTGTCCCAGCAGCGGGAACAGCAGCGCCGCCAGTACATTGAAAAAGAAGATGACCGAGATGGCCTGCGCCACCTCCTCGTCGTCGGCGTGGATCACCGGCGCGGTGGCGGCGATGGCGCTGCCGCCGCAGATGGAGGAGCCTACGCCGATGAGGGTGCTGATATTGCCGTCGATATGCAGCAGCTTGTGGAGGGCAAAGGCCACCAGCAGCGATGTGGCGATGGTGCAGATGATGATGGGCAGGGACTGCTTTCCGGTTTGCAGCACCACGTTCAGATTCAGGCCGAAGCCCAGCAGCACCACGGCGGTCTGGAGAATTTTCTTTGAGGTGAAACCCACACCCGGCTTGCAGGCTGCACTGGGCGTCCAGAACAGGGCGATGACCATGCCGATAACGATGGAGAACACCGGACCGCCGATGACCGGTACCAGCTTGCCCAGCAGCCACGAGGGCACGGCGATGGCAAGGCACACCGCCATGCCGGGGAGGTATTTTCTAATGGTTTGCATACGATTTCTGATTTACTCCCGTTCCTTGCGGATGGCCTCCACCATGCGGGTCAGTCCGGTCTCGATGATGCTGCGGGGCATGGCCAGATTCAGCCGCACGTAACCGGCGGCGTTGCCCACGAACAGGCCGTTGCCGCCCTCCAGCAGCACGCCCGCCCTGTTGGCGAAGAAGTCCGGCAGGTCCGTGGTCTCCGGCAGGCATTTGCTCAGGTCGACCCATGCCAGATAGGTAGCCTCCGGGATATACATCACCGCCTCCGGCAGCTCACGGGTCAGGAACTCCTTCACAAAGGCGAAGTTCCCGTCCAGATATTCCTTCAGCGCCTCGTGCCACGCGCCGCCCAGCTCATAGGCCGCCTTGGCCGCCGTCAGGGACATGGGGTTCACCGCGCCGAACAGCTTGTCCCGCTCCTTGAACCGCGCCCGCAGCGCCGCGTCACGGATGATGATATTGGAGAAGGCCAGACCCGCCAGATTGAAGGTCTTGCTGGGAGCCATACAGGTGATGAGCTTGGGGTAGTCCTCCATCACCCTGGCCATAGGGATATGGCGGCGGCCGCAGCGGATCAGGTCGCAGTGGATCTCGTCGGACACCACCCAGAGGTTATACTTCCGCATGATCTCACCGGCCCGGCGCAGCTCCTCCTCCGTCCACATGCGGCCGGTGGGGTTCTGGGGATTGCACCAGAATACCAGCTTGCAGGCGGGATCGGCGCACTTCTTCTCAAAGTCCTCGAAGTCCATCTCAAAGGTGCCGTCGGCCTTTTTATGGAGCGGGGAGGTCAGCACACCCACACCGGCGTACTCCGCCGCGTGGACAAAGTAGCCGTAGGCCGGGGTGTTCACCAGCACCTTTTCATCCTTGGTACACAGTGTCTCCGTCAGCTGGTACAGGGCGGGAATAATGCCCGGCGTCACGCACAGCTGCTCTTCAGGGAAGCTCCAATCGTAGTGGTTTCTGCACCATTTGGAGAAAGCATTGTAATATTCGTCGTTATACAGGCCGGTATAGCCGAAGATGCGGCGGTCGATACGGCCGCGGAGAGCGTCCAGAATTTCCGGGGCCACGCCGAATTCCATGTCGGCCACCCACATGCGGACGAACTCCTCGTCCTTGTAGGGGAACACCTTCTCCGGGCCGGCATGGAAGATATAGCCCCGGAAGCCGTCGGTATTCAGTGCATTGGTGTGGCGGCGGTCGATGATCTCGTCAAAGTTGTAGGTCATTGTGGTTGCTCCTTTCTTTTTCAGCGATGGTCGCATTTCTGACACTGTATCATGGATGTTTCACCCGCGTCTTTATAAAACACACCCGCCCACTGGCAGATGCTCTGCAGGATCAGCACCACGGAAGCGCCCTTTTCCAGCTTTCTCTGGTACATATCCACACCTCCTGTGTCTTCTTTATTATAGTGGGATATGCAGGCACTTTCAAGTCACTATGAAATTTATAAGCGGGTGTTTTTACACCCGCTTATGGTCTACCCGCTTATGGTCTCAAAGCTCCTTCTTGTTGTCCGCGCCGGGGGCGGCGACGATGACCTTCTCCGGCGTGGTGTCCAGAAACACATCACCGACAACCAGCTTGCCTTCGACCGTCACGTCCTTGAACGCCACAGGCACCACATTGGATGCGCCATTGGCGCAGGTCGCCAGCGCGTGTCCTGTCTGTCAGGAAGCCCTCTCCGACGAGGAAAGCGCCGAAGCGCCGCCTGCGGCGGAAGAAGCGAGGCGGTTTCGAGGAAGTGTCCTGACTGCCGGCCGCGGCAGCGGCTGGGAGCCGGCTGACACGACGGTGAGCGCCGAGGAGCACGCGAAAAAAATCACCACCCAAATGGGTGGTGATTTATGTGATTACCCACAGGTTTTGTTGTTCGCACCCTCGCATATCGCAAGGAAGGGGGAGTGTGAGGGGGAAACCTTTGCGGGTTTCCCCACTCGCGTTCAATCACCCGCCCGCAGGCGACCGATTTTGCGCAGTAAAATCGCCGCTCCAAAAAAATACGACCACCCAAAGGGTGGTCGTATTTTTTTGGAGCGGGCGACGAGGCTCGAACTCGCTTCCCGGCATCCCGCGAATGGCATAGCCATTCGCAGGAACCCTGCCTCACCTCTGAATTTGACGCGCTTCGCGCAGGTCGAGGCAGTGAGTTCAAACCTGCCCGCGGCATTCCAAAAACAAAACCCCATCCCTTCGGATGGGGTTTTGTTTTTGTGACTACCCTCAGGTTTTGTTGTTCGCACCCTCGCATATCGCAAGGAAGGGGGAGTGTGAGGGAGAAACCTTTGCGGGTTTCCCCACTCGCGTTTCAGTTTCAGCCCTCTCGGGTAGGTATTTGAATGCTGTGCGTGTGGATTACAGTTGTGAGATTTCTTTGAAAAGCTGTGAATTTTTTTGTTTATCCCATAATCCATAGGCATCATTGAAACTTGTATACAGGCAGTTCTCTGTATACAAAGGATGCTTTCTGCAAGTGGTTTTAAAGCGCTTTAAGAGAGCCATATATACCTCTTTGTCGTCTTTAATGGCGTTGTGGCACGTCTCTCTCCAAGTCTGATTGGTTTTCCAACCGCTGAACACATCATTTAACTCGGGAACAAGAAAGTTAACTACTCCGCCAATTCCAACAGCTTCAAATGCATTTTTCTCCTCAGCAGGGTTTTCGCAAATCAGTATATGGAGGAAAAGGTGCTCCAAGTAATCACAGTAGACTATATTCTCCGCCAATTGCCATTCAAAGGGGTTTTGCATAGCAAAATCCTTGTCTGCCAACATAATTGCATGATCTTCAAATTTGTGGTGTGCCACCAGACCTTCTTTTGTGCGAGAAACTTTTGGATTCTTGTTCCACGATTTTGTCATATAATTGCCCCGGCCTATGCCGTATTTTTGTTGTAGATAGTCGCAGTATTCCAGATATGTAAAATCTCTGACTTTTTCATATTCTTGCAAATTCACAAAAATCCCTCCTCTTGTTTACACAATCGTAACATATGCTTTTGCATTTTGCAATGGCAGAAAACACTTTGAGAAAAATATTCCCTCTTTTCCTCTGTCCGCCAACGCCGCTCTTACTTTTCGGCTCGGCGCTCCTCGTGGGGGAAGTTACACGCCCGCGACGAGGCTCGAACTCGCTTCCCGGCATCCCGCGAATGGCATAGCCATTCGCAGGAACCCTGCCT
>OJPW01000675.1_pt1 | contig 25959 bp, 20 predicted proteins | sample 1598571 | NCBI WGS metagenome assembly OJPW01 (sample SAMN03922493, study PRJEB24848) | human gut metagenome | isolation source: stool sample | host: Homo sapiens | place: Germany | collected 2011-05
ATCTACACAAGGAGTATCGTCGGCAGCGTCAGATGTGTATAAGAGACAGGAAGCCAACAGCAAACAAAAAAAATCTACGCCATTGCCTTCCTTGTGAGCGGCATTTTTCTTGTTTGCAGCTTGATTCTATTACGCAATGCCACATGGCAAATAGAACAGACAAGCATACTTCATCTCTATGAAACAACCAGCCAGCTACGTGTACTCTTGCAACGAAAGTTGACACAGAACTTTCAGGCGCTCCGCGGACTGTCTACTGCCGTAGTGTACATGCCACAACAAGAAACATCTGCATTGTTCAAAGAGTTGAACAGCAACAGAAGCTTCATACGGATAGGCATGGCTGATACCTCCGGCATGGCAGCCATGATGGACAGAAGCGGCCCCTCGCCCCAGCATACGGATTTCTCGGATGAAGATTTTTTTCGCAACGCCCTTGCCGGACGGGCGTTTTTTTCGTCTCCTCGCAAGGACCCTCACGGGCCGGGGCAGGTGATCTACTGCGCTGTTCCCGTGGAACAGGAAGGCGGTGTCATCGGCGTGCTGGTCGGTGTCATCAGGGCAGAAAACCTGCTGGACATCCTGGACGAACCGCTCTTCAATGCCAACGGATTTGCGGGCATAATCGATGCCAACGGGCATTTTGTGCTGTGCTCTGGCACGAATTCCACCGGCACGGCGGCCAGTATCTTTACCCTCGGGCAAATAGACAGGGAAGATCTTGATGCGGTACGCGCCGACCTTGGCGGCAACCGCAGAAACTATTTTCTTTATAAAACAGGTGACAAGCAGCACCTGGCAGCCTTTGACCCCATTACCCATAACGGCTGGTTTCTTTTCTGCTCGGCCCCGCTCAATGACCTGGCGCTGGTTCCCCGCCCCCTTTTATATGGAGGAGGCGTGACAATCATTCTGGCCCTGCTCGTTTTTCTGCTCCTTGCCTGGCGTGTACATTGCCAGAATGCAGACAAAGACCGCCAACTGCAAACCATGGCGCTTACCACCCTTCTGACCGACGCTCTCGTCAATCACAGCTTCCGCCTGGAAGGCACTGCCCTGCTGCACAACAACCCGGACATTACATTCGCCATCTGGTTGGCGGACATCAAAAACTTCAATTTTTACAGCAAAATGCTCGGCAAAGAAGCCGGAAACAGCGAACTGCGACGCATCGCCCGCATGCTGAAAGGCTGGCCGCAAGGCCCGCTTACCAGACGTTACCACATTGTTGGCAACACATTCGCGGGCATTCTTCCTTTCGCAAACTGTCAGGATCTGGCAGAAAGGTTTTCTGATGCCGCGCAAGAGGTAGAGCACGGCGCATACCGCTTTTCACAGGTTTTTCCTCTCCGCCTGTACGCTGGTGTGTACACTACGGATATGGTTGAAGAAAAAGATCTCACTTTTATGGACATGCTCAACAGGGCGGGCATCGCCATGCAGGTGGCAAAAACCTTTGAAGCAAGCACCCTGCGTTTTTACTCCGAAGAAATCTGCGAAGAAGCACTGCATCTCGATCGCTGAGCACTGCCTGAAAAGCACTGCCCGTCTCTTTTTGCCATGGCAGGCTACGGCCCCGCAATCGCCTGCATGGACAAAAATCCCTTGCCCCCGTAGGGCTTTCGTGCTATGGAACGACTTTGTTTCAAAATTTTGCCGGTAACGGCTGCGGTATTCAGGCAGTGCCTGCCGCCGGGCATATTCGCAATCCGGCGGCTTCCTTTCATTCTTCCCCTGCAACAGAGGCAAAAGCAATGCCCATCGCCATTCCGCGCTCTGGCGCTGATGACAGACCCATTGTTCCTGATGTTCACATCAGCGACCTTTCAAAGCTGGTCATCCGACCCGCCACGGTAGCGGACGTACACGGCATGTCGGCGCTTATCAACCAGTATGCTTCCGCCAACGTCATGCTGGCACGGGGACCGCAATACCTGTACCAGCACATTCAGGACTATATGGTCGCGACCGCTCCGGCCGTAAACGACGGGCACGACGTCATAGTGGCCTGCGGAGCCGTGCACGTCCTGTGGGCAGACCTCGGCGAAATACGCTCCGTGGCCGTTCATCCATCCTGCCAGGGGCAGGGCTTCGGCAAGCGCCTCGTATCCATGCTGGTAAACCGTTGCCGCAGCCTGGCGCTGCCGCGAGTGTTTGTCTTCACTCTTGTGCCTGATTTTTTCGCCAGATGCGGATTTACCGAATTTAACAAGGACGACATGCCCCCCAGCGTCTGGGTGGAATGCAGCAAATGCCCCAAGTTTTATTGCTGTGACGAAATCGCGATGATGTTGCACCTTTGACCGTCTGCGCCGCCACAAGCGGCGCAATGGCGGCCAGCCCAACGTGCTCAAGCACAACCCGCCCGCGCCCCGGCGCGGATGGCAGGACCCACTACCTCAAAGGCGAAACAGCGCATGAACAGACTACAACACAGAGACTTTCTGAAAGAAATCGATTTCACGCCGGAAGACCTCACCTACCTGCTGGACCTGGCTGCCAATCTCAAACAGGCCAAAAAATCCCGCCGGGAACCCGAGTTTCTGAAGGGCAGGAACATTGTTATTCTTTTTGAAAAAGACTCCACCCGTACCCGCTGTTCTTTTGAGGTGGCCGCCTATGATCAGGGCGCGCGCGTGACCTACCTTGGACCTTCCGGTTCACAAATGGGCAAAAAAGAATCCCTGGCCGATACTGCCCGTGTGCTTTCCCGCTTTTATGACGGCATTGAATATCGCGGCTTCGGACAGGAAAGGGTCGAGGCGCTGGCCGAGCATGCCTCGGTACCGGTATGGAACGGCCTGACCAATGAATGGCATCCCACCCAATTCCTGGCAGACATGCTCACCATGCGCGAATGCTGCTCCAAGCCCCTGAACAGGCAAACCCTGGCCTATATGGGTGATGCCCGCTATAACATGGGCAATTCTCTTATGATCGGCTCCGCCCTTCTGGGGCTGGATTTTCGTTCTGTGGCACCAAGGGCGCTGTGGACAGCGGACGAAGTTTACGAGATGGCCTGCCACATCGCCTCCGGCACTGGCGCGCGCATCAGCCGCACCGAAAACGTGGTGGAAGGCGTACAGGGCTGCGACTTCATTTCTACAGACGTCTGGGTATCCATGGGCGAACCCGATGACGTGTGGAAAGAACGCATTGAACTGCTCACGCCCTATCGTGTAACGGGCGACACCATGCGGCAGACCGGCAATGACGACTGCAAGTTCTTGCATTGCCTGCCAAGTTTTCATAACCGTGACACAAGCATGGGCGAAGAGATTTTCCAGCGCTTCGGCATAGAATGCATGGAAGTCAACGACGAGGTTTTCGAGTCACCACGCAATGTGGCCTTTGAAGAAGCCGAAAATCGCCTTCACACCATCAAGGCGGTCATGGTCGCCACATTGGCCGAAAGCCCGCTTGTTTTCAACGTATAGTCTGAAAAAGCTGGAAGAAACAGGGCGGCACAAATAGACCGAACCACACATCCCACAGGGGGCATACCTCGTCCGCCTTGCTACGCAAGGTGCCTGCAGGATGTAATGCCATAGCATGCCCCGCGCCTCTGGCGTTAACGGGGATTAACATGTTGACGTTAAAAGGCGTTCTCCCTATAGTGATGCGCCATAACGCCGACGGCCGCGTCAGGCATGCGCCCGTAGCTCAGATGGACAGAGCAGGAGCCTTCTAAGCTCTTGGCCGGGGGTTCGACTCCTCCCGGGCGCGCCAGAAAAATCAAGCCCTTGCGACAGCACCGTCGTAAGGGCTTTTACTTCGCCCCGCACCCATTCCCCACACGCAAAAAAAATGTTTCTGCTGTCTGTTTTCCTGGCCCCAGAAGGTGCGGTCTTCACGAGATGCAGCGCCGCGCCATCAGGTCGCGCATGATGGTCTGTCCGTAAAGGATCACGCCCGTAGCCAGGCAAGGCTTCCATCGTCGTCCTTTTTCATGCCGAATCAGCCGTATCTGCCATCATCCGCAACCATCCGTCATCAAAGCACCTTGAAAGGGCCGCTGCATGCCGTAAGACCATGCGCTCCCGCCCAACGCCGGCTCACCGCCCCCACAGCGTGCGAGCGCGTACCGCCAAGGAGGTCCTTTCTTCATATATCCGCATTACGGATTTAAGACGAATTTAATACGCTCCTCGTCATTTTTACACCCATTTTATACGCCTTGTCCTAGAGTTTTCCTGTGGGCTTTCATGCCTGCAGGAGGATTTTATGGAAAACATCATCTGGCAGTGCCTTCTTTATCTTTCTTTATTGACGGCTCTGGCCTGGCCTTTGGGAAAATATATAGGCAAGGTAATGGACGGTGAGCCTTTCTGGCTGCAACGCGCTCTCGCCCCCTGCGAGCGCGCCCTGTACCGCCTTATGGGCGTGGACCCCGCAGAACAGATGGGCTGGAAATGCTACCTGGCCTGCGTGATCGCTTTCAGCGCCGTATCGCTGGTTGCGCTGACCGCCCTGCTTATGGCGCAGCACTTGCTTCCCCTGAACCCCCGGAACGTTTCCGGAGCCAGTTGGCATCTGGCCCTGAATACGGCCATCAGCTTTGTGACCAACACCAACTGGCAATCCTATGCCGGAGAAAGCACCATGAGCTATCTCTCGCAGATGGCCGGACTGACGGTGCAGAATTTCGTTTCCGCAGCAGTGGGCATTGCCGTGCTTTTTGCTCTTATCCGGGGGGTAAGAGCCTCTGGGGGCATCGGGCTGGGCAATTTTTGGGCCGATGCCACACGGGCGGTCCTGTATATCCTTCTGCCGCTGTCGCTGGTCATGTCGCTGCTGCTCATCGAGCAGGGTGTTCCGCAAAATTTTACAGACTACAGGGCAGCAGCCCTTCTGGAGCCACTGGCAGCGGAAGACGGCGCACCCATCACACACCAGCTTGTTCCCATGGGTCCCCAGGCCTCGCAGGTCTCCCCAAAACAACTGGGAACCAACGGTGGCGGCTTTAACGGTGTCAATTCCGCCCATCCACATGAAAACCCCACGCCGGCAAGCAACATGCTTGAAATGCTGGCCCTTTTGCTTATCCCTGCCGCCTTGTGCTTTACCTTTGGCGCCAAGATAGGCGACATGCGTCAGGGCGTGGCGATATTTGCGGCCATGTTCATACTGCTCACAAGCGCAGTGAGTTTTACCGTGCAGGCTGAGCTGAACGCCACGCCGCAGATCGCCCAGGGCGGCCAGGTGCTTGTTGCCCCACAAAGCGGTCTGCAGGGGCAGGCTGGCGGCAATATGGAAGGAAAAGAAACACGCTTCGGCATCGCGGGCAGCGCGCTGTGGGCTTCTGCCACAACGGCGGTGTCAAACGGTTCTGTCAACGCCATGCATGACAGCTTCACGCCGTTGGGCGGCATGATTCCCATGGTGCTCATGCAGTTGGGCGAAGTGATTTTTGGGGGAGTCGGCAGCGGCCTGTACGGCATGCTGGCGTTTGTACTTCTCACGGTGTTTCTGGCCGGGCTCATGGTTGGCCGTACGCCGGAGTATCTGGGCAAAAAAATAGAACCTTTTGAAATGAAAATGGCTGTAGTGGTCTGCTTGACCACTCCTGTTGTCATCCTTGCCGGAGGCGGGCTTATGTGCCTTGCCCCCCAGATTGTGGACAGCCTTAACAATCCCCTGCCCCACGGTTTCAGCGAAATTCTTTACGCCGCCACTTCGGCAGGGGCCAACAACGGCTCCGCTTTTGCCGGGCTGAACGCCGACACCCCCTTTCTCAACGTGCTTCTGGGCGTGCTCATGCTGGCGGGCCGCTTTGCGCCCATTGCCGCCATTCTGGCCATGGCAGACGGCCTGGCGGGCAAAAAAATCTGCCCGCCAGGCGCAGGCACGCTGTCCACCTGCAACGGTCTTTTTATCTTTCTGCTCATCTTTGTGATCCTGCTGGTGGGTGCCCTGAGCTTTTTTCCCGCTCTGGCGCTCGGGCCTCTGGCAGAACATCTGCAAATGACGCGCTGAACTGACCGGAGTGTACCGCAAACCGGCTACCCATATTTTATAAGGATACAATCATGTCAGTAAAAACAAGCAATCCCGCCAACACGAACTGCATCCTCTGGCAGGCGCTGGCTGCATCGCTGGTCAAGCTGTCGCCCCGTGACCAGGTACGAAATTTCGTCATGTTCACCGTCTACCTTTCCGCCATTCTGGCAACGGGGCTGACCGTGCTGGGGGCCGCAAACATACTTTCGCCCGCCACGGCGCAGACGGGATTTGCAGGCGCCATTGCGATCATCCTGTGGTTTACTGTATTTTTTGCCAATTTTGCCGAGTCCATCGCCGAGGGCCGCGGCAAAGCCCAGGCCGAAAGCCTGCGCAAGGCACGCAGAAACGTTACCGCACGCAAACTTGCCGACCCGGCCATGCACGATGAGCACGAAATCGTACCCTCCACAACCCTCAAGCCCGGCGACAGCATCCTGGTGTATGCCGGTGAACAGATCCCCGCCGACGGCGATGTAACGGAAGGCGCGGCATCGGTGGATGAAAGCGCCATCACGGGCGAATCCGCCCCGGTTATCCGTGAAAGCGGCGGTGACCGCTGCGCGGTTACCGGCGGCACTACAGTTCTTTCCGACTGGCTGGTCATACGGGTCACCAGCGAGGTGGGCCGCAGCTTTCTGGACAGGATGATCGCCATGGTTGAAGGAGCCGCCCGCCAGAAAACTCCCAGCGAAGTCGCGCTGAATGTTCTACTGGTGGCACTTACCGTCATTTTTCTTCTGGTCACGGTATCGCTGTGGTGCTTTGCCCGCTTTACGGCCGGCCAGGAGCACGTTGCAAATCCGGTGGGTTTTGCCGCGCTGGTGGCGCTTTTTGTCTGCCTTGCGCCAACCACCATAGGTGCGCTGCTTTCCGCCATTGGTATTGCAGGCATGAGCCGCCTCAACCGAGCCAATGTGCTGGCCATGAGCGGGCGGGCCATTGAGGCCGCCGGAGATGTGGATGTTCTGCTGCTGGATAAAACAGGAACCATCACGCTGGGCAATCGTCAGGCCGTGGAATTCATTCCCGTAGACGGCCATAGCGGCGAGGAGCTTGCTGATGCGGCCCAGTTGGCCTCACTGGCCGATGAAACCCCCGAAGGACGCAGCATTGTACAGCTTGCCCGTGATCAATTCACCCGCTGCGACATGAGTTTGCATGGCAAAGACGCTGTTTTTATTCCTTTTTCTGCGCAAACTCGCATGAGCGGCGTGGATGTGGCAGGAAAGCACATCCGCAAGGGCGCTGCCGATGCCGTGCGGGCTTTTGTTGAAAAGAATGGCGGCAGTGAAAGCCTGCGCTGTGAGGAGGCGGTCAACGCCATAGCACGCCAGGGCGGTACTCCCCTGGTGGTGGCGCGCGAAAGCAGCATCCTCGGGGTCATACATCTCAAGGACATTATCAAAGACGGTGTCAAGGAGCGCTTTGCAGAACTGCGCCGCATGGGCATCAGGACTGTCATGGTCACCGGCGACAATCCGCTCACTGCGGCGGCCATCGCGGCAGAAGCCGGAGTTGACGATTTTCTTGCCGAGGCCACCCCCGAAACAAAGCTGTCTCTCATACGCGAATTCCAGGCACGGGGTCATCTGGTTGCCATGACAGGCGATGGGACCAACGACGCTCCCGCCCTGGCGCAGGCCGATGTGGCCGTGGCCATGAATACGGGGACACAGGCCGCCAAAGAGGCAGGCAATATGGTGGATCTGGACTCATCGCCCACCAAACTGCTGGATATCGTGCGCATCGGCAAGCAGCTGCTCATGACGCGCGGCAGCCTGACCACGTTTTCTCTGGCGAACGATGCGGCCAAATACTTCGCCATCATTCCGGCACTGTTCGTGAGTCTGTATCCGGGACTGGCCGCTCTCAACATCATGAACCTGCACAGCCCGCAAAGTGCCGTTCTTTCAGCCACCATATACAATGCACTTATCATAGTGGCGCTTATTCCCCTGGCCCTGCGCGGCGTGAAATACCGCGAAGAAAGTTCGGGGCAACTCCTGCGGCGCAACCTGCTTGTTTATGGTCTGGGGGGACTGGCCGCGCCTTTTGCGGCCATCAAGCTTATCGACATGTGTCTGACCGGCCTAGACCTGGTCTGAGGAGAAAAAATGCTCATCATAACACTGTTGCGACGTTCCGCACTGTTTCTGGCCCTCATGACGGCAGTTGTCATTGCCTACACACTGGTAGTCACGGCGGCGGGCAAGGCGCTGTTCCCCTTTCAGGCGGGCGGCAGCATAATCAAGGCCGGTGGCAAGGAATACAGCCTTCTTCTGGGCCAGCCGTTCAGCGAACCCCATCATCTGTGGGGCCGCCCTATGCAACCGGATACCACCACCTACAGCAAAAACGGCAAGCCCCTGCTTTACGGCGGTCCCTCCAACTCCAGCCCTGCCACCACAAACTACGGCACAAGGCTGGCTGAACGCGTGGACCTTATGCGCCGCGCCCATCCGGAGAAGGCGAAAGCGCCCGTGCCTGTGGAACTGGTTACAGAGTCCGGCAGCGGCCTGGATCCGCACATTTCACCGGCGGCGGCAGACTTTCAGGTTGAGCGGCTGGCCCGGGCCACGGGCTTTACGCCTGATGAAGTACGCCGTACCATTGCCATGTATACCGATGGGCGCTCCCTGGGTCTGCTTGGCGAACCGCGCGTACATGTGCTCAAGGTAAATCTGGCCCTTGACGGTCTTTTGCCCAACGGCCACACAACCAGCAAGACCGCAACGGTTCCACCCGGTTCCACTGCGCCGCATACCCGCTGAACCTTTACCCGCTACCCGCAACCACGGACACCCCATGACCGACAAGCACACGCGCCCCGACCCCGATGCCCTGCTGGCGCAACTGCGCCAGACCGGCACGCCACAGGGCATTCAGGCAGATGAGCTTTCCGGCGGCCATCTTCCGGTCCGGGGAACGCTCAAAATATTTTTTGGCTATGCGGCCGGGGTGGGCAAAACCTACGCCATGCTGCGTGCCGCACATACTGCTGCGGAGCAGGGACAGGACATCGTGGTGGGCTATGTAGAACCGCACCCGCGGCCGGAAACAGCGGCCCTGCTTCAAGGGCTTGAAAGCCTCGCGCCGCTGCGACTGGAGTATCGGGGCATACCGCTTCACGAACTGGATGTAGACGCCGTCCTGGACCGCAAACCGGAGATAGCCCTGGTGGACGAGCTGGCCCACTCCAATGCCATCGGCTGCCGCAACCGCAAACGCTATCAGGATGTGGAAGAGCTGCTTCAAGGCGGCATATCCGTATGGACCACGGTCAATGTACAGCATCTGGAAAGCCTGAATGACGTGGTGGCCGCCATGACGGGCGTAGCGGTGCGTGAACGTGTGCCGGACAGTGTGTTTGACGGCGCGGACCATGTGGAACTGGTGGATCTGGAACCGGACGAGCTGATGGCCCGCCTGCGTGAAGGCAAGATTTACGCCCAGGCCCAGGCACAGCACGCCCTGGGGCATTTCTTTCTGCCCGCCAACCTCATTGCACTGCGTGAAACGGCCTTACGGCGCATGGCTGACCGCATAAACCGCCGTGCCATCCCGGCGGAACCGGGCAGCCGTGAAGCCGCACGGCAAGTCAAGGAACACATTCTTATCTGCCTTTCGGGCGCGCCCAGCAACGCACGTGTCATCCGCACGGCGGCACGCATGGCCGAAGCCTTTCATGCCGATTTTACCGCCCTGTTCGTGCGCAACAACACTTCGGGGCACAACGATACCCAAAGTCTCGGAACACTCCGGAAAAACACGCGGCTGGCCGAAGACCTGGGAGCGGCCATTGTGACTGCGCAGGGAGAGGATATTCCCGTACAGATAGCGGAATACGCACGCATGTCGGGGGTAAGCAAGATCGTGGTTGGGCGTTCCCCCGCCAGCGGCTGGCTCCGCCGGGGCAAAACCCTTGTGGAGCGGCTTGCCGAGCTGGCTCCGGAAATGGAGACCTACATCATCCCCGATGCTGAGCCCATTTCCAGAAACGCCTCCCGGCCCGGCACATTGTACCGTATGGTGCGCGCCTTTAGGGGTACGGCCCCGCGCTCATGGCGGCAATGGGGCGCAACAGCCGCCCTGCTTGCCATATGCACCATGACGGGACTGATCATGTCATCGCTGGGCATGCCCAACGCCGTCATCACCGGCCTGTACATGCTTGGGGTGCTGGGTGTTTCCATCCTTACGACAGGACCCTGGTACGGCGTAACCGCTTCCATTCTGGGCGTGGCCCTGTTTGATTTTCTTTTTGTCGCACCGCGCTTCAGCCTTACGGTCTACGACGACGGCTATCTGAGCCTGTTCGCGGCAATGCTGATTGTTTCAGCAGCAGCCAGCGCCATCACGGGACGCGCAAGAAGCCAGGCGCGCCAAAGCGCGGCCAGGGCGCTGCACACAGAACTCCTGCTCGGCAACAGCCGCCGTCTTCAGAAAGCGGAAAATGAAAATGCCATCCTCGCCGAAGCCGCGCGCCAGTTCGGCACCCTGCTCGGCTGCGATGCCGTTCTCTACCCCGTATATAACGGGCACCTGGAAACAAGGCGGATTTTTCCATATTACACGGCTGCGCAAGCTTCCCGGGAACCCGGCCGACCACATACGCTGCCCCGGCAGTCGGCCAAAGGCCAGACAGAGTGCACCCACAGAACAGAAAAAGATGAACTGGCCGTGGCGCAATGGGTGGCAAAAAACGGCCGGCCCGCCGGTGCGGGCACTGATTCTCTGCCGGGAGCGCGCCTCTGCTATATCCCCATCAGCAGCCGCACCACAGTACTGGCCGTAGCCGGGCTGGACGTTTCTCCTGGCAGCGCTTCCCCCCTGAACGCGGCAGACAGCAAAAACATTGTGCTGGCGTTGGCGGGTGAATGCGCCATGGCCGTGGAAAAAGAGCGTCTGGCTCGCGCCAATGCGGACATTGCCGTGCGTGCGCAACAGGAAAAACTGCGGGCCGATGTGCTGCGCTCTGTCTCGCACGACCTGCGCACGCCTCTGACTGCCATCTGCGGCAACGCGGCCATGCTCGCCGCAGGGGGCGATATTGAAATGCAGCGCCGTAAATCTCTGGCCCGGGCCATAGAGGAAGACGCCCGCTATCTGGTAGAAATGGTAGAAAACCTGCTGGCCCTTACCCGTCTGGAGCAATACGGCTTTACCCTGCGCCTTGCACCGGAACTGATGGAGGATATTATCCGCGAGGCCCTGGCCGTCACACGCCGCCGCGCCGCTGCGCACAACATCCGCGTGGACATGGCGGACGCACTGCTCATGGCCCGCATGGATGCCAGGCTCATGGTGCAGGTGCTGGTAAACCTTTTGGACAATGCCGTAAAATACACCCCTGCGGGAACCACAATACGCATCAGCGCACAGGCCGACGGCGCACGGGCAAGACTGGAGGTTGCCGACAACGGGCCGGGCATTTCCGCTGAAGAGAAAACCCGGATTTTTGACATGTTCCATTCCGCCGTTATAAAAAAGGGCGACAGCCGCCGGGGCATGGGTGTGGGGTTGGCCCTGTGCCGCAGCATTGTGCAGGCGCATGGCGGCGACCTGCGCGTCCATGACAACACACCTCGGGGAGCGGTATTTTCCCTGGATCTGCAACGCGAAATTGAAGAAGGACCGGTGCCGGAGTCTCTTCGTGAAACTCCGCCCACCGGGACCGGCGCACGGGAGTAACCATGACGCCATATCCCGAACAGCAGGGCGTCAGCGCCCCGGAACGCATCCTCGTGATCGAGGATGACAAGGCCATACGCGCCCTTGTGACAGCGGCCCTTGAAAGCCGCGCCATGGCCTGCATAACCGCAGGCACAGGACGTGAGGCCATTGCGGAAGCGTCCCGCGCCGGGCCTGACGTCATACTGCTGGACCTGGGCCTGCCCGATATGGACGGCACAGATATTATCCGCACGGTGCGTCAGTGGTCTATGGTTCCGATCATTGTGCTCAGCGCCCGCAGCGAGGATGATGACAAGGTTGCGGCGCTGGACGCCGGGGCGGACGACTATCTGACCAAACCTTTCAGCATTGACGAACTGCTGGCCCGGCTGCGTGCAGCCCTGCGGCGCGGACGCTATGAGCGCGGCAACCCGGACCGTGATGCCAGCTTCTTTGAAAACGGCCCCCTGCGCATAGACTTTGCCGCAGGCAGCGCAAGCGTGAACGGCCAGGAAATCCATCTTGCGCCAATGGAGTACAAGCTGCTTTGCCTGCTGGCGCGCAATGCGGGCAAGGTGCTTACACACAAAACTATCCTGCAGGCCGTATGGGGCAGTTCGCTGCCGCAAAACCTGCCCTCGCTGCGCGTATTCATGGCAACACTGCGCAAAAAACTGGAAAACGCCGCCCCCAGATGCGACTACATACACACTCATGTGGGTGTGGGCTATCGCATGGCCCGCCTTGGCGAAACAGAGAGCTGAGCGTCGCGCAAACCGGCAGGCCCAAACATTTACCGCACGTTAACTATAGTCGCTTTATCTGTCAGTCTTTTCGGTAAAGTCCGTATTTGCGCATTTTGCGGTACAGTGTGGTTCTGGCTATGCCCAGCGCCTCCGCAGCCTTGCTTACATTGCCCCCTGAAGTTTCAAGGGTTTTACGCACCAGACTCTCACACAGGTCATCCATCGAGGCCGCTCTTGCCTCCGGCGCCTCGGTGGCAACACTGCCTGACAGGCCAGCCGGAACGGCAGCAGCATGGCAACCGAGCACATGCCGGGGCAGGCTTTCAGAACGTATGGATGTTCCATCCGAAAGCACCCAGGCCCGCTCGCACACGTTCTGCAGTTCCCGCACATTGCCCGGCCAGGAATACGCCTTGAGCGCGTTCATGACAGCTGGTTCTATGATCATGCGCGGCATGCCCGCCCCCGCGCAAAGCCTGCGCCAGAAAAGATTTGCCAGCATCTCCACATCACCGGGACGTTTGCGCAGAGGGGGCAGGTCTATTTCCACCACATTGAGCCGATAATACAGGTCAGACCGAAAACTTCCCTCGCGCACGGCATCGGCAAGGCTGGTGTTACCCGCCGCAATCACGCGCATATCCAGCTGCACAGGCCGATTGCTGCCAAGGGGAGTAAACGACATCTCCTGCAATACCCGTAAAAACTTGGCCTGCACCGCCAAAGGCAGGCTGTTCACTTCATCCAGAAACAGCGTGCCGCCGTTGGCCGCCTCCAGCTTGCCTTTTCTGCCGCCCTTTTTCGCGCCGGTAAAGGCTCCTTCCTCATAGCCGAACAGTTCCGCCTCAATAAGATCATTGGGGATGGCCGCGCATGAAATGCCCACAAACGGTCCCGCCGCCGCAGGACCGGCATTGTGTATAGCCTGGGCAAAAAGCTCCTTGCCCGTACCGCTCTCGCCGCAGATGACGATCCGCGAAGCCATGCGGGCAGCGCGGCTGGCGAAATCCACAGCTCTCCGCAACGCGGGGCTTGAGCCGAGAATATCCGTAAACCGGTGCCTGGCGGCGTACGTGGATGCAGCCTCACGGGCCGCATGGCTGCCATGTCACGGGGCTGCGGCTGCTCCCCCCTCTCTTCGGCCTCGCTCACGAAAGGACATGCCATCCCCTGTCGCCCCGGATGGTACGGGTTTCAGGGCCAGGGCCATGCCCACCGGCTCCCCTTCGCTCATCTCCACAGGGGTAAACGTACAGGCAATGCGCTGCGGCCCCTGGTCTGTAAGAAAGGTCAGGGTATCACGCCCTTCACGCTGCGTAAAAATTGCCCGCCGCAAACGCCCGGCATCAGCGGTGCTTACCAGTGAGGCCGCATCTCTGCCCGGCAGATCCGGCCCGTTGCGGGTAAACAGCCTGGCAGCGTGTGTATTGGCATGGGTAATCCCCCCGCTGCCGTTCAGTACCAGCAAAGGATAGCTCAGTGATTCGTGCGCATTGCGCAACAGGGCTTCAAGCCTCTGGCCGCTCACTTCAATATTCTGCTGGCGCACCCGCATGCCGATATAGTTGGCGAATGTGGTCACCAGCGCCAGCGCCTGTATTTCAGGGCTGGCAATATTGCCGGAAATGGTCAAGACCGCCTGCACGCCTGAAGCATCGGCAAGAATGGGGGCCGAGGCGCAGCGCCATGAGTGCAGCGCCGCACTGTAATGCTCATATCCGTAAATCTGCACCGGGCTGCAACGGCGCAACGCCATGCCGATGGCCGAAGCCCCTACCTTGTCGATGTTCCTGTCTGCTCCGGGCATATTGTACTGGGCGCGGGCCACATCCAGCAGGTCCTTGTCGCCCACGGTGGCAAGAATGTGCCCGGAAGAAGCAGTCAATATGGCCATATGCCCTGTCCCGCTGATGCATGCGTCAAGCATGTCCAGAACCGGAGCCGCCGCTGTAAGCAATGCAGCGGACCGGTCGCACAGTTCCCTGAACGGCTGGCGTTCAAGCACCGGCACTTCGAGAACGCGCAGGGGATCAATGCGGGCCTTTCTGCTGAGCAGCCATCCGTCCAGAATATGCTCCGGTATGCGCCCGCGGATTTCACCACCATCAATAAAATCCTTCCAGGCATCATGAATGGTCTGCTGATACACAGGATTTTGTGGTGAAACGCCGGACGAAAGACACTTCATGCCATACTCCTTCTCTGTCTGTAGCAAAAAGGCACACCACTGTAGCGTTGCGCTACAGTTGCTACATATTTTACCAATCGTGGTTTTTTTGTGCAACACAAGCTTTTATGCGGTTATTTGCCTCAATTGCACCACCTACTAGATGCACTGGCAGAATTTTTGCAACCCTCCATCCCGAAATCTTTTAAAAGAATGCTGCGTAACGCATGAAGGCAACCGTTTTCAAACTTGTGAGCACTTCAGTATCACAACCGGACATGTTCCGAGTCTGCCGTTTCTTCTGCGGGGCAGCAGCACAACAGCACGGAGATCTGGTACGGCATTTCTTGAGGGTACGTGCGCTGCCTGCAACCTCAAACATCGGAGAAACTGATGCACGAGTATGACGCTTTTCTGGATGTGGCCATGCGTGCCGCAGACATTTCACGCCGGATACTGACAGAACACAGGCAAAAGTATTTGTGCGGGGCCTATGGATTCAAAACAAAAAGCGACGCCAGCCCCGTGACGGAAACCGATGAACGGGTGGAGCGCGAGATACGCTCGCTTGTTTCCGGAGCCTTTCCCGATCACGGCATGCTTGGCGAAGAATATGGAGCCGATGCGGCCACAGCAGAATTTGTATGGGTTATCGACCCCATAGACGGAACCAGGCAATTCATCGCGGGCTATCCGTTTTACGGCACACTTATAGCCCTCTGCCGCAACGGCGTGCCGGTGCTCGGCGTCGTGGAAATGCCGGTCATGGCTGAGCGATGGGTGGGAGTGCAGGGGCGTCAGTCCACAGTCAACGGCCTGCCCATCCGCACCCGCCCACAGACCGACCTGCCTGCTGCTCTGGCAGCCTCAAGCAATACAGAGTTTGTTTTTGATACTGACAGGCAGCCTACCAGCGCCTGGTGGCAGCGACCAAGTGGCGCGTCTACGGCGGGGCCTGTTACGGTTACATGAGCCTTGCCGCAGGCAAAATAGACCTGTGCTTTGACAGCGGCATCATGCGAGAAGTGGATTACTGTGCCCTTGTACCCATTGTGGAAGGAGCCGGCGGCGTCATGTCTGACTGGGACGGCAGGCCGCTGACCATGCACTCGGGAATGCAGGTGCTCGCCAGCGGCGATAAAAGGCTGCACCAACAGGTTCTGCGTGAAATAGAAAAAAACCGCTAGCCGATGGCTCACCTGTCACACTACGAGCACACGCCATGTTAGATTTTTTTAAAGCATCACCTCCGCGTCCGGTTACAAAGAACACTGAAGAGATCAACAGAGACTACAATTATTGGCGACTGCACCTCATGGCGTCAATCTGGCTTGGATACGCCGTATTTTATTTTACGCGCAACAGCTACAAGTCCATCATGCCGGCCATGCTCAAAGACCTTGACTGGCAACTTTCCGATGTGGGCATCCTGAGCACCATCTTCTATATCGTCTACGGTTCGTCCCGCTTTCTGGGTGGCATTATCAGCGACAAATCCAATCCGCGCTACTTCATGGGCGTCGGACTTATCATCACGGGCTTCATCAATATCGCCTTTGGCATGAGCTCTTCGCTGCCCGCCCTGGCTTTGCTGTGGGGCCTCAATGCCTTTTTTCAGGGATGGGGCTGGCCCCCCTGTACCAAGATTCTCACCACATGGTACTCGCGCAACGAGCGGGGCTTCTGGTGGGCCATATGTAACACCTCGCACAGCGTGGGTGGCGCCATTATTCCCCTGCTGGCAGGCTGGCTGGCTATCCACTATGGCTGGCGCTACGGCATGATCGTGCCGGGGATCGTCGGCATCTTTGTAGGTATTATTCTTTGCATCATACTGCGAGACCGGCCGGAATCAATGGGCCTGCCCAGAGTGGGAGAATGGCGTAAGGATCAACTGGAACTGGAGCAGGTGAAAAAAAGCGAAAACTCGCTCACAACCTGGCAGGTACTGCGACGCTACGTGTTCACCAACAAGTTCATCTGGCTGCTGGCAGTCTCATATGTGCTTGTTTATGTGGTGCGCATTGGCGTCAATGACTGGGCCAACATGTACCTGGTGAAGGAACACGGGGTTGACCTGCTTGTAGCCAACAGCGCCATCACCATGCTTGAAATAGGCGGTTTTATCGGAACCATTGCCGCGGGCTGGGGTTCGGACAAGCTTTTCAAGGGCAACCGCATACCTATGAACATTATTTTCATGCTGGGCATCATGTTGTCGGTGGGCGCTCTCTGGCTGCTGCCCCTGACTTCAAAGCTGGCGCTGGGTACGGTTTTCTTTCTCATAGGATTTTTCATTTTCGGTCCCCAGATGCTCACGGGCATGGCTGCCGCTGAAGTCTGCCACAAGGAATACGCGGGCACAGCCACCGGCTTTGTAGGGCTTTTCGGCTACATGGGCGCGGCGCTCACGGGCTTGCCACTGGCAATGATCATAGAATCAGCCAGATGGAACGGGTTTTTCATTGTGATGACTGCAGCCTCACTACTCTCAGCGGTGCTCATCATCCCCATTATCGGCGGCAAGAAATAGCAAAGGGCTGGCCTGCGCACTCTGGCTCGGCCGCGTCGCAGTGCCGACAGCATAAAAAGCTGCCCTGTATCTTGTTGCAACATGACGATGCGGCAACAGAAATCACGATTTCTAACCAGAGACAAAAATAAATTGTCGGCAACCCATTTGCCGGAAACAATGCAAAGCATTTTGACGGAGGTTTCATGAACAGTATTCACGGTATTTTCGCTGTTACGGTAACCCATTTCAACAACGACGGCAGCATTGATTACAGCGCCATATCCAAGCACGTCCAATGGCTGCTCCAATCCGGCGTGCACGGCATCATGCCCGTGGGGGCCACCGGAGAATGGCCGGCGCTTTCCACACAGGAGCGCAAACAGGTTGCCGAATTTGTCATGAAAGAGGTAGACGGCAAGGTGCCGGTGATCGTGGGGGCCATTTCCCCCAATGTAGACGTTTCTGTCGACCTGTCGGAACATGCCGGCTCCATCGGCGCGGCGGGCGTCATGATCCTCCCTCCGCCCGGCGTCCATCCGAGCCAGCACGAAATATACGAATTCTATAAATACATTTCCGGTAAAAGCCCCCTTCCGGTCATGGTCTACAACAATCCCGGCAGTTGCGGCGTGGCCGTGTCGCCCGAAACGCTGGGCAAGTGCGCCCAGCTGCCCAATATGGGCTTTCTCAAGGAATCCAGTGGCGACATCATGCGCCTGACCCGGTCTGTGGACGAAGTGGGCGACCGCCTGGTGGTTTTCTGCGGCTGCGAAAGCCTGGCGTATGAAAGTTTTGTCATGGGGGCCAGAGCATGGGTTTGCGTTCTGGCCAATATCGCCCCGGCCATGTGCGTCAGGCTTTATGACCTCATCGTCAACAAAGGCAAACTTGACGAAGCCCGGCAGGTGTACCGCCAGATGCTGCCCCTGCTGCGTCTGCTGGAAGATACCGGGGAACTTTGGCAGGTAGTCAAGCACGCCCTGGCGCTCAAGGGTTTCGGCAGCGGCAGGCTGCGTATGCCCCGCCAGCCCATTTCAGAAGGTGTGCGCCTTGAGCTTGAACAGGTGCTCAAACAGGCGGATTTTAGCTGACCCATATACCGGGAGGCGGCCACAGGCCGCCTCCCGTACATGTTTTCATGCAACGAGGAACAGGAGAAACTGCCATGAGCAGCAAACATGCGGCCGGTGCCGTTGTCATTGGCGGGGGTGCCGTCGGTACGGCTGTGGCCTGCTATCTTGCCATGGACGGGGTGGATGTCGCCCTTGTTGAACGCGGCGAATTCGCCTGGGGTTCCAGCCGCCGTTGCGATGGTCATGTGGTCACCTATGACACGCCGCCAGGCGCATACAGCCGGTTCTGCAAGTGCGGACAGGACATGTTTCATGATGCCGCAAATTTTCTACCCGTAGATTTTGAATTTTGCCCCGAAGGGCTTGGCCTGCTGGTTGATGATGAGCGCGACCTTGAAGCCGTGCGCGCCAACTACGAGGGCAAGAAAAAAGAAGGCATAGACGTGACCCTGTGGGACAGAAACGAGCTTCGCCACCACGAGCCAAATATCGGCGACAGCATCCTGGCCTGCCTGAATTTCAATGGCGACTGCAAGCTTAACCCCATGCGTCTTTGCCAGGGCCTTGCCATGCATGCCAGGGCCAACGGAGCGGTACTCATGACCGGAACCCGGGTCACCGGGCTGCAGATGGAAAAAGGCCGCATTACCGCCGTGGAAACGGACAAAGGGCGTATATACGCGGCCAATGTCGTTCTTGCGGCGGGCGTCTGGACGCCCGGCCTTGCCCATATGGCTGGTCTCGCCGTTCCCGTCCGCCCCCGGCAGGGTCATGCGCTGGTCACCGAACGGGTTCGTAATCTGGTGGGCAAAAACTACGCTGAATACGGCTATCTGCTGGCAAAAGGCGGAAAAACCAGGGACAACATCACCCCTGAAATGGAGCAGTTCGGCGTGGCTTTTGTACTTGAGCCTTCCCATGCCGGAACTGTCCTGCTGGGCAGCAGCCGCCGCTATGTGGGGATGGACATCCGCCCCAACCCCGCAGTCATGCGCGCCATTGCCCAGCGCGCCCGTCATTTTTATCCCTCTCTGGCCCAAACGCGCCTCATCCGCTGCTATGCGGGCCTTCGGCCCTGCACTCCGGATGCCAAACCCATTATATCGCCCACCCATATCAAAGGCCTTTTCGTGGCGACAGGCCATGAGGGCAACGGCATAGGGCTTTCCCTTATCACCGGCAGGCTCATTGCGGAAATGGTGCGCGGACAGTCCCCGTTTATGGACATAAGCAACATGAGTCTTGACAGGTTCGGGCTTAACCCTGCGGCCCATACTCCAGAAACGGCTTCCGCCTGAGGAGAACGAGCATGTTTGTCAAAGTGACCCCTCCTGCGGACAGGCAGGTGACCATCTATTTTGAAGGGCAGGCCCTTGAGGTCGAAAAGGGCATCAGTGTGGCCGCGGCGGTACTTGGCCCGTCGCACGGCTGGACGCGCACAGACCACGAAGGGAACAGGCGCGGCTCCTATTGCCATATGGGCGTGTGCTTTGAATGCCTCATGACCATCAACGGTGTGCCGGATCAACAGGCCTGTCTCATCACCGTGGCCGAAGGCATGCGGGTGAGCCGCCAGGACGGTTCGCCGGATTTCGCCAAGGAGGCGGACCATGCGTAGCGTGTGGGATGTCATCATCGTCGGGGCCGGACCGGCAGGCATGGCCGCCGCCATAGAAACCGCCAGCAGGGGCCTGCTCACTCTCGTGCTTGACCGTCAGTCCGAAGCCGGAGGGCAGATATACAAGAGTATCGGTTCCTCGGCGCTGTCTGGAAAGCTTGGCGCGGATTACAGCGCCGGGCTGCCGCTGCTTCAGGGATTTCAGAACTGCGGTGCGGTGTTCACCCCTTGCGCCAACGTATGGGACGTGGCTGCCGACCGCGTGTATGTCAGCGTGGATGGGCGGAGTCACTGCCTGCTGGCCCGCCAGGTCGTGCTTGCTGCAGGAGCCATGGAACGGCCTGTTCCCCTGCCCGGCTGGACATTGCCCGGAGTTATAGGCTCCGGAGCATCGGATATCCTGCTTAAATCCGCCTCGCTTGTGCCGCAGGGACCTGTGGTTCTGTGCGGCAACGGCCCGCTTGTTCTTCAGGCGGCCGTTCATATGCATCACTTCAAGGTCCCTGTGGCGGGAGTGCTTTTTACCGGCAGGCTCGGCAACATGGCCCGCGCCATGCGTCATGCAGCGTGGGCGCTGGCCCGGCCCGGCTACTTCCTGCACGGCATGAGCATGGCCGCCCAGACATTTTTCAAACAAAAATGTCTGTTGGGCATACGCGACATTTCCATCATTGAAACAGGGCCGGAAGAGCTTGCGGTAAACTTTACGTCTCTGGGCGGCAAAAAAAAGCGGCTCGCTGCCGCCACGGTGCTGCTGCATGAAGGCGTCATTTCAGAAAGCCGCATCACCCGGCTGGCGCGATGCCGCCATACCTGGGACCAGCGCCAGCGCTACTGGCACGCCGATGCCGACGTATGGGGACAGACCAGTGTGCCGGGCCTGCGTACCGCCGGAGACGTGGCCGGAGTGCGCGGGGCCGTGGCCGCGCGGGCCGAAGGGCATCTGGCGGGACTGGACATATGCCGCGAGCTTGGACGGCTGGATATGCTCCGGCGTGACCGCCATGCCGCGCCCCACCTGCGGGTGCTCAAACGTTGCCGGGCATTACAGCCTTTTCTTGATGAGTACTTCGCTCCCACTCCCGCCATGCTGCAACCTGCGGACGAGGCCGTGGTATGCCGGTGCGAAAATCTTACCGGCCAGACATTGCGGCAGGCGATCAGCCAGGGCTGTTATTCTCCGGACGGTCTCAAAGCTCAGGCGCGGCCCGGCATGGGACCATGCCAGGGGCGCATGTGCGGTCAGGCTGTGGCTGAAATGATTGCCCATACCCAGGGGTTGCCCCTTGATGCCTTGCCGCAATATACGGCGCAGCCTCCGCTTTTTCCTCTGAGCCTGGCACAACTGGCTGACATGACCATCCCCCCGGATCCCAGTTGAATATGTTGACAGGAAAAGGCTGCTGCATCAGGCCGGAGCGGAACCTCATCCGGCAAGCTGCTTGAAGGAACCAGCATTTTCAGCAGCACAATCTGGTGAATAACAATGAATAAAACGGCACCCGCATTCCCGCTGCGGTACAGGCCCCGGTATCAGACACTTCTTCAACAGGAGGAACCCACGTGTCGAAATTCCTAACTTGCCAGGAATACGAAAACCTGGCCTCTCAACTGCACTATCCGACTCTCGCCTTTATCGACGGCAAATTTGTGCCTGCGGCTTCGGGCAAAACCTTTGTTACCGGCAATCCGGCCACAGGCAAGGAACTGGCACACATCGCAAGCTGCGGCAAAGAGGATGTGGACAGGGCCGTGGCCGTAGCCAGAAAGACCTTTGAGTCCGGCGTATGGTCAAAAATGCACCCCACCGAGCGCAAAAAAATATTCCTCAGACTTTGCAGCCTGATGGAAAAACACATGGTTGAACTGGCTGTACTGGAAAGCCTGGACAGCGGTAAGCCCATTCGCGAAAACCTGTGCACCGATCTGCCTGAAACCATCGAATGCCTCGAATGGCATGCGGAATACACAGACAAGCAATATGGCAGCATTTCGCCTTCCGGCGACTTCAAACGCGGGCTTGTCGTGCGCGAGCCTGCAGGTGTGGTGGCCTGCGTACTGCCCTGGAACTTTCCGTTGCAAATGGTTGGCTGGAAACTCGGACCTGCTCTTTCAGAAGGCAATAGCGTCATCATCAAACCCGCCAGCGTAACCACCCTCTCCACCTTGCGGCTGGCAGAGCTGGCCGCCGAAGCGGGCATTCCCGAAGGTATACTTCAGGTTCTGCCTGGCCCTGGCGGTCTTGTGGGTGAAGCGTTGGGGCGCCATATGGATGTGGACGTGCTCTCCTTTACCGGTTCTACCGAAGTGGGTCGCCGCTTTCTGCAGTATTCCGCCGAAAGCAACCTCAAGCGCGTGGTGCTGGAACTGGGCGGCAAAAGCCCCTTTGTGCTGCTTGAAGACGTTACCGACCTCACGCATGCCGCGGAACATGCCTGCTCGGCCGCATTCTGGAACATGGGCGAAAACTGCACTGCCAACTCGCGCATTATTGTACCCGAAAATAAGAAAGACCCCTTTCTTGAGGCTTTTCTGGCCGCACTGAGCCAGTGGAAAATGGGCAACCCGCTTGATCCTGCCAATGCGCTCGGCTCCATTGTCAGCGAGCAGCAGTTCAAGAGCGTTATGGGCTACATCGATAAAGGCAAGGCCGAAGGCGGGCGCATCGTCACAGGCGGCAAGGCGGCCGACATCGGCAGCGGGCTTTTCATAGAGCCTACCATTTTCGACAACGTGAGCCGTGATGCCACCATAGTGCGTGAGGAAATATTCGGTCCGGTCACGGCCATTCTTACGGCTTCGTCTGACGAGGACGCTCTGGCCCTGGCCAACGACACCTGCTACGGCCTGCACGCTTCCATTTTTACCGAATCACTGACCAAGGCGCACACCTTTGCAAGCGCCCTCAAGGCCGGCACCGTTTCCGTCAACTGCTTCAGCGAGGGCGATAACAGCACGCCTTTCGGCGGGTACAGGCTTTCCGGTTTCGGCGGCAAGGACAAGGGACGCGAGTCGCACGACCAGTATACCGAACAGAAGACCATTTTCATCAACCTGGACAGATAGTCGCATACCTGCCTGCGGGCCGTCCCGTCCAAAAACGGGGCGGCCCGGCTTTCAGCAACGAGGAAGACGCCATGAACCTATCCCAAATGATCCAGACTATCGATACGCACACGGCCGGCAACCCCACGCGCAACGTGGTTGCCGGGTGCCCCGCCATAGCGGGAAACAGCATGCAGGAAAAAATGGCTTACGCCAGTAAGCACCTCGACCGGCTTATCGGCTCTCTTATGCTTGAGCCGCGGGGACACAGCAATATGTCGGGCACGATATGGGTGCCCCCCTGCAATCCGGAAGCCCACATGGGCATACTGTTTATTGATGCCGGAGGACTCATGCCCATGTGCGGGCACAGCACCATCGGCTGCGTCACCGCCATGCTCGAAACCGGCGCGATCCCCCCTGAAGGTGATGTGTGCAACGTCAATATAGACACACCAGCAGGCCTTGTACGCACCAGGGCTGAAATCAGGGACGGCAAGGTGCTTCGTGTAACCTTTCGCAATGTGCCGTCCTTTCTCTTCTGTTCAGGCACCGTGGAAGTTCCCGGCACAGGTGAAGTTCCCTATGACGTAGCCTACGGCGGCAATACCTATGCCATTGCCGATGCGAAGTATTTTCCCGGTCTGGATCTGCGCTCCGGACACCGCGCGGCCATTGAAAAAGCCGCTCAGGCTTTTGGTGGTGCAGTACGCAAGGCCGTGGACTTCAAGCATCCCGAAAAACCATTCATCAATATCATTACGCACGTGATGTTCTACACCCGGCCGGATGATCCCAAAGCCACCTATCGTAATACCGTGGTATTTTTGCCTGATTCCCTTGATCGTTCCCCCTGCGGAACGGGAACCTCTGCCCGTGTTGCCTCGCTTTTTGCCAAGGGTGACCTGGAGCTGAACCAGGAATTTATACACGAAAGCGTCATCGGCACACAGTTTACAGCCAGAATTGTGGAGCCAGCCACTGTCGGCCCGTGCAAGGGCGGCATACCCGAAGTCAGTGGCACGGCCTACCTCACAGGCTTTCACCAGTTTGTCATTGACCCGGGTGACGCTCTCAAGCACGGATTCCGGCTGGACTAGGCTTTGCCGCCAGTAAGATACCGTGCGTTTCCATGCCATTTCATTGAAGACCGCTGCTTTTTCTGGAGTCACGCCGTTTCACAGCATGTTGCACAAGTGTGTAGCCCGGAAACATGAAGCCTTTTCCAAGGCGGACATGCTCCGGCTTCAGGCCCTCTACGCTTTCAGGAGGAGAATCTCATGACAGAGCAAGGTAAATTCAAAAAGGAACTGAATACCACAGACCTGACCTTTGTGGCCCTGGGAGCCATCTTCGGGTCCGGCTGGCTGTTCGGTGCAAGCTATGTGGCGCAATACGCGGGACCCTCGGGTATTATTTCGTGGGTCATTGGCGGTATCACAGTATTCTTTCTGGGCCTGGTCTATTGCGAGCTGGGGGCGGCTCTGCCAAAGGCCGGAGGCATTATACGCTTTCCTGTTTTTTCCCATGGCGAACTTGTCGGTTATCTGCTTGCGTCACTGACCGTTATCGCCTTCTCAAGCCTTATTGCCATTGAAGTGGTGGCCGCGCGCCAGTACGCCGCAGCGTGGCTGCCCTGGCTCACAGCCGATGCAACCGGCACCCCCACAATGGCCGGCTGGATCGCGCAGCTTCTACTGACGGTACTCTTTTTTGTAATCAACTACAAAGGTGTAAAATCATTCGCCATTGCCAATAACATCATCAGTCTTTTCAAGTTTATTGTCCCTGCCCTGGTCATGATTGTGCTGATGTATTATTTTCAACCGGAAAACCTGACCGCCCACGGCTTTGCCCCCTTCGGGAGCCACGGAGTGCAAATGGCGGTCACTGCGGGCGGTGTCATATTTGCCTATCTGGGGCTTACCCCGGTTGTTTCTGTAGCCAGCGAAGTCAAAAACCCGCAACGCACCATTCCCATTGCCCTCTTGCTGTCCATTGTGCTTTCCACAGTCATCTATATTGTTCTGCAACTGGTCTTTCTCGGCAGCATTCCTCCGGACATGCTCGCAGATGGATGGGGAAGCATAGCCGCCAAGTTTTCTCTGCCATATCATGATATTGCCCTTCTCCTGGGCCTCGGCTGGCTTGGCATACTCGTTGTGGCCGATGCGGTCATTTCACCCGCAGGAACAGGGAATATCTATATGGTTGCCACGCCGCGTGTCATATATGCGTGGTCGCGCAGCGGTACATTTTTCAACCGTTTTTCAGCAGTGGATAAAAAATCCGGCATTCCGCGCCCGGCGCTGTGGCTGACCCTTGGCCTCTCAATTTTCTGGACCATGCCCTTTCCTTCGTGGAAAGAGCTGATCAACGTGGTTTCGGGCGCCCTCTGCCTGAGCTACGCCCTTGCCCCCATTGCGTGCGGCGCCCTGCGCATCAATGCTCCTGACCTGCCGCGCCCCTTCAGGGTGCGCGGTCTGAAAATCATATCGCCCCTGACCTTCATCATCGCTTCACTCATTGTATACTGGTCTGGATGGAGCGTTATCTGCTGGCTGTATCCTATCGAAATAGTGCTTTTTTTCTGCTACATCCTTGCCGGAAAAAAAGTACCCTCCGAGCACGTGAGCCTGCAGCAGCAAATCCGTTCAGCGCTTTGGCTTGTGGGCTACTATGTCCTCACTCTTATCATCTCATATCTTGGTTCATTCGGCGGCAAGGGCGTTCTCACCTCACCATGGGATGTCATCGCCATGGCAGTTGTATCTCTGGTCTGCTACTACTGGGCCATGAAAACCTGCTTGCCTACGGCCAACATCACAGAAGCCCCTGACGCCGACTAGGCTGCGTCCCCATGCACTCCCCCTAAACCGTATGTGCCGGTGTTGCAGAGCACCGGCACGTACCTATGAATCCCAATTCTATTGGCAGGCGCTGACTCCACCAGGCAGAGCCGGAACTTCTCCCCTTAACTCTCCCTTATTTCCCAACCATGCAAAATGATTACAGAATGTCCATGCATCCTGCACGCCGGGTCATCTTTCCGCAAAAACAGATTCTACAGCCACTGTCTCTTATACACATCTCCGAGCCCACGAGACAAGAGGCAATCT
>OJPW01000691.1_pt1 | contig 25647 bp, 24 predicted proteins | sample 1598571 | NCBI WGS metagenome assembly OJPW01 (sample SAMN03922493, study PRJEB24848) | human gut metagenome | isolation source: stool sample | host: Homo sapiens | place: Germany | collected 2011-05
TGTACTGTTCAGTTTTCAAAGAACCATCGCTCTAAGCGACTTCATTACTTTAGCATGAACTTCGCTTCCTGTCAAGCCTTTTATTATCTTTCTTTCCTTTAATTGCAGGATCTTCCAACCGGTTCCTTTTCAGAAAGGGATCAACGCCGTCAGAAAAGCCATCAATCCAAATATCACGCCGGGGAAATTGGCGATAGCAATAGGCCAATCCCTTTCTTTTTTCAGTAAGCCATAACCAACCCATAATATGCAGTTGATCGCAGCCGCAAGCGGTTGTATATAATCGCCCCTGTTTCCATGCAGATTGCCTATAATTTGCGGGATATAGGAAACATACATAACAATCGCCGCAACTGCCGCAACGCTTCCCAGCGCCTTGACTATTTTTTCATTCATGATCTTTCTCCTCCGTCATCCTATCTTATAATAAGGTATAAAATAAATTAATTTATTAAAAACTTAAAGCTCATTATATCACCATCAATAATTTTCTGAAATGGCAAAATGAAATCAATTTCATCTTTCTCCAAAACATATTAAATACTTTACTTTACTTTACTTTCCCTAAATCAGACAGAAATGGATTTACTTACGGCTCCATCTTTACTTTCCACATTTTCTAATAGTAAAATGAATATAAGAATAATGGTTTATACTTAAATTATCCTTCCATTTTCACGCAGGAGGCCGCCATGAAAAAAACTTCACTTTCATTCATGATCACCGCCGGAATATTGGGTGGCATTTTCACCTTTTCCGTTTCTCCCCATTTGGCGGACGCTTTTGATTTAAGCGGCACCCTCGGTGCAGTCATCGGCGGTGCCCAGCAGTACCGCCAAATTGATGCATACATGGATCACATCAACAATACAGATGAGGGCCGTAATGAATATTTTCAGGCTCTCATCAAGGACCTGGGCGTATCGGATAATGATTATTACGCCCGTCTTTTGGATGACATTATGGGACGGCTTACCCAAGGCATCGGTGCATCTGATCCTTCCATTTATAACAAACCCTATTTATACTTTTTGAATGCTGATCAGACATTTAATGCGTCCTGCGGTCTTGGTCATGTAATGACGGTGAATGAAGGGATTTTCAATCTGTCGGAAAATATAGACGAAATCGCCGTGGTCATCGCTCATGAGATGGGTCACGGACAGAAAGACCACGTACTTCACGGCACACGAAAAAAATTAAAGACAGCCATTGGCAGCACGATACTTGCCGGCGCCATAGGCGGAAGCGCTTTCTCAGACAAGGCCATGGGAGTGCTTACGCAGCATATCAATAATGTGCAGATTACCAAGAAAGCGGAATGGGAAGCAGATAATCTGGCTTTCGATTATTGTTACCAGGCAGGCTATAATCCGGGTGCAGGCGCAGCTCTATGGGAGCGGGTCATTGAAAAGAAGGGCGATACTGCCGGAAACTTTATCGGTGAAATCTTCTCCCCCAATGACCACCCCGGCCACAGGGAGCGGCGTGATAATTATGAAAAGAAAATCTCCGCACTGTCCGGCGGCCGTGTGACAATCAAGAATAATTCGGATGTAGTACAAATTAATAAAAAGGATTTCCTCAAACCTGCCCCACTTGCCGATATGAGTTCTACAGAAAGGAAATATCTCGTCATGGGCAATCTTGCCGCCGCTTATGATCACGGGCAGAATATTTACGACGCATATGTACAGAACGGTACGGTGATGCTGGGCAACCAGGTGATTTTCACTCCGGTCAGTGGAGATATTTCCGCAGAAGAAGCCGTTGCCATCCTGAATCGTATCAAGTAGCCTCTCAATAAAATGCATTTGCGGCCGTTCCTCCAAAGGCGGCCACTTTTTTATTGATCTAAAAATCACAAAAGAAAACACCCGCCGAAGCAGATGTTTCATCGAAACTATTTTTATCTCAAAATGGACTGAAGAAACGAGCGCGTCCTTTCGCTTTGAGGATTTTCAAAAATTTGTGTGCTTGTTCCTTCCTCTTCCACTTTTCCATCTACCATAAAAAGGACTTTATCCGAAACAGATTTTGCGAAAGCCATTTCGTGGGTAACAATTGCCATGGTCATATTCTCATCAGCCAGCTGCTGGATGGTTTTCAAAACTTCTCCTGTCAGTTCAGGATCAAGTGCCGAAGTAGGTTCGTCAAAGAGCATGATATCAGGATTCATAGCAAGCGCCCGGGCGATGGCTACACGCTGTTTCTGCCCGCCGGAAAGACTGCCCGGATAAACGTCTTTCTTATTTAACAATCCGACTTTGTCAAGAAGAGCGTCAGCAGTAGGAATTACATCCTCCCGCTTCATTCCTTTCACATAGACCGGCGCGGCAAGAATATTATCCAAGACCGTCATGTGCGGAAAGAGGTTAAAAGACTGGAACACCATACCCATACGGAGAAGGATCCTTCTTGCCGTCACATCATCGGCATAAACAACTCTGCCGTCTTTTTCCTGTGCCAAGTATTCTCCTTCCACACGGATAGAGCCGCCCTGGATAAGTTCCAAATGGTTCAGGCATCGGAGAAGCGTACTTTTCCCCGCGCCTGACGGTCCGATAATGGAAATTACCTTTCCCTTTTCCAAATCCATATCCACGCCGTGAAGGATCGTATTTTTTCCAAAATCCTTCTGTATATTTCTCATTTCAATAAAACTCATGGCTTACTCCTCATAAACGGCATAGCGATTTTCAACATAGGTCAGAATTTTCGTCAGAACCGCGGTACAAACAAGATAGAAAACACCTGCCACCAAGAACGGAGTCGTGTCAAAATCACGCTGTACAAACGCACGGGTAACACGCATCAAATCGTTCATGGCAAGAATGTATACAAGGGACGTATCTTTCAGAAGCGTGATGGTTTCATTTCCCAAAGGCGGAATGACGCGTTTCACTACCTGCGGCAGGATAATATGCCACATTGTCTGTTTGTAGGTAAAGCCGAGCACTTTCGCCCCCTCATACTGCCCCCTGCTGATGGACTGGATCCCGCCGCGGAATATTTCCGCAAAATACGCCGCATAGTTAGCCACAAAGGCAAGTATGGCCGCAGGGAAATCGCTGATCTGCAGATCAAAAATCAAAGGCAGCCCGTAGTAGATGAACATAATCTGAAGCATGAGCGGTGTTCCGCGCATCAGATAGATGTACGCCCCTGCTGCCTGACGGAACAGACCGACTTTGGAAATACGTACCATGGCAAGAAGCATTCCGAGAGGAAGCGACAACACGATGGTAAAAATAAATATTTGGGCAGAAACGCCAAGACCGCTGAACATATTCGGCAGTATACGGAAAATGTAATCCATAAATCCCTCTTCAAAAACTTTATTACAGTGTAATGAGAAATCGCCACTTATTATACATCAACTGAGGATAATAAGAAACCGTTTTTTCAAAAGAAAGAGGCCGGCGTGCATTACGCCTGCCCATTTCTTCATTTCAGCTTATTTCAGGACAATATCTTTGCCGAACCATTTCTGGGAAATCTTAGCGGCTTCGCCATTTTTGATGACCTTGTCAATACCGTCATTCAGAATATCCACAAGGACCTTATTATCTTTTTTGATTCCGATAGAAAAGGTGTCTTTTGATACTTCACCCGGAAGTTCATGGAACTTATTCGGTTTCTTTGTCATATAGTATTCAATCAGGCAGGTGTCCGCCAGTACCGCATCGGCACGTCCCGATTCCAGATCCATGAAGCACGCGGTCAGATCGGGGTAAGCTTTGATCTCTCCAAAAGACTTTTTCAGATTTTCATCACGATCCAAAAGCGTCTGCGCCGTGCTGGACTCCTGAATGGACAATTTCTTTCCTTTCAGCTCTTCTGCTTTTTGTACGGCGCTGTCAGCAAGAACTACATAGACTTGTACATTATCCATATACGGTTTCGTAAAAGCAAGAGCTTTCTGCCGTTCCGGCGTCATGGTGAATCCATTCCAGATGCAGTCGATACGGCCGGATTCCAATTCAGTCTCTTTGCTCGCCCAGTCAATCGGTTTAAACTCAATGGGTATCCCGATTTCTTTGGAAACAGCTTTTGCCATGTCGATGTCGAAACCCACGATTTCACCTTTGTCATCACGGAATCCCATCGGCGCGAAAGTATCATCCATCCCTGCCACAATTTTTGTCGGCCTTGCTGATTTGTCGGCTGCCGGAGCCGCTGCTTTCTTTTCACCGCCGCAGCCTGCCACCAATCCGGCAGCTCCGCAGGCCAATGCGCCAATGACAATCATTTTTTTCCAGTTCATATTCATTCTCCTTTTCTTTTCTACTTTATCTTGCTAAATAAATACTATGACAGTATACTAACTCGCCATTTTACTTTTGTCAAGTAAAGTAATAAATTTTTGAAGAATTCTTTTGCAGGGTATTCTTATCGTTTCCGGCGGATAGATTCCCCTTCTCGCCATGATATAATAAGCATGGAAAGAAGGGACTCTTATGACTACTCCTGTTATTTATGATATATCTATTGGAAAACATAAACCTCATTCGGGGACGCAGACAAGCTGCCCGTTCTGCCACAGAGAAACACTGACAGATATCTTAGATGAAAAAGGCGACATCATTTGGCTCATGAATAAGTATCCTGTTTTCAGAAACACTTATCCCACAGTGATTATCGAATCGGCAGTCCATGAAGCGGATCTCACGGAATATACCAAGGAAAAAGCGCGGCAAGTCATTTCCTTCGGCATGGAAAAATGGAATTTGCTGGAAAGAGATCCTCGTTTCCGCTCGGTAATCTATTTCCGCAACTACGGTCCTGAATCGGGCGGATCCCAGCGCCATCCCCACTCCCAGATTATCGGACTTGAGGATTACGATTACAGAGACAATATCGACCGCGAAAACTTTCTGGGAACAATCTTTCATGAAGACGAGAATTGCTTTGCTTCCCTTTCATCATACCCCATATGCGGCATGGGGGAACTGAATGTAACACTTAAAACAGACGGCTGCACAGACACTTTTGCCGATACCATTCAAAAAATCGCAAACTACATTCTTCATGATTTCCCTATCCCCTGCAACAGTTATAATTTATTTTTTTATCATATGAAACACATCCATGTGAAACTGTTCCCCCGCTATATAGCAAGTCCGCTGTACATGGGGTATCGCATTACCCACGTCATGGATGATGAAAGCTCAAAAAATATTATCTCAATGCTTACCTCACCCAAATATTTTGGCTGATTACTTTAAGGAGAACCTATTGAAACTGTATGCTTTCAGTGATTTCCACCTCTCCGGCGACCCGCCGACAAAACCGATGGATATTTTCGGAGAGAACTGGAAAAATCACCGTGAAAAAATTCTCTCTGCATGGAAAGAAACCATTACCGCCAGCGACACGGTCATCATGGCGGGCGATATTTCCTGGGCCACTCATCTGGAAGATGCTCTTTCCGACCTGAAAACGCTTTCCGCACTCCCCGGCCGGAAAATCATCGTCCGTGGCAACCACGATTACTGGTGGAACACCGTATCAAAAATGAAACGAATGACAGACAATGCTTTTGAATTTATTTTCAACTCCGCCTTATCTGTAGAAAATATAGCGCTTGCAGGCACACGGGGATGGATCCCCGAGACATCAAAAAAAATAACGGAAGAAGATAAAGTGATTATCCTGAGGGAACAGGGACGGTTAGAACGTTCCCTCATAGAAGCGGAAAAATTTAACTGTGAGAAAATTTTCGCCATTCTCCACTATCCTCCTTTTGATGAGCAGAGAAGGCCTACAAAAATGATGGAGATCATGAAATCCCACGGCGTAACAGACTGCATTTACGGGCATATCCACGGTAAACAGAATTTTAACAACCTGCCAAAGGAGCTGGAAGGCATACAGCTCCATCTCACCTCCTCCGATTATCTGGACTTTAAACCTCTTCTTCTTACAGAATGGAATGAATCATGAAAAAACTAACAGAAAGCAAATTACTTGCCGGTTTCATTTACGGCGACCATCATACAAAAGAATATGTATACCTGCCGGGAAGCGAACTGGGCACGGACATTCCCGTCCTCGTTTATGAAACGGATGAAGGGCGGCGCGACTTATCCATGGATGATGCTTTGGAAATCATCGAAAAGAGAAGCTTGAAACCCACCACCCACCCGATTTTCGGGAAAAGGACACTATAAAACGCGGTGCATGATAACCCACCGCGTTTTATAGTGTTTCAACTCCATGTTTTCATCCATCACTTCAACATCATTACCGCCATGTGGCGTCCGGTTCTGCCTGCCGCTTTTCTGTAAGAATAAAACAAATCATTCCTGCAATACGTACAGATGCCGCAGTCTTCAATATTTTCCGGCAAGATCCCTGCCCGCTCTATAAGTATACGGTTCGCCAGCGGCAGATCGATGAGAATCTTCCCTTCTCCCTTAGGTGCCGAAAGCCTCTTCATTTCTTCTTTATCAAATATCTTTTCAAAAGCTTCCACCACATCTTTTTCCACTTCAAAGACGGATTTACCGATAGCCGGTCCGATCCCCGCTTTTATATTCTTCGGCTCGGCGCCATAACTTTCCTGTAAATGACGCACCGCTTCCCCCGCTATATTTCCTGCCGTTCCCCGCCATCCTCCATGCGCCACCGCAATGGAAGACGTCACGGGGTCATAAAAAAGGAGCGGCGTACAGTCGGCATAATTCAGTCCGAGGGGCACGTTCTTTTCATTAGTATACAAGCCGTCGCACGCGGGAATGGCGGAAGTGAAATCCTGCGCACCGCGTCCGCAGTCCGCCTTTCCCACCTTCTCCATATGGATGCCGTGAACCAATGCGCAGTTCACCAGCCTTTCGGGAATAATGCCGAGGACATCAAAGAAGCGTTTCCGATTTTCTCTGACTTTTTCCGGCGCATCATCCGTAGAAAACCCCATATTGAGCGAATGGTATGCCCCTGTACTGACGCCTCCGTTCTTTGTAGACACGGCTGCTATCAGATTCTCATTTTTAAAAACATCAAAAGTAAGGAAAGATACGCCGCTTTTCGTTTCAATATGCATATTTTTTCCCTCATTCATAAAAGGTTCCATATCCGCGGGTACAGGTGCGGTGAACCTCATCGCTTTTCCCGTTTCGGGATGGGTGAAACTGACCATATGCGCATGGAGCGCCTGGCGGCTTATCAAATCATGATTCCCGCCATACAAATCATCACCTAAAAGCGGTGTCCCCATGTACCGTGCATGGACACGGATCTGATGTGTCCGTCCGGTGAGAAGATGGAGCTTTAAAACGGTATAGTTATCTCCGTGGCGGAGAACAGTATACTCCGTCCGCGCGGGTCTGCCGTCTTTCCGTACTGTCCACTCGATAATACTTCCCTCTTTCCGCCCGATAGGCGCGTCGACAATGCCGAACTCTCCGGGAATATAACCGCCTGCCACGGCGATATACTCCCGATGTATAAGATCATGGGAGCGGGTCAGAGCATACTGCGCTTTCGCCGACTTGGCAACTACCACCACCCCTGTCGTATTTCTGTCCAGGCGATATACAGGATGGATCCCCGATTCTTCTCCCTTCTTTTGGAAATATCCCGCTACCGCATTCACCAGGGTATCATGGATTCCTGCATTCGTAGGATGGATAATCATTCCTGTTCCCTTGTTCACCACAAGAAGAGTGTCGTCCTCATAGAGAATATCCAGGGGAATATCAGCAGGCACAATGTCTGACGATTCATCCCACACCAAACGGACGCGGTCTCCTTCATGAAGAACGGTTTTCACATTATGAATCCGGGTACCGTTCAGCCAAACCTCCCCGTTCCATTTTATCCGTTTCCATAAAGCGGAAGAAAATCCTTTATGCCCCCGTATAACATCACGCAAATGGCGCCCCTCATCAAACGCATCCGCTTCAAAATCGATTTCCATAGTCCTCACTTTCCTATGTACACATTTTTTCTATTTTACCATGAAACATGGACTCCACAGGAAATAAAAGAGGCCACAGAAAAAAATTCCATGTACCTCTCCCATTTTTAATAAATAAATTCCCACGCTTACTCTTTCAGCGCCGCCACGCCTGATTCCAGTACCTTGCCCACACTTTCGCGGAACACCAGAGAACAGCGGCTGTCTCTCGGCGTTTCGTCACGGTTAATCATAACCAGGGAGTCGCCTTGGAAATAATCCACATATCCCGCCGCCGGATAAACCACCAGACTCGTCCCGCCGATAATCAGCATATCCGCGCGGGATATTTCATCAATCGCGTCTTCAATCGTATTCCTGTCAAGCATTTCCTCATAAAGCACCACATCCGGCTTGACTACGCCGCCGCAGCCGGAACAATGGGGAACCGGACTGCAAAGTTCCATAAATTCCTCCATGTCGTACATTCTGCCGCACTTCTGGCAGATATTCCGCAGCACTGAACCGTGCAGTTCAATGACTTTTTTACTTCCCGCCTTTTGATGAAGCCCGTCAATATTCTGCGTCACCACGGCGGATAATTTCCCCATCTTTTCCAGTTCTGCCAGCGCCGTATGCGCCCGGTTCGGTTCCGCTTCCAGCATCATGCCTTCTCTCTCTTTGTAGAGGGTGAAAAATTCCACGGGATGCTCCGCATAAAAATGATGGGAGAGCATTTCTTCCGGCGACCAGGGAAGCTCCGTCTTTTGACGGTACAACCCGCCTTTCCCGCGGAAATCGGGAATATCCGACTCGGTAGACACTCCCGCGCCGCCAAAGAACACGATCCGGTTATGACTTTTCAACATTTCGATAAACTCTTCCATAGGCGCCATGAAAATTCTCCTTTCTCTGCTGTCCATTTTCTTCATTGTACCTGTTTCTTTCCCATTTGACAAAACGGAGAAAAAAGAACTACTATTTCCATAATATAAGGAGGTTACTATGAGCAGACTCACTTTAGAAAAAGCAAAGGAAATACTGAAAAAACACACCACGGAAGACCATCTTTTCATCCATGCCCAATCAGTCAGCGCGGCAATGGGCGCCATGGCCGATTATTTCCATGAAGACCGTGACCACTGGGAAGCTATCGGCTATCTCCATGACGTAGATTATGAAGAATACCCGGAGGAACACTGCCGCCATGTCCGGGAATTCCTCGCCCCCGAAGGTGTCGATGAAGAAGATATCCATGCCATCATTTCCCATGGCTGGGGCGTATGTACGGATGAATTTGAACCCGCCACTCTCCTGGAAAAAAGTCTTTTCACCGTGGACGAATTGACAGGCATCATCATAGCATACGCACTCATGCGTCCTGAAGGGATCGACGGCATGGAACTGAAAGGGTTCAAAAAGAAATTCAAAGACAAAAAGTTTGCCGCGGGATGCAGCCGTGATGTCATCAAACAAGGTTTCGACATGCTTGGTCTTGATCCGAACCTCGTGATGCAGCTCTGTATTGACGGCATGACACGTTACAAAAAAGAACTGGGGCTGGAAAAATAATCCGGCAAAGACCTTTCAGAAGAGATGTCTTTTTTTATGCACGAAGCACGCAAAAAGAGGAGCATCCGCTCCCCTTTATCAGTATTTCCTGCCAAGCACAATTGTTTTTGAAGCAGGTTCCGCCGTCGGAAGGGCCTCCGCTTCGTAAACAAGGTCTTCTGTCAGATGACCCTTGATATGAAATACACTTTCCAAGTCTTTTTCATTAATATAAACCACGTCGCTTTTCACAATCCCCGGCACCTTGCCCAGACGGGTCATCAGTGTGTTTGTTTCCCCGTCCCAGTAAGCCCCCACCTTGGCGGCGACAGACGTTTCCACTGCAGGGATCCAGATACTTCCATCTTTACCAAGAGCCTTCTTTTTCAGCTTCCGCCCGTTGATGACAAGATCATAATGTTTTGCCACATAAGTCACGCTGCCGTCAGAGGCGATGATCTTATGATACACTTCATCGGGCGTGGCAAAGTCTTCCACACCGTAACGCGCAAGATATTCTTTTACAGACGATACAGTGAGCGGTTCCCATCCGTAGCCGTCAGGATAAATATAGTAAGAAACGGTATGATCCGGAGCTTCTTCCATAATCACACGGTCATAGATGATTTCCACGGGTGTTCCCATGGGCACACTTTCAAAAAGTTCCTCCACATCTTCTTCATACATACGGATACAGCCGTGAGATACACTGCGGCCGATAGACCATGGCGCGTTCGTCCCGTGAATACCGTAATTCCCGTAAAGGCCCAACCAACGGTACCCAAGAGGATTTGACGGACCGGAAGGCACAGTAGTTTTCGTTTTCGGATCGGTCCACACGGGATTCACTTCTTTTTCTGAAATGGAAAACTCACCAACCGGAGAAGGCGTTTCAGGCGCCCCGACAGCCACAGGATAAATGCGTACTTTCTCCATCCCCTCGTACAGCGTTAAAAGCCGGCTTGCCAGATTCAATGTGATTTTCTTTCCTGTTTCACTTTTCTTCGGCGCCGGAAGCGGCATCCCCGATAAACTGCCTACTTCCGTATTGATAGCGGCATCTGCCGTATATCCGCCCACCCCGGCCAGCAGAAATACGATACAGCAAAGAGCTGTTATTTTTTTATGCAGTAACATATCCACTCCATTATTCATGAAATATCATTTTGATTATACTAATTTGCTGAAATCACCCCAGCGCCTGTAAACATCCAAAACATTTATCAAGAGAGAGATACGGTTATTTCTGACAGCTTCCTCTTCCACCATGACCATGACGGAATCAAGAAACTGATTAATTGGTACGGTGAGCGTTTTCAGGGCAGGAAGGGCGCTGCCATAATCATACGCATTATAAGCGTTGGTAACTTCTTCTCCTGCTTTTTCAAGAGCAGCATACAAATTCTTTTCCGCCTCTTCCGTAAGCAGTTCGGGACGAATTTCAACAGCAGTCTTTCCTTTCGTAATATTCACAAGACGGGTAACCGCCTGACGCATTTCCAATTCCCCCTTCACATGGCTGTCCATCATGGAATGCGCTTTCAGGAATATCGCATATACATCATCTACCGCCCCGGTAAGGACAGCGTCTACGATATCGTAATCCACCCCTTCATCAAGAAGAATAGCCTTAATACGCTGGCGGAAGAAATCCTCCACTTTATTCGCAGCCGCCTCTTTTTCTTCCTGCGTCCCCGGCAGGAGCGCAAGCGCCAATTTCACACCCTTGCGGATATCCCAGTGAATCTCTCCGTCTGTCAGGATATGGATGGCGCCGATCGTCTGACGGCGGAGCGCAAAGGGATCCTGAGAACCGGTGGGAATCAATCGGCGAAGAAACGTCGCCGCCAGATTGTCCAGCTTATCTGAAAGAGACAGCGCTCTTCCGATAGAAGATTTCGGAAGAACATCGCCGGCGAAACGGGGCATGTACTGTTCAAAAATAGCGGCTGCCACCTTTGGCTTTTCCCCGTCAAGAAGAGCGTATTCTTTGCCCATCTCTCCCTGGAGTTCCGTAAATTCCGTCACCATGCCCGTCGCCAGATCGGACTTGGACAGATAAGCGGCACGTCGGACATCTGCCTTTTCGGTATCTGTGAAATTCCAATCCTCACCGATTGCCTCCACCAGCTTCACCAGGCGCTCAGACTTATCCAGCATCGTCCCCATGCCTTCCTGATAATTGATGCGGGAAAGCGCTTCACGATGGCCTTCCAGAGATTTCCTGCGGTCGCCGTCAAAGAAAAATTTCGCGTCATCAAGACGAGCTCGGAGAACACGTTCATTTCCAATCTGTACATTGCGGATCGCCCGGTCTCCTCCGTTCCTGACCGTCAGAAAATAAGGCATAAGCGAGCCGTCTTCTTTTCTGACGGGATAGTACCGCTGATGGTCACGCATGGGAGTCACCACCGCCGGCACGGGAAGATCAAGAAATTCTTCATCAATGCGGCCATAGAGCGGCGTCGGATACTCCACCAGATAATTGATTTCTTCCAGGAGATCCGCATTGTGCCAGACCTGCCCCCCCAGCTCCTTTGCTGTCTTTTGCAGCCCCGCGGTAATCAGGGCGCGTCTTTCGTCCTGATCCGCAATGACGAACGCCTTCCTCATCGTTTCCTTATATGTTTCCGGTGATTTGATTTCCACCTCTTCTTTGCAGAGGAACCGATGGCCGCGGCTCATCCGGCCGCTCCGTACATGGGCAAATTCCATAGGGACGACCGCTTCTCCCGCCAGTGCTACGATCCAGCGGACAGGACGGATAAAGCGGGCTTCCTCATCACCCCAGCGCATGCTTCTCGTGAAATTGAGCCCTGTGATAAGAGAAGTGAAAAGAGCGGGCAGTATTTCTTCCACCGTTTTCCCCTTATTCACCACCTGTGCCCAAGTATATTCTCCCTCTTTAATCAGGTCATCCGCAGAAATTCCCTGTCCCCGGGCAAACCCCTCGGCAGCTTTTGTTACATTTCCGTTTTCATCATACGCGGCGCGGATAGAAGGCCCGCGTTTTTTCACTTCCTCATCAGGCTGCGCTTCTGCGGCGGCAGTCACGATGACAGCCAGCCTTCTCGGTGTGGCGTAAACGTCCACCTTTTCAAAAGCAATCCGCGCTTCATTCAGCTTGGCGCCGGCAAGAGCATGCATCTGCTCAACGATGCCGGACATCATATTTGCCGGCATTTCTTCCGTACCGATTTCCAAGAGAAGATTTTTAGACATTCGCGTCACTTCCTTTCAGCATGGGGAATCCCAGTTCCTTACGTTTATTCAGATACGCTTTCGCGCACATACGCGCCAGATTTCTCACGCGGCCGATGTATTCCGTCCTTTCAGATAAGGAAATAGCGCCGCCCGCGTCAAGCAGATTGAACGTATGGGAACATTTCAGCACATAATCATAAGCAGGCAGAACATAGCCTTCTTTGACAACGCGGGCCGCTTCCTTTTCATACATGTCGAACAGTTTGAAAAGCATATCATGGTCAGACAGTTCATAACTGTACACCGACTGCTCATACTCATTTTCATGCCACACATCGCCGTAAGTCACGCCGTCTGTCCATACCAGGTCATAGACATTATCCTTCTCCTGTATGTACATGGCGATACGTTCCAGACCGTAAGTGATTTCCACGGACACAGGATGCTCATCGATACCGCCGACCTGCTGGAAATAAGTGAACTGCGTGATTTCCATTCCGTCCAGCCACACTTCCCAGCCGATCCCCCAGGCGCCGAGCGTGGGAGACTCCCAGTTATCCTCGACAAAGCGGATATCATGCTCCTCCGGCACGATCCCCAGCTCCCGCAAAGACTCCAGATAGATTTCCTGAATATCATCGGGCGACGGTTTCATGATGACCTGAAACTGATGGTGCTGGTACAGACGGTTCGGATTATCGCCGTAACGTCCGTCATCCGGACGGCGGGACGGTTCCACATACGCCACATTCCACGGCTCCGGCCCGATGGTTCTGAGAAACGTCGCCGGATTCATCGTCCCTGCTCCTTTCTCCGTATCATAAGGCTGCTCCAATATGCAGCCCCGCGCCGACCAGAACTTCTGGAGCGTCAAAATAATCTGCTGAAAAGTCATATGTCCTCCTGCAAATAAAAAATCCCCGCAACAATTAAGCTGCAGGGACGAATTACAAATCCGCGGTTCCACCCTCATTGGCCAAAGGCCCACCTTCGTTTGATAGCTGCCCTACTCCGTTCAGGCAGCAGCTCGGAAACGCCTTCCGCACAGTGCCGGACTCCCACCCTCACCGGCTCGCTTGATCATGCGTACTCCTCTTCCTCATCGCTGTGATTATAGGAACATTCTATCAAACGGCAACCGGAATGTAAATACGGGATAATAAAAACGTTTTGCGCGTAAATCCATTATTCCCCTCTACATTCCCGGTTCTCCATGGATCCAATTGAAATTTCCTCTGCTTCAAAGACAAAAAAGATATCTAGTTTCCCTCAGGAAGCCCTTTCAGGATACCCATGTATTCCATGGTATCTATAATCGACTGGCTCACTTTACCCCTTTTCTTTAGATCTGCTTTAGACGTAAACAGATGCTCATTCCTGACCTTGACAATTTCTCCGGCTGCTGCATTCCCCAATGCGGGGATACAGTTGAAAGGCGGCAAAAGTTTTCCATCTTCTATTTTGAATGCAGTCGCCTCCGATTTTTCCAAACTGATAGGCAGAAATTCCATTCCGCGAAGATACATTTCCGCTGCCACTTCAATCATTGTAGCATTGTCCTTATCTACGACCGTAAGATGTTTTAGCGCAGCAATGCGGGCCAGTTCCTGTTTCTGTGATACCAATCCATTCAGAATCACTGTGGCATTAAAGGCTCCTCCTGCATAGACAGTAAAGTAAGCGGCATAGTAAGCCAATGGCTGATACACCTTGAACCAGGCAATGCGGAGAGCTGTCATAGCACTAAATATTGAAGGCGCTTTAGGAGGCAGGTATCTTATTTTCAGACAAGAATCAATAAACCATTGTGGTACATGGGCCGCTTCCAACTCAGCCAGATAATTGGATCTCTTGCTTTCAATTCCTTTCCCTTTACGTACGTTTTCCATTACTGTAAAAGATGTCAGCGATTCCACCCCATGATGAACAAGATAATTCATCACATCCTCTCTGGTGGAAATAACTTCTTCTATTTTCACCGTATCATTCTTGATGAGATCCCGGGCATTATTCACCCATACGCCGGTGCCATGGCGGAAGCCAGACACTTTTACCAATTCAGAGAAGTTCTTTGGTTGTGCATCTTCCAGTACTCCTCTTGCAAAAGGTGTTCCATACCCCGGCAGTCCCAATGTCCCTACGGTAACTTTCCCATTTACAATAACATCTGCCAATTTTGACGGTGTAATGCCAAGGGCATCAGTAGAGCAAAAAACAGATAGTGCCCGGGCATCATTAAAAGGAATAGATTGCGGATTGATACCGGTTAAATTCTGAAGCTCATGAACCATAGTCAAGGCGTCATTACCATTCATGGTGAGACTCAGCATATCATCCATAATAGAATGATAATTAAACCGGACCGTACTATTAGCAGGCCATCTTCTGTCCTTTGCATTCAAACATTTATAAACATCCGGATATTTCAGGAATTTTTCAGAACCAGGAATCAGTTTATCCCCATAGCATAATACATGTTCCCGTCCCAATAACTTTTCCATATACTTGTATACTTCATCCAGACCCGCATCCCGTACAAAAGCAAGACCAAATCCTCCAATGTTGGTGCCATCAAGTCCAAAAAGGACAGAATACGGAATATTATGACCATCTTTATAAAGTAAAGTTCCACATTCCGGACAATTGTGATCAGGAAGATCAAAACCACTCCCCACTGAGCCGTCAGTATAAAAATGATTCCAATGACATTTGGGGCATACATAATGTGAAGGCAGCGGATTGATTTCAGTAATACCGGACATGAACGCGACAAAAGAAGACCCTAAAGAATCTCTGATGCCCGCCGGATGACCACCGTCATTAGAATACTTTACTAATTTATGCGCCGTATAAAAAATTGTACTATAACCGTTATCCTGAATAAATTTTAACTCAAGACGCAGACGATCTTTTACAATTTCAGGCAGAGGATCTCCATAAACAGCATGAGCCCGATCATAACATAGCTTTCCCAGTTTATCATAAACGTCCTCATGTTCATGATTTGTTCCCATTTCTACTGGGTCGTCTTGTTTAACAATCGGGAATAATCCCAAAAAGATTGTAGGCTTTGCTGCTTTAACATATCCGGGAAGTGCTGTTAAGGTGTTATTTTCTGAATCTACGACAGTATCTCCCATTTCCCAGTCCTGAATATTCTCCATATTCGCTGCCGCATATCCTATTGACCCACAGCACAGGATGTCAGCTGCTGCAGGAAATGGTAAGAAATGCCCCACTTCCGATACCGTGCAGACTTTGCCGGAAGCCATCATTCGGATCTTCATCCCCGCCTTGATTTCCCCATCGACAACACGGATATGTGCAAGTGCTCTCCTGGAAGGATCAAAGACGGAATTAAAGATAAAACCACGAAAAGGCTTTCTCGAATTGTCTAATGGCGGCGGTACCTGCTCCACTATCTTTTGGAGCACAGCTTCCACATTCAGCCCCGATTCATCAGAAACAAAAACCGTATTTACCATGTCATAACCGTTGATACATTCGAGATCTTCTATGATTCGTTCCTTATTAATTGATTCACCGGATTTTTCGATGAGAACCGGGATTAATACCAGTCCATGAGCTAATACCAGATTCATATCTGCCAGTATCTGGCGTTTAGACACAGAACAGGAATCAATAAGCAGAAGCCCCCCTTCACAAGTGAAAGGACTGCTGTATACGTCTTGCGCCCAATCCGCTGGCCATTCACAATGGAAACCCACCTGAGCCGGTATCTCAATAAAATTCAGCTCATAAACCTCGCCATTTCGATATTTATAATGCAGCTGTACCGGCTGCCCCTTATCAACAATATGCGAACCTGGCATATCAGGAATACAGATTCCTTCTCCGTAACCCATACTTCTGTTGCAGAACTCTATCAGCCGTTCTATCAATTCCGATTTACCGTACTGTTTATTATTGACAATCAAAATATTTCTGATATATTTCGTATCCATAGCCACTTCCCTCTGTCAAGAAAAATAAGACTTATTTCTCCCTCTCGATACTTTAATGACTCCTTTTCTATTTGTTATAAATATCGCTACCTCTATTTACATAATATTTCCATTGAAATTATATTGACTGATATTTTTCTTTCAATCGGTCTACAAGTCGCTCACTTTCCTCTTTATCAAGATAAGGACGTTTAACCGTCGATGCATAATAGAATCCTTTTCCCAACAATCGGAATAATTCACTAGGGGCAACCCCTCGTAGATCTTTTTCGCATTCCGGCTTCGGTGTCAGAAATTCCACTTTGCGGTACGCCTCCCCCTTATTTGTATGCGGCTTATTATCACATATCCTTCCCGCTGCTACGACACCATATCCTTTATGATAGTAAAAAACATAATCATTTTTATTGAAATAGCCAACACAACGTGCCCGCTCATCATAAGCGCTAATTTTATTCCCTTTAAACATATCCCAAATGGCATCTGTATCATAAGTCAGGTTCGTGTCAAATAAAATTCCTCTGACATTTCCAACATTAAGCACATAATCATATGGTTTCGCAAAATATTCCAAGTAATATTCGCCCTGTATCTCAAATAAGCGATATGGGATGAAATCAATACTAATCCCCTTGGATTTCCAGTAATCAACCGTTTTAGCCAATTTATGATCCATAGAACTTCCTATGATAATCATCTTCTGCTTATGGTTGAAATATTCCAGTTTTAATGGTTCTTCTAAAGCAAATGCTTCTCTATGAGCATCCACCAGTTCCATATTATCCTGTCCGTTTTTTTTGCTAATATATTTTTTATAAATGGAATTCAGATCATCATACGACTTCTGTCCATAAATTTCCGCATACCGCATAATTTGGTTGGTAGTGCTCTCCGGTGCCTCACTGCGTTTAAATTCAAAAATAATCAAATTTCCTTCTTTATCAAGCGCACATAAATCAGGTGCTTCCTGCCCCGGCCTTTCTTGGAAAACGGGAAATAATACCCCATACTCCCCATAAATCATTTCCAGGTTTTGGGCAAAAATATTTTCAAGCTCCTTTTCTTTTCTCCCTATACTGCCAAAATCCTCAAAAGCGATCGACTCTAATTTATTCTCTTTTAATTTATACAGCATAGTTTTTCCTCCCATCATTTATCAACGTTATAAACTACTATATTCAGTATACCCCCCCCGGAATTTTTTCAATATCATGTATATTTAATATTTTTATAACATTTTCATGAAATTATATATCAGGTCTAAATCATTAAAATTATTCTTCACGGATTTTCGAGAAATTGTAAATACACATAAAAATCACGAATACCCTATTGTATAGGAGAACGCGTCATACTGAATAAGACCGATCGAAAACTATATGCAAGAAAACAAAAAACAACACCAAAGGTAAGGAATCCGTGACCCCATCAGCGTAATAGATTCTTCACTCTGTGTCACTATTCCGTTTCCTGTCTTTCTCACAAAGTATTTTTACCCCGTTCAGAATGACACCGGACAGCAAGCGTCATCCGAAGCGAATGTGAAGGGTCTGTGCCCATGGTAAGGAAGACCATAAGACGTCATTCTGAGCGGAGTGAAGAATCTATAACTGTGGTGAGGAAGCCGGTAAGCTGTCATTAAAGTAATAGATTCTTCACTCCGTGTCACATGACCGCTTTCCCGTTTTTCTTTCAAAGTATTTTCGCCCCGTTCAGAATGACACCGGACGGCAAGGCGTCATCCGAAGCGAATGTGAAGTGTCTGTGCCCATGATAAGGAAGACCATAAGACGTCATTCTGAGCGCAGCGAAGAATCTATGACTGTGGTGAGGAAACCGGTAAACTGTCATTAATCTTCACTCCGTGTTACTATCCCATTTCCCGTTTTTCTTTCAAAGTATTTTCGCCCCGTTCAGAATGACACTGGACGGCAAGGCGTCATCCTGCGCCGTGAGAATAATCTGCTGTGGTGCAGAAAGCATGCTGCCCTTTCTCCTCTGCGCAAAATTTAATTCCTTTATATCCTATGCTAAAATAAAAATAAAAGATTATCCTATACGGTCAAGAATGAGGTGAATCCATGAAGTACAGAAAAACAATCCTGCTCATTGCCGCCATGGCGCTGTCCGCATCCGTTTACGCATCGGATACCGCTTTTCCCAATTCCTATGAGCCGGCAGGAAACGGTATTTCCCAAAATACAGAGTTCCCTTTCACTGCCGCCGTAAAGCAGAACGGCAAGTGGGGTGCCGTCAATGGTGAGGGAAAAACAGTCATTCCCATTACTTATGACAAGATCGCTCTTTCTCTTTCCGATGAGGAAATCAGGGCAGCGGATCTGGCAAGCGAAGATGACCGCGCCGATCTGATTGAAGTGAAGCAGAAAAATCTCCGCGGTTTTTACGACAGAAACGGTAAAAGAATCATCCCCGTTTCTTATGAAACACGTTCTTTCTGGAAGGAAGGATTTCTTGCTGTAGAGGGCCGTGATAAAAGAATCGGTTTCTACAAGAAAGACGGTACAAAGCTGACAGATCCCGTTTACGAATCGGTATCTGATTTTGAACAGGGGATGGCAATCGTCAAGTCAGGAGGCAAGTACGGCTACATTGACAAAAAGGGAAAAGAAATCGCCCCCCTGTATCAGGAAGCTCATTTCTTTGCGGACGGACTGGCAGCGGTAAAGGAAAAAAACAAATGGGGCGTTATCGATGAAACAGGTGCCTATGTCATTGCCCCGACGTACAGCAATGCTGGCCCCGCTTATTCCGACGGACTCCTTGCTGTCCGGGACAATAAAGAGAAATGGGGATTCATTAACAAAGAAGGGCGGACAGTCATTCCTTTCCAATATAAAAGTGTCCATCCCCTTTTCCATGAAAGTATGACTGCCGTACAGGCGGAAAATAAACTTTGGGGATTCGTGGACAATACAGGAAATATAACGGCAGAGCCGCAGTTCAAGGCAGTCCTCACACCGTTTTCCGAAGGCCTCGCCGGTGTTAGGACCATCGACGGAAAGGCTTATGCCAAAACAGACGGCGCGATTGCCTTCATGGCGGACTATGATCAGCTCTATCCTTTTGAGAAAGGAATCGCCGAAGTCAGAAAGGGGACTGTTTCTAAAGAGCATATCCGCCGCGGCTTCCCTATTTCCATCGGCATCGGCTGGGGACATTGGTTTTACCCCTGCTGTTACCATCACTCCCATTTTGGCTGGGGAATCGGATTCCCTCTCTGGTGGCCGGACTACGGCTATGAAGAAATCATTCCTGCCGTAGAGGTCAAACGGGGATATATCGACAATACGGGCAAAGTGATTGCCGCCACATCCAACGACCATGTATTTCCTGCTACGGAAAACGGCATCCTCATTTACAACAATTCCCGCTACGGCTGGGTTGACCGTAAGGGAACATACGCCGCCCACACGATTTACCGTACGATCATCCCTGCTGAAGACGCAAAAGTCCTCCTTGCCAAAGATGAAAACAAGAAGTGGGGCATGCTTTCCATGACCGATGGAAAAGAACTGGCCCCTTTTCGATATGATGATCTCAAATATAAAGGAAACGGCATGATTGCCTACAAGGAAGACGGCAGATGGGGCCTTATGGATACAGCGGGGACACCGCTGACGGAACCGCTTTATAAAAGCATTGGAAACGCGGAAAACAACCGCATTCCCGCAAAGGCAAAAGACGGCTGGCTGTATCTTGACTATGCAGGCAAAAAAACAATTACTTTTGAAAAAGAGGCGGAAGATGTCACCGCGTTCAGAAAAGGAAGAGCCGGTGTCAAGACAGACGGTAAATGGGGACTGATTGACGGCGCAGGAAAATGGATCTGTCCTCCCGCTTATGACGATTTGGATATCTTGTAAACAAAAAAGCACTTGCCCTCACAAGAGGAAACAAGTGCTTTTTGATTTCCCTATTTAGTTTCTAAATCGGCGGCGATTTTTTCAAGAGCTACTTCCAGGGTATGCCAGCCGAGAGTGGCGCACTTCACGCGGACCGGCATCTGAGAAATATCTTTCAGCGTATATGCCGCTTCCAGTTCTTCCAATGCCGCTTCATCTTTCACATCGCCTCGGATCATGGCAAGGAAAAGTTTACACAGCCGGAGCGCTTCATCTACAGTGCGGTTCTGCAGAAGCTCCGCCATCATGGCCGTGGATGCCTGACTGATGGCGCATCCCGTACCCGTATAAGCAAGATCTTTAATGATACCGCCCTCTACTTTCACTTCCACATCGATATCGTCGCCGCAGCTGGGATTATGCCCATGCTCATGAACAGTAGGCGCTTCCACTTTTCTTTTATTTGTCTTGTCTCTGTTATATTCCAGAATCAAATCTGTATAAAGCTGCTGCAGATCCATCAGTCGTCATACCCCATTACTTTGCGTACACCTTTTAACTTTTCAAGGAAATAATCTACTTCCTCTTCCGTATTATAAAAATAGAAGCTTGCCCTGCAGGTCGCGTTGATTCCCAAATATATATGGAGCGGCTGCGCGCAATGATGCCCCGTACGGATGCATATGCCGTCATTGGACAGAATCTGCGCCACATCATGAGGATGCACGCCTTCCACGGTAAACGCCACAAGGCCTTCTTTCTCTTCCGGATCCGTACTTCCTACAATATGGATGAAAGAAAGTTTTTTCATGCCTTCTATCGCGCGGGTGACAAGTTTCTTTTCCTGTGCCCTTATTTCGTCAAACCCGATGCCTTCGATATAGCGGACAGCCGCCACCAGGCCCACAGCGCCTTCCACATACTGCGTTCCCGCCTCAAACTTGGCGGGAAGTTCCGCATAGGTGCTTTCCTGCTCATATACATTTTCAATCATATCGCCGCCCAAAAGGAACGGCTCCATGTCCTTCAGCAATTCTTCTCTGCCGTAAAGAACGCCGATACCGCCCATAGAGCACATCTTATGCCCGGAAAACGCGAAGAAATCACAGCCGAGCTCCTGCACATCCACCTTTTTATGGGGAGTACTCTGCGCACCGTCAAGAACAACCACCGCCCCGTGTTTATGCGCCCGACTGATCAAAGCCCCCGCGTCGACAGCAAGACCGAGGACGTTGCTTACCTGGGCAAAGGCAAGGATCTTTACACGGGGATCGTCAATCTTTTTCAATTCTCCTTCCGGAAGACGTCCTGTTTCCTTATCCACATACATATATTCAAGAACGGCTCCCGTCTTTTTTGCCGCCCGCTGCCAGGGGACGAGATTCGAGTGGTGTTCCGAAACGGGAATGAGGATGCGGTCGCCTTCTTTCAAATGGGTTTCCCCGTATGAACGCGCCACAAGATTCAAACTTTCTGACGTATTTCTTGTGTAAATGATTTCTTTTTCACTTTTCGCTCCGATGAAATCTTTTACCACCGTTTTAGACGTATCATATGCTTCCGATGCGGACATGGCAAAAATGTGGGCGCCGCGATGGGGATTTCCGTTATTCCGGGTTACATAATCCATGACCGCCCGCATGACAGGGAGCGGCCGCTGCGTCGTAGCGCCGTTATCAAAATAAACAACCGGATGGCCGTTCACCTTCGTTTCCAAAATTGGAAAATCTTTTCTGATTAACTCACTGTTCATTATTTCTCCTTCGTATCCAGTTTTCTCCGGACTTCAGCAAGCACTTCCTCACGGACGCTTTCATCCAATCGGTCAATCAGCGGCCGGATCAGCGCCTCTACGACGATAAGCCGGGCATCTTCCAAAGAAAAGCCTCTCGTCATCAGGAAATAAATCGTATTCATATCAAGCTGGCCTGCACTGGACGCATGGTTCCCCGATACATCATCTTCCGTGCACAGCAGCAGGGGAAGTGAAATATTTTTTGTCTTCGGTGAAAGCTGGATGGCGTAATCCCCTTCATCACCCACAGACCCGCTGCAGCCCCGTTTGAAATCCAAAGTACCGCGGAAGATTTTCTTCGCCGTATCCGATAAAGCCCCTTTCACATCAATCACCGCATTGGATTCTTTGCCGATATGGTCGATGTGGTAAAAAAGGTCCAAAGACTGACTGCCTGCTGCTGCGTAAAAGGCGGTTTCCCTCATTTCAGACCGGCTGCCCGCCAGTTTCCCGTAACTGTGGACAATAACCTTCTCCCCGCCCAATTCGGCGGAAACAAAATCGAGCTTTGCATCATCCCCAAGAACCGCATACCGCTGTTCATAAAGAGAGGACGCAGGCAGTCCCGTTTCAAGATAGGAAACGGAAAGCGCCGCGTTTTCCATCAGTTCATAAAAGGACGCTGTGGCAAAAGCAGAATGCCTTCTATCTCCTGACAGCCGCCAGATCAAATTCAATTTTGCGTCCTTTTCCAATTTGAAGATGAAACATCCCGCAAAATCCGGACGGTCTTCTTCCGCTGTGATAGAAATCGTCAGCTCGGCCTCCGTATTTTCAGGAATGATGACAGTATATGCCTGTCCTTTTTCCGCCGCCGCCAATGTTTCCGCCGATGCCCCGCAGAAATCAGCAGGAAGCGTGCCGCCTTCCGACACATACCGTTTATCAGAAAAAACAGCCGATGCCGAATTTCCTGGAAATTCAAACTGATCCGGACTGTCGTTCACATGCAGGTACCGCCAGGTAATCGCCGGCAGCCGGTTTACACTTATTTCTTCCATGACTGCCTCCTTACCCAATAGCCCCTTCAAATTCAAGATCAATGAGTCGGTTCATTTCTACAGCATACTCCAGGGGCAGCGCTTTGGAAATCGGTTCGGCAAACCCGCGGACAAGCATCGCCCTCGCGTCTTCTTCCGACATGCCGCGGCTCATCAGATAATAAATATCTTCTTCGGAAATCCGGCCGATTTTTGCCTCATGTCCGAGATCGATATCGGAATTTTCAATAATAATGGCGGGAATCGTATCAGAGCGGGATTCATTATCCAGCATGAGGGATTCACAGCTGATTGCGCCTTTCATCCCCGATGCCTCCGGCCCGATGAACACAGCGCCTCTGTAAAGCGCAGTGCCGCCCGCTTTGGAAATGGATTTCGAATTGATAGTGACATGCGTATTCTTTCCCAAGGCTTCCACTTTTGACCCTGTATCAAGAAATTGTCCTTTTCCTGCAAAAGTGATTCCTGTAAATTCACAGGTTGAATGATTTCCTCTGAGAATCGTATCCGGATAAAGACAGGACGTATGGGACCCGAACGAACCGCTCACCCATACCATGGAGCCGTCATCTTCCACGACAGCCCTTTTCGTATTCAAGTTGTACATATTCTTTGACCAGTTTTCAATCGTCGAATAGCGGAGACTTGCCCCCTTCTTCACGAAAAGCTCTACCGCCCCTGCATGGAGATTGGCTACATTGTACCTGGGCGCCGAACAGCCTTCAATAAAATGGCAGTCCGCCCCTTCTTCGACAATAATCAGAGTATGCTCAAACTGGCCTGCGCCGGGCGCATTTAAGCGGAAGTAACTTTGCAGCGGCATACGCACATGAACGCCTTTCGGCACATAAACAAAAGAACCGCCCGACCATACCGCATAATGGAGCGCTGCAAACTTATGATAATTCGGAGTAATTAATTGACCGAAGTACGGTCTGATCAAATCTTCATATTCTTTGACGGCCGTTTCAAAATCCACATAAATGACACCCTGCTCTTTCAATTCTTTCTGCACATTGTGATACACCACTTCAGAATCGTATTGGGCGCCTACGCCGGCAAGAGATTTCTTTTCCGCTTCCGGAATTCCAAGGCGGTCAAAAGTGTCGCGGATATTTTGAGGCAGATCCTCCCACCGTACCTTCATGTCCGTTTTCGGGCGGATATATGTGTCGATGTGATCCATATCAAGCTCAGAAATATCGGGTGCCCAAGTTGGCACATCAAGAGATTCGTAAATGCGGAGTGCCTGAAGACGCTTTTCCAGCATCCATGCAGGCTCTTCCTTTTCCGCGGAAATCTTTCGAATAATGTCCTCTGTCAATCCCCGATCTGCTTTGTAAGAAAATTCCACTTCGTCTCTGATATCGTACACGCTTCGGTTGATATCATCGACACGGCTTTTCTTCTTTTCTTCAGCCATGGCTTACACCTCTTTGCGATACGCGTCAAAGCCGTTCGCTTCGATTTCATTCACCAGTTCAGGACCGCCTTCCTTTACAATCCGCCCATCAATCAGCACATGGACAAACTCAGGACGGATAAATTTCAGGATCTGGTTCAGGTGAGTAATCAGAAGCAGCGAATTATTTTCATTATGGAATTCAGAAATATTTCTAGAAACGATACGCACTGCATCTACATCAAGTCCGGAATCGGTTTCGTCAAGCATAGCCAGTTTCGGCTCCAGGATACGCATCTGAAGAATTTCACTCTTCTTCCGTTCACCGCCGGAAAAACCGTCATTCAGATAACGGTCTCCACAGGACGGATCCATGGCAAGCCCCTCCATACGGGACTTCAAAAGACGCTTAAAAGGAAACAGGCGCTGCTGCTTCCCGGAAATGGTCGTCTTTGCCGTACGGATGAAATTTTCTGTCGTAATCCCCGCAATAGAAACAGGATTCTGGAAAGATAAAAAAATACCAAGTCTGGCCCGCTTATCCGTGGAAAGTTCCGTAATATCTTCCCCTTCAAAATAAACATGCCCCTCGGTAATTTCATAAGCAGGATTTCCCATGATGGCATGAAGCAGCGTAGATTTTCCCGCCCCGTTCACCCCCATGATGACATGAACCTCACCCGTATTCACCGTAAGGTTTATGCCGTGAAGGAGCGTCTTGCCGCCTACTGCCACGTGAAGGTTCTCCACGCGAAGTAATTCGCTCATATAATCACCTCTATATTGTAAACATGTATACACGTAATTGTATATACAATTAAAATCTTTTTTTATTTTACAGTATTTTTCGATATATGTAAATAAACCGCCGGGATAGGGATAAAAGAAAAGGTAATGTCTGAAAATATTTCGGTTAGTTGTAAAATGAAATCGGACACATAAAAAGACAAGCAGGAAAACCTGTAG
>OJPW01000693.1_pt1 | contig 25514 bp, 21 predicted proteins | sample 1598571 | NCBI WGS metagenome assembly OJPW01 (sample SAMN03922493, study PRJEB24848) | human gut metagenome | isolation source: stool sample | host: Homo sapiens | place: Germany | collected 2011-05
CGAGATTGCCTCTTGTCTCGTGGGCTCGGAGATGTGTATAAGAGACAGATCATAAACAATGGCATGTGGCTAATCTGCACGCACATTGCCCCCAATGTGATACTCCAATGAACCACGACCAATATGAAGATGTTTTTCAATGCCCACGTTGCCATTTTCGGGCCGAATATGATAATCACGAAAAATCCTATGAGGTAGAAACGGTTATTATTGATAACCTCAATAGGCAGAAAGGGGGATGCAAAAATGAAACTTAAGTTTAAGCAACAAGATTTTCAAACCGACGCAGTAGCCGCCGTTTGCGCCCTCTTTGACGGACAGCAAAAGGAAACGTCAACATTCAGCATGGAGAAAAGCGGCAGTCAAATGCGCCTGTTTCAAGATGTGGGTGTTGCAAATGCGCTATATATCGGCGACGAGAGAATAATTGAAAATATGCAGGCGGTGCAGCGCAGGCATAATTTGCCGCAGACCGCAGAGTTGCAGGGGCGGCAGTTTTCCGTTGAAATGGAAACGGGAACGGGCAAAACCTATGTCTATACAAAAACAATCTATGAGCTTAACCGTCTTTATGGATTTACAAAGTTTATCATTGTTGTTCCGAGCGTTGCTATTCGCGAGGGCGTATATAAATCCTTGCAGGTAACGCAGGAGCATTTTTCGGCGATTTACGATAACGCCCCTTGCCGCTATTTTATTTACAACAGCGCAAAGTTGTCTGATGTGAGGCAGTTCGCCACAAGCACGAATATCGAAATTATGATTATCAACATAGACGCTTTTAGAAAAGCCGAAAACGTGATAAATCAGCAGCAGGACAGGCTGAACGGCGACGCTGCTATCCGCTTCATACAAGACACAAACCCCATTGTTATTATTGATGAGCCACAGAGCGTAGACAATACGCAAAAGGCAAAGGACGCCATCGCTTCGCTCAATCCTTTGTGCGTATTCCGCTATTCCGCAACGCATAGAGAGCGGGTCAATCTGCTTTACCGTTTGACTCCTGTTGACGCCTACCAAATGGGGCTTGTCAAGCAGATATGCGTTTCCTCTAATCAAATTGCGGGAGGCTATAACCGCCCCCATATCCGGCTTTTATCTGTTTCCAACGAGAATGGTTTTCGGGCGCGGATAGAAATAGATATTGCTGATAAAGACGGTAACGTGAGCCGTAAAACAATTACGGTGAAGCAGGACGCAGATTTATATAAGCTGTCCGGCAACCGCGACTTGTATGAGGGATATACGATTTCCGGCATTGACTGTACGCCGGGAATGGAGCAAATCGAGCTGTCGGGCGTTGACGTTATTAGGCTTGGGAAAGCAATAGGCGACGTTGATGAAAATACTATGAAGCGGGCGCAGATACGCCGGACGATTGAGGCACATTTAGATAAAGAACTGCGCTATACAGAAAAAGGGATAAAGGTATTATCTTTGTTTTTTATTGACGAAGTAAAGAAATACCGCACTGAGGATGGGAACAAAGGAATATACGCGCAGATGTTCGAGGAAGTTTATGCCGAGCTTATGAACTTACCAAAGTACGCAGAGTTGCACGGGCGTTTTCCCGTCGATGTGGCGCGTGTTCACGACGGATACTTTTCACAAGACAAAAAGGGGAATTACAAAAACACTAGGGGCGACACGTTGGACGACTACAACACCTATAATACGATTATGAAGGACAAGGAGTGGTTATTGTCTTTTGATTGTCCGTTGCGTTTTATCTTCTCTCATTCCGCATTAAAAGAGGGTTGGGACAATCCAAACGTCTTTCAAGTTTGTACGCTCATTGAGCAGAAAAGCACGTTGACCGCAAGGCAAAAGGTGGGGCGCGGCTTGCGTCTTTGCGTCAATCAAGACGGAGAGCGTATTGAGGACAGAAACATAAACCTGCTGCACGTTATGGCAAATGAGAGTTTTGCGGAGTTTGCCGATACATTGCAAAAAGAGATTGAGGACGATACGGGCGTTAAGTTCGGCGTTTTGCAACTTGGTTTGTTTAGCGGTATGGTATTTGAAGAAATCCGAACAGAAGAAACGCCGCTTACCGAACAGCAGGCGACAATGCTTATTTCCCATCTTGCGAGTGAGGGATTCATTAAGACCGAAGCACCCACACCGGAAGTTGCGGAATTGCCGCAGGAGCTTGAGGCGGCAAAAACAAAAGCGGTTGAACTTATTGCCCGCGATGGTGGCATTACCCCTGCCGCGATAACAGAGCTTACATCGCAAAAAACGGTTGTCGTGCAAAGCACAATTTCTTACGATAACGCGCAAACGCTCTTAACTCATTTTGAGGAAAGGGGATATGTGTCAAAATCCGGCAAGATAAAGGACAGCATGAAAGCAGCCTTGCAGGACGGAACGCTTGAATTGCCGCCGCAGTTAGAAAACGCAAGAGCACAGATTGTTGCTGCAATACGCCGAGCCGATACAAGGCCGCCTATCCGCGACGCTTCAAGGGACGTTACGGTAAAACTCAAAAAGGAAGTTACCGCGTCGCCGGAGTTTTTGGAATTATGGGACAAGATAAAGCAAAAGACTACCTATCGCGTAAAGATAAACGAGGACGAGCTTGTGCGCCGTAGCGTTGATGGATTAAGGAACATGGAGGCGATACCGAAAGCACGTATCATTACGCAGACCGCCGATATTCAGATAGATAATCCAGGCGTAACCTATATTGAACGCGGTATTAAAACGGCTGCTCTTGAGGACAGCTACTCATCGTTGCCAAATATTCTTGCTATTATAGGCGGGCAAACACTAACTAAACGTGCTACCGTTGCGGAAATATTGAAGCAAAGCGGGCGCTTGCAGGACTTTCTGAATAATCCGCAGATGTTTATTGAAAACGCAACGCAGATTATTTTGGATGTGCGCCGCACTCTTGCAATAGATGGTATCAGCTACAAGAAGCTGTACGGCGCAGAATACTATGTGCAGGAGATTTTCGATAGCGCAGAGCTAATCGCTAACCTTGACCGAAACGCCGTTGCAGTAGACCATAGTGTTTATGATTACATTGTTTATGATAGCACGACAGTCGAAAAGCCGTTTGCCCTTGCATTGGACAATGACCCCGATGTAAAAATGTTCTTCAAACTGCCGAGCCGCTTCAAGGTTGATACGCCAATAGGCACATATAACCCCGATTGGGCGGTTTATGTAGAAATTGATGGCAGTAAAAAACTGTATTTCATTTTGGAAACCAAAGGCAAGACGAATGAACTTGATTTACGTGGACGCGAGGATTTGAAAATCCGTTGCGGCAAAGCACATTTCAAAGCAATCGGGAGCAGCGCAGAACTGTATGTTGCAACAAAGTGGAATGATTTTAAGGTGCGTAATATTTGACGGCACAATAGCAACACACAAGCTGCTGTGCAAGGTTGAAATGAACAGGCTTCGCCCGACCTTGACAGCGACTTGTGTTCTTGCTGTATGGAAAACAAGAGGGCGAAAGCAGCAAGTGCTTCCGCCCTCAAAATATCATGGGTCTATGTTACGCAATAGAAGTCAAAAAAGCCTGTGTTCATGCAGCTTTGCAGGCGCAGAAACGGGGTAGGTAATATTAAACCATTACCTACCCCGAAAATGGCGTTCTATTGCGTGACAAAACGGGCATATCGCCGTTATGACGATATGCCCGTTTGTCTTGCACCCTGTATGACAGCTACCTTGTTTCAGTTTGTTGCTGATACTGTTTTATGAGTAGCTACCATTAGGGCGTCTTTTTTGCTGTGGAGGAGGATGCGGGGAGCGCGGGCTTTTCTAAAAGGCGAGAGCCGCTGCCCTGATTTGACGCGAAGGGGGACCCCGCAAAGGTTCCCCCTTCACACAACCCCTTCCTTGCGGGGAGGAAGGTTTGCTTGCGGCTTTTTTGCTGTGGAGGAGGATGTGGGGAGTGCGGGCTTTTTTTGCAAGGATATTATTTCCTTTTTACAATATCTGAAGGAGAAAAAGGCGAGAATATAGGAAAAACACACAATTGTAAGATGAGCGCCAGCAAATAAAATGCAATAATTGAACAAAAATAATGGAAAATGAGATTTTGATGAAAAATTCTATTGAATTCTTTGTGAGTTGATGTTAAGATAACGCTAAGGAAACAGGAACGATTCCCATAAATTGAATGATCCTTGGCAAACCTGCTGAAAGGCAGGGACGCAAAGTAAAGCGTCTAAACGGGAAACCGCATGACCGGCTGACTGCATTCTTGAGTAAAAGAACGCAGTCAGCTTTTATGTTTACAAAAATTAGAACAGAAAGGATAAATAATGCATACAAAATCCGGCGCCGGAACGGTGCCCTTTACACTGGCGGGCGCGGCCCTGATGGCCGTAGCGGTACTGCTGCCAGGCCGAAAGAAAGTGAAATAAGCGTGCCCCCTGCCAAGGGGAAGCCGCTGTGGATAACAATGATACCAAAGGAGTGAAAGTTACATGAAAAAGACAATGAAAAAGTGCCTGACGCTGCTGCTGGCGCTGGCCATGCTGCTGGCCATGGCGGTGCCCGCCGTGGCGGAGGAGAACTATTCCCGTGAGATCACCTTTACCGGGGTGGCCCAGGGCGATACCGTGAAGGCGTACAAGCTGGGGTGGTATGATGAAAACTACAACAAATACATATTTCACGATGGATTTATAAACTTTTTGAAACATCAGGAGCCCGATAAGCTGCCGGAAAATGTATTGAAGGATACCACCAAGGAAGGCTTGACCAGCATGATGGCTAGCTATGTCCTGATGGATGGTCACTCACTTCTGGATAGTCCTATTATTACATTGCCATCCAATCCGGTGGAAAAGGTTGCCGATGCCGACAACAAGGTTCAGATGACTTTGGAGCCCGGCTATTATCTGCTGCTGGTTTCCACCACCGCACAGAACAACCGGACCTATATGCCTGTTACCGTGTTTGTGCAGGTGAAGAACGGGAATGTAAAGGTGTATGCCGCCGGCAGTGAGCTCGCCGATGACCTGACCGCTGTATTTAAGCACGAGGAAGGTCCAGCTATCAATGTACGGGTAAATGATGACAGCCGCGATATAGATGACTGGAAGAAAACCGCCGGTGGTCGGGTTGGCGAACCGATGGATTTCTATATGGAGGTTTCCACTCCGGCCTACACCGATAACTCCTTCAACATCACCAAATTGACTGCAAATTGCCAGCTGGCCGGGCTGAACTATGTGGAGGGCAGCATGAAGCCGACTGCCCTGCCCAATGCGGATAGCGACGCCGTAAAGGATGCCATTATACAGACTACCGTAGGTGCCGACGGTAATTTGACCGTTGAGCTGAATTACAGCAAGATCCGCAATGCTGCCACCGGCAGAGGGCTGATTTATCTCCACTTCAAGGCCACCGTAGCCCCGGATGCAGTTACAAAATCTGAGGCTTCCGCAACTGCCAAGCTGGAATATGTATTCTCCATGGAGGCGGACAAGACCAAAACGACCGCCGACTCTACCGCTGCGGTTTATAATTATGACTTTACCCTCTTTAAGAAATCCAATGAGCTGATTGATCCCAGTAACGCGGGTTCCGGCCACCAGCCCCTGGCCGGTGCGGGCTTCACCCTGTATGCCGATGAAGCGATGACCAAAGCCATCAATATGGTAAAGGTGGAAGCCAATGGAGATGTCGGGGCCTATTACCGTCCCGCACTGGCGGGCGAGGAAGGCGCCGTGGCGCAGATGGATGCCAATATGGGCAATGATAATAATACCCTTTCCATCCGCGGCCTGGATGTCGGTTCCTACTATGTGAAGGAAACCAAGACTCCTTCCGGCTACTATGCCCCCAAGGGCATCTTTAAGCTGGATCTGACCGCAGAGCGGGATGCCAGCGAAAGTCTGGTCAAGGATTTGGCCAGTGGCGGTTTTACTGAAACGAAAGAAGCGGATCGCGCACTGATTCAGAAAAAGAGCCTGAATGCTGAGAAAAATCGCTTTGAAGCCGACCTTCTCAATAGCTCCACCCCCGTACTGCCCACCTCCGGTGGTGTCGGCACCGTGATGTTCACGGTGATCGGCCTGCTGTGCATGGGTGCGGCGCTGTGGTTCTTCCTGTTTGCCCGCCGTCGCCGTGAGGACGAGCAGGAGCAGAATAAGACCACCCTGTAATTTGCCATCCTCTTCATTTTCTTGCCGTCCCGCCGGGTTTTTCCTCTTTCTCTCCCCGGCGGGATGGGCGGCAAGGAAAAGACCGCAAGCCCGCTGCAACGGTTTGCGGTTTTTTCCCTGCTGCATTACTGCCAAAGGAGTACCATTCGTGACGACAAAACAAGCCAAACAAAAAAGACAAAACCGGCTGGGCACCGTGCTGTCCATCCTCATTTTTCTGCTGGGGCTGGGGATTCTATTTTACCCGGTGGCCAGCGACCTGTGGAACCAGCACCGGCAGAACCAGCTGATCTCCCACTACACCCAAAGCACCACGACCCTTGCCCCGGAGGATCACTCCGCGCTGTGGGAAGCGGCGCAGGAATACAATAAAAACCTCAGTCCCACCTTCCGGGATGCCTTTACCGGGCGGCAGCTGCCCGCGGGGGACCCCTACTGGGGCCTGCTGGATCCCGATGGCAACGGCATTATGGGCTACATCGAGATCCCGCGCATCAGCGTGCGGCTGCCCATCTACCACGGCACCACGGAGGAGGTCCTCCAGCATGGCATCGGGCATCTAGGCGGTACCTCCCTGCCGGTGGGCGGAGAGGGCACCCACGCGGTGTTTTCCGGCCACCGGGGGCTGCCCTCGGCGCTGCTTTTCTCCGATCTGGACCAAATGCAGCTGGGCGACCATTTTTCCCTGCGCATTTTGGGGGAGCAGCTCCTCTATGAGGTGGATCAGATCCTGGTGGTGGAGCCGGATGAGGTAAAGGACCTGTACCCGGTGGAAGGGGAGGACCTTGTTACCCTGGTGACCTGTACGCCCTACGGCGTAAATACCCACCGGCTGCTGGTGCGCGGGCACCGCATCCCGCTGGAGACCGTGGAGGAAACGGTGGAAGTGACCGTGACCCAGCAGGTAGTACACAGCTTGGGCTGGAAGGGCAAGCTGCTGATCGGCGCGCTGCTGCTGTTCCTGCTTATTTTGCTCATCCTGGCGCTGCTGCGCCGCAAGAAAAAGAAAACCGGGCCCGAAGAGGGCAATGTGGTAGAAAGGGGGAGAACTGATGAAAAAGCGTCTCAGAGCCGTTCTGGCCCTGATCCTGATCATACTGCTGTGTCTCCCCGCGATAGCACAGACAGCCGATCCTGACGCGCTGTGCGCGTTGACCATTGACTGTCACTATGATAATAAGCCAGTAAGCGGCATGGGCTTTTCGCTGTACCGGGTGGCGGCGCTTTCTCCGCAGGGAGAGCACACCCTGCTGCCGGCCTATGAGGATAGCGGTATTGTGCTGGGGAACCTGCGGGATGCCGCCGACTGGCGGCAGGCGGCCGGGCTGCTGGACCAATGGGTGGAGCAGCAAAGCATTTCCCCAGAAAAGCAGCTTACCACCGCGGCTGATGGCAAAGCTGCATTAGAGGGGCTGCCCACCGGGTTGTATCTGTTGTGCGCGGCTCCCTACCAAAAGGGCGGCTGCACCTATACCACCACCCCGGTGTTGCTGGAGCTGCCGGCCCAACAGGCGGGCGGCGGGTGGCAGTACGCTGCAACGGTAGAGCCCAAGCTGGAGCGCTCCGGTACCCCCGAACCGCCGGTCATCATCATACCGGATAACCCAGCCCCCACCCCAGGGGATAAGCTGCCGCAGACCGGCCTGCTGCAATGGCCTATCACGCTGCTGGCAGCCATAGGGGTGCTGCTGGTGGCGGTGGGCTGCCGCCTGCGCCGCCGGAGGAAACCGACATGACACGAGAGCGTATCGGCCGGTTCTGCATCATTTTGGGCGGCCTGTGCATTTTGGCCGCCGCATTCCTATTGGGGTTTAATCTGCGGGAGGAACGCCGTGCCGCGGCGGCCACCCAAAGGATTTTGCCTGCTGTGGCACATAGCATCGGACAGTCTCCAGCGCCGATGCCTACCCTGCCCGCCGGAGAGCTGACGGTCTCTTTGGAGGGGGAGGAGTATCTGGGCATCCTTTCTCTACCTACCCTGGCGCTGGAGCTGCCGGTGGGGGCCGAATGGGAGATGGATTTTCTGCGCCAGGCACCCTGCCGCTATGCCGGTACCCTGGCCGGGGATGATATCATCATAGCGGCGCACAATTACCGGCGGCACTTTGCCGCGCTGCACACCCTGCGTCCCGGGGATGCCGTCCTATTTACCGATGCAGCCGGGCAGACCTACCGCTATACGGTGGACCGGGTGGAGACCCTGCCGGAGACCGCCGTGGAGGAAATGCGGGCTGGGGAGTGGGATCTTACCCTGTTTACCTGCACCTACGATGGCCGTGCCCGAGTAACGGTGCGGTGCATCCGCACGGAAGAATAACGCATTTTGCATTTTTCTCTTGACAAAGCTGCAAAATGGTGTAGAATAACATCAAGTGAATAACGATAGCGACCCCGCAGAAACATTCAGAATCGTAAGAGACTGAATATGGAGGGGGCTCTGGAGAATCTCATTGAGTTGAGTGCCGAAGGTGCAAGGCGGTTTTTCCGCCGAATCTCTCAGGCAAAAGGACAGAGCGGTCATCAAAGCATCTTTTGTTTGATCGCTCGCTATTCTTCAGAGGCTGCCGCTTAAAAAAGACGGGCAGCCTTTTTATTATCCTTTTTTCACTGCAATATTTTAATCAGGAGTGAAACAAATGGAAGCAGCATTGCTCAACATCGTACAAAAAATCAACGGCTATCTCTCGGATTATATCCTCATCATCCTGCTGATCGGCGCGGGCCTTTATTTCTCCATCCGTACCCGCTTTGTGCAGGTGCGCTGCTTTGGCGAGGGGATGCGCCGGGTATTCGGCAACATCAAGCTCCATGGCGGAAAGCAGCAGGGCGGCTTTTCCTCCTTCCAGGCGCTGGCCACGGCCATTGCCGCGCAGGTAGGTACCGGTAATATCGTAGGCGCCTGCGGCGCTATCCTCATCGGCGGGCCCGGCGCCATCTTCTGGATGTGGATCATCGCCTTCTTCGGCATGGCTACCATCTATGCGGAAGCGGTGCTGGCGCAGGAGACCCGTGTATTCAATGCGGACGGCAGAGTCCACGGCGGCCCGGTTTATTACATCAAGCGTGCGTTCAAGGGCGGCTTCGGCAAATTCCTTGCAGGATTTTTTGCCATTGCCATTATCATTGCGCTGGGCTTTATCGGCAGCATGGTGCAGTCCAATTCCATCGGGGAATCCCTTTCCAATGCGACCGGCGTTCCTACATGGGTCATCGGCATCGTCGTTGCAGCGCTTTCCGCCTATGTATTTTTGGGCGGCAGCCACCGTGTCGCCGCATGGGCGGAAAAGATCGTTCCCGTGATGGCCTGTCTGTACCTCATTGGCGGTCTGGTGGTGCTGATTGCCCGAATCCGCTTTGTCCCCGAAACCTTCGGTATGATCTTCCGCTATGCGTTCGAGCCGCAGGCCATTATCGGCGGCAGCTTCGGCTTTGCGCTCAAGCAGGCCATCAGCCAGGGCGTCAAGCGCGGTCTGTTCAGCAATGAGGCCGGTATGGGCTCCACTCCCCACGCCCATGCTATGGCTAAGGTAAGCTGCCCGCACGAGCAGGGCGTTGTGGCCATGATCGGCGTTTTCATTGATACCTTTGTCGTCCTCACCATGACCGCTCTGGTCGTTATCTCCACCCTGTATGCCGGCAACGGGATCCTTGCTTCCGGCGCAGCCGAAGGTGTCAGCAAGACCAACATGGCGCAGATCGCCTTCTCCAGCATCATGGGCAATACCGCCGGCAGCCTGTTTGTTGCCATCTGCCTCATGTTCTTCGCTTTCTCCACCATCCTGGGCTGGAACTTCTTCGGCCGTATCAATGTGGAATACCTCTTTGGCAAAAAGGCCGTCCCGGTCTATTCCATCATCGCTGTGGCGCTCATCTTCCTCGGCTCCTGCGTATCCAATGACCTAGCTTGGGAGCTTTCCGATATGTTTAACCAGCTGATGGTTATTCCCAACTTTCTGGCTATCGTAGCACTGGGCGGGCTGGTAGCAGCCGCTGCCAGGAAGGGCAGCCGCGAGACCCTCAAAAAGTGATCCCACATAAAAAGCCCCCTTCGGTACACCCGGAGGGGGCTTTTGCTTTATGATTTACGCGGCATTGGCAGCCGGGGCCTCCTCCCCGTAAAAATCGGGCCAGTCATCACCAAAGAGATCGCCGTTATCACCAGCATTATAGTCATCGCCAAAATTGTAATTGTAGGAATCATCAAAGTTATCATAGTAGCCGTATTCATCGCCGTAGTAGCTCAGCCAGTCCTCCAGCTCATTCAGCAGCGGCTGCATGGCAGCCATCATCACAGAAAAGAAGATGATCCCGATGAGGAACAGCGCGGCCTTGGCCAGCAGCATGCCGCGGGCAAAGCGGGCCAGCTGGGGGTTGCTGCTCACGCCGCACGCCCACACTATCATAAATATAAGCCCAATGACCGGCACCATCGCCAGCAGAATAAGCCCCATATAGGCCCACATACTCAGTCCGCCGCTGACAGTCTGTTCGGGACTTTGGTTTCGCACGGTATAGCGTTCGCCGTGGGCGCGGCAGTCGCTGCAGTGGGGACATTTCTGGCCAGGCTGTAGCCGCCGGCCGCAGCTGGGGCATACATTTTGGTTCATCGGCTTGCCGCACTCTGGGCAAAGCTCCGCCCGGTCATCATATACGGCACTGTTGCAGTTCGGGCAAAATCTCATGGGGGATTCCTCCTATCGTTGCGCTGCCGCACGGCAGCTCTTTCTTCTGGTTCTATTCTAACATATTTTTTTGCCGAGGAAAAGTACAAAATCCAGCGAAGCCTCCCCTATTCTTCACGGGGGAGGCTTCGCTGTGATATTGAAAAGGAGTATGGAGAAGTTGGCAAGTTAATTGGTGGCGCTGCTGGGTACATATTCGGTCAGTACCACACTGTGGGTGTATTCCCGGCCATTGCGGGAGACCTTGATCTCCACCCGGTCGCCTACGCTGTGGCTGGCCAGCGCTGCCTTCAGATCATCCGCGGTGGAAACCTCCACCCCGCCAAAGCTCAGCAGCCGGTCGCCGGCCTGCAGGCCGCCTTTATCCGCTATGGAGCCGGACTCCACGCTTTGGATATACACGCCGGTGCTGTCCAGCCCGTAATAGCGGGCGGTGCGCTCATCGGTGATATCCACCAGGCTGACACCCAGCACGATCTGACCAGTCACATAGCCGTGGCTGATGAGATCCTCGATGATGGTCTTGACGCTGTTGATAGGAATGGCAAAGCCGATGTTATCCACGGCATTGCCGCTGGAATCGCTGGTGGATTTGGCATTGACAATGCCAATCAGCTCTCCGCTGGCATTAAAGAGACCGCCGCCGGAATTACCGGGGTTGACCGCCGCGCTGGTTTGCAGCAGGGTCATGTTGTTGCCGTCTATCGTTACCTGGCGCTCCAGCGCGCTGACGATACCATCGGTGACGGTGCCGGAAAGGGTACCCAGCGGGTTGCCGATGGCCAGCACGGCGTCGCCCACCTTCAGGGTGTCACTGTCGCCCAGAATAGCCGGGGTCAGGTCTTTGGCGTCCACCTTCAGCACCGCGATGTCGTTATCCTCATCGGTACCCACCAGGGTGGCGGCATAGGTACTGCCGTCATTGGCAGTCACGGTGATCTGCTGTGCGCCTTTTATCACATGGTAGTTGGTCACAATGTAGCCATCCGCCGTCAGCACCACGCCGGAGCCTGCGCCCTGGGTGACATACTGCCGGAAGAAGTAGTTGGTCGCCACACTTTCGGTGGTGATGGCCACTACGCTGTCCTCCACCTGCTGCACCACACCGGAATAACTGACGCCGACGGTGGAACCGTTGGTGGAAGGGACCTCTACCCCTTGATACAGAACGGTGGAACCGGTGCCCAGCAGGCCGCTCTTGGCAGCGATCACAGCGCCGCCTGCGCCGCCCACCATCGAGAGCACCAGGCAGCCTGCCAGCAGCAGCGCCGTCCCTTTCTTGCCCCGTCCTGTGGATTTTTTGTTTGCGTCCGAGGGATGATGCCCCGAAGCAGCCGTTTGCTGCGCCTGCCCGGACGCGGCATCCTGATGGATGCTGTCTTTATCATAGCGATACTCCCCGGTGGGAAGATCGGTATTGCCGGTGGTAAAGTTGCGGTCATTAAAGTTGTCGTTCGGATATGTCATGGAACTGACCTGCCTTTCTGTGGGGTGCCTGGCCCCTTGACTGCTTCCTAGTATACCGTTAAATTGTGAACAATGCTTGACCTGTTTTTTTAAGGTCGGTAAAAATGCCGTGACGAAAAGGTGAAATATTGTAAATAAATTTTGAAGCCCCTGCCCGCGGCGGGTTTTTTGCCGGCATCCTCCGCAAGCTTCTGCCGTGTCCGGGCCGTACCTCCCCCCCGCCCGTTTCTTTTGGCCTCCCGCCTCCCAATTTCCCATAAAATCCCCGCAATCCCTTGCAAATGACGCAAAAACCCGTATAATATAAAGGTATATATCCTACTGAAAGGGAGAAAGAAATACTATGGCAGATCAAAAGAAAATGGTAGCCGAGATCACCTCGATGGAGGACGATTTTGCGCAGTGGTATACCGATGTCGTTAAAAAGGCCGAGCTGGTCGATTACGGCAGCGTCCGCGGCTGCATGATCATCCGCCCCTATGGCTATGCCATTTGGGAAAATATCCAGCATATTCTTGACGGCATGTTCAAGGCGACTGGTCACCAGAATGTCTATATGCCTATGCTCATACCGGAGAGCCTTCTGCAGAAAGAGAAGGACCATGTGGAAGGCTTCGCCCCGGAGGTGGCCTGGGTCACCATGGGCGGCGAGGAAAAGCTGGAGGAGCGCCTGTGCGTGCGTCCCACCAGCGAAACGCTGTTCTGCGAGCACTATTCCCACATCATCCACAGCTACCGCGACCTGCCCAAGCTGTATAACCAGTGGTGCAGCGTCATGCGCTGGGAAAAGACCACCCGCCCCTTCCTGCGCAGCGCCGAGTTCCTGTGGCAGGAGGGCCACACCATGCACGAAACCGCCGAGGAAGCCAAGGCTGAGACCGTGCGCATGCTGAATGTCTACGCAGAGATGTGCGAGAAATATCTTGCCATCCCCGTTGTTAAGGGCGTCAAGACCGATAAGGAAAAATTTGCGGGCGCCGAAGAAACCTACACCATCGAGGCCATGATGCACGACGGTAAGAGCCTGCAAAGCGGTACCTCCCACTACTTCGGCGACGGCTTTGCCCGTGCCTTTGATATCCAGTTCACCGACCGCAACAATACCCTGCAGTATCCTCACCAGACCAGCTGGGGTATGTCTACCCGCATCATCGGCGCCATTATTATGACCCACGGTGATAATAACGGCCTGGTGCTGCCCCCCGCTGTCGCTCCCATCCAGGTCATGGTCGTCCCCATCGCCCAGCATAAGGAGGGCGTTGCCGAGACCGCTTCCGCCCTGTGTGAGCGCCTCAAAAAGAACTTCCGTGCAGACATAGATCTTTCCGAGAACAGCCCCGGCTGGAAGTTCGCCCAGTATGAGATGAAGGGCGTACCCCTTCGCCTGGAGATCGGCCCCAAGGATATCGAAGCCGGCCAGTGCGTGCTGGTCCGTCGCGATAACCGCGAAAAGACCTTTGTCAAGCTGGAGGACCTCGAAACCGAGATCACCCGCCTGCTGCAGGAGATCCACGACAGCCTCTATACCAAAGCCCTCGCCAACCGTGAAGCCAACACCTATGTTGCCCACGATATGGCCGAGATGCACAAGGTCGCTGATGGCACCAACGGCTTTTATAAGACCATGTGGTGCGGGGAGCTGGCTTGCGAGCTCAAGATGAAGGATGAGATCGGCGTCACCAGCCGCTGCATGCCGCTGGAGCAGGAAGACCTCGGTGCCACCTGCGTCTGCTGCGGCCGCCCCGCCAAGCACATGATCATTTGGGGTAAGGCTTACTAATATCTGAACAGAATCTGTGACAGCCGCCGGAAGGGCGCCCCGCAGGGGACCCGTTCCCTTCGGGAACGGGCCTGACGGGCTTCGCCCGTCCCGGCGGTTTCACCGCCGCCCCTGCGGGGCGCCCCACTTTCTGCACCCACTCTCCCCGGCAGCAAAGCCCCAGCCCCGCGGGCCCGCCCGCTTTCCATGGTCGGTTTCGGCTTTGCCGGCAAAATTTTTTTGTCCAAAATCAAAAGGAGGTCATCCCCATGGGCTGTACTCACGATTGCAGTACCTGCGGCCACGATTGCGGCAGCGAGCAGGATTTTTCCAAAAAACTCAATGAAATGAGCAGCGTCAAAAAGGTCATCGGCGTCGTCAGCGGCAAGGGCGGCGTCGGCAAATCCCTCGTCACCAGCCTGCTGGCCGTCAGTATGCAGCGGCTGGGCTACCGCACCGCCATCCTGGATGCCGATATCACCGGCCCCAGCATCCCGCAGGCATTCGGCCTTCGGGAAAAGATCGAAACCCTCGGTGAGGTCATGCTGCCCGCCGTCTCCCGCTTCGGTACCCAGGTCATGTCCATCAACCTGCTGCTGGAGCAGGAAAGCGATCCCGTTGTCTGGCGCGGCCCCGTCATTGCCGGGGCGGTGGGCCAGTTCTGGACCGATGTGTACTGGAAGGATGTCGATTTTATGTTTGTCGATATGCCCCCCGGCACCGGCGATGTCCCTCTCACCGTATTCCAGTCCCTCCCCGTGGATGGCATCATCGTGGTCACCACGCCGCAGCAGCTCGTCGGCATGATCGTGGAAAAAGCGGTAAAAATGGCCGAGATGATGAAGGTTCCGGTTCTGGGCCTCATCGAGAATATGAGCACCTACACCTGCCCTGATTGCGGAAAGCAGCATGCGATTTTCGGCGAAAGCCACCTTGATAGCATCGCGGCGGAGCACCACATTCCGGTGCTGGCCCGCCTGCCCATCCAGCCCGCGCTCGCCTCACTGATGGATACCGGTACCATCGAGCTGTTTGAGGGCGACTTTATGCAGCCCGCCGCCGACCGTCTTTGTGCCCTGCTGCCCCGCTGAAAGGAGAATGACCCCATGATCCTCACCATTGATATCGGCAACTCCAATATCTGCTTTGGCGTCTACGAGGGCAAAAACGCCCTCTTTACTGCCCGCGCCAAGACGGACCCCCTGCGTACCGAAACGGAATATGCCGTCCTTCTCTCGCAGATCTTCCGCCTGCATCAGTCCGATCCGGCCCAGCTTACCGGCGCGGCCATCTCCTCGGTCGTACCGGCGCTCACCGCCGTATTCCACGATGCCGTCCGCATCCTCGGCAATGGCCATATCCCCACCATTGTGGTTGGCCCCGGGGTCAAAACCGGCCTTAATATCCGTATCGATGAACCCGCTTCCCTGGGTGCGGATCTGGCCTGTACCGCTGTGGGCGCGGCGGAAAAATACCCTCTGCCAGCCATCATCATCGATTTGGGCACCGCTACCAAAATCACCGTCGTCACCGAGGACCGCAGCTTTATCGGCGGCGCTATCCTCCCTGGTGTCAAGATCTCGCTGGAGGCGCTTTCAGGGTCGGCCTCGCTGCTGCCCTCCATCGGTCTCGGTACCGGTAAGATCAAGACCATCGGTAGCAATACGGTGGATTGTATGCTCTCCGGTGTGGTGCTGGGCACCGCCTGTATGGTGGATGGCCTTATTGAGCGCTACCGAGAGGAACTGGGCGAAGTTCCCACTGTGGTGGCCTGCGGCGGCCTTTCCCCGGCTATCGTGCCGCATTGCCGCACCAACATCATCCTCGATCAGGATCTGCTGCTGGATGGCCTTTTGGCCATTTACCGCCGCAACGCCCCGCCCAAACAGCACTGAACCGTACATTTTGCCCCCTCCCGCTTTGGGTGGGGGCTTTGCCTTTCTTGGTACGGTTTGTGCAGGGCAGGGGATAGGGGCGCAGCCCCGGCAGCGCTTCGCGCCGCCGAAGCGGACTTCGTCCGCTTGCCCGCCTCCGGCAGGCGGGCTGCGCCCCTTTCGCTTTCCCTCCTATCCCACCATCCGTTCGGCCAAAGCCCGCCCCTCCCTTGCGGCAGCCAGTGCCATTATGTTATATTAAGATGAAGTAGATTGGTAAATCAGTTTTACGGAGGGAAGCAAGTGAACATAATAATTCGCAGGATGAAAAGCAGCGATGCCGACGCGCTGTACCGCCTGTTGTCCGATCCGGAGGTAATGCGCTATTTGGAGCCGCTCTATGATAGGGCGCAGACCGAGGCATTTCTGCACCGCGCGGGATTATCCGAGCCGCCGCTTGTGTATGCCGCCGAAGGAAACGGACGCTTTATCGGCTATGTCATTTATCATCCATACGATGAGGAAAGCATCGAAATTGGCTGGGTGCTTTTCCCAGCGTACTGGGGGCGCGGGTACGCGTCAGCGCTGACGGATCAGCTCATTTGCAGAGCAAAACAGGAGCATAAGAGCATCGTTATCGAGTGCATTCCAGAGCAGAAGGCAACGGATCGAATCGCAATAAAAAAGGGCTTTCGTTATTGCGGGGTCTGTGATGGGTTAGCTGTCTATCGCCTTGTGTGACCCCCTCTCCCCAAGCCACCCATTTCGCCCCATTTGCCCCTTGCATTTTGCCCCCTCATCTGTTATGATATGTCGCGGAAGCCGCCCCTACCGCACCGGCAGCGGAGTCGCTTCCTAAAATTTTGCGCTGTATCCCACATCCGCCGCAGGCCCCGCTGCGCCGCTTTTGCCACGGGGCGTATCCCAGAAGGGAACGCCACCCGCCGCAATGATAAAGCGTCCCGTGTGCCGCCGTACCCGGCAAAGGAATAGCAGCAAGGAGGATTATCATGTCAAGTTCCACCAACCGCACCCGTACCCTTACCACACTCGGCATTCTTACCGCCATCATCCTGGTGATGACCTTCACCCCCCTCGGCTACATCAAAACCATGGGTCTGGAGATCACCCTCCTGCACATTCCCGTCATCCTCGGCGCGGCCCTTACCGGCCCCGCCGGCGGCATGGTGCTGGGTGCAGTGTTTGGCTTCACCAGCTTCTTTCAGTGCTTCGGCCTAAGCACCTTCGGCACCACCCTGTTCAGCATCAATCCCGCTGGCACCTTTATCGTCTGCGTGATCCCCCGTGTCCTGCTGGGACTGGTTGCCGCCTACATCTACCGCGGCTTCGATCACCTCACCGGCAAGTGGAGCGGCACCATCACCGGTGCACTGGCCACCATCTGCCATACGGCAATGTTCATGGGCACGCTGGCGATCTTCTTCTACACCAGTGACTATCTTCAGGGCTTCGCCGCTATGATGGGCACCACCAATGTCTTTGCGTTCATCATCGCCTTTGTCGGCCTGCAGGGCCTCCTGGAGATCATCCTCGCCGCCATCGTGGTCGGTGCGCTGGTCCCCATCATCAAAAAGACCCGCCGCGTCTGATTTTCACTTACCCCAATAAAATAGCACGCAAAAAAGAGGCATCCGCTGTGGGTGCCTCTTTTCTCGTTTCTGCAGGGCTTTGGTTCGGCCGCAGGCCCCGATGCTCCGCATCGGCCCCGCCCGCTGCGCGGCGGGGTGCCCGGGCTTCGCCCGGGCGGCCTGCGGCCGCCCTCCCGCCCAGTTCTATTCTTAGTCCAGCGGATGCTCCAGCGCCATAAAGGCCCCCTTCACATCCTCCCCGGCCGGGTAATGATACTCCTCGTCATGCTCCGTCTCGGGGTCGCCCACCCGGTGCGTCGGGATAAAGATCGGAATGGGGCAGTCGTCCACCGCCTTGATGACCCGCGCGCGGTTCTCCTCGGTATCCTCCAGCGCCAGCGCCGCCAGCAGCGTCGGGGTGGTAAAGTGTTCCCCATAGGGAATGCGGATCACCGTCTCCCATACCTCCCGCTCAAAGTCGCTCCCGCCGGGCGCCAGCGGCAGCGTAAAGATGACCCGGTGCCCGGTCCAGTATTCCTGTATTTGCTGGAAGCCCTTCTTCAGCAGCGGGGTCTCCTCCTCATCACAGTCCACCTCCAAACCGTCACCGAAAATCAAACGGCAGAGCGCATAGTCGTCATTCTCCACCAGCGTGATCCACCCCGGCCCCAGCTCCTTGGTAAACTTCTTCATGTCCATTCCTCCCTGAATATACTATTTGTATATATTTTATAATATTATACCTACCTTGCGGCAGCATACGGCGGCTTGACGAAAATCGCCGCTGGCTGCGTTGCCCTCCCAAGGCAACAGCCCGTCTCCGCCGGGCAACAGCCTTGCTTCGGTCTGCCTTGCCATCATCCGATTTTCCCCCGCGCCGCCTCACTTGCAGTATTTCCGGAAGATCTCCAAATACCGGTCGCCAAAGGAAACCAGCGTCACATCGTCCAGCGGCAGCACCAGCGGATCAGAAAGCCAGTTGCCCAGCGCGTCCACCCGCTTCATGGTCAGGTAGCGGCTGTCTACCTTCATCAGCCGCCCCAGGAAGTACAGCGATTCCTCCGGGTTGCCCTCACATTCCACCGCGGCCCAGCCGCCGTATTGGGCCATAATGCCCTCCAGCAGCTCCTGCCAGCCGCGGCAGGCAAAGCCCGGCGCCTTTACGGCGTCGTACAGCTTCTCTCCGGCCATCACCTTTTTCAGGAACGGCACATCGTCCATCTGCTCCACCTCGGTAATATCCCCGGTGCGCAGGGCGCAGTAGCCGTCCAGCATAAAGTTCGTCTGCCGCTGCAGCACCACCAGCTCGTTTTCCACCGCTACCGGCACCCCGGCATATTCCGGCGCCACCAGCTCATCCCGGTACAGCACCATCATGTTCTTTTGCTGCATCGCTTTCTGCAGCAGGTCCTTTTCCTGCATATCATGTCCCTCCCTGGGAGCGTCCCATCTTGGCCAGCTCCCATTCCTTCAGCTCTTTCAGTTCGTTATAGATCGCCGCATAGCTGCGGTGCCGGCTTTCGGGGATCAGCCCCTCCCGCACCGCCTCCAGCACGGCGCAGCCCTGCTCGGTGCGGTGGCTGCACCCGGTGTAGCGGCAATGGTCCTTGTATTTCTCCATCTCGGGGAAGCACTCCGCCAGCTCCGCCGCCGGCATCGGCTCCGCTTTCGCGAATTCCAGCGCCGAAAATCCCGGGGTATCGCACAGCCAGCCGCCGTGCCCATCGGGGAAAAGCTCCACATGGCGGGTGGTGTGCCGTCCCCGTCCCAGCTTTTTGCTGATCTCCCCGGTCGCCAAGTTCAGCTCCGGGTACAGCCCGTTCATCAGGCTGCTTTTCCCGGCGCCGCTGTTGCCGCAAAAGGCCGTGATCCCGCCCTTCAGCAGCTCGGCCGCCGCCTCCAGTCCCTCACCGGTGCGGTTGTTCACCACGGCGGTGGGGTAGCCCGCCCTGCGGTAGATCTCCGCCCAGGGGGTCGGGTCGGCCAGGTCAGGCTTGGTAAAGATCATCACCACCGGGATGTCCCTGCGGGCCGCAATCGCCGTCAGCTGGTCAATGACCAGTGCGTTGGGGGCCGGGTCCGCCAATGAGATCACCATCGCCAGCCGGTCCAGGTTGGCCACCGGCGGGCGCTGCAGGGTATTTTTCCGCGGTTCTATGGCGGTGATGCTCCCGCAGCCTGGCTCGGTCGGCTCAAACCGGCATCGGTCGCCCACCAGCAGGGTGGTTGCGTCCCTGCGGAAGATGCCCCGTCCCCGGCATTCGGTTTTTGTTCCGTCCTCGCTGATGACGGTATAAAACCCGCCCAGCGAGCGCACGATCAACCCCTCCATTTACTCACCAAAGGCTGAAGAATAGTCGGCCGTCCAGTAGTACTGCCCGGTGGCAAAGTCCACCGAAGCGCTCTTATACACCTCGCCGTCGATCAGCACATCCGCCATGCAGGTGCCGCTGCCCTGCAGCGGGATGGAGATGAGCCGGGTGTTGCGGGGCTCTATTACCTCACTGTATACGGTCTCGCCGTTCAGTACGGCGGTCACATTCACGGTGCCGGGCAGATCAGGCGGTGTGGTCTGCAGCGTCACGGTGGCCTCACCGTTCACATTGGCGTTATCCACTGTTCCCACCACCAGGGTGATCTTGCTCCCAATGGGCACCATGCTGGGGGAAGCCGGGGTTTGGTTGATCACCAGCCCGTCATACTGGTAGTCGGTCAGCTGGTAGGTCACCGTCACATCAAACTGCGCGTCCCGCAGCACCTGCACGGCGCTCTCCTCGGGGTAGCCCAGTACCTCCGGCACCTGCACCTTTTCCTTATTGCTGCCCACGCTTACATACACCACCACGGTGCTGCCGGCGGCCACGCTCTGTCCGGCATCGGGGCTGGTACGCACCACGCTGCCTTCGGCTATGGTGTCGCTGGCAATATCGGTAGTGGAATATTTAAGCCCCAGGCTTACCAGCTTGGCGTAAACGGCGGTCGCCTCCTGGTTGGTAAAGGTCGGGATGGTCACCATCTTGTTGCCGGCGCTTACCCACACCTGCACCGTGCTGCCTTTTTTCACACTGGTGCCGGCGTTGGGGCTCTGCCGGTAGATCTGCCCCTCCTCATAGTCGGCATTGTAGTCCTCGCTCTCCAGCTTTATCTTGATGCCGGGGTAGGCCCCGTTGGCGGAAGCGGCGGTGTAGTCCACCCCCACCAGGTTGGGCAGGGGGATATCCTCCACTGACTTAAAGGGCTGATAGATCTGGAACATCACCAGCACAAAGAGCAGGGAAGCCACCACTACGCCGCAGGTCACCGCAAACAGCTTGGAAAGTGGGGTGGTCAGCCGGTCGCGCAGCCTTTTCTTTTCGTTATTTTCACCAGTTTTTGCGGCATTATGGGAGGCCATGACGCCCTGCTTTTTGGGCATAATGCCAATACCCTCGCCGCTCTTTTTCGCCGACTTGGCCGCCCGGGCGGTATACGCCGGGAAGGTTGTCTTGGGGTCCGTCAGCCACTTCCGCAGGTCGGCTATCATCTCACCGCAGTTCTGGTAGCGGCAGTCGGGGTCCTTGGCCATGGCGTGCAGGGTGATCTGCTCCAGACCCACCGGCACATTGGGATTCAGACTCCGCAGCGCCTTGGGGTTCTGCTCCACCTGCTGCAGCGCCACACTGATGGGCGACTCCCCGTCAAAGGGCAGCCTGCCGCTCAGCATCTCAAAGAGGATAACACCCACCGAGTAGATATCGGTGCGCTGATCCACCGCGTCGCCCAGGGCCTGCTCTGGGCTGATATAGTGGACCGAACCGATGGCGTTGCCGTCAATGGTGCGGCTCTGGCTCATGGCAAAGCGGGCAATGCCGAAGTCCATCACCTTTACCTCGCCCTTTTCGGTCACCATGATATTCTGCGGCTTGACATCCCGGTGGACGATGCCGTTTTCATGGGCACACTGCAGGGCGGTCAGCACCAGCCCGGCGATATTGGCGGCCGTTTTGCCGGGGATGGGCTTCTTCCGCTCGATATACTCCTTCAGGGTGATGCCGCTGACATACTCCATCACCAGGTAGGGATTGGGCACATCCAGTACCACATCATAAATTTTGACGATATTGGGGTGAGAAAGGGCATTGATGGCCCGGCTCTCATTGCGGAAGCGCCGCAGGTACTCCTCATCGGCGGCATATTCATCCCGCAGCATTTTTACCGCCACGGTCCGCAGCGCCTCGGCATCAAAGGCCCGGTAGACATTGCACATGCCGCCTACCCCCACCAGCTCCTCTATGAGGTAGCGGTCTGCCAGCTTGGTTCCCAGTATATTTTCCATGTGTTTCGTTCTCCTCTCAGCGGTTGTGGATCAGTACGGCGGTGATGTTATCCGGTCCGCCGGCGGCATTGGCTTTCGCTATCAATGTATGGATATCCCCGCCCTGCAGAATCTCCTGCAGGGTGCCGGCCAGCTCCCCGGGCGGCAGGGTATTATACAATCCGTCACTGCACAGCAGCAGGGCGTCTCCCCGCAGCAGGTCTATCACGGTGTAGTCCGGCTGGACCTCCGGTTCCACCCCTATGGCCCTGGTAATGGCGTGCCGGTCCGGGTGATGGGCGGCTTCCTCGGGGCTCAGCAGGCCCTGCTGCAGCAGTACCGCCACCGCGGTGTGGTCCTCGGTCACCTGGATCAGCTCCCCCTGCCGCAGCAGGTAGCAGCGGCTGTCGCCCACATTGGCCACCAGCGCCACCCCATCACTGATGACGGCGGCGCAAAGGGTACTGCCCATGCCGGTCAGGGCCCCGCCGCTTTGGCCGCTGCGGGTGTATACCGCCCGGTTGGCCCCGGCGATGGCCGTTTCCAGCAGCAGCCGCAGGCTGCGTTCCTCCATGTGGGACCGCAGGCTGCTCTCAATCATGCGGCGCACCTCCTCGGCAGCAATGCCGGCCGCTATTCCGCCGCCAACTTCGCCCCCCATGCCATCGCATACGACGGCATAGCCGCTTCCCTGGTCAAATACCTCCCCAGCAAAGCGATCCTCATTGGTTTCCCGCACCATTCCGCGGTCTGTCGCTCCGTAGATATGCAGCATCTTTCTTTTCCCCTCCTCGGGAAGTTTTCCGTCTGTCCGGGCTTTGTCCCCGTCCGGCCTTTACAGGGGGCCGCTCCCAGCACCCCCGCAGCCTCCGCGCCGTCTCGCGGCCCTCACCGGGCGGCCGCTCCCCGGCGCTCATTCCTCGTCACTTCGTACCGTCTCCAGCTTTCCCGGCCTCCGCCCTTCTCAGCTGGCCGCAGGCCGCGGCAATATCGCTGCCCAGCTCCCGTCGGACTGTAGCGTTCAGCCCCAGCGCCCCCAGCCGGGCCGCGAAGCGTTGCACCGCTCCTTTATCCGGCCGTTTGGTGCCGCGTTCCGCCACCGGGTTCACCGGGATCAGATTCACATGGCAGTTTTGCCCGCCCAGCAGCTTCGCCAGCGCCTCGGCATGGGCCGGGCTGTCATTCACCCCGGCGATGAGGGCATATTCGTAGCTGATGCGCCGGCCGGTCTTGGCAAAATAATTTTTGCAGCTTTGCATCAGCCGGGCAATGTTGTACTGCTTATTCACCGGCATAATGCCGCTGCGGGTCTCATCATCGGCCGCGTGCAGCGAGATGGAAAGGGTCAGCCCCAGCCCCAGCTCCGCCAGCTCGTCAATGCGGTCGCACAGGCCGCAGGTGGAAAGCGAAACATGCCGCAGGCTCAGGTTTCTGCCCTCCGGCGAGGATAGTATCGTCAAAAAATCCAGTACATTGCGGTAGTTATCCAGCGGCTCGCCTATGCCCATCAGCACCAGCGAGGAGATCGGCTCTCCCGCCTGCCGCTCCGCCTCATAGACTTCTCCCAGCATCTCGGCCGGGGTCAGGCTGCGTACCAGCCCTCCCAGCGTGGAGGCGCAGAATTTGCACCCCATGCGGCAGCCCACCTGGGTGGAAATGCAGAGGCTGAGCCCATGCTCGTACCGCATCAGAACGGCTTCCACGCAGTTCTGGTCAGGCAGCTCCAGCAGCAGCTTCACGGTTTCATCCAGCTTGCTTTCCAGCCGCCGCCGGGTGGTAAGCACCGTGAGAAAAGCACGCTCCTCCAGCTTTTGCCGCAGGGCGGTGGAAAGATTGGTCATTTCGGCAAAGGAGCCGACCCGTTTTTGGTGGATCCACCGGTAAATTTGTCCGGCGCGGAATTTAGGCTCCCCCAGTGTGCCGGTGACCCATTCGGTGAGGGCCGGGAGTGTCATCGAGGAGATATCGATTTTTTCCATACCCTTTCGGCTCCTTTCGTGGATTTTTAGCGGGATCAGTAAAGTCCTTTCACTAATACGGCAAAATGGCCGCTTTTTTGCATGTGAAAGGTTAATATTTCACTTTTTTTAATGGAAAATTTACAATATTGGAGGAATATGGGCTGATTTTACATAAGGATTGGGCTAATGAGAGAATGATTTACTGGGAATATAAGTTTGTTTCGCGGGACGATTTGCGGCCACCTGGCGGCGAAAGCCTCCCTTGTGTAAAGGGAGGTGGCGAAGGTGCCTGCGGCGCATTTTATTTTGGCCCCCAGCAGGGACCGAATTAAAATAAACACCTTATAAGCGTCGTCGCGTCGGACGCAACCTTCGCTTAAGTCGGGCTGACCCTGCGCTTTGCTCCGGGCAGCCCTCCCCGCTGCGGTGCATCCTCCTTTCCCCACAAGGTCTTACGACCTTGCGGGGGCCCCGATTATACGGGGTGTACCGACGCGTAGGGGGTCTCGGGGTCCTCCCCGAGTGACTTTTGGTTACTTTTCTTCATAGAAAAGTAGGGCCCCGTCGGCGAGGCGTACAGGCTGTCACCCTGCGGTGACTCCGCGACGCCGAAGGCGAGATGAAATTTGGGATGAAGGGGGTCGCGGGGGCTGGGGCGCGGGACGGCGATTGGCCGAGGAAGGTCCCGCCGCCGGCAGGCGGAAAAACCGCTTGAAACAAGGAAAATCTGCGCAAAATAGTTTGACAAGCTGTGGGCGGTATGATACAATATCAAGTGCCGCATGCGACGGGCTTTTATAAGTGTATCCCGAAAGGGGTGCCGCCTTGTTTTTTCGCAGCGAGATTAACGAAAGAGGCTACACAATATGTACGCAATCTTTGAAACCGGTGGCAAACAGTACACCGCAAAGGTCGGCGATGTTCTTTACATCGAGAAGCTGAACGCTGAAGTCGACCAGACCGTGACCTTCGAGAAGGTTCTTGCAGTTGGTGATGACACCATGACCTTTGGCACCCCCTATGTAGAGGGCATGACCGTAAGCGGCAAGGTGCTGAAGAACGGCAAGGCCAAGAAGATCGTGGTAATGACCTATCGTCCCAAGAAGGACAGCAAGCGCAAGATGGGTCATCGCCAGCCCTATACCAAGGTGGAGATCACCGCGGTAGGCACCGCTGCTGAGGAGAAGCCTGCGAAGAAGGCTGCTGCCCCTAAGGCGGAAGGCGAGAAGAAGCCCGCTGCCAAGAAGGCTGCTGCTCCCAAGGCGGAGGGTGAAAAGAAGCCCGCTGCTAAGAAAGCTGCTGCCCCCAAGGCCGAAGGCGAAAAGAAGACCACTGCCAAGAAGGCTGCTGCTCCCAAGGCGGAGGGCGAGAAGAAGCCCGCTACCCGTAAGACTGCTGCCAAGAAAACTGAGGAGAAAGGTGAGGTGTAATTTATGGCTCATAAAAAAGGTATGGGTTCTACCAAGAACGGCCGTGATTCTGAGTCCAAGCGTCTGGGCGTAAAGCGTGCTGACGGTCAGGCAGTTCTGGCTGGCAACATCCTGGTCCGCCAGAGAGGCACTCACATTCATCCCGGTGAGAATGTAGGGATCGGCAGCGACGATACCCTGTTTGCTCTGGTTGACGGCCGCGTCAAGTTTGAGCGTATGGGTAAAGAGCGCAAGAAGGTTTCCGTTTACCCTGCAGAATAATTTGGCCAAAGACAAAGTCCCGGAGTGTAAACCCTGTCTCTTATACACATCTCCGAG